>Ga0074199_1000114_pt1 | contig 170609 bp, 140 predicted proteins | sample EPASupsiteSAE347_FD_64528 | JGI IMG/M metagenome (GOLD analysis project Ga0074199, IMG submission 64528) | Bioremediated contaminated groundwater from EPA Superfund site, New Mexico - Sample SAE3-47 | ecosystem: Environmental > Aquatic > Deep subsurface > Groundwater > Contaminated ... | reverse complement strand
GTCCCCTCTGGTGCGCGGAGTGCGGGGAGGGGGGCGGGCGGGGCGCGGCCGCGCGGGGCGCGGCCCGGCCCGCCCCCCCCCGCCAGTTCGGCGAGCGCCGGGGCGGGCGGCGATGGCGGCAACTTGCGACCGTCACCCTGGCGAAGCAGGACATCGCTGCGGTTGATGTCGATCAGCCAGGTGCGCAGGGCGGCATTGACCTCGTCCAGCGTCAGTTCGGCAAGAATCTCGCGGCGCCGGAAAAACAGCCGCCAGTCGCCGGCCACTTCCGCTTCGGCCAGTTGCGCCGCCAGCGCCTCGTGCGACTGGCCGAGCCGCGCCAGGGCGGTGAGCGCCTTGTTGCGGGTGCGCTCCAGTTGCGCTTCGCCAAGCCCGCTCCGAACGACTTTTTCCAACTGCCCGTGCATGCGCCGCGCCAGTCCGTCGGCATCAGCCTGTTCGCCGGCACTGGCGCGCGCCACGAACAGGCTGTAGTCGGGCCAGGCATCGACATGACAGCTCATGCCGAGCGCGGCCTCCGGCGCCTCGACCGCTTCGCGACGCAGTTTTCCCCAGGCGGCGGCGCACAGGGCCGGACTCGCCAGCTCGATAGCGAGCGTCTGGCGCAGGTTACTACCCGGCAGCTTCCAGGCCGAGGCGGCGATTACCTTGCCGGCATCGCCGAACAGTTCGCTGCGATTGGTCTGCGGCCGCGCCTCTTCGCGCGTCCAGTTGCCGGGGAGCGGATCTGCCGGCCGCTCGGCACGACCGAATTCGGCCTCGGCCAGGGCGAGCACGCGGGCCGCGTCGATCTGGCCGGAAACGACCAGCAGCGCGTTGTCGGGCCGGTAATACCGGCGATGAAAGGCCTGCAGCGCCGCGAACGGCGCCCCTTCGATGTCACTGCGGGCGCCGATGGTCGGCCGTCCGTAGCCGTGCCAGAAATAGCTCTGACGCCGCAGGGCGCGCGTCACCAGGCTGTCCGGATCGCTGTCCTTGCGCTCCAGCTCGTTGCGCACCACGCTCATCTCGCTGGCCAGGTCGGCCGGCGCGAAGCCCGGCCGCAGGAAGCGGTCGGCCTCAAGCCGGATCAGCGCGTCGACCTTGGCGGGGTCGGCGCGCACCGTCGCGAAAAAATTGGTCCGCTCGACCGTCGTCGTGCCGTTCCAGGTCGCGCCGAGCGCGTTCAGCGCGCTCTTCAGGTCGGCATGCCGGCCGGCCCCCTTGAACAGCATGTGTTCGAGCAGGTGCGCCATACCCGTTTCGCCGTAGCCTTCCTGTTTGCTGCCGACCTTGACCAGCAGTTCGACGCGGACCGTGGCGGCATTGGCAACCGGCAGCAGGATGATCTTGAAGCCGTTGTCGAGCACATGCGCGCTGACGCCCGCCGCCTGCGCCTCGAGCCGCGCGGCGGCGCGCGCCGGGCCGGCCGCGCCCAGCAGCACGACGGCAAGGCAAAACGCCTTACAGGACATGGAGGAAAGCCTCGAGCGCCCGGATTTCCTCTTCGTTCAGATCAAGCGGCTTGAGCAGCTCGGAATTGACCGGAAAACGCGGGTCGACCGCCTGGGCTTCGTTGACCGGTTTGGGCCGCGGCATGCCGGCGTTGTACATATTGAGAATGCCGCGCAGGGCCGGGAACAAGCCATTGTGCATCCACGGTCCGCTCTGCGCCACATTGCGCAAGGTCGGCGTCTTGAACTTGCCGACGTCCCTGACGTCGCCGGTCACCTTGTAGCGCCCGAGATCCTCGTACTTGCGCCCGAACCAGGTCAGGCCGAGATTGTGGAACTTGTTGTCGCTGAGCGCCGGGCCGTGGTGGCAGGTCATGCAGCCGGCCTTGGTGCGGAACAGGTGCAGGCCGAGCAGTTCCTTGTCGTCGAGCGCCTGCGCCTGGCCCTTGAGGAAGGCATCGAAACGGGTCGGCGTCGGCACCAGCGTACGCTCGTAGGCAGCCAGCGCCGACTGGATGCGCGGCAGCGTCACCGCGTCGTCGCCGTAGGCGCGGCGGAAATCCTCGCGGTAGCCGGCAATGGCGGCAAGCTTGCCGGGCAGCTTGTCGAGTGCCATCGCCATTTCGGCCGGGTCGGCCACCGGGCCGAGCGCCTGGTGCTCCAGGGTCGGCGAGCGGCCGTCCCAGAACAGGCTGGTCGCGTGACTGACGCCGACCAGCGCCGGCGCATTGCGCATGCCCTTGCGCCCGGCATGGCCGGGCGTCACCGGCAGCGTGTCGGCAAAGGCATGGTCGGGCCGGTGACAGGAAGCGCAGGCGATTTCCCCCGAGTCGGAGAGCGCCTTGTCGTAGAACAGCCGGATGCCCAGGCGGAGCAGCGCGTAGGGCACGGTTTTGGGCAAATCGGGCGGGTTGACCGCTGCCATTTCCCGCCACTCGCCACCGCCCTCGATACGCGGCGCCGGCCAGGCCTTGAGCGGCACGGCGTAGCGCTGGCGCAGGCAGGCGACGTCCCAGGCCGCCTCCTGGCGGCAGGGCTCGGCGGAAAAGGCCGCCGCCGAACACAGGCAGGCGGCGGCCAGGAAAAACAGTTTGCTTGCTCGATGCATCATCACCTCAGAATTTGAGACCGACTTCCAGCCAGAACTGTCGGCCTTTTTCGTAAATCAGATAGGAACCGGAGTTTTCGATCGCGTTGGTCGCGTTGAGCACGTTCTCGATGCTCAGCATGACGAAGGGCTTTTCCCTGGTCGCCACCGGCACGTCCCAGTTGATGCGCATGTCCCAGGTCAGCGCCGGGTCGAAGGATTTGCGGTCGTAATTGGTATAGGTCACGCCGCCGACATCCTTGGTGCCGTTCTGGACCACCTTCTGGTAACCGGCGCGATAGCGGAAGAAATTGCCGATGCTCAGGTTGGCGGCGGGAATTTCGGTCATGAACAGCAGGCGGCCCGTCCACGGCCGGTTGTAGTTGTCGGCCGGCTTGTCGAGCGGGCTGATCAGCTTGCCTTCGTAGACGATGTAATCGAGACCGCGGTTGTCGTTGTAATCCTGGTCGCTGGTGTAGTAATCGGTGTGCGAGGTGTGCGACTTGATCTGTTCGATCCCGGCCATGACCGAAGTCCGCGTTCCCCAGGCCACGAACGGGCGCTGCGTTTCGAGCGTCATCGACAGGGTCTGCGCGTTGCTGGTGCCGGTGTTCTCGAACCAGTAATCGCCGGCCGCGCGCAGCACGCGCACGACCTGGTCGCGACTGCGCCGGTCGACGTACTTGATGCCGAGCAGCGTGCTGCCGATGCGCTGCTTGAAGGCGAGCATGGCTTCGTCGTCGTAGGGCACCTTGAGATCCTCGAAGTGATACATCGAGGACGTCGTGCTCATCACCAGCGGCCCCCAGTCGGTCAGACTGTTCCGAGTCAGCACGGCCGACTGCAGCGACAGGCGGTTGGCCGTCATGTAGTAGGTCATGAAATTGCGCCCGTAATAGCGGTTGGCGCCGGCCTCGAAGCGCGTACGGCCGTCGCCGAACAGGTCGTAGAAAAAGGCGGCGCGCGGCGCCAGGGTGTCATCCTTGGCCAGGCTGCTCGAGTCGAAGCGCAGGCCGAGCCGGGCCATGAAATTGCCTTTGCGGATCTCGTCCTGCAGGAAAACGCTTTGCATGTCTTCCTTGACCGTGAACTTGCCGGCCAGATAGACAACCTTGCTCTTCAGGTACTGTCCGGCCCAGCCGTTCGAGGTATCGGCCGTCGAGCAGTAGGGATCGACCGTACCGTCGCTGCGCAGGCAGTTGCCGCTGTAGGAAGCCGGTGTGTAGTAGGACTCGTACTGCGTCTTGCGGTTGTAATAGGACTCCTTGTGGCCGAGTTCGAAACCGGCCTGCAGGCGGTGCTCGGTGCCGAACAGTGCGAGCGGCTCCCAGTCGATCTTGGCAGTGTAGTTCTGCGCCGTCTGTTTCTGTTCGACATCGCCGTAACCGCCTTCGTTGCTCAGGGTGCTCGTCCCCCAGTTCTTGTCATCGGCCGAATAACGCCAGGTCTTGTAGAGGCTGGAGTCGCCGTCGCGCGAGCTTTGCATCTCGGTCATCGTCAGGCGCTGGCTGAGCACGAAGTGGTCGAAGCGGCTGGCAATGCCGCCGTTGAGACCAAGACCGCCAGCGTTATAGGTGTAGTGACTGTCCTTGATTGCCGAAATGAAACGATCGTCGGCAGTCGGCGCGTACTGCACGGAGAAGTCGACATTGTTGTCGGGCGTCGCCTTCCAGAAAGCCTTGACGAAAAAATTGTCGGTACGCCGGGTTTCCTCCGGCGTACCGCCGACGCCGTTCTTGTAGGCCGAGTCGCCGTTGAGCGGGATGGTCGAGGTGCGCCGGATGAAACTGCCGATCAGACCGAGATTCTCGGTCGGCTTGCCCTGCAGCGACAGCTTGTAGGTCCACTTGTCGAAGGCACGCGCATAGTTCGAACTGGTCGTGCTGTCGTAAGTCCCCTGCTGCTCCGGCGCGATCTTGTACTCCATCCACTCCGAGCGGGTCGTGCCGATCGAGGCCTGGCCGGCAAAGGTTTTGGTCGGCGCGCAGGTGTCGGCCGAGACGACGCCGCCGGTGAAGGCGCCATACTCGACCGGGACATTTGCGTCGCGCACGGTGATCTTGCACAGCAGGCTGCTGTCGATCGCCATGCCCTGGCTAGCCGAGGTGACTTCGGTGATCGACGAGGACTTGTCGCCGCTCGCCGGGTCGATGTCGTTGTTGAAGGACATGCCGTCGAGCTGGTAGAGATTCTGGTAGAACTTGGCGCCGTTGATGCTGATGTCGGCCGGCGAGATTTCGCCCTGGCGACCGGTGTGCAACTGGTTGTTGTCGAACTGCACATTCGGCATGACGCGCAGGATGCTGGTGATGTCGCCATTGCCGCCGGTCAGCGCATCCATCACCCGGCGGTCGATGACCGTCGTGCCGGACGACTCGCGCTGCTCGACGACCAGGGTTTCGGCCAGCATCGGATCATCGTGCTCGCGGTTCGGCGCAACCGTTACCGGCCGAGGCTGGGGAACGAGCAGGTAACCGGCCGCCGTCTTGCTGATCCCGTAACCGCTATGGCGCAGCAAGGCGGCAAAGCCCGCCTCGACGTCGTAACGCCCGTGCAGGCCGGGGCTCTGCAAACCGCGCAGTTTTTCCGCGTCGACCACGATGGCGACTCCGGCCTGCAGCGCGAAACGATTGAGCGCCTCGCCGAGCGGCCCGGCCGGAATGTCGTACACGGCGGCCTGGCTCGCGGACTGGGCGAAGGCCGGGCTGGCGGCAACCCCGCACAGCGCCAGGTGCAGGGCAAAGACAAGGGGTTTGAGGGCACCGCCGGCAATGCCGGCGTACGGGCCTGGTTTGATGTTGTGCATGAGCGTCGGTTTCCTGTTGGCAATTGATCCCCAAGCGGGGCGAAGGACGCGACGCGAAACTGGCTAACGCACCTGTCCAACAGGAAATGCCTGGCGGCCGATCGTGTCCTTCATCTGACTTGACGGACGAGATGGCGCAAGCGGAACCACAAAAACAAAAAAAATTTAACGGCCCGTGGTTTTCGGGCTTTTCGCCATGTCGACCGTTACCAGGTAAGGCGAGTAGCTGCGGATGCTCAATTCCGGGAAATTGTTGACCAGCAGTTGCAGGGCGCGGTCGGTATCGGTCAGCGGCAGGACGGCCGTCACCTTGAGCCCGGCCAGCGCCGCCCGGTCGAAGACGATGCGCCCCGGCCGTTGCCGGTCGAGTTCATCGAGCACGTCGGGCAACGGCATTTCCTGGGCGACGAACTGGCGCTGTGCCCAGGCGCGGTCGACACTGGGCGGATCGACCGACTCGGGCGGCAACAGGCGGTCGGCATTGAAACGGACGCTTTCGCCGGCCTGCACGACCAGCGCACCGGCGCTCCCTGCGGCTGCCTCGGCCGGACGTACCTCGACGCGCGAAGCGAGCATGGTGACGACCGTCGCCCCGGCCTCGCGGCGTACCGTGAAGCGCGTGCCCAGCGCCCGTACGCTGCCATGTTCGGTCGCGACAATGAAGGGCCGCGTTGCGTCGTGCGCGACATCGACCAGGATCTCGCCCTGGACCAGTTCGACGCGCCGCGTTTTGCCATCAAAAGCGAGGTTGACCGCACTGAGCCCGGCCAGCGCGATGGTGCTGCCATCGGCCAGACGGGTCGTCGACCACTCGCCGGCGGCCGAGCGCAGATCAGTCAGCCAGTAGCCCGGTTCCTGGCCGGCCAGGCCGAACCAGGCGGGAAGGAAACTCAGGCCGGCAAGCAGCAGGGCCAGCGCGACACCGCGCCGGGCACCGCTGCGCCCCTTGCCGCCCAGCGCGGCACGCAGCGCCCGCCCGGCCGGGCGGGCGGCACCGCTGCGGCGCACCGCCTGCAACTCGCCGAGCATCGCCTCCATGCGCCCGGCGGCTGCCTCGTGCCGGGGATCGGCAGCGCGCCAGGCAGCGAAATGCTGCGCCAACTCGGCCTGCTCGCCGGCATCATCGGCGCTCAGGCGGACAATCCATTCGGCCGCCTGGGCGGCAACGGAGTCGGCTCCGGCCTGCATGCCCGGGCTCAATCCGGGCGCGCCGCGGCGCACTGGACCAGGCATTGCACCAGGTACTTGTGCACCATGCGGGTCGAGACCTGCAACTGCGCGGCAATCTCGGCATGCGAGCGCTCTTCCAGGTAATGCAGCAGGAAGGCTTCGCGCGCCTTGGCCGAGACGCCGGCCAGCAGGTCGGCAATCTGCCCGAGCGCCTCCAGGGTGAGCAGGATCTGTTCGGGCGACGGGTGCGTCGGCGCGTTTTCCATGACGATGGCCAGCTCGGCGAGATAGGTGCGCTCGATCACCTCGCGCCGGATGCGATCGACCATCAGCCGCTGCGCCGTCGTCGTCAGGTAGGCGCGCGGCTCGCGCATGCCGCACAGCGCATCGCGCGAGGCGAGAATGCGCACGAACACGTCCTGCGCCAGATCGGCGGCACCGTGGCTGCAGCCGAGCTTGCGGCGCAACCAGGCATGCAGCCAGGCGTGGTGACTCGCATAGAGCTGAGCGATGGCATCGGTGGGATTGGCCGCGATATTCACGAGTACGCCCTGTCGAAAAACTGCGTTTTGTTGAGAATCATTATCATTCTCTCAGTCAAAATCCGCTGCGTCAATCCATCTGCGCGCTCAGTCATGGGATACTTGCCCTCCCCCAACCAGGAGAACGCCATGATCCACAAGCCTCAAGCGCTGGCCCGCCTGCTCCTTGCCGGCCTCTGCATCCTCGTCGCCGGCTTCGCGAGCGCCGCCGCACCGCAGCAGCAGACCCAGGTTCCCGGCTATTACCGCCTGCAGCTCGGCGCTTTCGAAGTCACCGCGCTCTACGACGGCGCCATCGACCTCGACGAAAAACTGCTCAAGAACGTCCAGAAACGCGACGTGCAGCGCCTGCTCGCCCGCCAGTTCCTGCAGGGACCGAAGGTGCAGACCGCGGTCAATGCCTATCTGGTCAATACCGGCAGCAAGCTGGTGCTGGTCGATGCCGGCGCCGCCAAACTGTTCGGGCCGGGGCTCGGCAACATCGTCGCCAACCTGAAAGCTGCCGGCTACACGCCGGAGCAGGTCGACACCGTGCTCGTCACCCATTTGCATGGCGACCACGTCAATGGCCTGGTCACGCCCGAAGGCAAGGCCGTCTTCGCCAATGCCGAAGTCTGGTCGGCGCAGGCTGACAACGATTTCTGGCTGAGCGAAAGTATCGCCGCCCAGGCACCGGCCGAAATGCAGGGCTTCTTCAAAATGGCGCGCGATGCCGCCGCGCCCTACCGCGTCGCCGGCAAATGGAAGACCTTCGACAGCGACCGCGAACTGCTCGCCGGCATCCGCAGCGTCGATACGCACGGCCACACGCCGGGCCACGCCAGCTACCTGTTCGAGAGCGGCAACGACAAGCTGCTGGTGCTCGGCGACCTGGTGCACAACCACGCCGTGCAGTTCGCCCGCCCCGATGTCGCCATCGAGTTCGACAACGACCCGAAACAGGCGGTGCTCGCCCGCAAGCGCATCTTCGCGCAGGCCGCAAAGGAACGCCTGCTGGTCGCCGGCATGCACCTGCCCTTCCCCGGCATCGGCCATGTCCGCAAGGAGCAAAAGGGCGGCTATGCCTGGGTGCCGGCCGAATTTGCCCCGCTGGCGCCGTCGACCGCCGGGAAATAAGGCATGCAGATCTGGGTTGATGCCGACGCCTGCCCCGGCGTGATCAAGGAAATCATCTTCCGCGCTGCCGAGCGCCGGCAGATCCAGACGACGCTGGTTGCCAACCAGATGCTGCGCACGCCGCCGTCGAAGTTCATTCGTGCCATCCAGGTACCGAGCGGCTTCGACGTCGCCGATGCGCACATCGTCGAACAGGTGCAGCCGGGCGATCTCGTGATCACCGCCGACATCCCGCTCGCCTCGCTGGTCATCGGACGCGGCGGTCATGCACTGAATCCGCGCGGCGAGATGTACACCACCGCCAACATCCGCGAACGCCTGGCCATGCGCAACTTCATGGAAGAACTGCGCAGCGCCGGCGTCGACACCGGCGGCCCCGCCGCCTTCGGCCAGGCCGACCGACAGGCCTTCGCGAACCAGCTTGATCGCTTTCTGGCGCGCATTCCGGCGGTCTGAAAAAGGTCGGCCCGTACCGGTCGACCGGTAAAAAAATACAAATTTGCCCGGCATGGCAGTTCGGATCAGGTATCCGGACAGCACCCCGAATCATGCGCCGAAAAACTTGCAAAAAGCCAATTAAATGAAAATTTATGGCGCCATAAGTTTCGTATTATCGATTAAATATCATTTTCGCTCAATAATGCTGCCTGATCACCAAACCATTCAACAATCATAGGGAGCAGAAATGGCTAACGACAAAACAGGACAAGGCATCAAGCTGGCCGCCATCTCGATCGGCGTCGGCATGTTCGCACTCAGCCTGAGCAGCATCTTTTCCGACTTTTCCGGTGCCCAGCCCTTGCCGGCGCCCCCGGATGCAATGCTCCAGGCCCTGCCGCCCGCGGCGGGGACGCCGGCACCCAGCGGCGAACAACTGGCCACGCCCGACGAAAAGGCCGAAGGCGAGCTGCGCAACCTGGTGCAAGCCTGGAGCAAGGCCTGGTCGGAACAGGACACCGCGACCTACCTCGCCTTCTATGCGCCGGGCTACGCCGGCAACAGCGACAGCCCGGAAGAATGGCGTGCCGCCCGCAAGCGCATCATCGGCCAGGCCAGATTCATCGATCTCAAGATAGGTGAAACCGCGATCGACCTCGACAGCAACGACCGCGCCACGCTGAGCTTCGCCCTCGACTACACCTCCGACCGCCTGGAGGACCACGGCACCAAGACGCTGCTAGTTCGCCGCAACAACGGCCGCTGGCTGATCGAAAACGAAACCTTCGCCGCCAACTGAGCTCCGCCGGTAGGTAAAAAAAGCCCCCGCCAGTTTCCTGACGGGGGCTTTTTTGCGGTCAACACTCAAAAAACCTCAATTTCCGTATTTATATCCAGACCCTCACCGCCGCTTCCTCGAACGCCGAAATCTGCTTGAAGTACATATCCCCCCATCACCAGTTTGACACCAGCCAGCTTGATCTGCTCCACACCCATGATAACCGTGACCATCCGGCTGATCCTGGCACATTGAGCGGTCCTTGTCTTTGGCATTGAGCCAGGCTGTTCAAACCGGCGCGATAACAGCCCCTGTCGCTACCTTCCGAGACCAGGAACTTTGTGACAGAATGAAAATCAGCTTTCGCTTAAATACAAGACCGGGGGGACAAAATCATGAGAAAAAATACGGAAATCTCGCTTACCGCACGCCTGTACATCTTGCTGGGCAGTATGTTGCTCGGCTTGTTGCTGCTCGGCGGCTACTCGGCGTTCGAGTTGCGCGCCCATATCCTGGAAGAGAAGGAGCTGGCGCTCCAGGCGCTGGTTGATTCGAGCACGGGAGTGATCCAGGAGCAATACGACCTGTTCAAGGCCGGCAAGATCAGCGAGGCCGATGCCCAGCGCCTGGCAAAAGACAATCTGCGCAAGAGCCGCTACAACAATGGCAGTGACTACTTCTTCATCTACGACTTCAATGGCGTCAACTTGATGCACGCATCGAAACCGGAGCGCGAAGGCAAGAGTTTCCTCGACTCCAAGGATCCAAACGGCAAGGATTACATCAGGCAGTGGATCGAGTTGCTCAAGCGCGATGGCGCCGCCTACATCGACTACATGTTCCCGAGAGCAGGCAGCAAGGAGCCGGTACCTAAGATTTCCTACGCCAAGGTCTTCCAGCCTTGGGGCTGGTGGATAGGCACAGGCGTCTATATCGATGACGTCGACGCCAACTTTCAGCGAGCGTTGACGAAATCATTGATTTTCCTGGCCGTCATCGGCACCTTGCTTGGCACACTTGGCTGGTTGATCAGCCGCAGCGTTCGCAACCAGATCGGCGGCGAACCGGCCATCGCCGCCAGTCAGGTCGAGGAATTTGCCAATGGCAACCTGACCCAGCAAATTACCTCGTCAAGCACCCAGCCCGGCAACCTGTTAACGGCATTGAGTACCATGCAGGCCCGCCTGGCCAATATCGTGCACAGCATCAGAGGCAACACCGAGGTACTGACCAAGGAATCGGCAGATCTCTCCGTCGCTGCCAAGGAAATCAGTCTCGCCGCCGAAAAACAAGCCGAGTCGAGCGCAGCGACCGCTGCCGCAATCGAGGAACTGACCGTCAGCATCAACGAAGTCTCGGAAATTGCTCTGCTAACCGAAACCAACTCCAATACAACGGCCGCCCTGGCCGACAAGGGCGGCGCGGTGGTCCGCCGGTCCGCCGCTGAAATTCAGAATATCGCCGATGCTGTCGAGGAGTCGACCCTGCGCATCCAGACACTGGTAGGCCGCTCGCAGGAGATCGGAACGATCACCCAGGTGATCAAGGAAATTGCCGACCAAACGAATCTGCTGGCGCTCAACGCCGCCATCGAGGCAGCACGCGCCGGGGAAACCGGGCGCGGCTTTGCGGTGGTTGCTGACGAAGTACGCAAACTGGCAGAACGGACGGCTCAGGCCACGGCCCAGATCACCACAATGGTTAGCGCCATCCAGGATGATACCCAGCACGCAGTACACGCCATGGCCAGTACGACACCCCGCGTAAACGAGGGCCAACAACTGGCCGGCGAAGCCACCGAACTGCTCGACGAAATCCAGCGCCAGGCCAATGACTCTCTCGCCAAAGCCAAGGAGGTCGCCCACGCAACCCAGGCGCAGGCCGTTTCCGCCAATGAAATTGCCCGCCACGTCGAGACCATCGCCTCAATGACCGAGGAAACCAACGCAGCGACCAAGAGCAATGCCGAGGCAGCCGACCAATTGAAGTTGATGGCCTCAAAGCTTCAGGAGGAGCTCTCGTACTTCCGAACCTGATTCGCCCTACAAGCCTCTGGGTCGATGAGAGAGTTGGCCAAGCATCCGAGAAAGCTCCCCACCAACTCTCCCTGTTCGGCCCCGGCTAGTGGCGATTACGCAGCACACCGAAGCCGCGGGGACATTGGCGTTGCCAAGGAAATGCCAAAGCCGGCTCAAATTCCGGAATTGCTTGCCCCCAACAAGACAGCGCTCCTATAACTACGAATCACGAGGAGGGGGATAGCAACCTTTTGTCCCCCAGCCAGCTGTCCGCAGGCTGCGGGCGGCCGTAGAAGTAGCCCTGCAACAACCGGCATCCCATCTGGCATAGAAGTTCCAACTGCGCAGGGGTTTCCACCCCCTCGGTAACGACCTTCAGTTCCAGGTCTGCTGCCATGGAAACAATGGCGCGCACAATCTTCTGGTCGGAGGAACTGCTTGTCAGGTTGCGCACGAAAGACTGGTCGATCTTGATGACGTTCACCATGAAGCTGGAGAGGTAGCTCATCGACGAATAACCGGTTCCGAAATCGTCGATCGCGATGTTCAGCCCCAGTTCTCTCAGGCGCCCCAGCACCAGGGTCACGTTGCCTTCATCTCCCAGCAGCATGTCCTCGGTAACTTCAAGAACCAGACGCTCGGCCGGAATACCTTCCTCGGCCAGGATGGCTGCCACTTGCCCGGGAAACTCCTCCTCGTTGATATCGCTGACAGATACATTCACGCCAAGGTAAGGCTGCGAGGCCATCGCCAAGTAAGGCTTGAAAGCCCTGCAGGCTGAACGCAACATGCCCAGTGTCAGTTCGCGGATACAGCCAGTCTCGATGGCGGCGCGAATGAATTCAGGCGGCGGCACCCAGCCCAGCTCAGGGTGCTGCCAGCGGGCCAGCGCCTCGAATCCGGCGATTCTCCCGCCGTTCACATCCACGATGGGCTGGAAATAGACCTGAATTTCGCCGTTCGCCACCGCATTCGGCAGCCAGGCTTCAAGGCGGAACTGGCGGAGAGCCCGCTCATGGATGTCGCGATCGAACACCACCACATGGTTGCCCCGTTCCCGCTTGGCTTCGTGCAAGGCGGTATCGGCCTCCCGCAGCAGGCGGTCCCGGTCGACCTCCCCGGCCGCGGCTAGGGTCGCGCCGAAGGCCGCGGATACGGAAAGCCGGTGTCCGCTCACATGAAACGGCTCTTCCAAAATCCGTGCACACTGCTCGCTCAAATCGCGCAAACAGGGGTGATTCTCTAGGCGGCGCAGGATGACAAAGGAATCACCACTGAAACGTATCAACTGGGTCCGCCCATCCTGCATGCCCGCCAGCCGTTCAGCCACGGCAGAGATCACCTCGTCACCGAAAGAGTGTCCGTAGGTATCGTTGATCTGCTGGAAACGGTTGATGTCCATCATCACCAGCGCGATGGCACCACCACCGCCCCATTTTCCCTGCTCCAGTTGCTCGTTGAGCCAGGCTCGGTTGGGCAGCCCGGTCAAATCGTCGTGCGTTGCCTGATGATGCAACGCAGCATGGCGCGAAGCCAGGATACGCCCCCGGATCAGCACGCCCGCCAGGAGCAGGAGCAGCGTGGCGATGATGGCGCCGAAGCCGATCAGGGTATTGCGGTACTCGGGATCGAAGATGGAGGGGGGACGGTTTAACAGCTGGCTACCTTGAGGCAAAGCGTTTCGGGTGATTCCGAAGCGTTGCAACTCCCGGTAATCGAACAACAGGGCCTGGGGCGTTTCATACACGATCGGAATGTCTTCCGGGCGCTGCCCGGCCAGTACACGCTGGGCCATGCGTGCCATCAGGCGGCCGTTTTCAAAGCCGCTGTTCATGTAGCCCCCCAAGGCACCGCGCCCGACGGTGGCATCCAGGTCGGAATAGACCGGACGGCTGGTGCGAGCATGTACATAGGCAACCAGTTCTTCCGGGCTGAAGGGCCGCCCACCTTCCTCCCGCGGCAGGGAACCCAAGGCGAACAACAGGGTATCGCTCCCCAGGTCAGGCAAGCGCCCGTCGACCTCGGCCAGATAGCGTGTCACCCAGTGTTCCGCCAAGACCCCGGAGTCCAGACCCGCCATGGCCTCGACAACATGCTTGCGAATACCGGCGCCAGACTCGTCGGCGGGGGTCAGGAATACAAGTCGTTTGACCTTGGGATGCAAGACCAGTGCGAGCCGAAGGGTGCGAACCAGATCAAAGCGTTCCGCCACACCGGTGACGCCAGGACGCCCCTTGGTGATCTGGCGCGGATCGCCGTTCACGCCACCAAAGACGATCGGGGTGCCTGTGAACATCTCCCGCTGCTGCACGGCAAACTCGAGGGCATTATCATCTGCAGTCACCACCAGGTCGAAACGCTGCCCGGCATATTTTTCGGCGAGATAGCGCGCAAACAACAAGCGCGATTCCCGTTCCCGATATCGCTTGGTGTCCATCCACTCTACGTGCAACACCGGGCGTTCGGCCGTTACGCCGCCCCACTCCTCGAAACCGTCCAATATACGGTCTTCCCAACTGTAACCGTGATGGTAGGACATGAGCACGAGTACCTGGCGCGACGGCTCGGCCGCTGGCAGCCCGGCGACGAGCGCCAGTTGCAGAAGGCAAGCCAGCAGGTAGCGCCGCCAGGCGACAGAGATCTCCTTCCCCGTCATTCAGATTCCTTCATGGACCCGACAAATAATAATTATTTTTGCAAGGATAGAAAATCCAATGCTCTCCGGGCAAGTATCGCCGGGCTTTTCGTTCCATGTCAAACAAGAACGACGAGAAATTGATTCGAACATCACATTCGCGAGGCGAGACGAGAATACAGTCCTTTACTCGACGGGTTTGTAGCGCATTCGCAGCCAGGCGCAGGCAGGGAACAGCACCAGCTAAAGAGCTCTCGCCGGTTTCCCGGCGGGGGCTTTTTAGCGGTCGACGCTCTAAAAACGTCGATTTTCACGAATTACATCTTGACCGCCGCCTGTTCCACAAACTCGGCGGGGCGATCTTGGAGCCCAGGCAGACACCGTCGAAACCATGGCTGGCTTGAAAAACTTCACGCACGTCGAAACTGCTATCTCAAACCACAACAAGTGTCGATCAAGAGCCTGCCGGATCAATCACCAAAGTGATATGAAGCTTGCAGGAAGGCGTTAAAGCGCGAGGACTCAAATTTTTCCGGTGATCTAGGATATGTCGGGTTTGGAAACTGCGTGCTTCCTTTCGCCATAAGGGACAAGTAGCGTACCCCGGCACCGATTTTCCATTGACGGTTAACTGCGTAGGAGAGCGTGGATTCAATCTGGTAGCTTTTCGAACCATGGCCCTTCTCGACTAACGGGTTGATGTCTGGCCGAAACCAGTGGTTGTCCTTTGCTGACAGCGAGGCATAAGGGAGCCAGGCGATCTCACCCGAGAAATTGAGGCGATCGGTGAGCATAATGCTGCCGGTTAAGCCGAGTCGCAGAGCATTCCATGTTTCTGTTTGACTAAGTATCAGAGCGGATGGTTTGACCAATCCCGCAGGGACACAAACGACACTACCCGCAACCTGCTCGCAGCCATAAGCATTCAACTGCTGATGGTAGTAGCCGTAACCAATAAATCCGCCAAAAGTCTTATCCTTCGCGCGCCAAAATGTATGCCCGACATCTAAAGTGCCGTAAGAACTTCGACCATTCCTGGTTGATGAGACTGTGTTTGAATAGGGATCCGGCGACATAGCTGCTTCTGTGTCTTCGTCGTTCATTTTGCCCGACCCGACGTCTACCCCGCCGAGCGTGCCTTTCACAAACCACCCGGTGCTGTGATTGATGCGAGCAAAAGCTTCGAGCGCCATCCCATCCTGCTTCGGCCATGTCAGGATCGAATATAGCTGGTGAGGTTCCAAGCCATCGTACAACTTCTTCTGGAAGCGGCCGCTTGAATAGCCTATGCGAGTACCAAATTCGCCGGAGAGTTCGTCGCTGATCGCGAAGGATTGGCCGTTGCCACCGGCTTCCCCCAGTCGATAGTTAAGCCCGAAGCTGGCAACATGTTGAACCTGACCGATGCTAAAAGAACCCGCATTGGCGCCGGTCCCGGACGTATGGGTCTGCTTTCCGAAGTCGTAGTAAGCGTATTCGGCATTGACAAACCAGTGCGGACTGATGGCATAAGAAAAACCGGTACCAACTGTCCAGCCCAAGCGCCCCGAGGAACTCGAGGCCGGTGGAATCGGAGAGTAAGAATAGTTGGTGACCGTCGTCTGAGTATGTGAATAGGCCCCGCCACCTTTGACATAAAGCAACGACCGCCCGGCTGCAAAGCCAAGACGCCCCGTCAAACTTGCGAGCAAGTCCGTTTTGTTGCCGCAGGTGTCACCAGATCCCCCCACGCCCACCGTCGCTCCACACGCAGCATATCCAACGAGCTTGCCAACATTCACATCACTCTCGATGCCAATGACCGTACTGCCATATTGCTTGTTGTAGCCAATCTGAATGCCGCCAAGCAGACCGTCGTTGTCGCTGTCCGCCGATACGTCGTTGGAGGACAGGCTGTAGTGACCACGCGGGTCACGCCATTTCATTGTTCCAAACCCATACCCCCATTTTGCGCCAAAGTACAAACCGTCCCAGCGGCCCACGGACAGTGTTGAATCTGGCGCATCACTCTCACCAGAAAGATTGGCAGGGTTGGCTGACACCGACATCCATGTCGTCGCAAGAAGCAAAAATATGAGGCAGCGAGGGATGTGCAAAATGCACGATGGATTTATGACAAAGAACATAAAAACGCAGCCTTAGTAAACAACCGTTCATTACGAAAAGATCAGCAAAAATAGAATTGACCCCGTTTGTTTCGACAGAATTTCCACGGTAACAAGTGGAGCCCTGCTCTGGGAGCCTCATCCACGGTGGCGTCCCTTTAGACCATAGACGGACGACGCAGCGGGTAACGTTGGGATCGTGCCGCCAAACCTTTTATTGGCAGGCCGGCAAATTGAATTATATCTGGCGTCTTGCCGCCCCGCCGAGTGTTGTAGAACCCGATGTAGTTGTCCAAGCCGGTTGCCGGCAAGGGATAGGAAATCCAATGACTGCAAGATGAGTATCTATTTCACAAAAAAAGCCCCCGCCGCTCAGTTGCCACTGAGCCGACGGGGGCTTTTTAGCGGTCGACGCTCTAAAAACGTCGATTTTCGCGAATTACATCTCGACAGTCGCCGCCTGTTCCACAAACTCCGGAATCTGGTCGAAGTTCATGTAGCGATAGACTTCACCGGCCTTGGCGTTCACCAGCTTGATCTGCTCCATGTACTCGGCAACGGTCACGATGCGGCCGGCCAGGGCGCACATGGCGGCCAGTTCGGCGGAACCGAGATAAACCTGGGTGTCGATACCGAGGCGGTTCGGGAAGTTGCGGGTGGAGGTGGAGATCGCCGTGGAGCCCTTGCGGATCTGTGCCTGGTTACCCATACACAGCGAGCAGCCCGGCATTTCCATGCGTGCGCCGGACTTGCCGAGGACGCCGTAGTAGCCTTCTTCGGTCAGGATCAGCGCATCCATCTTGGTCGGCGGGGCGATCCACAGACGGGTCGGGATGTCGGACTTGCCTTCGAGGACCTTGCCGGCGGCACGGAAGTGGCCGATGTTGGTCATGCAGGAGCCGATGAAGACTTCATCGATCTTGGCACCGGCGACTTCGGAGAGGTTAATTTTAATGACTGCGCAGTAGGCATTAGCCTTCAGCAGCGTGATGTTCGAACGCATGTACTCGACGATCGGTTCCTTGTCGCGCTCGACAAAAATCGCTCCTGCATAGGCCATAACACGGCTACACTAGTCGGTTTACAGCTTCAGAAAAATTGGCTCTCGGAGAAACAAATGGTTAATTTCACTCCCTCCATCCCTTTATTCTTATCTAACGAAACAGAATTCGTCTCGCATTTGCAATGCCTCATGGAAGGCCTTTCCAACTTCGAGATGGGGGAGCGCTTTGCTAAATTTTCGCAACATCTTCTTCCGCATACAGATACCGGGAACGGGTACTCACCATTAGTAAAGAGACAGGCCTCTCATGATGGCGGAGTCGATCTTGAGGCGAAATCTCTTGATGGCGGTGAAGAGCTGTTTGTCCAAACAAAATACACGATCAAAAGCGTTGACGAACTCGACAGCATAATGAGCAAGTTTGCCAGCTTTGAAGAAAAACGACATACACAGTCTCAAAAACAGCAATCCCTATTCACCAGTCCTGATGAGCTAGAAGAACTCCCGAGAGCGAATTATGTAATCTTCACGGCGAGCGCAATAGACAATCTCATCACCAAGTACGAGCGCTCAGAACGGCCGTCGCTTGGTTTCTATTTAATGATCAAGTCAAGTGCTCGATTGACGGTGCTTGGCCGAACTAAGCTTTATTCAGCATTAAAGAATGCTTACAGGCGAACGCATCTATTGCCAGAAAACGTAAGCATGAAGTTCTCACAACCATTCATCGCAGTCGACGGTGTAATTGTTGGCATCATTGATTCACAAGAAATTCGACGTCTTTATACGGAATTTGGAGATGCTCTTTTCCTTGAGAATATCCGGGAATGGTTGGGTCCCGCTAGCCGACGCGTACAAAGTGGACCAACAAGAGAAACTCCGAATCAAGCAATTGCTAGAACTCTCGCATCCATGCCCGACCGATTCCTTGCACGAAATAATGGAATCACGATGCGTGCTAGCAAGGTAACGCTAAATGGCTCTAGCGAGGTTCTGTTGGACCAAGCGAGTATCGTTAATGGGTGCCAGACAACGATGGCTATCGTCGCCGCACCAGCTACCGCTACGGCAAAGCTTCTCGTCAAAATTGTCGAAACAGAGGACTCTTGGGATATTGCACAAGCTGCAAATTTCCAAAACGAAATTAAGCGAATTGAACTTGAGCTGGCACGTGACCTCCGTCCTCAATTGATTAGAAATGAAGCCTCAAAGGCAGGCTATCGATTTATCAGCAATTCCGATCAAAAAACGGCATTTTCTGTCATGGAAGAGTTGTTTGAGGCCTCAATAGTCTACGAAGAATTTGAATCGCTCTTTGTCGGATTGTTCTCGCGCTCTCCAAATAATGTATTTGACAACAACTACGCCGAATTACGACAAGAACTGCTGGCAGGCCTAAATTCAGACGCCGCCAAGGAAGATATCTATGAGGATCTTTTTAAAATCCATTTTTCGGCAAAACAAGCTGGCCTTGACCAAGCAAAAAACCCCATGGCTAGGGCAGAATTGGCCGAACTTTTCCAGCGTTTCTGGAAAGATGACAAACATAGCTACCGAACCTACTTGACGCTACTTGCCATGATGCGGGTAACATCCAATGCAGAGTTTCATCTTGTTTCATGCGAGTATGCCAACCTTCGAGCATGTATTCGTAAAGCTCGCGAAATCGCTGAACATCGCCCCAGTGAATTCGTCGCTGCATATATCCTTGCATTCAAAGCCGTCGCATTACAAGTGATGCAGCGTCATCAAGACAGGAACGAACAACTACAAGCCATGTACAAAGAAATATCAGGATCTAGATTTGATAATCTGCTTGGACAGATGGATCTGATCGCATCGTAGTCCTCAGAAAACAAACTGAACTTAACAAAAAGCCCCCGCCGGTTTCCCGACGGGGGCTTTTCAATTTCCTGCGGTCGACCGGTAAAAACCGGCCGATTCTCGAAACTTACATCTCGACCGTAGCCGCCTGTTCCACAAACTCCGGAATCTGGTCGAAGTTCATGTAGCGATAGACTTCACCGGCCTTGGCGTTCACCAGCTTGATCTGCTCCATGTATTCCGCAACGGTCACGATGCGGCCGGCCAGGGCGCACATGGCGGCCAGTTCGGCGGAACCGAGATAAACCTGGGTGTCGATACCGAGGCGGTTCGGGAAGTTGCGGGTGGAGGTGGAGATCGCGGTGGATCCCTTGCGGATCTGTGCCTGGTTGCCCATGCACAGCGAGCAGCCCGGCATTTCCATGCGGGCGCCGGACTTGCCGAGGACGCCGTAGTAGCCTTCTTCGGTCAGGATCAGGGCATCCATCTTGGTCGGCGGGGCGATCCACAGACGGGTCGGGATGTCGGACTTGCCTTCGAGGACCTTGCCGGCGGCACGGAAGTGGCCGATGTTGGTCATGCACGAGCCGATGAAGACTTCGTCGATCTTGGCGCCGGCGACTTCGGAGAGGACCTTGACGTCGTCCGGGTCGTTCGGGCAAGCGAGGATCGGCTCGGTGACTTCAGCCAGATCGATTTCGATGACTGCGGCGTACTGGGCATTGGCATCGGCCTTCAACAGCGTGCCGTTGGCGATCCACTCTTCCATCGACTTGATGCGGCGCTTCAGGGTGCGGGCATCCGAGTAGCCTTCGGCGATCATCCACTTCATCAGGGTGATGTTCGAACGCATGTACTCGACGATCGGTTCCTTGTTCAGGGCGATCGCACAGGCAGCGGCGGAACGCTCGGCGGCGGCGTCGGAGAGTTCGAAGGCTTGTTCAACCTTGAGATCCGGCAGGCCTTCGATTTCCAGGATGCGGCCGGAGAAGACGTTCTTCTTGCCCTTCTTCTCGACGGTCAGCAGACCGGCCTTAATGGCGTACAGCGGAATGGCATTGACCAGGTCGCGCAGGGTGATGCCATCCTGCATCTTGCCCTTGAAGCGGACCAGCACGGATTCCGGCATGTCCAGCGGCATGACGCCGGTGGCGGCGGCAAAGGCGACCAGACCGGAACCGGCCGGGAAGGAGATGCCGATCGGGAAACGGGTGTGCGAGTCACCACCGGTACCAACGGTATCCGGCAGCAGCAGGCGGTTCAGCCAGGAGTGGATGACGCCGTCGCCCGGACGCAGCGCAACGCCGCCACGGGTCGAGATGAAGGACGGCAGTTCGCGGTGCATGCGCACGTCGACCAGCTTCGGATAAGCCGCGGTGTGGCAGAAGGACTGCATGACCAGATCGGCAGAGAAACCAAGGCAGGCCAGGTCTTTCAGTTCGTCGCGGGTCATCGGGCCGGTGGTGTCTTGCGAACCCACGGTGGTCATCTTCGGCTCGCAGTAGGTGCCCGGCAGGATGCCGGTCACGCCACAGGCCTTGCCGACCATCTTCTGGGCCAGCGAATAACCCTTGCCGTCGTCGGCCGGGTTTTGCGGCAGACGGAACAGCGTGGATTGCGGCAGGCCGAGGAATTCGCGCGCCTTGGTGGTCAGGCCGCGACCGATGATCAGGGGGATACGGCCGCCAGCGCGGACTTCATCCATGATCACGGGGGTCTTCAGTTGCGATTCGGCGATCACGGTGCCGTTTTTCAGCGCAGTGACCTTGGCCGTGGCGGCATCGACACGCAGTTCGATCTCGTCGCCCATGTCCATCTGGCCGCAATCGAGTTCGATCGGCAGGGCGCCGGCATCTTCCATGGTGTTGAAGAAGATCGGGGCGATCTTGGAGCCCAGGCAGACGCCACCGAAACGCTTGTTCGGCACGAAAGGAATGTCTTCGCCGGTGAACCACAGCACGGAGTTGGTGGCGGACTTGCGCGAGGAACCGGTACCGACCACGTCACCGACGTAGGCGATCAGGTTGCCCTTGGCAGCCAGCTTTTCCAGTTGCTTCAACGGACCGCGCGAGCCCGGTTCGTCGGCTTCGATACCCGGACGCGGGTTCTTCAGCATGGCCAGGGCGTGCAGCGGGATGTCAGGACGCGACCAGGCATCCGGAGCGGGCGACAGGTCGTCGGTGTTGGTTTCGCCGGTGACCTTGAAAACGGTCAGCTTCTGCGAAGCCGGGACTTCCGGACGCGAGGTGAACCACTCGGCGTCGGCCCACGACTGCATCACAGCCTTGGCGTTGGCGTTACCGGCCTTGGCCAGCTCGGCGACATCGTGGAAGAAGTCGAAAACCAGCAGGGTCTTCTTCAGGCCTTCGGCGGCAACGCTGCCGCAGGTCGGGCAGCCGAGCAGGTCGATCAGCGGCTTGACGTTGTAACCGCCGAGCATGGTGCCGAGCAGTTCGGTGGCTTTTTCCTTGGAAATCAGGGCACAGGCTTCTTCGCCCTTGGCAACCTTGGCCAGAAACTCGGCCTTGACCTTGGCGGCATCATCCACACCGGCCGGAACGCGGTAGGTGATCAGCTCGACCAGGGCAGCTTCTTCGCCCTTCGGCGGATTCTTCAGCAGGCCGACCAGTTCGGTGGTCTGTTGCTTGGACAGGGGCAGCGGCGGGATACCGAGGGCTGCACGCTCTGCTACGTGGGCGCGATAGGCTTCAAGCACGGCGACTTCCTTTCGTAAAGGGTTGCTCTAGGGAAACGGGTATTTTACGACAATGGCGGCGACCGAATGGTTCGGCTTGTTGCATCCCCAGGTCGGCTCGCAAGTCTTATATATTATATGTTATCTCATCAATTTTGCCATCGTCCAAAATCGATGCGGGCAATCCAGGCGGCCGCCTGCCCAAAAAACAGGCAAACCAGCAAAACCCTTGTGCCGTCAATGCCTTGCCGAATCTACCCAGAGCTTATCCACAGACTTACCCGACAAAAACGGGGATAAGACGTTCGCTCAACGCATGCAGAAAAATCGCCCATTTTTTAGGCGATTCAAAAAAACCACTAATCAGTCAATGGTTTGCGCAATCCATCCAGAGCTTATCCACAGGCTTACGCGACCTGAACGGGGATAAGTGTTGTTTATCCCCAGTGCGCCGCAAAAACTCTCAGCTGCCGCGCAGACGGCGCCGGGTCACGCTTTCGCCGCCAATACCCCAGTTGTCGGTATCCACCTCGTCGATGACGACGACCGTGGTCTGGGGGTTCTTGCCCAGCACATCGCGCAACAAGTCGGTGACGCCGGCGATCAGTTCGGCCTTTTGCTCGGGCGTTGCGCCTTCGCGGGTAATCTTGATATTGACGTAGGGCATGGGTCTCTTTCTCTGCTTGGGAACTTGAGCTTAGCCAACGCAAAAATTCACGTAAATTGAATTATTGCGATAGCTGACATCTCGGATTCAGATCAATCAACCCGCCACGAAATCGCCCAATTTATAGGCAACGCCTTTTTTCCCTTGCGAGACAAGGCGCTAGCTGACCTGTCCAGAGCTTATCCACAGACTTGCCCGACCAGAACGGGGATAAATACAGTTCGTCCGCACGCCCTGCTAGACTGTGACTTTGTGCTGCCCTGCCCTTTCATGAAACAAAAAATCGCCACTTTTCTTCTTGCTGCCCTGCTCGGCTACGCCTCAAGCGCACTGGCCGGCTTTCTCGATCGGGAAATTGCCTTCTCCGAAGCGCAGATCCAGAGCGCACTCGCCAAATCGGGTACCCAGGCGCGCAATTACGGCGGCCTGATGACGGTGGCCCTGGCCGAAGCGCCGCACATCGTGCTCGGCACGCCGGAAAACCGCGTCGGCATCAGCGCCCGCGTCAATATCGCCCTGCTGGGCAACCCGACGGTACCGGTCGATGTCACCGGCAACGCCGGCATCCGCTACGACGACAACGCCAAAGCCTTCTTCCTGGAAAACCCCGTCATCGACACCGTCGAGTCCATGGCCCTGCCCCGCGAGTCGGAAGCCTCAGCCCGCCGCGTGGTCAATTCATTGATCACCACCTACTTTCGCAGCAAGCCGGTCTACACCCTGCGCGAAAACGGCAACGCCCAGGAACTGGCGGCGCGCTGGCTGCTGCGCTCGGTGCGCATCGAACCGGGCAAGGTCGTCGCTACCTTGTCGCCCCTGTGAATCAAGCAACGAATTCATCCGGAAATCGTATGTCCCAGCCCATTTTTCCCCAAACGCCACGGTTGACCGGTAGCGATGCCGAGTCGATGCGGCAGCAGATCCTCACTTACTTTCACGCCACCTTCGACCGTTACGAACAGTTGTTCGAGGTGCTCAAGGACGATGCGGCCTACACCGTCAAGCCGATCGCGCTACGCCATCCGCTGATCTTCTACTTCGGCCACACCGCGACCTTCTTCATCAACAAGCTGGTGCTGGCCGGCCTGCTTGAAGAACGCATCAACCCGCAATTCGAGTCGATGTTCGCCATCGGCGTCGATGAAATGAGCTGGGATGATCTCAACGACGCGCGTTACGACTGGCCGACCGTAGCCGCGGTGCGCGCCTACCGCAAGCAGGTGCGCCAGACGGTCGACCACCTGATCCGGAGCAAAACGCTCAGCCTGCCGATCAACTGGGACAACCCGTGGTGGGTGATCCTGATGGGCATCGAGCACGAACGCATCCATCTCGAAACCTCGTCGGTGCTGATCCGCCAGCACCGGCTCGACTACGTGCAGCCGCACCCGGACTGGGAACCCTGCCGCGAGAGCAGCCTGGCGCCGCAAAACACCCTGGTCGATATCCCCGCCGCCAGTTTCCGCCTTGGCCGCGACCGCAGCGAGCCGCAAATCTACGGCTGGGACAACGAATTCGGCCGCCACCCGGCGTCGACCGGTAACTTCCAGGCCAGCCGCCATCTCGTCTCCAACCAGGAATTCCTCGCCTTCGTCGACGCCGGCGGCTATGCCGACGACGCGCTGTGGACGGAGGAAGGTCGCGCCTGGAAAACTTTTGCCCAGGCGGAACAACCGACTTTCTGGATCCGCCAGGGCCGCCAGTGGCGTCTGCGCCTGATGCTCGAAGAAGTGCCGATGCCCTGGAACTGGCCGGTCGAAACCAACCAGCACGAAGCCAAGGCCTTCTGCAACTGGCTGGCCCGCCAGACCAACCAGCCGGTGCGTCTGCCGACCGAAGACGAATGGCAGGCGCTGCGCCTGTTCGCCGGCGTCCCCGACCTGCCCGGCGACGGCCCGGATGCCAATCTCGGACTGGCGCATTTTGCCTCCAGTTGCGCAGTCGACCGCTACGCGCACGGTCCGCTCTTCGATGTGATCGGCAACGTCTGGCAATGGCTGGAAACGCCCATCCACCCCTTCCCCGGTTTCGAAGTCCATCCCTGCTACGACGACTTCACGACACCAACCTTCGACGACCGCCACAACCTGATCAAGGGCGGTTCGTGGATTTCCTGCGGCAACGAAGCCGCGCCGGTTTCGCGCTACGCCTTCCGCCGCCACTTCTTCCAGCATGCCGGTTTCCGCTATGTCGTCAGCGACGCGCCGGCCGGCCGCCCGGCCTCGCATTACGAAACCGACCGCCTGGTATCCGAGTACATCGAATTCCACTACGGCGCCGAATACTATGGCGTGCCCAACTTCCCGCTGACCCTGGCCCGCATGGCGATCAGCGCCATGGGCAACAAACCGGCCGGCAAAGCCCTCGACCTCGGTTGCGCTACCGGTCGTGCCAGCTTCGAGCTGGCGCGCCATTTCAACAAAGTCACCGGCATCGATTTCTCGGCCCGTTTCATCGGCATCGGCACGCAACTGATCGAACAGGGCCGGCTCGGCTACACCCTGGTCGATGAAGGCGAGCTGCTCAGCCACAAGGAATGCAGCCTGGCCGAACACGATCTGGCAAGCGTCGCCGGCAAGGTCGAGTTTTTCCAGGGTGATGCCTGCAACCTCAAGCCCATCTTCACCGGCTACGACCTGATCCTCGCCGCCAACCTGATCGACCGCCTGTACAGCCCGGCCCGCTTCCTGGAAAGCGTGCACGAACGCCTCAACCCCGGCGGCCTGCTCATGCTGACCTCGCCCTACACCTGGCTGGAAGAACACACCAAACGCGAGGAGTGGATCGGCGGCTTCAAGAAGGACGGCGAGAACCTGACCACGCTCGATGGCCTGAAAGCCATGCTGGGTGAGCACTTCCGGCTGGTCAGCGGGCCGCTTGAAGTGCCCTTCGTGATCCGCGAAACGAAGCGCAAGTTCCAGCACACGCTGGCCGAAGTGACGATCTGGGAACGCCGCTGAAAAAGCACGGACAAGAGTACGGAGCCCTGGCGCGGCTGCAATTGTCTTTCCGCACCAAGGCAACGTAATATTCCGCTGACCTCAATTTCCACCTGTGGCATGCCGCACGTGCCGGACAACACCATGCAGCTGCGCCACCAATTACTCGTCAATCACGCCAGATCGATCTGGACCCTGCTCCTGCTGCTGGTCTGGGCGACGACCTCCTTCGCCCAGACGCAGGCCGTAGACCTGCAGTTGCGCTGGCACCACCAGTTCCAGTTTGCCGGTTACTACGCTGCGCTGGAAAAAGGCTATTACCGCGAAGAAGGGCTCGAGGTCAGGCTGCATGCCGGCGACCCGCAGCACCAGCCGGTACCCGAGGTGCTGGCCGGACGAGCCCAGTATGGCGAAGGCAACAGCGAACTCCTTTACCAGCGCCTGCAGGGCAAACCGCTGGTCGCCCTGGCCGCGATCTTCCAGCACTCGCCCTCGGTGCTGCTCACCCTGGCCAGTTCGAATCTCGGCTCGGTACACGACCTGATCGGCAAGAAAATCATGCTGATGAACATGACCGAAGATGCCGATTTCATTTCGATGTTTCTCAGCGAAGGCATTGCCCTCTCCCAACTCGACATCGTCCCGAGCAGTTATCAGCTCGACGACCTGATCAGCGGCAAGGTCGCCGCCTTCAACTCCTATCTGACCAACGAACCTTACTTTCTGCAGCAGCACGGCATTCCCTACAAGGTGATCGATCCCGGCAGCTATCGCATCGATTTCTACAGCGACATCCTGTTCACCTCGGAAGACGAGTTGCGCGAACATCCCGAGCGCGTCGCCGCGATGCGCCGGGCAACGCTCAAGGGCTGGCGCTATGCGATGGATCACCCGGACGAAATCATCGACCTGCTGATTGAGCGCTACCACGTCGACAAAACGCGCGACCACCTGCAATTCGAAGCGGCGGAGATGCGCAAGCTGATCTTCCCCGACCTGATCGAGATCGGCCACATGAATCCCGGCCGCTGGCAGCACATGGCCGACACCTTTGTCAAAGCCGGCCTGGTCAAGGCCGGCTACAGCCTCGACGGCTTCATCTACGACCCCGCTCCGCGGCCCGTTCCGGCCTGGATGACGCCGACCCTGATCGGCCTGCTGTGCATCCTCGGCGCCGCCCTGCTCGGCAGCCTGCACCTGCACCGCCTGAACCGGCGTCTGGCCAGCACGCGCCTGACGCTCAAGGAAAGCGAAGAGCGCTACAAGGCGCTGAGCGACGCCTCCAACGGCGGCATCTTCATCCACGAACGCGGCATCATTCTCGAATGCAACAAGGGGCTTTCCGACATCACCGGCTACAGCCGCGAGGAGCTGGTCGGCATGAACGGTTACCAGTTGATTGCAGAAGAGTCGCTCGCCCTGGTCAAGAACAACATCCGGAACGGCTACGACCAGGAATACGAGATCACCGGCCTGCGCAAGGATGGCTCGCGCTACCCGCTGATCATCAAGGGCAAGAACATCACCTATCGCGAGCGTCCGGTCCGGGTCATCGAATATCGCGACATCAGCGCGCAAAAGCAGGCGGAAATCATGCTGCGCGAGAGCGAGCAGCATTTCCGCAATCTCGCCAACGGCGGCTCGACCCTGATCTGGACCTCGGGCCTCGACATGCTGTGCAATTACTTCAACGAACCCTGGCTGCAATTCACCGGGCGCACCCTCGAGCAGGAATATGGCAACGGCTGGGCGGAGGGCGTGCACCCGGACGACTTCGCGGCCTGCCTGCAAACCTATGCCGACGCCTTTGAACAGCGCCGGGCATTCAGCATGGAATACCGCCTGCGCCACGCCGACGGCGCGTATCGCTGGCTGCGCGACGACGGCAACCCGCGCTACGACAGCCATGGCACCTTCCTCGGCTACATCGGCTTCTGCGTCGACATTACCGAGCAGAAAGCCACTGCGAGCGAGCTCGAAAAGCACCGCACCCACCTCGAGTCGCTGGTCGCCGAGCGCACCACCGCGCTGCTCGTTGCCAAGGATCAGGCGGAAGCCGCCAACCGCGCCAAGAGCACTTTTCTGGCCAACATGAGCCACGAACTGCGCACGCCGATGAATGCCATCATGGGCATGACCGACCTGGTCATCCGCCGCACCAGCGACCCGAAGCAGCTCGACCAGCTGGGCAAGGTCAAGCAGGCATCGCGACACTTGCTCGATGTCATCAACGACATTCTCGATCTCTCCAAGATCGAAGCCGGACGCATGGGACTGGAGAGCATCCGTTTCACACTGGACGAGGTACTCGACGAAGTCAGGGAACTGATCGTCGGCGAAGCCGCGGGAAAAGGCCTGCAGTTGCATATCGGACTCGCCCCCGAACTGTCCGGCGAGCAGTTTCTGGGCGACCCGCAACGCATTCGCCAGGTCCTGCTCAACCTGCTCGGCAATGCCGTCAAATTCACCGCCAGCGGCTCGGTCGGCGCCACGATCGAAACGCAGGAGCGCCACCTGGACAGTGCCGTTCTGCGTTTCATCATCCGGGATACCGGCATCGGCATTGCCGCCCAGGACCTGGAGCGCCTGTTCACCGCCTTCGAACAGGCTGACGGCTCGACGACCCGCAAATACGGAGGCACCGGCCTTGGCCTGGCAATCAGCAAACGACTGGTCGAAATGATGGGCGGCGAAATGGGCGTCATCAGCACGCCGGGGCAAGGCAGCTCCTTCTGGTTCACCGTCCGCCTTGGCAATACGCCAGCCCGTTTGGCGGGCGACAAGCTTGCCAGCCAAGACACGGCCGAGCTGCGACTGCGCAGCGAGTTTGCCGGCCGCCGCATCCTCCTCGCCGAAGACGAACCGATCAACCAAGAAGTCTCGCGCGAACTGCTCACCGATGTCGGCCTGCACGTCGACATCGCCAGCAACGGTGCCGAAGCGGTCGCACAGGCCGCAACCGGCGACTACGCGCTGATCCTGATGGACATCCAGATGCCGGTCATGAATGGCATCGAGGCGACGCGCGAGATTCGCGCCATTCCCGGATGCGAGCAGGTTCCCATCCTCGCCATGACGGCCAACGCCTTCAGCGAAGATCGCCAGCGCTGCCTCGATGCAGGCATGAACGACCACATCGGCAAACCGGTCGACCCGGAGCGCCTGTTCGAAACGCTGGTCAAATGGCTGACCAAGACAAGCCAAGGCGGCCTGCGGCGCTAGGACATTCGTCGTTCCAGACCGGGCAAGCAAAGCCCGCCACGGAGCATGCTGTATGATTATCCCGAATCACTAATCCAGCGATCCGGACAATCGAACCATGCACTCTGACCTCATTGCCAGCCGGCAAACTGCCGAACGCCTGCGCGAACAGGCCCTCAACCGGCTCAATGCCGACTTTGCCCCGGAAAACCTCGCGGCCGACCTGGCTGCGCAACAGCCGGCAGATTCCGCCACCGATCAAGTGCACGCTAACGCTGAAAACGCTGCACCAAACAACCTGATCCCCGACGGCTACAGCGAAACCTTCCTCCCCTCGAAAAAGAGCCAGCTCGGCAAAACACGCAGCATTTTCTGGCTGACGATGCTTGCGGTCATCGCCTTCACGACTTTTTCGGGCAGCAAGGAAACGCCAGGCAGCCACGGGATCACGCTGATCATCACGCTCACCATTGCCATCTCGATTGACTGGTACCTGCGGCGCCAGCTTTCCGGCGAGGAAGCCTACGTCCGCCTCGATCGCCAGGGCATCGAATCGCCCCTGTTCCGGGGCAAGGACAAGCACTTCGACTGGCCGGAAATCGACGGCATCACACTGGATGCCAGCCAGGGCGTGCGCCAGCTCCAGTTCCAGCTGGGCGAAGCGCCGGGGCGCAAGAACCAGCGCGACTTCTGGACCGGGACCAACGCCGCCCGGCCGGCCATCGCCCTCAGCGGCTTCGAACCGGCCACGCAGGAAAAGCTGTTCGAGGCGGTGAGCCGTTGCCAGCAGCAGGCCCGCGGCAACACGCCGGACGCCACGCCCCAGGCCAACCCACTGGCCGAAGAAAGACTATTCCAGGAAAAGCTCAAGTCCTTCACCCCGACGCCCTGGGTCACCTGGCTACTGGTCGCCGCCAACGTGCTGATCTGGGGCCTGACCCTGCTCAACGGCGCCGGCATCCTGAAGACGCCGAGCGAGCAATTGCTGCACTGGGGCGGCAATGCCGCCTCCGAAGTCCAGCGCGGCGAATGGTGGCGCCTGCTTTCTTCCACCTTCATGCACAACGGCGTGATGCACCTGTTCATGAACATGCTCGGGCTGGCCAGCATCGGCATCACCGTCGAGCGCATCTACGGCCACCGCCTGTTCCTGCTGATCTATCTCGGTTCGGGTCTGACCGGCAGCGCGCTCAGCCTGCTCTTTGGCGCGCAGCAGGCCGTTTCGGTCGGTGCTTCGGGCGCCGTCTTCGGCGTCGCCGGCGCCCTGCTGGCCGGCATTTACCAGCATCGCCAGCAGTTGCCAGCCACCTTCAGCAAATCGAACCTGAGCAGCATGGGATTTTTCGTTTTCTACTCGCTGCTGCAAGGCTTCACGCATCCGGGCATCGACAATGCGGCCCATGTTGGCGGCCTGCTCGGCGGTTGCCTGCTCGCATTTGTCCTGCCCGAGCGCTTCGACAGCGAACACTTCGCCCGCAGCTTCCGTCAGCGCACCCTTGTCGCGCTGGCCATTATCACCGTCGTCACCACCGGACTGGCCAGCATGGCACCGCCGGCAGCGGTCGACATGCACCGCCTGTTTGCCAGCAACGCCGTGACCATGCGCGGCCTGCAAGGTTTTGACGCAGCCATGCTGGCGCTCAAGGCCGAGCAGGAAAACCTGCGCGCCGGCAAGTTGACCGAAAGGGAAGCCGACGACCGCAGCCGCAGCGTCTTCGCCCCGATGTTCGCAAAGGTCCTGCCGGACCTGAAGCAGGCTTACCTCCCGCCGAACGACCCGCGCCGCCCGCTGATCGAGACCAGCGCGCGCATCACCGAGCTGCTGCTCGAATCACTGGCGATGCAGTCGATTTACCGCGAAGGCAGCGACAAGCCCGAGCCAGCCGACCCGGCACGCATGGCCGAGATCGAGAAGGAACTGGGCGAAGTCACACAACGCTTTGCCTCCCAGCTCGAAGAAGCGAAGACAAAAGGCAAATCGGCGGCAAAATAGCGCTGGCGCAGCGGTCGACCGCTGCAAACAGGCAAAAATCACGGAGGCGAAACCATGCAACGTTGTCCCTGGTGTGAAGGTTTCGACCTCTACCGCCAATATCACGATCAGGAATGGGGCGTGCCGCTGCGCGACGACCAGGCGCTGTTCGGGCTATTGCTGCTCGAAGGCGCCCAGGCCGGCCTGTCGTGGGCGACCATCCTGAAAAAGCGCGAACACTACCGGCGCGTCTTCGACGACTTCGACCCGGTCAAAATTGCGGCCTACGACGACGCCAAGGTCGCCGCCCTGCTCGCCGATCCCGGCATCGTGCGCAACCGGCTCAAGGTTGCCGCCGCGATCCGCAACGCGCAGGCCTTCCTGGCACTGAGCGCCGACGGGCAAAGCTTCTCGGACTTCCTGTGGAGTTTTGTCGGCGGCCAGCCGATCCAGAATCAGCGGTCGGCGCTGAGCGAGGTGCCGGCCCGCACGCCGGAATCGGATGCAATGAGCAAGGCGCTCGCCAAGGCCGGCTTCAAGTTCGTCGGCTCGACCATCTGCTACGCCTTCATGCAATCCTGCGGCATGGTCAACGACCACCTGACCACTTGCCCGCGCCACGCCGAAGTGCAGCAGGGCAAGGACTGATCAGTTCTCGAGGCGGCGGACTTCCCGGTATTCGCGCACGACCACGGCTTCACCCTCGATGATGTCCGCGTCGCGCTGGCTGCGGATATCCGCCATCGCCTTGCGCAGCGCCCGCGTCTTCCACCAGAAATAACCGACACCAATGGCGCCGAGCAAGGCCACGACCGGAATCAGCACGACGGAAAACATCACGCCTAGCACCAGCGTCGCAAGACCGAGCAGCGTGGCAACGACTTTCTGGAGAGGATTCAGCGAACTGGTCTGGATGGTGATCATGGCTACCTGAGGCTTGCCGGCGCGGGATACCGGGCGCTGGCTGGGTGAAGGAAAGGCGGGCCGGCAAACAATGCGCGCGACCACAGCAGGAAGATACGGGCGGCCACGGGCGTTTTCAAGTAACCGATTGCAACGGGCTGTACCGGTGCTTCAAGGCGCCTGCTGAATCGCGGGGTTGGCGAGCGGGGGAATCATTGACTCGATTGGATTAAGTTGAGCGACTGTTCCGTGCCCAAAGCGGTCCTTAGTCTGTTGTGAAAGCAGACCTTCAACGTTTGAATTCACCGGCCTACGCGGCTTTTCGCGCAGGTCCGATGGAATGATGGGTTAGACCCCACCTTTAAGCCCCTTGGGTTCATCCATCGAAAAGACATACCCAAACTCTTGGTGCCTTGCTGCTAACGGCGTGATCCGCTCTCGTTCAGCCACGAGGAAGAACAGCATCCAAGAGGCTGCCTCCAGAAATTGGTCACGAAGAGATAATGGGCCTGGCTGTTGCGCTATCCAATTTGGGCTACGCAAGTAAATACCGTGAGACTGAGAAAGAGCCGCAATTCGCTCCCGCGTGCCTTGGTCTTCAAAGGCGAACCCTTGAGGCTTGTGGGCTACCTCGTTCCGTATGCGGCGAATGATGTGCAAATCACGACAGAATTTATCACTGACAAGGCTTAGACGATATGCCGCGTCAATCTTCCCACTAAATGAGCCAAACGGAGATGTCGGGCCATCAAAGAGCGTGTCGGACGAAGAAGGGTTCGGTACAAGAAAGCCCGAAAGAAGTTCGCGCAGCCCCTCTTCAAGCATGGCTGCAGCTATAAGAACAACTCCACGGGGCGACTCGTTGTTTAGTTCAGCTTGCAATCGAAGAACTGCGTCGAAATCTGGACCGGGTTCAGGTGTGTCGGACATAGGCTGTGTGATCTAACGTAGAGCTAACCAGCGTTGCGCGGCTTTATCGCGCAGCGTCCAGCGGCCGAAGGGAGTGAGGTTGAGCGCCATGTTAGGCCATATGGAAGAAGACATAAGCGACTTTTCCGTCTGCCGATGACGAGATGTCTTCAGTCAAGATTTGCTTCGATTCTGACTCGTTGTAGCTTTCAAGCGTAATTTCTGACCCGATCTTTAGAACGCTTCGGGCAATCTCGCGGACTCGATCTCGATTGCCTACCTTGGGGTTGAATGACTTCCTATCATGCCGAGTTCCGTCTGAGTTCCAAGATGCCTGCATGTTCTTTGAACTAGTGTGTTTGTTCTTTGCAATGTGGATATGGCGCTGCTGAGGAATCTTCGGGTCTTCTGGATCGACTCTGTATTTCCAATCCTTGTAGCCTGAATCCATCCAAATGCTTTCTTGAACGAGATTTAGCCTGAAACAACGCAGCACCTCGCCAGACAGAAGAACCGAGATTTCCTCAGGTTCCTTCTCTGCTTCCATTCTTTCCAATATTTCGAATAATTTCATACGTCGCATCCTGATTGGTCTAGCTTAGCAGCCACTCCCTAACTTAGGACAGTCATATCGCCGGAAAGCGTCACCGTTTGTAGATTTCGGAGAGTTTGGCCAGAACGCCATAGCTACTAAATAGTCGTAAAAAGCGGCGATAAAGAACGATAGCATAGTCGCGGCTGCGGACGTCTGTTATCGGAAAATTCGCCAATGGCCGGTATTGGCCGACTCCAGCCAGAAAACCCTGCTCCAACTTGCTCAGACACCAGAGATTCGCTGGCAAAAGCCAGAAGCAACCGGAGTGAAAAACCTCAAATCGCCGGCAAACCGCAACGCTGGCGCGCCCTGTTGCAGGCTGCGTGTTCAATATCAAATTCCCGACACGGCGACGGTCGACCGTCGTAAATCGTGCAATTTACTGCCTCGCCGATTTGCCCGGCGAGTGCGATGCAGCGTGGTGGCGCGTCGTCGGTGCCGCGCATGCGCACGATGTTGGGGGTGACCGGCAAGGTCATCGCGAGCGGCACGCCCTCGCCCCAGGCGAAGGCGCCACCGGTCAGCTCGGCGGGATGGAAATCGACGCGAAAGCTGACGCAGCAGGCGCCGCAGCTCTGGCAGACGCTCATCCGAGATCGACCCGGCAGCGCCACAGTTGGTGGCCGGAAGCGAGGTATTTCTTCTCGAAGGGCGTCATCGGCGCATCCGTCACATAGGCTTCGGCGGCCACCGGCTGGCCACTCAGCCAGCCCAGCGCGAGCGCCATTTCCTCGATGTAGATGTGCCAGTTGCTGCGGCATTCGAGCACGCCGCCCAACGCTTTCCATACGGGGAAGACGGCGTGTCCCTGCCAGCGTCGGGCCAGGTGGCCGATCTTCGGCCACGGGTTCGGATAGAGGTTGTAATGCTGCGCCAGGCGGATGCCGTTTTCGGCGAGCAGGCGCCAGAAATCGACCAGGTCGGCTCGGATCAGCACGGCGTTGGCCGGCATTTCCATGGGTTTGCCGCGGCTCAGGCGGTCGACCGACTGATCGACGCCAAAAACAAAATGATCGGGAAACTGCTGCGCGATGTTCAGCGTGCTCCAGCCGACGCCGCAGCCGGCATCGAGGATCAGCGGTGCGCTGCGGCCAAACTGTTCCCAGACGGCCAGGGCAGCGGCAAACGCCTCGCGGTTGTAATCGGCAACCGGCTTCCTGAACGGATGCGCCAGATGCCGGCGGACCAACGCCTCAAGATCGCGGTGCGGGCCATCCTGGGCGCTGCTGATGAAACGCGAGTTGCCTTCGTTCATGCCGCGAGTCGCTCCGGGGTCAGGATGCCCGCCGCGAGCAGCGCCGCCTCGACATCTTCGGCCGCCTTGATCGGGCGCAGCAACTGGTACAGCGCTTCGGCTTCCGGGTAATTGCGGCGCAGCATGGCCAGCCACTGCTTGAGGCGGCCGCCGGCATGCACCGGCACCACCTTGCGGCGGATGCCCAGCCAGTAATTGCCGATGCCGGGCAGGATTTCCTCCCAGCCGCCGACGGCTTCGCCGCGCACGCGCCGGGCGAGCAGCGGATCGGCGACGGCGCCGCGGCCAATCATGATGTCGGCGCAACCGGTCACCTGCTGGCAATTGCGGAAATCCTCGACCGTCCATACCTCGCCGTTGGCGATCAGCGGAATGTCGATCGCGGCGCGCACCTTGTCGATCCACTCCCAGCGCGCCGGCGGCCGGTAACCGTCGGCCTTGGTGCGGCCATGCACGATCAGCTCGTCGATGCCGGCGGCGGCAAGCGCCTGGGCGTTTTCCACGGCCCGGCTGGTGTCGTCGATGCCGAGCCGCATTTTGGCCGTAAACGGGATGTCGACCGGTACGACGGCGCGCACCGCGGCAGCAATTTCGTGCAGCAGCTCCGGCTCGCCGAGCAGCGCCGCACCGCCGCGATGGCGATTGACGGTCGGTGCCGGACAGCCGAAATTGAGATCGACCCCGGCCGGCTTCAGGCTGACCAGCCGCCGCGCGTTCTCGGCCATGAAATGCGGGTCGGAGCCGAGCAGTTGCACGCGCATCGGCGTACCGCTCGCCGTCCGACCGTCATTGAGCAACTCCGGGCAGATGCGCTCGTAGGTCTTGGCCGGCAACAGCGTGTTGGAAACCCGGACGAATTCGCAAATCCCCCAGTCGTAGCCGCCGATGTCGGTCAGCACGCCGCGCAACAAATCGTCGGCGAGGCCTTCCATCGGGGCGAGAAGAATGCGGGACATGCGGCGGAATCCGGGTGAGGAAGGAAAGGGGCGCATTATAATCCGCGCCATGCTCCGCTTCGTCCTCGATACCAACGTCGTCCTCGACCTTTTCCACTGGGCCAATACCGATGCCGTGCCGATCATGGCGGCGCTCGAGGCCGGCCGCATCGAATGCTTTGTCGATGAACGCACGCTCGACGAGTTGCAGCGGGTGCTGACCTATCCGCAGCTCAAAATGACCCCGGAAATGATCGTCGAGCGCTACGCCCGCTACAGCGGCCTGGTCAAATGCGTGCCCGCCGGCGAGGCGCCGCACCTGCCGCGCTGCAAGGACCGCGACGACCAGAAGTTCCTCGAACTCGCCGCCCGCTGCGGCGCCGATGTGCTGGTCAGCAAGGACAAGGCACTGTTGAAGCTGCGCGGGCGCACGACGCTGACTTTCCAGATCATGAAGCCGGCGGCGGCTTCGGCACTGCTCGCTGGCTGAGGCGATGCCGAGCTGCCCGCACTGTCACACAAACGGCGTCGGGCACTGGCGCAAATGGTTTTCCGGACCGGGTTTCCCGGCCGCATGCCGGCATTGCGGCGGTCTCAGCTACGTACCGGTCGGACGCTCGGCCGACATCCTGTTACTGGCCACGCTCTGCCTCCTCGGCAGCGGCTTGCTTGCCGCCCTGCTCGACTCGGGCTGGCCGCTGCTGCTCGGTCTGCTGGCCGGCCTTGCCACCTACATTCGGCGCTGGCAGCGCAGCGAACTGATCGTCACCGATCAGGCAAGCACCCAAAAAACGCAGGGCCGACACGCCATCATCAACGCCATCGCCCTGCTCCTGGCCAGCCTTTTCAGCTGATACCGGCTTACTCCTGACGCCGGCGGAAAACCCAGCTCTTGTCGTCGGAAACTTCCGGCATGTAGGTGTAGCCGTCGCTGTCGAAGTCCTTAAGGCCTTCCGGATCGGTCAGCCGATTGAGCACCGCGTAGCGCGTCATCAGGCCACGGGCCCGTTTGGCGTAGAAGCTGATGATCTTGTACTTGCCGTTCTTCCAGTCCTCGAACACCGGCTGGATCAGTTGCCCCTTGATCTTGCGCCCGACCGCTGCCTTGAAATATTCCTCTGAAGCGAGGTTGACCGCTACGGGATGCGGCATCGCGTCGAGTTCGGCATTGATCGCGTCGAGCAGGGTTTCGCCCCAGAAGGCGTAGAGATCCTTGCCCGCCTTGTTGGCGAATTTGGTGCCCATTTCCAGGCGGTAGGGCTGGATCAGGTCGAGCGGTCTCAAAATGCCGTAGAGGCCGGACAGGATGCGGACCTGGTTTTGCGCGAAGTCGAGATCGTCGGCGCTCAGCGTCTTGGCGCTCAGACCGTCGTAGACATCGCCATCAAACGCCAACACGGCCTGCTTGGCGTTGTCCGGGGAAAACGGCAGCGACCAGTCGGCGTAGCGGTTGAAATTGAGCAGCGCCAGCGGATCGGAAAGGTCCATCAGATTGGCGATGTCGGCCGGCGACAGCTTGCGCAGCTGTTTGATCAGCGTTTCCGACTGTTTCAGGTAGGCCGGCAGGCTGTGCGTGGCGACATGCGGCGGCGTCTTGTAGTCGAGCGACTTGGCGGGGGAGAGGAAGATCAGCATGTTGCCAATCTTACCGGAAGCCTTTCAGGCGTGCAGCGCCTGCCGGCGGATGGCGCTCGGCGCGAAGCCGAAGCGCCGGCGAAAGCGCACGGCAAAGTGCGACGGCGACTGGTAACCGACCTGCAGGGCGATCTGCGTCACCGGCTGCGCGCTGCATTGCAACAGGTTGAGCGCGAACGACAGGCGCGCATCGACCAGGATTTCCGACAGGCTGGTCGCCTCCTCGGCCAGGCGCCGGCGCAGCGTTGCCTCACTCATCGCCAGCTCGGCAGCGACGGCGGCGGCGCTCCATTCCTGCGCCAGGTCACGCCCGATCAGGCGGCGCACCTTGAGCGCAGCGGTCAACGCCTCGAAAGGGGCAAATTTGCCGCCGTGCGCACCTATCCACAGCAGCATTTCGGCAGCCCGATGCCGGGCAATGTCGAGCGGCATGTCGGCATCCTCGACGGCAACGACCGCGCGCTGGAACGCTGCCATGAACTCGGCGGAGCGGGCCGGCAGCGGCAAGGCCTGGCGGATCACCGGCTGCGCCGGATGCGCCGCGGCGTGCGCGGCGATCAGCGCGGCATCCCAGGCCAGCCAGAAAGCGCGGTAGCTGCCGTCCGCGGCCGGCTGGTTGATGATGTCCACCGTCTGGCCGCCGGCAATCGCGACCGCCTCGCCGGCGCCGATGACGCATTCGCCCTGCGCCCGGCGCAGCGTCTTGCTGCCGCGCTCGACGACGATCAGCACCGGCTGCTCGATGCACAGGCGCTTGAATTCGAGCGCCTGCTTCTGCAGCACGCTGGCCGTGGTGGCAACGCCGGGGCGGTGGAGGATGCGCGGTTGCATGCGGTTCCTGTTCTGATTGGCAAAGGGCGGACGATGGTTTTTGCCGTTTTTCCGGCGTCGACCGCTGGCCGCATCATAGCGGCCAGTACGCCCAAGGCTCAACGCGCCCCGTGCAAAGTCAGGCTGGCCTTGCCCAGGCCGTTCGCCCAGCTCATGAAACCGACCAGCGCCGGCGTCGCGTTGGGCGGCAGTTCGAGCTTTTCCACCTGCAAGGCATGCACGGTGATGACGTAGCGGTGATTCTGCCCGACCGGCGGGCAGGCACCGAGATAACCGGGCTGGCTGGCGTCGTTGGCGATGCTCAAGGCCCCGGCCGGCAGCTTGCCGCCGACACTGCCGGCGCCGGCCGGCAATTCGTTCACGCTGGCCGGGATGTTGGCCGTTACCCAGTGCCACCAGCCGGAACCGGTCGGCGCGTCGGGGTCGTACATGGTGATGACGAAGCTTTGGGTACCGGCCGGCGCGCCGGACCATTTAACCTGCGGCGACTGGTTGCCGCCCTGGCAGCCGAAGCTGTCGGCGTACTGCGCGGCGGGCAAGCGGCCGTCAATCTGGCTGGTGCTTTCGACCTTGAACTCGGCGGCCTGGGCGAAACCGGCGGCGAGCGCCAGAACGGTCAACAGGCTGAAATTGCTGTTTTTGCATTGCATGTTATTTCTCCTTGCGGGTTAAGACCGTCCGCAGTTTGCCGTCGCCGCCTGCCAAGCGCTGTCCTGCAACGCTCAAGGAGTGTTGCGATCCGCTCAAGTTGCGGCCGATCAGGCGCGCCACGCGTCCGGCCGATCGCGTCACCGGCGCCGATGGCCGCCGCCAATCGCCGCCCGGCTGGTAAAATCCGGTCTTTGTATTTACTGGAACACCCATGAAACGAACCCGCTTCGGCTCGCGCGACCGTCTTTCCCGCGATGCTGCTGAACTCCAGCGTCTGTCCACCGGCCTTTCCGAATCCGGCGGCAAGCTTGAAGACAGCTATTGGGAAGCCCAGCTCGGCGAAATGGTCGACAGCCTGTTGAAGAACGGCGCCGAGGACGACATCAATACCGCGCTCGACCGCCTTTTCGAAGCCAATCCGCGCGCCCACGACGAACTCGCCGACATGGTCGAAGCGCGCGCCGAAACCATGCGCATGGACGCCAAGGGCGGCGCCTTCGACATCATGTTGTTCACCGCGCCGGTGCTCGCCTGGTCGCGCTTCTCGATCCCGTCCTGCCCGGTGCCCAAGGCCACCGTCGAAGCACTGGCGACGCATCTCGGCGCCCACGTCTTCGGCGCCGACAGCCGCGTCGCGCTGGCCGATTTCCTGTTCAGCCCGGACCAGTTGCCGCGCAGTTTCTGCGACACCTGGCTGCTCACCCAGTCGCTCGGCGAAGCCGCGCTGGCCGGCCAGCACCTGGCGGTCGACACCAACGGCATGCCGGAAACCAACCGCTTTCTCTCCGACGTGCGCTATCTGGTCGGCGCCATCGCCGTGCCGCGCGGCAAGGCGCTGTTCCGCTGGAACGAGAAGGACGGCAGCAAGGAAGGCGCGCTCAAGGAATGGATCAAGCAAGGCAGCCCGAATCTCGAAGCGCTGCTCACCGGCTGCGCCTGGCAACCGCTGCTGCCGGATGCCTACCACGCCGGCTGCCGCAATGCCGACCGCCTGTCGCGCCCGTATTCGCTGAAAGCTTCGGTCGCCTTCCTGCAGACCATGCTCGGCCTGATGCCGGCCGACATCCGCGCCGTCGTCGGCCCCTGCTACGACCGCCGCATGGAGGAATACCGCGTCGGCCTCGGCCCGAAGGACGGTGACGACACCTACCACGGCATCGTCTGGCCGCTGCTCGGCGCCGAAGACGAAGCGACCGACGCCGCCGGCGAGATCGAAGCCGTGCTGCGCGAATGCGGCGTCAAGGACGTACTCTTCCTCGACCATCATTTCCCGATGGAATTCTGCGACGACTGCGGCGCCCCGCTCTTCCCCAACGCCGAAGCCGAACTGGCGCACGCCGAAATGCCCGAGCAGGCCGCCGCCAACTCGCAAGCCCTGCATTGACCGACCCACGGGCCGGCGCGCAGGCGTGCCGACCCGACTTCGCCGACACCATGAGCAATTCATCCAATTCCGACTGGCTGGCGCGCAGCCAGGCCGCCGTCTGGCATCCGTGTACGCAGATGCAGCACCACGCCGACGCGGCATCGCCGGCGCACCTGCCGCTCGTCCCGATTGCTCGCGGCAGCGGCGCCTGGCTCTACGACTTCGACGGCAGGCGCTACCTCGACGGCATCAGCTCGTGGTGGACCAACCTGTTCGGCCACGCCAACCCGCGCATCAACGCGGCGCTCAAGGAACAGCTGGAAACGCTCGAACACGTCATGCTGGCCGGCTTCACGCACCAGCCGGTGGTCGAGCTTTCCGAGCGTTTATCGGCGTTGACCGGTGGCGCGCTCGGCCACGCCTTCTACGCCTCGGACGGCGCCTCGGCGACAGAGATCGCGCTGAAGATGAGTTTCCATTACTGGCGCAACGTCGGCCGCCCGGAAAAGGCGGAATTCCTCTGTCTGGCCGGCAGCTACCACGGTGAAACGGTGGGCGCGCTCGCCGTCACCGACGTCGCCATCTTCAAGGACGCCTACGCGCCGCTGGTGCGCCACGCCGCGCATGTGCTGCCCTCGCCCGATTTCCGCCTCGGCGAACCGGGCGAAACGCCGGCCGCTGCTTCGATCAATTGCGCCCGCCGTGCCGCCGCCGGCCTAGCCGACTGGCTGGAGAAAAACGGCGAACGCACCGCCGCGCTGATCGTCGAACCGCTGATCCAGGGCGCCGCCGGCATGGCGATGTACGACCCGGAATACCTGCGCCTCGCCCGCCAACTGTGCGACCAGCATGAAGTTCACCTGATCTGCGACGAAATCGCCGTCGGCTGCGGCCGCACCGGCACCTTCTTCGCGCATGAGCAGGCAGAAATCCGGCCCGACCTGATGTGCCTGTCGAAAGGCATCTCCGGCGGCTACCTGCCGCTGTCCATCGTGCTGTGCAGCGACACCATTTACAACGCCTTCCTCGACGACTCGGTGGCGCGCGCCTTCCTGCATTCGCACAGCTACACCGGCAACCCGCTGGCCTGCCGCGCCGCGCTGGCGACGCTCGACATCTTCGAAAAAGACGATGTTTTAACGGTCAACCGCGACAAATCGGCCAGAATCGGCGCCGCCCTCGCGCCGCTGCTCGACCACCCGCAAGTCCGCCACCTGCGCCTGCGCGGCATGATCGCCGCCTTCGACGTCGCCACCGATGACCCGCACTTCTCGCGCAAGTTCTACCGCGCCGCGCTCGAACGCGAAGCGCTGCTGCGGCCGATCGGGAATACGGTTTATCTGATGCCGCCGTATGTCGTTAGTGACGAGGAAATCCAGCAACTCGGCCGGGTTGCGCAACAGGCGCTCGACGCTGCCCTTGCCGGAAAAGCCTGAGCATTCCAGCCTTCTTGCACCGGGAAGCTCTTTGTATTACCGTTAATACAAAATTTCCCGGAGCCTGCCATGACCACCACCGTTCGCCTTCCGTTGCGCCTTGAACAGACGCTGGGCCGCTACTGTGTCGAGCATAGACGCAGCAAGTCCGAAGTCATCATCGAACTGCTCGAACAACGCTTTGCCGCCGAGCAAAGCGAGAAAACGCCTTACGAACTGGCTTGTGAAGCCGGCTTTCTCGGCGCCAGCGAAAGCGACGAAAACACCGCCAGCGAAGCGAAAACCCGCGTCAAGGCAGCCATCTCCCGCAAACACGGCCGGGCAGATGCAGCATGAACCTGCTGCTCGTCGATACCGGACCGCTCGTCGCGCTGGCCAACCAGCGCGACAAACACCACGCGCCCTGCCGTGAATTTCTCAAGAACTACCGTGGCCGCCTGCTCACCACCTGGGCCGTGCTCACCGAATTCTCCCATCTCGCCAACTCGGTCAAGGCCAGCGTGGCGCTCTACCAGTGGATTGAACGCGGCGGTATGGAAATCGCCAACCTCGGCCGCGACGAACTGGTCAGCACCATCGACTGGATCACCCGCTACGCCGACCGCCCGATGGACCTGGCCGACGCCTCGCTGGTCATCACCGCCCTGAAAACCGGCTGCTGCGACGTGTGGACACTGGATCGGGCGGATTTTGAGACTTACCGGTTGCCGGGGCGGAAGAAGTTTCGGTTGGTGTAAACAAACCGGAAAGACGCTCAATTTTCCACCACCTAGTTTAGGCGTGAAAACACGCCCGCACACGATAACGAGAAATTGGAATGAATAAACTTAAAATTACCACAACAGCAGACATTCCAAACGATATTACCTTGTCGTTATTAAACGATATAGGTGCAGAATATTTCCATGAACCAGGAAGAATCATGCTTTGTAGCATGGACCCACCTTCTTTCATAGAAATACTAGGTGACATCATTAGTTGGAAAACAATTTTCATCGCTTCATCAACGGTTTTTTTTAGCACCTTATCCAAAAAACTAGCAGAAGACTTGTACGACAATAAATTATTATTAGCCGAAAAAATATTTAACCCAGTAAAAAATTTGGCAAAATTATTTTTCTCAACGATACAGAAGCTTCCGCGAAACTCTTTTGTACGTGCCAAGATAGCCGCACCAAATGGCATACCAAACCCTACTATATTTTTCACAACTGAATCCGAGGAAGAAATCGCCTTCAAACTTGCTTGTTTTTACGCACTCGGGGATGAAATAATTAACAAAATAACTGAAATATCAAACCAATACGATGGGCGAATAACCCCACCATTAGTTCAGGTTTCAGAGACAGGGATTGTTTCTGTATTTTGTCATGCAGGCATAAATAATGATCGCATCGAATTTACTGCATCATTGATTAGGCAAATTTCATAAACATTTCGCAGAAGGCACCCCATGGCTATCGGCTGGCTAAGCATCCTCAAGGCAGTTCCCTGGACCGACGTCGTCAGCAATGCGCCCAAGGTTGCCGATGGCGCGAAGAAGTTGTGGGAAACGGTCGCCCGCAAGAAATCGCCGACCGACACTTCGCCGAGTGCAACAAGCCACACCGCCAGCCCGGCCGATCAGGCAGCGCGGATCGCCGAATTGGCAGGCGAACTCGACCGCTTGCAGCAGGAAATGCTCGCCTCGTCGCAATTGCTCAAGACCTTGGCCGAACAGAACGCGCAACTGGTACGCCGCGTCTATTGGCAAAGCCGCCTGCTGCTCATCGTCGGCCTGATTGCCGTGGCTGGCCTGACGCTGGTCCTGCTGCGCTAAGCACGCCGACTCCTAACCTACCGCACTCGCAAACACCATGCTCGAAGCAAGCCTCGCCACCGAACTCGAAGAAATCGCCGCCGCCGGCCTGACCCGCCGCCGCCGCGTTCTCGCCTCGCCCTGCGGCCGGATCGCAGCGGTCGACGGCCGGGAAATGCTCAATTTCGCCAGCAATGATTATCTCGGTCTCGCCGGCAACGCCGAGATTGCCCAGGCCATGGCCGACGGCGCGCTGCACTGGGGCGCCGGCAGCGGCGCTTCGCATCTGGTCAGCGGCCATCTCGCACCGCACGAGCAGATTGAAAAGGACATCGCCGCCTTCGTCGGCTTTCCCCGCGCCCTGACCTTTTCCACCGGCTACCTGGCCAATCTCGCCATCGTGCCGACCCTGGCCGGGCGCGGCGCCGAGGTCTTCGCCGACAAGCTCAACCACGCCTCGCTGATCGATGCGGTGCAACTGGCCAAGGCGCAGGGCGCCGACAGCCAGCGCTATGCGCACAACGACATGGCGGCGCTCGAGCGCCTGCTGGCGGCAAGTGACGCGAAGACCAAGGTGATCGTCAGCGACGCGGTGTTCAGCATGGACGGCGACCTCGCGCCCCTGCCGCAACTCCTTGCGCTGGCCGAACGTTTCGACGCCTGGCTGGTGATCGACGACGCGCACGGTTTCGGCGTGCTCGGCGCGCAGGGCCGCGGCAGCCTGAGCCATTTCAACCTGCCGGCGGCAAAGCGCATCCTGCTCATGGGCACGCTGGGCAAGGCGGCCGGCGTCGGCGGCGCCTTCGTCGCCGGTTCGGAGATTGCCATCGAATACCTGCTGCAGCGCGCGCGCAGCTACATTTTCACGACCGCCGCGCCGGCGCCGATTGCCTGCGCGCTGAGCAAAAGCCTCAACATCATAGAACAGGGCGAAGCGCTGCGCGCCAACCTGTTTGCCCGCATCGCCCAGTTGCGCGACGGCCTGGCCGGCCTGCGCTGGGAGTTGCTGCCCTCGCCGACCGCCATCCAGCCGCTGATTGTCGGCGACAACGAAGCGGCGCTGGCGCTCGCCAGGGCGCTCTGGGAGCGTGGCCTGTGGGTGCCGGCGATCCGTCCGCCGACGGTGCCGAAGGGCACGGCGCGCCTGCGCATTTCGGTCTCCGCCGCGCACACCGCCGCCGACATAAGCTGCCTGATTGACGCATTGCGGGCCGAAGCGGCGGCGCTGGCGGGTTAAAATCCCGCCCTTGCCCTGATTTTTTCTACCGCCATGTCCGCTCCCCTTTATTTCATTCCCGGCTGGTGCCTCGGTCGCGGCCCGCTTGCCGCAGCGGTCGACGCGCTGCACGGGCAGTTTTTCGACCTGCCCGGCTATGCTGATGCACCGCTGATTGCCGACTTTGACGCCGCCGCTGCCGATATCGCAGCCCGTCTGCCGGCCGGCAGCACCTTGTGCGGCTGGTCGCTCGGCGCCCAGCTGGCGCTCGCCGTCGCGGCGCTGGCCCCGGAAAAGGTCGGCAAGCTGGTGCTGGTCGCCGGCACGGCCAGTTTCGTGCAGCGCGACGGCTGGCCGCATGGCATGCCGCCGGCGATGCTCGCCGAGTTCACGACCGGCATTGCCGCCGATGCCGAAGCCATGCTGCCGCGCTTCGTCGGCGGCTTCAATCGCGGCGACGCGCGCGCCAAGGCGGTGACGCAGGAGCTCCTGCAACTGGCCGACCCGCGTCCGTCCGGCACCGTGCTGGCGACCGGCCTCGAATGGCTGCGCGTCGTCGATCTGCGCCAGGCCGCGACGCAAATCAAGGTACCGACCCTGCTCCTCAACGGCTCGGCCGATCCGCTGATGCCGCTGCCCGCCGCCGAGGCGCTCGCCGCGCTGATTCCGGGCGCCCGCCTCGAAGTCTTTGCCGATTGCGCGCACGCTCCCTTCATCTCGACGCCGGCCGATTTCGTCGCCCGCGTCGCCGCCTTCGTCAATGCATAAACCCGCCAAGGCGCGCGTCCGGCTTTCCTTCGAGCGCGCCGCGCCGACCTACGACAGCGCCGCCGACGTGCAGCGCCGCATCTGCGACCGCCTGCTCGCCGGCCTGACTGACATCCGGGTCGACCGCCTGCTCGATGCCGGCTGCGGCACCGGCTATGCGCAGTCCCTGCTGCAGGCGCGCTTTCCCGCCGCGCAGGCACTCGCCCTTGATCTTTCACCGGCCATGCTGGACCGCATTGCGGCAGCGTGCTGCCGCCTGGCCGGCGACCTCGAACATCTGCCGCTGGCCGATGCCAGCCTCGACCTTTACTGGTCCAGCCTGGCCGTGCAGTGGTGCGAACTAGCCCTGGCCCTGCGCGAGGCACGGCGCACGCTCAAGCCGGGCGGCCGGCTCGCCCTGGCCAGCCTTGGCCCGGCCACCTTCCATGAACTACGCCATGCCTTTGCTGGCGTAGACGAATACCGCCACACGCTAAGTTTTCACAGTCCGGACGAAATCCGGCAGATTGCGCTCGCTGCCGGCTTCGCAGCGGTCGACGTGCAAAAAAGCACGGAAATCGCGCATTACCCGGATTTCAAGTCGCTGCTCAAGGCGGTCAAGGCGGTTGGCGCCAATCAGGTCGGCGCCGGCCAGCGGCGCAGCCTGATGAGCCGCGCCGCCTTCGCGCGCGCCGAAGCGGCCTGCGAAACCTTGCGCACAGCAGCCGGCCTGCCGCTCACCTACGACGTCATCGCGCTCTACGCCCAAGCATGAAAAAAGCCTACTTCCTGACCGGCACCGATACTGAGATCGGCAAGACCTTCATCACCTGCGCCCTGCTCCGGCGTGCTGCGCAGGATGGCCACCAGGCTGCCGGCCTCAAGCCGATTGCCGCCGGCACCGATGCGACCGGGCAAAACGAGGACGTCGAGCAGATCCTCGCCGCCAGCAACCTGGCGCTGCCGCGCGCCGTGGTCAATCCCTATTGTTTTGCCGCGGCGATTGCGCCGCACATCGCTGCCGCCGAAGAAGGCCGCAGCATCGACTTTGCCGTGATCAAGGCAGCCTGTGCAGAGGCGATGGCCGCTGCCGATTTTCTCGTCGTCGAGGGCGCGGGCGGTTTTCGCATTCCGCTCACGGTCGACCGTGACAGTGCCGACCTGGCGGTCGACCTCGGTTTACCGGTCATTTTGGTGGTTGGCATGCGTCTGGGCTGCATCAGCCATGCGCTGCTCACGGCAGAAGCCATCGTCGGCCGCGGCCTTAAACTGGCCGGCTGGGTCGCCAACCGGATCGATCCGGCAATGGCACGCTTCGACGAAAATCTGGCGACGCTGCAGGGCTTGCTACCGGCGCCCTTGCTCGGTGTCGTACCCTACGCGCCGCCGGGCGGCTCCATCGGCGCCGCCGGATTCCTGAATCTACCGAGCGCCTAGCACGCCGGCTACTTCACGCAGCCGGGCCTGCAGGGTAGCGATTTCTTCAGCCAGATTCGCCGTCTGACCCAGCTTGACCTTGTGCTCGACAACTTGTGCCTCTTCGGCACCGGCATCATCCGAAAAAGTCGCCAGCAGCCCCTTGACGGTATGCACTTCGCGCTGCAGATCCGGCATCGCACCGGCGGCCAGGGAGGCAGCCAGCGCCGCACAATTGTTTTCGACATCCTGTAAAAACATGTCGACCATCATTGTATAAATTTCCTCGTCGCCACCCAGGCGCTCGAGAATCACGGCCTTGTCCAGCTTGAACGCTGCTGTCATCCTTGTCTCCGTATCTTGTTCACCAACACCGGCTCAAAGCATCGGCGCGTCTTCATCCTGGAAGCGCTGCCGAATGTCGAGCACGATATCCCAGGTTGCCAGAAAGGCTTCCACGCATAGTGGATCAAAATGCTTGCCGCGACCTTCCTCGAGGAAATGTACGGCATCCTCGAGTGACCAGGCTTTCTTGTAGGGGCGCTCCGAGGTCAGGGCATCGAACACATCGGCCACGGCAACGATACGACCGAACAAGGGAATGTCATTCCCTTTCAACCCACGCGGATAGCCACTGCCGTCATACTTTTCGTGATGACTGATGGCGATCTGGGCCCCGGCGCGCAGGATCTCCGAACCGCTGTTGTTGAGCAGTTCATGGCCGAGCCGGGCGTGTCCCTTCATGACTTCGAACTCTTCCGGCGTCAGCTTGCCCGGTTTGAGCAGGATGTAGTCGGGAATGCCGATCTTGCCGACATCGTGCATCGGCGCCGCTTCAAGAATCAGCTTCTGCACGGACTCGTCGAGATCCAGCCCTTTGGCGATGGCCTGCGAGTAATAGGCCATGCGCTGGATGTGGGCGCCGGTTTCGGGATCGCGGAACTCAGCGGCACGCGACATGCGGAAAATCAGTTCCTTTTCGCGGTCGCGGATCTCGCGGGTCTGCTCGTCAACCAGCGCCGCAAGATGCTGGGCGCGGTCAGCGAGGAACTTCTGGCCGGTGCGCAGCGACAGCATGTTGCGGGCACGTGCCCCGAATTCGACGCGATCGATCGGCTTGGTCAGGAAGTCGTTGGCACCACCGAGCAAGGCTTCATAGCGGACATCCTTCTGGTCATTGGCGGTAACCATCAGGATAGGCACTTCATCGCGGCCATGCAGGGCGCGGAAGGCACTGATGAATCGGAGGCCATCCATGTCCGGCATCATGTAATCGACGATGACCAGATCCGGCACATTTTCCCGGCACCAGTCGAGCGCCTTGAGCGGATTCTCGAACAGGACCGGGTTGCACTCGCCCAGCTTCAAGACCAAGGCCTTGATCAGGGTCAGGTTGATATCGCTGTCATCGATGATCAGCACGGTATGCATAAACGCTCTCGGATACGGACGGGTTGTTTTCGGAGTATATAATGCGCCGCCATGAAACTGCTTTTTGACCTCTTCCCCGTCATCCTCTTCTTTGTCGCCTTCAAGTACTCCGAGAAAAGTCCGGAGCTGGCGGCAAGCTGGGTTGCCTCCCTGCTCGGCTCGGCAACGGTCGACCTCAAGCAGGCGCCGATTTTGCTCGCCACCATCGTCGTCATTGCCGCGACCGTCGCCCAGATCATCTGGGTACGGCTGCGCCACGGCAAGGTGGACAAGATGCTCTGGGTCAGCCTCGCGCTGGTCAGCGTCTTCGGCAGCCTGACCCTGATCTTCCAGAACGAAGCCTTCATCAAGTGGAAGCCGACCATCCTGTACTGGGTGTTCGCCGGCAGCATCGGCTTCTCGTCCTTCATCCTGAAAAAGAACGCGATCAAGGCCATGCTCGGTGAACAGCTGACGCTCCCCGAATCCGTCTGGAACCGGCTCAGCCTTTCCTGGGTGGCCTTTTTCCTGTTCATGGGCTGCCTCAACCTGTTCATTGCCTTCAATTTCACGACCGATACCTGGGTCAATTTCAAACTGTTCGGCGGCATGGGCCTGTTGTTCGTCTTCATCGTCGGGCAAGGTCTGCTGCTGTCGAAATACGTGCAGGAAGAAAAATAATGCTCTACGTCATCATCGGTGAAGACCGCGCCGGCTCGCTCGAGCAACGCCTGGCCGCCCGCCCCGCGCATCTTGAGCGCCTGCAGGCCCTGCAGGCAGAAGCCCGCCTGATCCTGGCCGGCCCCTGTCCGGCCATCGATTCGCCCGATCCCGGCCCGGCCGGTTTCTCCGGCAGCATCATCATTGCCGAATTCGCTTCGCTTGCCGCCGCGCAAGCCTGGGCCGACGCCGACCCTTACATCGCCGCCGGCGTCTATGAAAAAGTCGTCGTCAAACCGTTCAAGAAAGCGCTGCCGGCGTGAGTACGCTTGAACTGCTGCGCGAACGCCTCGCCGTATTGCAGGCGGAATCGATTGCCATCGAAGACGAGTCGCACCGTCACGCCGGCCATGCCGGCGCCAGGGATGGCGGCCACTTCGTTCTGGACATCGTCGCCCCGGTGTTTGCCGGCAAGACCACGGTCGCCCGCCACCGCCTGGTTTATGACGCGGTCGGCGACCTGATGCGCGGCAAAATACATGCTTTGGCCATCAACGCCCGCGCGCCCGGCGAAGTATAATTTTCTGGTTTTCCCCCACCCCAAGGATGAATTACATGCTCAAACTTTCCCGTCTGGCTGCCCTGCTCGTTGCTGGCGCCATCGTTTCGGCGCCGGCACTGGCTGCAGAAAAGGGCAAGCCCGTAGCGACGGTTAACGGCGTCGCCGTTTCGCAAGCAGTCTTTGATGCCTTCCTGGCCGAGCAAAAGGCCCAGGGCGCTCCTGACTCGCCCGAACTGAAAAATGCGGTCAAGGAAGAACTGGTCCGCCGCGAAGTCATCGCCCAGGAAGCAAAGAAAAAGGGCCTCGACAAGAAGAGCGAAGTCCAGGGCCAGGTTGATCTTGCCCGTCAGGCTGTGCTGATTCGCGCCTTCCTTGCCGATTACTCGCGTACACATCCGGTCACCGACGCCCAGCTCAAGGCCGAATACGACGGCATCAAGGCCACTCTCGGCAATACCGAATACAAGGTCCGCCACGTGCTGGTCGACAAGGAAGATGATGCCAAGGCGATCATCGCCAAGCTCGACAAGGGCGAAAAGTTCTCCGAACTGGCCAAGCAGTCGAAGGATCCGGGCTCCAAGGACAAGGGCGGCGAACTCGACTGGAGCACGCCGAGCTCCTACGTCAAGCCGTTTGCCGAGGCGATGACCAAGCTGAAGAAGGGTGAATACACCAAGGCACCGGTCAAATCCGATTTCGGCTACCACGTCATCCAGCTCGACGACTCGCGTTCGTTGACCCCGCCGCCGTTCGAACAGGTCAAGCCGCAACTGCAACAACGCGTCACCAACCGCCAGATCGAACAGCTGGTCAGGGATCTGCGCGAAAAGGCCAAAGTCGACTGAGCTCGTCTGCCCCATGCGATAATGCCCGCTTGCAAGCGGGCATTTTTGTTTGGGGAACGGGTTGTTCAGCTTGAAAAAAATCTTTGCCGGTGACGCCGGCGCGCTGGCCGAGAACCAGCTTCAGAACGACATTCTCTACGACCAGGGAAAAACCGCCCTGCTCTGCCGGGAGGCCGTTTTTGACCGGCAGAACCGTCTGGCCGGCCACCTCTTCCGTCTCTACCGGTCAGCCCTGCTGGCCAATGGGCCGGACGACGTCCAGCACCTGATCGACGACCTGCTGCTCAATACCCTGCTGGCCAGCAGCGCCGCCTGGAACACCTTGCCGGCATTCGTACCGCTCTCCTCGATCACGCTGCGGCAAGCAACGGTCGACCGCCTGCCCGGCGAAAACCTGGTGCTGTTGCTGCATCTCTCGAATCGCGACACCGATACGGCAACGCTGCGCGACAAGGTTGCGCAACTGCGCCAGCGCGGCATCGGCATCGGGCTGAGCCATCGCCCCGGCCACCCGGCCTTCAGCCACGTCGCCCCCCTGGCCGACTACGGTGTCATTGATGTTGCCGGCAGCGATGCCGGCAATGTCCGCGACATTTCCGTGGCCTTCCGGGCCAGCGAGAAACAACCGCCGGTACATCTGTTTGCCGCCAACATCGACAGCCTGGACGAACACAGACTCTGCCAGCAATGGCATTTCAATTTCTTCCACGGCAACTTTGCCGCCACCGCCCCGAGCAGACCAGGGACGCGCCAGGTTGACCCGCACAAGATTCACCTTCTGAACCTGCTGCGCCTGGTCCAGGGTGAAGCGGAAACGCCGGAAATTGCGGCGGCAATGAAGCATGACCCGGTCTTGACCTTCCGCATCCTGCGTTACCTGAATTCACCGGCGATCGGCCTCAACCACCGCATCGACTCGATCAGCCAGGCCTTGATCATGCTCGGCCGGCAGCGTCTGACGCGCTGGCTGGCCATCCTGCTCTTTTCGGTCAACGAGGCCAATTTCGCCGACTGGATGCTGGTCGAAAGCGCCCTGACCCGCGGCAAGCTGATGGAAGAGCTGGCAATACTGACTTCGCCGCCGCTGCCGCCAGATCCGCTTTTCCTGACCGGAATTTTTTCCTGCCTGGAGCGTCTGCTGCAGCAGCCCTTGCACGAAATCATCGAAGAACTGCCGCTTGCCCAGGAAATCAGCCAGGCCCTGCTTGAGCGGAGCGGCCCTTACGCGGCCCTGCTCGCCGTTGCCGAAGCCAGCGAGAGCCATGATCCCGTACAACTGCAGGATGCAGCGGTCGACGCCGGAATCAGCCCGAAAAGCATCAACACAGCCCTGCTCGGCGCCACCGCCTGGGCCAGTGAAGTGACCGAACACTGGGAATAGCCAAGCCTGGATAAACCAGTACGGATACTGTTCCGACGCTTAGACCAAACAGCTGCAAAGGCTGGCTAAGCCAGCCACTCGCACATATCCTCGATCAGGTCATCAATCGCTGCCAGCGACAAGCCCAGGCTTTCACAGGCGACCGAAGCTGCCTTGTGCCACTCCTGTTCGCCATGGTCACCCGCCTGCAGGCGGATGATGTGTTCGGCGAGCACGACAATCGAGATCAGGCGCTTTACATCGTCGGAAACACGCCCCGACTCGGCCAGCAGACGATAGTCGTGATGATGCAGGATGCCTTCGGCAACGAATGACGGCAAATGCCAGCGGCGCGCCAGGAAATAACCGACCACAGCATGATTGGTGCCGAGATGACGCTCTTCCACCTCGGTGAAACTCTGCTCATCCGCCACGTTGGCCTCGGCCAGTGCGGCCCTGGCCTGCGGAAAGCGCTTCATCAATAGCGGAATGCCGCAATCGTGGAAAAGTCCGAAGGTATAGGCCACGTCGGGCCGCACACTGCGCAGGCGGCGCGCCAGCTCGGCAGCAAGACGGGCGGTCTGGGCTGAAGAGTCCCAGAAACGATCCAGCGGCACATCGGGCGCACCGGACAGGGCCACCTTCAGCAACTGGGTCACCAGCAGATTGAACACCTGCTGCGTGCCCAGCACCTGCAGCGCCTGGGTAATTGAATTGAGCGGCCGCCCCGTCGAAAAAGCCGGCGAATTGGCAACCTGCATCAGACAACCGGAGAGGGCGACATCCGTGCTGATGTGACGCGCGATTTCCCGCTGATCCGGGATTTCCTTCTTCAGTTCGGCATCAACAGCCAGCAGAACGGCAGGGCAAGGCGGAAAGTCGACGCCCTGCAACAAACTCAACAACTCTTTCTCTTCGGTTACGGCATTCATGCGGACGGCTCCTGGTTGGCCGTTGCAGCTTACCGTCTCAACGGAAACAGGAAAATACGACAAACGTCATAGCTGATATTCCGCCCCGCCGCCCTGCATGGCCATTTCGACAACATGCCGGGAAAGATGCGGCGCAAATCCGGCAATCAGGTCGTAGTCGTAACGCCGCAAATACGTGCCGCGACGCAGCGCCAGCCGTGTCGTGTTCGACTCGAACAGATGCGCCGCATCCATTGCCACCAGACCGGTATCGCGCTGGGCGTCGAAGGCCAGCCCGGAAATGATGCCAAGCCCGAGGCCAAGGCTGACATAGGTTTTGATCACATCGGCATCGAGGGCGGTAAGCACGATGTTGGGCTGCGTCCCGACCCGCTCGAAAGCACGATTGATGCGGGAACGACCGGTAAAGGCGGAGTCATAGGTGACCAGCGGCCAGCGCACCAGTTCGTTGAGCGACAGGGGTTGTGTCGCGAGAATCGGATGACCTTCGGGGGCAATCACGCAATGGCTCCACTGGCGTACCGGCAGCGTCACGAGTTGCGGATACTGGTCGAGCGACTCGGTGGCAATGCCGATATCGACCTCGCCATTGACCACCCATTCGGCGATCTGGGTCGGACTGCCCTGGTGCATTTCGAGCTTGACGGTCGGATGCTTGGCGACGAAATCGCGCACCACGACCGGCAGCGCATAACGCGCCTGCGTGTGTGTCGCACCGAGAATCAGGCGGCCGGTTTCACCGCTGGCGAATTCGGCGCTCGCCCGCTTGAGGTTTTCGGCTTCGCGCAAGATGCGCTCGGCGATCGCCAACACCGACTTGCCGGGCTCGGTAACGCCGGTAAAGCGCTTGCCGCTGCGCTCGAAGATGGAAATCCCGAGTTCGTCCTCAAGCAGCTTGACCTGTTTGGAAATGCCGGGCTGGGACGTATAGAGCGACTCCGCCGCCTCCGAGACATTGAGGCCCTGACGCTGGATTTCGACGATGTAACGCAATTGCTGAAGTTTCATGACACCCACTGATGGACAGGTTGATTCGGTTATCGGGAAAGAAACCCTCTTAATAACCTTTAGCTATACCAATCTAACTCAATATTCTTTTTGTTTCAAATAGCCACTGCTACGATGCGCGCCATGGATTATCTCTACACCCTTTCCGGCTTTGCCGTTGGTGCCATTGTCGGTCTGACCGGCGTTGGCGGCGGCTCGCTGATGACGCCGCTGCTCGTGCTGCTGTTTGGCGTGCATCCGGCGACGGCGGTCGGCACCGACCTGCTCTACGCGGCACTGACCAAGGCGGGCGGTACCGTGGCGCACGGCAGGAAGGGGCACATCGACTGGGCGATCACCGGCCGCCTGGCGCTGGGCAGCATCCCGGCCGCGACCCTCACCATCATCGTACTCTCGCAATTGCCCAAGGGCAGCAATGTGCTCGGCCAGATCATCTCGAACGGCCTCGGCTTTGCGCTGGTGCTGACCGCCATCGCCATCCTGTTCGGTCGCAAGCTGCGCGAATACGCCGGCCAGCACGAAGAATCGGCGCTGCGCAAATGCTGCCTGGGCAAGATCACCGTGGCTGTCGGCGCCATTCTCGGCGTGCTGGTCACCATTTCGTCCGTCGGTGCCGGCGCCCTTGGCGTCGCCGCCCTGTACTTCCTCTACCCCAAACTTTCGCCGATCAGGATTGTCGGATCGGATGTTGCCCATGCCGTGCCGCTGACCCTGGTCGCCGGCCTCGGCCACTGGACCATGGGCGGAGTCGACTGGTCGCTGCTCGGCAGCCTGCTGCTCGGTTCGCTGCCGGGTATCTGGCTGGGCACCCAGGTTTCGACCAAGGTCCCGGAACATATTTTGCGTCGTTTGCTGGCCACCATGCTCGTGGTCATCGGCGGCAAGCTGATCGTTGCTTAAGGAATTTTCATGTACAAATACGATGCCATCGACCGCCAGCTGATCAACGAGCGGGTCGAGCAATTCCGTGACCAGGTCAGCCGCTGGCAGGCCGGCGAACTGGCCGACGACGAGTTCCGTCCGCTGCGCCTGCAGAATGGTCTCTACATCCAGCGCCACGCACCGATGTTCCGCATCGCCGTGCCCTACGGCATGCTGAACGCAGCGCAACTGCGCAAGCTGGCGCACGTCGCACGCAAATACGACCGCGGCTACGGCCACTTCACGACCCGCCACAACCTGCAGTTGAACTGGCCGAAGATCGAGGATGTGCCTGACATCCTGGCCGAACTGGCCGAAGTCGAGATGCACGCCATCCAGACTTCCGGCAACTGCCTGCGCAACATCACCACCGACCAGTTCGCCGGCGTTGCCGCCGACGAAATCATCGACACGCGCCCGCTCGCCGAGATCCTGCGCCAGTGGACGACCTTCCATCCGGAATTCGCCTTCCTGCCGCGCAAGTTCAAGATCGCCATTTCCGGCACCGAGCAAGATCGCGCCGTCACCTGGTTCCACGACATCGGCCTGCATCTCAAGGTCGTGGATGGCCAGGTCGGCTTCACCGTCATCGTCGGCGGCGGCCTCGGCCGCACCCCGATCCGCGGCCAGATCGTGCGCGACTTCCTGCCCTGGCAGGACATCCTGACCTATTGCGAAGCCATCCTGCGCGTCTATAACCGTGCCGGTCGCCGCGACAACGCCTACAAGGCGCGCATCAAGATCCTCGTCCAGGCGCTCGGCGTCGAGGAATTCGCGCGCCAGGTCGAAGCGGAATGGGCCTATGGCAAGGGTGGCCCGGCCACCATCACACAGGCCGAATACGACCGCATCGCCGCGCATTTCACCGCACCGGCCTATGAAAGCCTGGGCGAAACCGTATTGCCCGAGGAAAAAGCCTTCCGCCGCTGGGTCGACCGCTGCACGCAGCCGCACAAGGTCGCCGGCTACACCGCCGTCACCTTGTCGCTCAAGGCGCACGGCGTGGCGCCGGGCGACATCACTTCCGACCAGATGGAAGTCGTTGCCGACCTCGCCGACAAATACAGCTTCGGCGAACTGCGCATCAGCCACGAGCAGAACATCATCCTGGCCGACGTCAAACAAGCCGATCTCTACGCCGTCTGGCAGATCGCCAAGGAAAATGGCCTGGCAACGCCCAACATCGGTCTGCTGACCAGCATGATCTGCTGCCCGGGCGGCGATTTCTGCGACCTCGCCAATGCCAAGTCGATTCCGATCGCGACCGCCATCCAGGCTCGTTTCGACAATCTCGACTACCTGTTCGACATCGGCGAGATCGACCTCAACATTTCCGGCTGCATGAATGCCTGCGGCCACCACCACGTCGGCCACATCGGCGTGCTCGGTGTCGACAAGAACAACGACGAGTTCTACCAGGTCACGCTGGGCGGCCGCCAGGGCAACCAGGCCAGGCTCGGCAAGGTGATCGGCCCGTCGTTTGCCGCGAACGAGATGCCGGACGTCGTCGAGAAGATCATCTCGGTGTATCTGGAGCAGCGCAGCGACGAGGAGCGCTTCCTCGACACCTTCGATCGCATCGGCATCGACCCGTTCAAGAACCGCGTATATGAAGGCCGCGCCCACGGCAAAGCCAAGGCAGCAGACAAGGAGACCGCATAATGGCCCAACTGATCAAAGACAAGGCCGTAGCGGTCGACACCTGGAAAACGCTCGAATTGGGCGAGGGCAAAACGCCGGAAACGGTTGCCCTGCCCGCCGGCGACATCATTTTCCCGCTGCCCGTCTGGCAGGCGCGCAAGACCGAGATCATCTCGACCTGCAAGCGCATCGGCCTGCTCATCCAGCCCGACGAGCGCGTTGAAGACGTGGCCGGCGACCTCGAATATTTCATCGTGATCGCCGTCAATTTCCCCAAGTTCGTTGATGGCCGCGGCTATTCCACGGCCAGCCTGCTGCGCCAGCGTTACGCCTACCAGGGCGAGTTGCGTGCCGTCGGCGACGTGCTGCACGACCAGCTTTTCTTCATGCAGCGCGTCGGCTTCGACAGCTACGCACTCAAGGATGGCAAGAATGCGGTGCACGCCGTTAACAAGGGCTTTTCCAGCTTCGGCGATGCCTACCAGGCCTCGACCAGCCAGCCGCAACCGCTTTTCCGCCGCCGTTCCTGAGATTTCCCGATGACGCCCAGCCTGCTCAAGATCACCCCCGAACTGACCGCCAGCGTCGCCGCCAAAACGGCGGCGGCACAAGCCCTGCTCGCCGACATCGCCGGCAACTGGGCGCCGGCCGCCTTTGCCAACAGCCTCGGCGCCGAAGACATGGTGCTGACCGACCTCATCGCGAAATTCAACGCCAATTCGCCGGCCCACCCGATCGAGATCTTCAGTCTCGACACCGGCCGCCTGCCGCTCGAAACCTACGACCTGATGGCCGCCGTGCAAGCGCATTACGGCCTCAAGCTGAAAATCTACTTTCCGCAGGCGTCGACCGTTGAGGACTACGTTCGCGCCAACGGCATCAACGCCTTCTACGAGTCGATCGAACTGCGCAAGGGCTGCTGCTACGTGCGCAAGGTCGAACCGCTCAAGCGCGCCCTGGCCGACAAGAAAGCCTGGATCACCGGCATGCGCGCCGAACAGGCCGCAACGCGCGGCAACCTGGCGACGCGCGAATACGACGAAGGCAACGGCTTGGAGAAGTTCAACCCGCTCGCCGACTGGTCGGAAAAGGAAGTCTGGACCTATATCAAGCAGAACGCCGTGCCCTACAACGCACTGCACGACAAGTTCTACCCGAGCATCGGCTGCGCCCCCTGCACCCGCGCCATCTCGCTCGGCGAAGACATCCGCTCCGGCCGCTGGTGGTGGGAAAGTGCTGATACCAAGGAATGTGGCCTTCACCTGAAGGCCACCTCCTGAATCAGCACTTCAGCGCAGGCTAACTCGCGCAGCGACGTTAAGCCCCGCAGGGGCGGCCGTAGCTAATCGCCGGACTCGAAGGAGTGCGGCTTGCACGTCAAGGGCTGATATAAAACTGTAACCAAAGCAGGCTTTGCTGCACCGCAGCAACAGTGATAGTCTCTCGCCTATAAAAATCCGTTTTAAGCGAGAAACAGCATGAGCGAAATTGATCTGAAGCGCTTCTTCCTCGAACAGGTCCGCCTGTTCGAGAACTTCCCGGCTGACAAGGTCGAGGAAATCGTCATCAAGTCGCGTCTGGCGACTTATGAAGGCAATGAAGCCATTCTTGAAACCGGCGACGAAGGCCGCTTCATCGGCGTCATGATCAGCGGCCACGCCGAGATCTCGATGACCGACAACACCGGCACCCGCTCGGTGATCGCCCAGCTCGGCGTCGGCGATGTCTTCGGCGTCATGTCGCTGCTTACCGGCGACCGCATCGTCGCCGACGTGATCGCCGGCAATCGCTGCTTCGTGCTGATGATTCCGCAGGAAGTCTTCAACTCGCACATCCTGACCAACCCCAAGGCGCTCGGCTACCTGTCGCGCCTGCTCGCCGACCGCACCCGCGTCATGTCGGTCGACCTGGTCACCGCCCAGGCCAACGCGGTCAGCAAGTCAAGCGATCCCTACGCGCTGTCGCTGACCACCAAGGAACCGGGCAAGGTCGTCGTGCTCAATGTCGGCATCAGCCAGATCCATTTCGGCATCTACGACACGCTGGAAAGCGGCGCCGATGTGCATGGCATCATCGACCACGCCGACAAGCAGGTCGCCAAGATCACCGTGACCGTCGGCCCGCAGCAGAAGGTCATCGAGCACGCACCGTTCAAGCTCTCCGACCTGTTTGCCGTGATGACCGAAGCCACCGCCCTGCTCGGCCCGGCCTTCACCTTCCACCCGGAAGACGTCACCGCGATCGGCCATCGCGTCGTGCATGGTGGCAACAAGTTCTCCAGCTCGGTCGTCATCACGCCGTCGGTCATCGCCGACATTGAAGAACTGGCCGTCTTCGCGCCGCTGCACAACCCGGTGAATGTTGCCGGTATCCGCGTCGCGCAAAAGCAGTTCCCCGGCATTCCGCATGTTGCCGTATTCGACACCGCCTTCCACCAGACGCTGGCACCCTACGCCTACCTCTACGGCCTGCCCTACGATCTGTACAAGCAGCACGGCATTCGCCGCTACGGCTTCCACGGCACGTCGCACCGCTATGTTTCGCTGAAGTCGGCGGAAGTCCTCAAGCGCCCGCTCGGCGAACTCGAAATCGTCTCCTGCCACCTCGGCATCGGCGCCTCGCTGTGCGCCATCGATCACGGTCGTTCAATCGATACGACGATGGGCATGACACCGACTGACGGTCTGATCATGCCGAGCCGTTCGGGCAGCATCGATCCGGCGGTGATGATTCACCTGATGGAACAGCACGGCATGTCGCCGGAACAGCTGTCCACGCTGATCAACACCGAGAGCGGCCTCAAGGGCATCTCCGGCATTTCCAGCGACATCCACGAGATTGAAGCCGCGGCGGCCGAAGGCGAACACCGCGCCCTGCTCGCGCACAAGGCTTTCTGCTATCAGGTGCGCAAGAACATCGGCGCCTACGTCGCGGCGATGGGTGGCATCGATGTCCTCGCCTTCACCGGCGACATCGGCGAGACCAGCGCTACGGTACGCAGTCTGGCCTGCCAGGGCCTCTCCTACATGGGCATCAAGCTTGATGAGGAAAAGAACCGCAACCTCGGCCAGTTCGAAGGCTACGCGGTCATTTCGGCCGACGACTCGCCGGTCACCATCCTGGTTGTCGCCAATGACGACGAGCGTCTGGTCGCCTGGGAAGCCCTGCGCGCCATCGAACGCAACCAGCTGCTGCAGGAAGCCAAGGCCGACGACACGCCGGCCATTCCGGTCGAGATTTCGGCGCACCACGTGCATCTGTCACAAGCCGACGTCGAGAAGCTGTTCGGCCCCGGCCACCAGCTGACGCCGATGCACGAACTGTCGCAACCGGGCCAATATGCTTGCGAGGAGCAGGTGCATCTGGTCGGCCCGAAGGGACGCATCGCCAAGGTGCGCGTGCTCGGTCCGACCCGCAAGGAAACCCAGGTCGAAATCGCGATGACCGAGCAATTCAAGCTCGGCGTGCAGCCGCCGATCCGCCAGTCCGGCGACCTCGCCGGCACGCCCGGCGTGACGCTGGAAGGCCCGTACGGCAGCTCGACCATAGAGCGCGGCGTGGTTTGCGCCCAACGCCACATCCACATGTCGCCGGAAGATGCGATGCGTTTCCGCGTACGTGACAACTACATCGTCCGCGTCCGTGTCGAAGGCGAGCGCGAACTGATCTTCGGCGACGTCGTGGTGCGGGTCAATCCGGCTTTCCGCCTGGCCATGCACATCGATACCGATGAAGGCAATGCCGGCAACCTGAAGACCGGCATGCTCGGCTACATCGAGGAAATCCAGAGCCGCGCCTGATCAAGGCAACAAAAAAGGGGGGATGACCGTTGCCGGTCATCCCCCCTTTTTTGCTTCAAGCTTCAGGAATGGCGACGATGCTGGCGCAAACCGCATCCAGCTCGGCCGCCAGCGGCAAAATCGCCGCTTCGACGAGGTCGACCGCTGCCTGATCGCGCAACAGGCTGTTGAGCTGCGTCGCCAGCCGATAGACTTCGCTGATGCCCAGCGAGCCGGAAGCGCCCTTCAATGCGTGCGCAATCCGTTCCGCTTTCACCGCCTCACCCTGCGCCAGCAACTCGCGAATCTGAGGTACATCACGACCATGATTGGCGACGAACAAGTGCAGCAGATGCAGCAGTCGCTCACGTTTGCCGCGGGTAATCGCCAGGCCGACACTCAGATCCACGCCGGGAATCACGAAATCCTCCGACGGTGCGCTTGCCACTGCCGGATCAGGCGAAACAAGCAGCGCCTCGCCCGTCGCCGGCAGCCATTTGAGCAAGGCGGCATAGAGCGCGGCCGGATCAACCGGCTTGGCGACAAAGTCATTCATCCCGGCGGCCAGACATGCCTCGCGGTTTTCGGCAAAGACATTGGCCGTCATCGCCAAGATGGGCAAGGCACTCATCCCGGGCAGCGCACGAATCCGGCGGGTTGCTTCCAGGCCGTCCATGACCGGCATCTGCATGTCCATCAGGACCAGCTCGCAGGATCCCGCCTGCAGCTTTTCCAGGGCCTCGCCGCCATGTTCGGCAATATCGACCACGATGCCGGCATAGTTGAGCAATTCAAGTGCGACTTCACGGTTGATCGCGTTGTCCTCACAGAGCAGGACCCGGCGCCCGGAAAAATCACGCCGCAGCCGTTGTTCTGCTGCCTCCGCCCCCGCATCGAGCGGCGAATTGATCGGCAAATCGGCCTTGCTGCCGGCAATCACCAGCTGGAAGCAGGCGGTGAACCAGAAGGTACTGCCTTCGCCGGGCACGCTGCTCACCCCGGCCTCACCGCCCATCAGCTCGGCCAGGTGGCGGGTAATGACCAGCCCGAGCCCGGTTCCGCCATAGTGCCGGGTGGTCGAATTGTCGGCCTGCTCAAATGCATTGAACAGGCGGCCCAAGACCTCGGGCTCGACACCGATGCCGGTATCGCTGACTTCGAAACGCAGACTGACCACATTCCCGCTGATCCCGAGCAGGCTGCAGCACAAGCTGACGCTGCCTTGTTCGCTGAACTTCACGGCATTGCCAAGATAATTGAGCAACGCCTGCTTCAGTCGGGTCGGATCGCCGCGCAGATGTCCGCCCAGCTCGGGCGGCGCCGCGACATGCAGGACCAGCCCCTTGGCTTGCGCCTTGTGACGCATCAGGGCACCGGCGCTTTCCAGCAGTTCGCCCAGATCAAACTCGATGGTTTCAAGCTCGAACTTGCCGGCCTCGATCTTCGAAATATCGAGAATGTCGTTGATCACCCCGGTCAGATGGTCGGCCGATTGCTTGATCTTGCCCAGCTTGTCGAGCTGCTCTTCATCCTGACAGGTACGCAGCAGCAGATGGGTCAGCCCGGCAATTGCATTCATCGGCGTGCGGATTTCGTGGCTCATGTTGGCCAGGAAAGCACTCTTCGCGCGACTCGCGACTTCCGCCGCCTCCTTGGCGGCAAGCAACTCGCCGGTGCGCTGCTCGACCAGGTCTTCAAGATGGTGGCGGTGCTGCACCAGCTCTTCGTTGATGCGCTTCTTCTCGGTAATGTCCTGCTTGATCGCCAGATAATGCGTCACCTCGCCACCGGGCTGGCGAATCGGCGAAATCACCGCATGTTCGTAATAGATTTCGCCATTCCTGCGCCGGTTGATCAGTTCGCCGGCCCACACCTGCCCGGCCCGCAGCGCATCCCACAAGGCAGCATAGGTTGCCGCCGGCGTCTGCCCGGAGCCCAGCAGCCGCATGTTGCGTCCAAGCACCTCATCCAGCGAATAACCGCTGGTCTCGACAAAGGCCTGATTGACGTACTCGATATTGGCCTCGAGATTGGTGATGACGACCGTCTCGGGGCTTTGCTCGACCGCCTGCGACAGCTTGCGCAACTGGCCTTCGATCAGTTTCTGATCCTCGAGCATGCTGAGCAGCGCCAGGCGAGTGTTTTCGGCTTCCGCCAGCAAGCGATGCGCCTCGTTGCGGGCCACACCGGCCGCCTCTTGCGCGGCCAGGCGGTCGCTGACATTGCGCGACAGCACCATGAAGCGCCGTGGCCGGACATCGCCCGCCTTGAGCGAGGTCGACAATTCGAACCACTGCCGGCCAAGTACGGGCAGCTCGAGTGAAATCAGCTGACCGCGGCTATCACCGGTTTGCAAGGCTTCAGCCAGCGCCCCCATGATGACCTTGGCGGCAGCTTCCGGCATGACTTCCGCCACCGTCCGCCCGATCAACTCTTCGCGGCTGGCCGCCAGTTCATCCTCGCGTGCCTGGCTCCAGACATTGCAGTAGCGGCCATTTTCATCGACCTCGAAAAGCAGGTCGGGAATTGCCCGCAAGGTAGCCGCCAATTCGTCACCCAGATCGCGCACCGCCTTTTCGGCGCGCTGCTGTTCGGTAATATCCGTCGAAATGCCCAACAGGCCGATGATTTGACCGTCCGCATCGCGCATCGGCACCTTGACCGCAACATAGCTGCGGCTCTCACCATTGATTTGCGTGATCCGGTTTTCGACATGGCGCAGGCTTTCACCCTGTTCAATCACCCGCCGGTCGTTGGCACGCAAGCGCTCCACCGATTCGGCATCAAAGAAGTCCTCATCCGGATGGCCGACAACCTCTTCATACGAACGCCCGAACAATTCGCAGGTCGCGCGGTTGGCAAACTGGTAGCGATAATCGCGGCCCTTGATGAAGATGTAGCCGCCAACCCCGTCGACAATGGCACTCAGGCGCTCGCGCTCCTCGCTGAGTTGCCGGGTCCGGCGCCCGACCTGGCGACGCAGCAGCAGGTTCCAGACGAGGAGCAGCAGGGCCAGCGCCACGACGCCGGCAAAGCCGAAGATCAATTCGCTGCGATACGCCCCCACCGCCAGCTCCCGTCCCATCCACTTGTCGTGCAGGGCCTGCTGTTCACTCCCGGAAATGGCCGCAAAACCGCGGTCGACCGTTGCCAGCAGCGCGGCATCCCCTTTTTTGACCGCCCGGTGCAGTTGACCGGTATACAGGTTGAAAGCCTGGCGGAAGGCCTTGTCCGCATCGACCCGGCGCAACAGGAAATTGGCCGGGGCCTCGTCAAGACAGAAAATGCGCACCTCGCCGGCGACGGCAGCATCCACCAGTGCCTTGTAACTCGGGTAGGCATCCAGACGCAGCACGCCCTGGGCCGCCAGATAATCAGCGCAAAAGTCGCCCTTCTTGACGCCGACCGCAAAGCCCTTGAGCGTCTTCAGCCCGTCGATGCCCTGGATGCTGTGATGCACATAAATCGGCACCGGCAGATCGGCATAGGGAGCAGTGAAATCCATCTTCGCCTCACGCTCGGGCGTGCGGAAAATGGTATCGATGACATTCGTCTGCCCCGCGGCAAAATGCTGTTGCGCATCAGCCCAGTCGACCGCGTCGATATCAACGCCCATCCCGGTCTTTTCCTGCCAGAGCGCCCACAGATCGATCAGGTAGCCCTTCAGTTCACCATCATCATCGCGAAAGACATAAGGCGGGTAGTTGTCGTCCATGCTGACGCGCAGGCGCTGCCCCCCGTCCGCCAGGGCGCTGTTCAGGCCAGACAGCACAAAACAGGCAAGCAGGAGCAGTCGACCGATCGCTTGTCGCAAAACCGTCATGCCGCATCTCCACTTCCGGCCACACTGGCATAGCGTGGCGTCTCACCAAGGCGGGCAAGCAAGGCATTGACCTCGCGCTTCAGTTCGATCACCCGACCCTCGCGGCCCAGGGTGGCCTGCTGCCAGCGCCGCAATTCGTCAATCCGGCTGCGCAATTCATCGTTGCGCAAACGGCTTTCGATGGCGACGCCGGCAAGTGCGGTTGCCGCACCAACATAGTGGGAGACATTGCTGCCCACATTCAGGCGTGGCTTGCGCCAGTACACCGCGAAGGTCCCGAGTACCTTGCCGGCAGTCGACTTGATCGGCGAAGACCAGCAGGCGGCAAGGCCATGCTCGAGCGCAAATTCCTTGTAGTCGGCCCAGAGCGGATCGCTAGCGATGTCCCCAACAAACACTTCCTCGCAACGATAGGCCGCCGTACCGCAGGAACCGACCTGCGGACCAATCCTGGCGCCATCGATGGCCTGCGAATAAGCAAGCGGCAGATCGGGGGCCGCCCCGTGGCGCAGATGCTGACTCCCCTCGTCGAGCAACAGCACGGAACAGACGATGCCGGGTTCCACCGCCTGAATCTGGCGAACAATGAAATCGAGGACCTCGCTCAGCAAGGAGCCGCGCGAAATACGCTCGAGAATGGCATTGCTGAACTCCAGCATCGACTGTTCCCGCCGGCGTTCGCTCACATCGGTGAGGATGACCAGGAACTCGTCACTCAGCACGATGCCGGAAAACTCAATGCGGCGCCGACTGCCATCCTTGCAGGTCACATCCCGCTCGAAAGGCTGCAGGGTGCCATCGGCGGCCATCGCCGCCCTTTCCTGCCAGGCTGCACGAAATTCGTTGCGCTGCTCCTCATCGGGGTAGGCCAGCAACCACCAGGCGGCGAGATTGGGCAGATCTTCCCGGGTATAACCAAAGAGACGCTCAAAATGAGGGTTGAGAAAGACGATCTCCTGGCGCGCATTCAAATGGGCAATCGCCAGCGGCACCTTTTCCATGAGATCACGAAAGCGGGCCTCGCTCTGACGCAGCAGCGCTTCCGATTCCTTCTGGGCCGATATGTCGATTGCCACCCCGGCCGAGCGCACCGGCCGGCCATCGGCGTCACGTTCCAGCACCTTGCCGCGGATCGAAACCCAGCGCGGCTTGCCTTCGCCATTGCGGATACTGCAATCGAGGGACAAAAGCTCCTGTTCCCCGCGCCGCATCCGCTCCAGGCCCGCAACCAGAAGTTCGCGATCGGCCGGCTCGAGGCGCTGCAGCACGCTGTCGATCGCCTCCAGCGTGCTGCCGGAAACGCTTTCCATCATGCCGTTCAGGGCGGTGCTGCGCACCAGTTGCCCGCGGATGTCGTCAAACTCCCAGGTACCGACACCGGTCGCCTCAAGCACCATGCTCATGCGATCCTCGAGCTGCACACGACTTTGCCCCATCAGGGCCATGCCCAGCTTTTCCAGCATGCGATGCTGGCTGAGCACACCGACAAACAGGCCGCTCCGGTCAACGACGCCCAGATGGCGAAAACCGGACTGCTCCATGCACCGGGATGCTTCGTCAACGGAAGCATCGATACTGATCGTGAGGAGCGGCGCACTCATCACCTCAGCCAGGCGGACCGAGTGCGGATCAAGATGCTGCGCCAGCAACGCCGGCACATCGCGCTCGGTCAGGATGCCCTCGGCCACGCCATCGCGCCCGACGATAACGTAATCGAGCTTGCATGAAGCCATGGTTTCCAGCGCGAAGGCCAGGGGCAGGTCCGGATGAATCAGCTTGCCGCCCTGGTCGATCACGGTATTCAGGCTCTTGATCAAGGCCAGCAGATCCGTACCCAGATGCCGGCGAAAATCGGTTTCGCTGGCCAGTCCGCACAAGGCGCCGGCCTCATCGACCAGTACCAGATGGCGTATGCCGCAATTGGCCATCATGATCTGTGCCGACGAAAAATCGAGATTGTGCGGCACGGTCAGTAACGGCGCGCTCATTACAGCCCGCACCGGCCGCGCATCGGCAGAACCGGTATACATCAGACGCACCAGGTCACGCTCGGTGACGATCCCGACCGGCCGACCGTTCTCGACAACAACCAGCGACGACACATGCTTTGCGGCAAAGCGGCTGACCGCTTCATCGAGCGGCGTATCAGGAGATACGGTAGACACCGCCTGCGTGGCAATATCGGAAAGCTTCAGGTGGGAAACCGAGTTCATGGTCGTTTGGTGCGCGGGCGCGACGGTAGTGGTTTTCGGGTAATGCTCTTTACCGAGTGTACTCCCAGTCGATGGCAGCAGAGCATTCCGGGGGGCGTCCAATCGCCATTTCTGCCCCCCTGGCGTACACTGCGCGCCTTGATCACCTGGCAGGTTGCCCGATGCAAAACGAACATTTCATTCCGGGCAAAGATGCCTCCCTCGAACAATCCATCGCCTCGATGCAAGCCAGCCTGGCGGTACGCGGTTTCGATCTCGAGGAATGCACCTGGCTCAACCCGGTCGATAACGTATGGTCGGTACATGTCCGCAACCGCGCCTGCCACCTGATGTTCACCAACGGCAAGGGCGTCAGCCAGCTGGCTGCGCGTGCCAGCGCGCTGGGCGAATTCTGTGAACGCCTGTCCTGCAACTACTTCTGGAACCACTACTACCTCGGCGAACAGTGGTCCACGGGCGAATTCGTGCACTATCCGCGCGAACGCTGGTTCCCGGCGGTCGACGCCGCCTGGCCGGCCGAATTGCTGACACCAGAGTTGCAGGCCTTCTACAACCCGGACAACAGCATTCCGGCCGACATGCTGGTCGACCTGAACAGCGGCAACTTCGCCCGCGGCATCTGCGCCCTGCCCTACGTACGCCAGGCCGATGCGGCCGAGGTCTTCTTTCCGGTCAACCTGATCAGCAACCTCTACGTCAGCAACGGCATGGCGGCCGGCAACACGCCAGCCGAAGCACGCGCCCAGGCGTTCGCCGAAATCCTCGAGCGCCACGTCAAGTTCAAGGTCATTGGCGAAGGTCTTTGCCTGCCGGACGTGCCGGCAGAAGTCATTGGCCGTTACCCGGCGATTGCCGCCGGCATTGCCGGCCTGTGTGCGGCCGGCTTCGGCATCCAGATCAAGGACGCCTCGCTCGGCGGCAAGTACCCGGTGCTCTGCGTAACCCTGCTCAACCCTAAGGACCAGGGCGTGTTCGCCAGCTTCGGTGCGCATCCGCGTTTTGAAATCGCTCTCGAACGGGCCTTGACCGAGTTGCTGCAGGGACGCGCCCTCGATGCTCTCGACGGCTTCCCGGCGCCCGGCTTCAATCTCGAGGAAATTGCCAGCGCACCCAACCTCGAAATCCACTTCGTCGACTCGAGCGGCCTGATCAGCTGGGAATTTCTCGGCGAGGAAGCTGATTTCGCCTTTGTCGACTGGAACTTCAGCGACAGCACGGCCGCCGACTACGCCTGGCTGTGCGATTGCATCCATGCCGCCGGCCACGACATCTACGTCGCCGACTTCGAGCATCTCGGCGTGTACGCCTGCCGCATCCTGGTCCCCGGCATGTCGGAGATCTACCCGATCGACGATCTGGAATGGGAAAACAACAGCCACGGCGCCATCCTTCGCCCGGCCATCCTCAACCTGGCCGAACTCGACGATGACGAGTGCGTCGACCTGCTCGACACCCTGAACGCACTCAACATCGCCGACGAGCGCCCGGTCGCCGCGCTGATCGGCCTCGCCCCGGATGCCGGCTCGCTGTGGGCCGACCTGCGCGTCGGCGAACTGAAAACCATGCTCGCGCTGGCCATCGGCGACATTGCAGCCATCCGCGAAGGCTGTGCCTGGGTAGGCCAGTTTGAACAACTCGCTGCGGAGCGCCGGCGCACCTACCGCTGCATCGAAACCCTGCTCGACATGGAAAATCCGGACAATTTCGAAGCCGCCCTGGTCGCTCTCTACGGTGATGCAACGCTGGACCTCGCCACCGACCTGATCGATGGCGACATCCGCTTTTTCGGCCTGGTCTCGCCCGGCCCCGACCTGGCCGGCTGCGAACTGCACCAACAGCTGTTGCAGGAATACACCAAGGTTCACGCCGGTAACTGAGAACAGGCAAAAAATTGCCAAAGGAATAACACCAGGGCATAACCCGCCCATCATTTTTCCCTTTATCATTAACGCTCAAGCTTGCCCTGCCTGACGCGCCAGCACGGCGCATCCGGCTTTCGATCAACCAGGAGCGGAAATGATCAGGACCCTGTGGCGCCAACGTGCCCTGATATGCTGTCTCGTCCTTGCTGCAAGCGGCTATCTGTTCCCGCCGCATGCACCCGCTGCCGACGCACAGCCGATTCCGACCCGACCGGTGGCAATCACCGTGGTGGGCGATGACAACTACCCGCCCTTCCTGTTCCGCACCGATGCCGGCGAGGCGGCCGGCTACCTGCTCGATTACTGGCAACTCTGGGAAAGCAAAACCGGCGTCAAGGTCAATTTCATTGCGATGAACTGGGCCGATGCGCAGAAAGTCATGCAAAAAGGCGGGGCCGATGTCATCGAAACCATTTTCGCAACACCGGGCCGCGCTCCCTATTACGACTTCTCGCCGCCCTACGCCGACTTGCCGGTCGCCATCTACAGTCACGCATCGATTTCCGGCATATCCGGCAGCGAAACCCTGAAGGGCTTCCAGGTCGGCCTGATGGAGGGCGATGCCTGCATCGAAGCATTAAGCTGCCAGGGCATCATCAATCACAAGTACTACCGCAGCTATACCGAACTGATCCAGGGCGCCGCAGCCGGTGAGGTCAAGGTCTTCTGTCTCGACGAATACCCGGCCAATTTCTACATGTACCGGCTCAAGGTCGAAACGCAGTTCCGCAAGGCCTTCAATCTGCAGCAGGGACAATTTCACCGGGCCGTCAAAAAGGGCGACGAGGCGACGCTGGCCCTGGTCGTTGCCGGCATGCGGGCGATCAGTCCGGAAGAAGACGCCGCCCTGCGCCAGAAATGGCTGGGCACGCCCCTCGACTTCAGCACCTACGGGCGTTATGCCGGCGGTGCCCTGCTCGTCCTGTTGGCACTCGGCACCCTGCTCTTCATCTGGAACCGTACGCTGGTCGGCCGCGTCGCCAGCAAGACCCGAACACTGAAGCAGGCCCTGGGCGATCTTGAAGCCGCCCGCGCTGCGAGTGAAAGTGCCAAGGAGCACCTTGCCGCAACACTGGAAGCCATTCCCGACCTGCTTTTTGAACTGGACGGCGATGCCCGCTACATCGACATACACGCCAGCAAGGAAAGCCTGCTCGCTGCGTCGCGCCAGGAACTGCTCGGACTGACGGTGGATGAGGCACTGCCGCCAGAAGCGGCCGAAAGTGTGCATCAGGCGCTACTGGCGGCCCGCGAACAGGGCACCGATTACGGCCGGGTGATCATGCTGCCGATCGACGGCCGGACACACTGGTTCGAACTTTCCGTCGCCCAGATGAAGACTGCCAGCGCAGGTGGCGAACGCTACCTGATGCTGTCGCGTGACGTGAGCTCCCGCCTGGAGGCCGAACAGGCCCTGGCCATGGCGCGCCAGGCGGCGATCAGTACGGAAAACGACCGCCAGTTGCGCGAGCTCTTCGAGGCAGCCCCGATCCCCATGGTTTTTCTCGATGGCGAGCAGATCGTGTTCTTCAACCGGCGTTTTACCGAAACATTCGGCTATGCCCCGGAGGAATTGCCGACCATAGACGAATGGTGGCAGCGCGCCTATCCGGATCCGGACTATCGGCAATGGGTCCGCACGACATGGGAAAAGGCTGTCGCCCAGGCTCGCCTGAGCGCCGGCGAAATCGAGGCCAGGGAATACCGGGTCAGTCGCAAGAACGGCGAGCAGGCCACCATGCTGATCGGTGGTCGCCTGCTCGACAACGGCCTGCTCGCCACCTTCACCGACCTGAGCGGCTACCGCAAGCTGGAGGACCAGCTGCGCCAGAGCGAGGAACGCCTGTCGCTGGCCATGGAAGCATCGACCGATGGCCTGTGGGACTGGAATATGGAAAGCGACGAGTGCTACTGCACCCCGGCCTATTTCCGCATGCTCGGCCACGATCCGGCCCTCTTCGACAATTCGCTGGCCAGTTGCTGGCTAAATCTGCTGCATCCGGAAGAGCGCGAACGGGTGGCCGCCGAGGCGCAGCGCCGCCTGAACCAGATCGGCCATTACGAACTGGAGTTCCGTCTGCGCAGCGCCAATGGCAACTACTTGTGGATACTGAGTCGCGCCAAGGTGGTCGGCCGTGACGCGAGTGGCCGCCCGACCCGAGCGGTCGGCACGCATACCGACATCACCCAGCGCAAGACCCTGGAGATCGAACTGCGCAACGCAAACATCGAACAGCGGGCCATTTTCAACTCGGCCAGCGTCGGCATCGTACTGATCCGCGACCGCATCATCCAGCGCTGCAACCGTCAGCTCGAAATCATCTTCGGCTACGGACCGGGTGAATTCGATGATTGCTCGACCCGCCTCTGGTATATCGACCAGGCAGGCTGGGAACAGGGCGGCAGTGTCGCCTATGCAGAAATGGCGCTCGGCAAGGTGCATTGCCGCGAGCAGGAAATGATCCGCAAGGACGGCTCGACCTTCTGGGCGCGCTTGCGCGGCCAGCTCCTCGACCCGAACCATCCGGAACGGGGCGCCATGGCCATCATCGAGGACATCACCAGCGAACGGGAAACACTCGCCGTGCTGCGCCAGGCCAAGGAAACGGCCGAAATCGCAACGCGGACCAAGTCCGAATTTCTCGCCAACATGAGCCATGAAATCCGCACCCCGATGAACGCCATTCTTGGCATGGCGCGCATTCTCGGCCGGCAGATCAGCGATCCCGGGCACGTCGAGCGCCTGCGCAAGATCGCCTCCTCGGGCAACCACCTGCTGGCAATCATCAACGACATCCTCGATTTCTCGAAGATCGAGGCGGGCAAGCTCGAACTCGAACAACGCCCGCTCGACCCGCGCGCCCTGAGCATCAACATCATCTCGATGCTGACCGAAGTTGCCGAGGAAAAAGGGATAGAACTTCGCGTCGACAACGATCAGGATCTGGGCACGCTGCTGGGCGACTCGACCCGGCTGACCCAGGCCTTTCTCAATCTGGCCAACAACGCGATCAAATTCACCGAGCAAGGCAGTGTCACACTGCAGGTCAGGAAACAGCGGGAAGACGAAAATCGGGTGCTGGTCCGGTTTGCCGTCAGTGACACCGGCATCGGCATCACGCCCGAAGTCCAGTCCAGGCTGTTCAATGCATTCGAACAGGCCGACGGTTCGACCACCCGCAATTTCGGTGGTACCGGTCTCGGCCTCGCCATCACCCGGCGCCTGGCCGAACTGATGGGCGGCGAAGCGGGTGTCGAGAGCACCCTCGGTGAAGGCAGCACCTTCTGGTTCACGGCAAACCTGGACAAGACAAACAGCGACGCTGCGGCCCTCGAACCGAGCGCAGCCGATGGCAAACTCGAAAACAGCCTGCGCCGGGATTATCCCGGCCGGCGCCTGTTGCTGGTCGAGGACGACCTGATCAATCAGGAAGTCGCCCGCGAACTCCTGTGCGAAGCCGGCCTGGAAATCGATGTCGCCGAAGATGGCCAGATCGCCGTCGACATCTTCCGCCAGAGCAGCCAGACACCCTACGCGCTGATCCTGATGGACATGCAGATGCCGCGCATGGACGGGCTGGAAGCCACCCGCCAGATTCGTGCCCTGCCCGGCGGCCAGGCGATTCCGATCATCGCGATGACCGCCAATGCCTTCAACGAGGACAGGGAGCGCTGCCTGCACGCCGGCATGAACGACTTCGTTTCCAAGCCGGTCGATCCGGACCGGCTCTACCAGACCATACTGAAATGGTTGCGCCAGGCCGCCCCCTCCTGAAACGACGGTTTTTGCCCAAAATCAGGGGTTGACCGCTGCGCCGGCGCCGAGACGTCGAAAGCCGCGCCCTTATACCAAAACACGATAAACAGATGCTCACATGTTCTTAATTGAATATTAAGGCCTTGCTACAATGGCGCCCATTCGACAATCCCTGCGGATTACCCAGCAATGACCCAACGCTCCACCTCCTCCACGCTCAGCCATCTCGACTGGCTCGAAGCCGAAGCCATCCACATCATGCGTGAAGTGGCCGGCCAGTGTTCCAATCCGGTGCTGCTCTTCTCCGGCGGCAAGGATTCGCTGTGCCTGCTGCGTCTCGCCGAAAAGGCCTTCCGCCCCGGCAAGTTCCCCTTCCCGCTGCTGCACATCGACACCGGCCACAATTACAAGGAAGTCATCGCCTTCCGTGACCAGCGAGCCGCCGAACTCGGCGAGCGCCTGATCGTGCGTTCGGTCGAAGACTCCATGGCGCGCGGCACGGTCGTGCTCAAGCATGAAGGCGAATCGCGCAACAAGCACCAGTCGGTGACCTTGCTCGAAGCCATCGAGGAATTCGGCTTCGACGCCTGCATCGGCGGCGCCCGCCGCGACGAGGAAAAGGCCCGCGCCAAGGAACGCATCTTTTCCTTCCGCGACGAGTTCGGCCAATGGGATCCGAAGAACCAGCGCCCGGAACTGTGGAGCCTGTACAACGCACGCAGCCACAAGGGCGAAAACATCCGCGCCTTCCCGATCTCGAACTGGACGGAAATGGACGTATGGCAATACATCGAGCGCGAAGGTCTGGAACTGCCGAGCATCTACTTCGCCCACACCCGCCCGGTCGTCATGCGCCAGGGCGCCATCGTGCCGGTCAATGTGCCGCTCGTCTCCGGCGAACTCGCCAACCCGGTGAAAGCCGGTGAAGAGGTCATCGACCTGCTGGTGCGCTTCCGCACCGTTGGCGACATCTCCTGCACGGCGCCGGTCGAGTCGGATGCCGACAATGTCAGCAAGATCGTGCTCGAAACCGCCACCACCACCATCACCGAGCGTGGCGCAACGCGTCTGGACGACCAGACCAGCGACGCCTCCATGGAACAACGCAAGAAAGAGGGTTACTTCTGATGACCGCCCAAGTTGAAGACCACGGCCTGCTCCGCTTTTTGACCTGCGGCAGCGTCGATGACGGCAAGAGCACCCTGATCGGGCGCCTGCTGTACGACACCAAGACCATTCTCGCCGACACGCTGTCGGCCATCGCCAAGACCTCGGAAAAGCGCGGCCTCGGCGCCGTCGACCTGTCGCTGCTCACCGACGGCCTGCAGGCCGAACGCGAACAGGGCATCACCATCGACGTTGCCTACCGCTACTTCTCGACCGGCACGCGCAAGTACATCATCGCCGACGCGCCGGGCCACGAGCAGTACACGCGCAACATGGTGACCGCCGCCTCCACGGCCAACCTCGCCATCATCCTGATCGATGCGCGCAAGGGCATGCTGACGCAAACCCGTCGCCACTCGAAGCTTGCATCGCTGGTCGGCATCCCGCACCTGATCGTCGCCATCAACAAGATGGACCTCGCCGATTACTCGCAGGAAACCTACGAGAAGATCAAGGCCGACTATCTCGAATTTGCGGCCAAGGTCGGCATCGAAGACATCCGCTTCATTCCGCTGTCCGCCCTGAACGGCGACATGATCGTGGACCGTGGCGACAACCTGAACTGGTACGAAGGCCCGACCCTGCTCGAAATGCTCGAAGCCGCCCCGGCCGCACACACCGAGCACACCGAGAAGTTCCGCTTCCCGGTCCAGTACGTCTGCCGCCCGCAGGATTCCGCCAACCCGGAACTGCACGACTACCGCGGTTTCATGGGCCGCGTCGAAGCCGGTTCGATCAAGGTCGGCGATGCCGTCACCGTTTTGCCCTCCGGCCGCGAGTCGACCGTCAAGGCCGTGCAACTGGGCGGCGTCGATATCGGTGAAGCCTTCACCGAACAATCGATCACCCTGCTGCTTGCCGATGAAATCGACACCTCACGCGGCGACATGATCGTCAAGTCGAACGAAGTGCCGGCTGCCGTCAAACAGATCGAAGCCACCGTCTGCTGGATGGCCGAAGCGCCGATGGACCGTGCCCGCACCTACCTGATCCGCCACACGACGCGCGACAGCAAGGCCAAGCTCGCTGCCATCGACCATCGTCTGGATGTAAACACGCTGGAAAAAGTCCCGGCCGAAAAGCTGGCGATGAACGACATCGCCCAGGTCACCTTCAAGCTGGCCCAGCCGCTGTTTGCCGATCCCTACCTGGAAAACCGCGGCACCGGCGCGTTCATCATCATTGACGAAAGCAACAACAACACGGTTGGCGCGGGAATGATCCTGTAACGGTCGACTGCGTAAAACAAGCAAAAACGCCTCCGTGATGGAGGCGTTTTTGCTTCTATACGGTCATATCCTATTTCCAGGATCGAGTTATTAGCCAAACCACGGCCTGCTCCGCTTCCTGACCTGCGCCAACCCAAACAAACGCGCGTAGAATTTCCGAAAACAATGCAAAAAAAACGCGGCCTCCCCGTCATCCCGACTGGACAGAGAAGTTTCAAGGCGCCGCACTCAGGGAGCTTTTTCACATGCAGGTCAGGTTTGAAGCGACAGGAACGCTCGCCGCGCTGACGCCGATTCTCGACGCATTCGACGCCCACCCCGAAACCGGCGGGCTGTTGCTGCTGACCTGCGACGACAACGGCTTTTCGCCGGAAACCCTCGACCCGGTCCTGCGCAAACTCGGCAAGCCCGTTTTTGGCGGCATCTTTCCGCGCCTCATCTTCGGTCGCGAGCACTTTGCCCGCGGCAGCATCGTCGTTGCCCTGCCGGTACGGCCCGACATCCGCTGCATCGGGCAACTGAGTGATCCGGCACTCGACATCGACCAGGCGGCCGCTGCCTGCGCCGACCTGCGCGCCGCACAGGGCAGCCTGCTCATCTTCGTGGACGGCTTTGCCGGCCGCATCGGCGACCTGATCGGCGCCCTGTTCGAACACCTCGGGCTGGGCATGAACCAGATCGGCGGTGGCGCCGGCTCGCTGTCGCTGATGCAGAAACCTTGCGTAATCAGCAATGCCGGCCTGCAACAGGATGTCGCCCTGCTGGTTCACCTGGAAATCGATAGTCGCATCGGCACCGCCCACGGCTGGAGCGTCATCTCCGACTCGATCAAGGTCACCGCGGCGCACCAGAACACCATCCGGCAACTCAATTACCGGCCGGCCTTCGAGGTCTACCGTGAAATCGTCAGCGTCCATGGCGGCCAGGAACCCGGCCCGGACAACTTCTTTGCCGTCGCCAAGGCCTACCCCTTCGGCATTCACAAACTCGGCAGCGAAGTCGTGGTGCGCGACCCGATCAGCGTCGGCAGCGATGGCAGCCTGACCTGTGTCGGCGAAGTCGCCACCGGCGCATTTGTCCATGTCTTGCACGGCGAACCGCAGGCACTGATCGCCGCCGCCGGCGAAGCGGCCCGGCGTGCCTGTAGCGGCGCCGGACCGGGCGAACTGCGCCTGTTCATCGACTGCATCTCGCGCGTTCTCTTTCTCGGCGAACGCTTCACCGAGGAACTGGCCATCGTCCAGGGCGAGGAGCCGCTGATCGGCATGCTGGCGATCGGCGAAATCTGCAACAACGGGCGTGACTACCCCGAGTTCCTCAACAAGACCGCCGTACTCGGCCTGCTCGCCAGACCATGAATACCTGCCTCGAAACCGAAATCCTCTACCAGATCTCCCTGGTCATCGGATCGAGCACTGAACTCGGCCCGATGCTGCAGCGCACCGCGCGCACCCTGCTGCGCCTGCTCAACGGCACCAGTTGCGCCATCCTGCGCGCCACACCGGCCGCCCATGACGGGCAGCCAGCCGAAGCCGCCTGCCTGCTGCCGCGCCATCCGCTGGCCAATCCAAGTTTCCATGCCTTCCTGCTTTACGGCTCCGGCCTGGCCGAGCAGCCGACTGCACCGCAAGTGCGTGAAATCGGCGACACCCACTTCCACTTCTATCACCTGCCCGGCTTCGGCACGCTGGTTTTCGGCCGCCAGGGCGCGCCGCTCAGCCAGACGCTGCAACTGGCCTTTCTGCCACTGGCCGAAAAACTGGCCCAGGCCGCCGTCGTCTGCCTGATCAAGGACAGCATGCAACTGGCCGCCAGCGTCTTCGAGAACAGCCAGGAAGGCATCATGATCAGCGACGCCGACAACCGTATCGTCGATGTCAATCGTGCCTTCTCGCGGATCACCGGTTTCACGCGCGATGAAGTGCTCGGCCGCGATCCCCGCCTGCTCAGTTCCGGCATGCAGGAAGCCGCCTTTTACCAGGCCCTCTGGCGGGATCTCCAGAACCATGACAGCTGGCGGGGAGAAATCTGGAACCGCCGCAAGACCGGCGAAATTTACGCGGAAATGCTGTCCATTGCGGTGATTCGCGACCCGCAGGGTGCCGTCAAGAACCATCTGGCGGTGTTTACCGACATCAATCACCTGAAGGAGCACGAGGCCGAGCTCTACCGCATCTCGCACTTCGACCCGCTGACCGGCTTGCCCAACCGCCGCCTGCTCGACGACCGCCTGCGCCAGGCCATGGCCCATGCGCACCGCACCGAAGGCTCGCTCGGCATCTGCCTGCTCGACCTCGACGGCTTCAAGGCGGTCAACGATGCGCACGGGCACAAAACTGGCGACATCCTGCTCAGCACCATCGCCACCCGCCTGCAAGCCTGCGTCCGCGAGGACGACACCATCGCCCGCCTGGGCGGTGACGAATTCGTGATCGTCCTGCAGGGCATCGCGGGGCCCGGCGAATGCGACGAAATCATGCGCCGCATCCTGAATGCCGCGGCCACGCCGATCCGCCACGGCGACATCACTTGCCAGGTCTCGGCCAGCATCGGCGTCACCTTCTTCCCGAGTGACGACGCCGATGCCGACACCCTGATCCGCCATGCCGACCAGGCGATGTACCTCGCCAAACAGAGCGGCAAGAACCGCTATCACCTGTTCGACACCCAGCAGGACCGGCAGGTGCAGGCGCACCGCGAATCGCGCCTGCGTCTGGCCTGGGCGCTGCAAAACGACGAGTTGTGCCTTTTTTACCAACCCAAGGTCGATCTGCGCAGCGGCGAAATTGTCGGCCTCGAAGCACTCATCCGCTGGCAGCATCCGGAACTCGGCCTGCTCGCCCCGGCCTCCTTTCTGCCCGCGCTGGCCGGCACCGAGCTCGAAATCGGCGTCGGCCAATGGGTCATCCACCAGGCCCTGCGCCAGCTCGCCCGCTGGCAGGCTGCCGGCCGACAGTTCGGAATCAGCATCAACATCAGCGCGCATCACCTGCAACAGCCCGATTTCACCCGGCAGCTGCAGGATGCCATTGCCCGCTTTGACGGCATCGACCCGCGCGGCCTCGAACTCGAAATCCTCGAAACGGCGGCCATCACCCGCCTTGAAGACGTCTCGAAAACCCTGCTCGAATGCCGTGCGCTGGGCATCAGCATCGCCCTCGACGACTTCGGCACGGGTTATTCGTCGCTGACCTATTTCCAGCGTCTGCCGATCCAGACACTCAAGATCGACCAGGGCTTCGTCCGCAACATGCTGACCGCGCCCGGTGATCGCAGCATTGTCGAAAGCGTCATTCGCCTGGCGCAGGCCTTCGAGCGCGCCGTCATTGCCGAGGGCGTCGAAAGCATGCAGCACGCCGCCAGTCTCTACCAGCTCGGCTGTCACATCGTGCAGGGCTACGGCATCGCTCGCCCGATGCCGGCCGAAAACCTGCCGGCGTGGATGGAAAGCTGGCAGAAAAGCGCCACCTGGCGAGAACTGACACGCGCATGAACATTTCCGGCCTGCGTTTCAATTCAGCCTCCTATGCAGCGTCGACCGCCGGGCCGGCGGCGAACGGCAGCGCGACGCAGAAAGCCGCTGCAGGCGAAGCCAGCAGCGCAACCAACAACACCGGCAACAAGGCTGATGCCGCATTGATCGCCAAACTCAAGGCCCGCGACCAGCAGGTGCGCAACCATGAGCAGGCGCATCTGGCCGCGGCCGGCGGGCTTGCCGTATCGGCGGCCAGTTTCACTTATCAGAAGGGTCCGGACGGCGTCAGCTATGCGGTCGGTGGCGAAGTCGGTATCGACACTTCGCCCGGCCGGACACCGGAAGAAACCATCAGCCGCGCCCGGACCATCCGCGCCGCGGCACTGGCCCCGGCCGATCCTTCCGGACAGGACCAGGCGGTCGCCGCCCAGGCCAGCCAGATGGCACAGGAAGCACAACTTGAACTGGCCCGCGAGCAACCAGACGAAGGGAAGGACGAATCCGGTGCGGCACGCCAGCGCCAGGTCGAACGCTATTACGGCAGCAGCGAAACGGCACAGAAAAACAGCTTCACGGCCTGGGCCTGAGCGGTCGACGCCGCAAAAAGCCCGTTTTCTAGCGCCGGATGACGATCTTCTGGTAGAGCTCGCCGAACGAGGTGCTTTTCTTGATCGACGCCGGCGCCACACCAGCCGGCAGCCAGCTGGCGATCTCGTGCCGCCACAGGTCGAGCGCAAAGGGCTCCAGGGTTTTCAGCACCAGATGCATGACGTAGCGCAGCGGATTGCTGGCGCGCGGCTTGTGATAATCGACAATGACGATCTGCCCGCCCGGTTTGGTGACGCGCAGCGCCTCCGCCAGCGTCGCGGCGCGCACGGCGGCCGGCTGCTCGTGGAGCAGGAAGAAGAGCAGTGTCGAATCGAAACTCGCGTCGGCAAAACGCAGGGCGCTCGCATCCTGCTGCCCGAGGTGGATGCGCGGATCCGGCGCCAGCTTGCCACGCAGGTTGGCAAGCTGGATCGGCGCCACGTCGATGATGTCGAGCCGGGCCTCGGGTGCCAGGCGGGCCGCGATGCGCTGGCTGAAATCGCCATAGACGCAGGCGATCTGCAGGCAGCGACCCTTGATGCTCGGCCCCAGTTCGGCCAGGGCCGCATCGCGCAGGCGACGGAAATTGCCCCACAAAATCAGGTTGACCAGCCATTCGCGCTCGAAGAAGCGCACGGCGCCTGGATGCAGGTAGGCCCACCAGTAATGCTGACCAAGATATTCCGGAATATCGGCAGCGGGTTGGGCCTCGGGAAAAGCGCTGTCACAGTCGTACGGCGCGGCTATATCTGTGGCGTTTGGCTTCATAGTTGCATTCTCTCCCGGTTTAAGGCCTGAAAGCACTCGTTATTTTGGGGTGCCAGCCCTTACACTCTCACCCTCACCGAAAAGCACTGCTTTCCATCCGCGCCTCCCTACGCCCGGATGTTTGGTGCCCGCACCCGCCCGGCACCCATTTCACCGAATTTCAAAGGTCAAAGATGCAAGCCATTCATGATGTAGACGTCCTCCTCCTGCTCGCCGCAATGCTCGGCGCCAAGCGCAAACCTGCCGAACTGCTCGACATCGTCGCTGCCATCGACTTGCTGCAAGGCAATGTCCCGGCCGCGCCCAAGCTCGCCGAAGCCTTCACCCGCCTCGCCGCCAACGGCCTGCTGGTGCAGGCTGGCGAAGGCTATGCGCTGACGCCGGATGCGCAGGAAATCGTCAACAAGCTGCCGAAGAAGGCCGATACCGCCGAACGCCTGTTCATCATCCGCGACAAGCTCTCGATGTACGCCAGCAAGGGCGAACACCCTGTCGTCACGGTCGAGGAAGCCGCTGTCAACGCCGCCATCACTGCGCACCGCGCCGCCGCGGCCAGCCCGGTCAAGAACCTGCTGGTGCCGAAGCCGAAGCCGGAAGACAAATCGGCGCAACGTCCCGGCCAGCGCCAGCGCAAGCCGATGCCGGCGCGTCGCCGCAAGGACTGAGATGAGCGAAATCACCGAAACCGCCAGCCCGTCCTTCGCCGAGCTGCCTTTGCCGGCCGCCATGCAGGCGACCCTGCAGCAGCTCGAATACCACAGCATGACGCCGATCCAGGCGGCCAGCCTGCCGCTCGCGCTGGCCGGCAACGACCTGATCGCGCAAGCCAAGACCGGCAGCGGCAAGACCGCCGCCTTCGGCCTCGCCCTGCTCAACAACCTGAACCCGAAGCGCTTCGCCATCCAGGCGCTGGTGCTCTGCCCGACGCGCGAACTGGCCGACCAGGTTACGCAGGAAATCCGCCGCCTGGCGCGCTTTGAAGAGAACATCAAGGTTCTGCCGCTGTGTGGCGGTTCGGCCATGCGCAACCAGATCACCAGCCTGGAAAACGGCGTCCATATCGTGGTCGGCACGCCCGGCCGCATCATGGACCACATGCAGCGCGGCAGCATCCGTCTTGAAGAACTGAACACCCTGGTTCTCGACGAAGCCGACCGCATGCTCGACATGGGCTTCCACGACGACATCGCCTACGTCGTCAAGCGCCTGCCGGCCGAACGCCAGACCCTGCTCTTCTCGGCAACCTATCCGGAAGGCATCGCCCAGCTCGCCAAACAGTTCCTGCGCCAGCCCAAGGAAGTGAAGCTCCTTGAACAGCACGCCGAAACCAAGATCCGCCAGCGCTTCTACGAGGTCAAGAACGAAGAGCGCCTGCAGGCCGTCGCGACGCTGCTCAAGCATTACCGCCCGGTCAGCACGCTCGCCTTCTGCAACACCAAGCAGCAGTGCCGCGACCTGCTCAACGTGCTGCGCCACGAAGGTATCCAGGCGCTGACCCTGAACGGCGACCTCGAACAGCGCGAGCGCGACCAGGTGCTGATCCAGTTCGCCAACCGCAGCGTCTCCGTGCTCGTCGCCACCGACGTTGCGGCGCGCGGCCTCGACATCGCCAATCTCGAGGCGGTGATCAACGTCGACGTGACGCCCGATCCGGAAATCCACATCCACCGCATCGGCCGTACCGGCCGTGCCGAGCAGGACGGCTGGGCGCTCAGCCTGTGCAGCAACAGCGACCGCCGGCGCATCACCGCGATTGCCCAGGCGATGAACTGCCCGCTTGAAGTCGATAGCCTGGCTGATCTGAAAAACGACGACACCTCGCCGCTGGTGCCGCCGATGTCCACGCTGCAGATCCTCGGCGGGCGCAAGGAAAAGATCCGCCCCGGCGACATTCTCGGCGCGCTGACCGGCGAAGCCGGCTTCACCCGCGAACAGATCGGCAAGATCACCGTCACCGACCAGAGCAGCTACGTCGCCGTCAACCGCGACATCGCCCGCGACGCCGTGCGCAAGCTCTCGGCCGGCAAGGTCAAGGGCAAGACGGTCAAGGTACGTACGCTGTAGAAATCGTGCTTTTTTAGCGGTCGACCGCTGAAAAAGCACAAAAACCAAGATGGCGCGGAGCGTAATCCGCGCCATTTTTTTGTCCGCAACCATACGACAGCGCAGAGCGCAGCCTGCCCACCCTTTACACAGAAACGATTAAATTGATAATTTAGTATCAATTTAATCGTTTGTTTGCGTTATGATTTCGCTTGATGGTTGATATCCCGACCATGAGCCAAGCCAAGCCCGAAAACCGTGAGGAGAGGCAGGAATGACAATCAGACAACCTAAACTTGTTTTCAAGACCGGAGAACAAGCGCGCCAGCTCAGGAAACTACTGGGCATGAGCCAGCATGAATTCTGGGCGCGCGTATCAGTCACCCAGTCCGGCGGATCGCACTATGAGGCTGGGCGCGACATCCCGAAGTCTGTGCAATATCTGCTGCAGATTGCCTTCGGATCGGAAAAACAGCTCGGCGAACTCCTCGACTGGCTGCAACGTCCCGATCGCAAGCAACTCGCGATGCTGCCCCAGCCAACCCGTAGCGGCACTCTGAGCATCAAGCGGCGACGGCCGGCCAACACGACATCCGGCAATCTATCCGCCGCAGCCTAGGCATCCGGCACCTGACTGTCGGGCGTAGCCGGCCACAGCGCCCGCCCGCCGGCATCGAGATGGCAAAGATAGGTGCGCAGGTCGAACTCGAGCTGGAAGTAATCCGGCGCCATGTGCCGGCACAACTGGTAGAAGGCCTTGTCGTGCGCCCGCTCCTTGGTGTGCGCAAGTTCATGCACGACGATCATGCGCAGGAAATCCTCAGGCACCTCGCGAAACAGCGTGGACACATGGATCTCGCGCTTGGCCTTGAGCTTGGTGCCCTGCACGCGCGTAATGCTGGTGTGCGTGCCGAGCGCATTGCGGATCACATGCAGCTTGCTGTCGAAAGCCACCTTGCTGATCTGCCCGGCGTTGCGCAGATAGGTGTTCTTCAAGTCCAGCACGTAATCGTAAAGTGCTCGGTCGGTACGCACCGCATGCGGTTGCGGATATTTCTTGAGCAGGATGCCGGCCAGCTGATCTTTTTCGATCAGCGCCCGCACCTGCGCCACCAGGTCGGCCGGATAGCCGGTCAGATAAGGCGTGGGAGACTTGTTTGCGGTCATGGCGACATTGTAAGTTGTTGCCGCAAACGGCGAGAATCTCCATGGCGCGACGGGCCGACTCCAGGTGCAAGGCGCCCGACACGCCCGGCATCGGCCCGCCATGCACACCCCGGAATACCCGGCATCTATTTATGCTAGATTGATCGCCCGGACGACCGGCCCTCGCCTGTCACAAGCAGCCGACCAAACCCCATCTCCTCGCAGCGCCAGCAGCGCAGCAGAATTTCCGGCAACAGGAACACCAATAGCCGATCCCTATCAATCAAATCCGACCAATCAATTAGATAAAACACCCTGCCTTTTCTAAGATGACCGTGTTGCCTCAATTAACGCCACATACTCAGGAGAGTAGAAAAATGGATCAGAAAAACGCAAGTTCTGCCGGCAAGTGCCCGGTCATGCACGGCGGCGCCACCTCGGCCGGCGTCTCGAACATGGAATGGTGGCCGAAGGCCCTCAATCTCGACATCCTGCACCAGCACGACAGCAAGACCAATCCGCTGGGCGCAGCCTTCAACTACCGCGAAGAAGTGAAGAAGCTCGACGTCGACGCACTCAAGAACGACCTCAAGGCGCTGATGACCGACAGCCAGGACTGGTGGCCGGCCGACTGGGGCCACTACGGCGGCCTGATGATCCGCATGGCCTGGCACTCGGCCGGCACCTACCGCATCGCCGACGGCCGTGGCGGCGCCGGCAAGGGCAACCAGCGCTTCGCGCCGCTCAACTCGTGGCCGGACAACGCCAATCTCGACAAGGCGCGTCGCCTGCTCTGGCCGATCAAGAAAAAATACGGCAACAAGATCAGCTGGGCTGACTTGATGATTCTTGCCGGCAACATGGCCTACGAGTCGATGGGTCTCAAGACCTTCGGCTTCGCCTTTGGCCGCGAAGACATCTGGCAACCGGAAAAGGACATCTACTGGGGTTCCGAGAAGGAATGGCTGGCCCCGACCGGTGCGACCGGCAGCCGCTACTCCGGCGAACGCGACCTGGAAAACCCGCTCGCCGCCGTGATGATGGGCCTCATTTACGTCAATCCGGAAGGCGTGGATGGCAAGCCCGACCCGCTCAGGACGGCGCAGGACATGCGCGTCACCTTTGCCCGCATGGCGATGAACGACGAAGAAACCGTCGCCCTCACGGCCGGCGGCCACACCGTCGGCAAGGCGCACGGCAATGGCAGCGCGGCCAATCTCGGCGCGGCGCCGGAAGCGGCTGACGTCAATGAACAGGGCCTCGGCTGGAACAATCACACGAGCCGCGGCATCGGCCGCGACACCGTGACCAGCGGCATCGAAGGCGCCTGGACGACGCATCCGACACAATGGGACAACGGCTACTTCGAGCTGCTCTTCAAGTACGACTGGTGGCTGAGCAAGTCGCCGGCCGGCGCGCACCAGTGGGCACCGATCAACATCAGCGAGGAAGACAAGCCGGTCGACGTCGAAGACGCCTCGATCCGCTGCATGCCGATGATGACCGACGCCGACATGGCGCTCAAGTTCGACCCGGCATACCGCAAGATCGCCGAGCGCTTCCGCGACGATCAGGCCTACTTCTCGGAAACCTTTGCCCGCGCCTGGTTCAAGCTGACCCACCGCGACATGGGCCCGAAGGCACGCTACATCGGTCCGGACGTGCCGGCTGAAGAACTCATCTGGCAGGACCCGGTCCCGGCCGGCCGCAAGGATTACGACGTCGCCGCCGTCAAGGCGCAGATCGCCGCCAGCGGCCTGTCACTTGCCGAGATGGTTGCCACTGCCTGGGACAGCGCCCGCACCTTCCGCGGTTCGGACAAGCGCGGCGGCGCCAACGGCGCCCGTATCCGTCTCGCCCCGCAAAAGGACTGGGAAGGCAACGAGCCGGCACGTCTGGCCAAGGTCTTGACGGTCTACGAGCAAATTGCGGCCAAAACCGGGGCCAGCGTCGCTGACGTCATCGTGCTCGCCGGCAATGTCGGCGTCGAACAGGCAGCCAAGGCTGCCGGCTACGCGGTCGAAGTGCCCTTCGCCGCCGGCCGTGGCGATGCGACGCCGGAGATGACCGATGTCGAATCCTTCGCCGTGCTCGAACCGCTGGCCGATGGCTTCCGCAACTGGCAGAAGAAGGACTACGTGGTCAGCGCCGAGGAAATGCTGCTCGACCGGGCGCAATTGATGGGCTTGAACGCCCATGAGATGACCGTGCTGATCGGCGGCCTGCGCGTCCTTGGTACCAACCACGGCGGCAGCGCCCACGGCGTCTTCACCGACCGCGTCGGCGTGCTCAGCAACGACTTCTTCGTCAATCTGACCGACATGGCCAACACCTGGAAGCCGACCGGCCGCAATAGCTACGCCATCGTCGATCGCAAGAGCGGCGCGACGCGCTGGACGGCGACCCGCGCCGACCTGGTGTTCGGCTCAAACTCGGTGTTGCGCGCTTATGCCGAGGTCTACGCCCAGGACGACAACCAGGAGAAGTTCGTGCAGGACTTCGTCGCGGCCTGGACCAAGGTCATGAACGCCGACCGCTTCGACCTCGCCTGAGCCCGGCCAGGCTCCCCGCGCGGCAGGATGGCGCGGGGAAAGCAGGCCCCCGAGCCCCCGACTTTTCGGGGGCTTTTTCTTGGAATGGACACAGCCCGCACGAAGCGTTGGTCACATGTCCCTCCTGAACGCCCCCCGGCCCTTACCTCAAAATATCTCGAATACAGATAATCACAGAATATCCGTATTTGAGATATTCGATGCCATCACCGAGGGATTGACCTGGTCGGCGAACCGGCTGGCGTCAAGTGCCCGGCTCGCCCCCCGCCTGACCTGATCAGGCCGCCCTGCCCCGCGCCGTGTGCAGTTTCTTGTAGCTGTCGATCAGGCGCTGGTGGCGGTCCAGACCTTCGAGTTGCAGGCTGGTCGGCGTCAGGCCGTGGAAACGCACGCTGCCGTCCACCGAGCCGAGCACCGCGTCCATGCGCGGGTTGCCGAACATGCGGCGGAGGTTGGCCTCGTAATCGTCCAGTTCCAGCTCGTCGTCGAGCAGCACTTCGAGCACCACGTTGAGCGCCTGGTAGAACAGGCCGCGCTCGACGGTGTTTTCGTTGTACTGCAGGTAGGCCTCGACCTGTTCCTTGGCGGCTGCGAAGTCCTGCAGCGCGAGGTTGATCAGCAGCTTCAACTCCAGAATCGTCAGCTGGCCCCAATCCGTGTTCTCGTCGAACTCGACGCCGATCAGCGTGATGATGTCGGTGTAGTCGTCGAGTTCGCTGTCTTCCAGGCGCTCCAGCAGCGCTTCCAGCGCCGCGTCATCGAGGCGGTGCAGGTTGAGGATGTCTTCACGGAAGGCCAGCGCCTTGTTGGTGTTGTCCCAGATCAGGTCGTCGACCGGGTAGATTTCCGAGTAACCCGGCACCAGGATGCGGCAGGCGGTGGCGCCGAGCTGGTCGTAGACCGCCATGTACACTTCCTTGCCCATGTCTTCGAGGATGCCGAACAGCGTCGCGGCCTCATCGGCGTTCGAGTTTTCACCCTCCCCCGAAAAGTCCCACTCGACGAATTCGTAATCCGCCTTGGCACTGAAGAAGCGCCAGGACACCACGCCGCTCGAATCGATGAAGTGTTCGACGAAGTTGTTCGGCTCGGTGACGGCGTTGCTCTCGAAAGTCGGCCGCGGCAGGTCGTTCAAGCCTTCAAAGCTGCGCCCCTGCAGCAGTTCGGTCAGGCTGCGCTCGAGCGCCACTTCCAGGCTCGGATGCGCGCCGAAGGACGCAAACACGCCACCGGTGCGCGGGTTCATCAGGGTCACGCACATCACCGGGAATTCGCCGCCCAGCGACGCATCCTTAACCAGCACCGGGAAGCCCTGGTTTTCCAGTTCGGCAATGCCGGCGATGATGCCGGGGTATTTCGCCAGAACCTCGGCCGGCACATCCGGCAGCGCGATTTCGCCTTCGAGGATTTCGCGTTTGACGGCCCGCTCGAAGATTTCCGACAGGCACTGCACCTGCGCTTCAAACAGCGTGTTACCGGCGCTCATGCCGTTGCTGAGAAAGAGGTTGTCGATCAGGTTGGTCGGGAAATACACCGTCTCGCCGTCCGACTGGCGCATGTAGGGCAGCGCGCAGATGCCGCGTTCGGTATTGCCGGAATTGGTGTCGTAGAGATGCGAGCCGCGCAGCTCGCCATCCGGGTTATAGATTTCCAGACAGTAGTCGTCGAGCAGGCCCTTGGGCAGTGCATCCTTCTTGCCCGGCTTGAACCAGCGCTCTTCGGGGTAATGCACGAAGGGCGCATTGGCGATCTCCGGGCCCCAATAATTGTCGTTGTAGAAATGGTTGCAACTGGCCCGTTCGATGAACTCGCCCAAGGCCGAGGCCAGCGCGCTTTCCTTGGTGGCGCCTTTGCCGTTGGTGAAGCACATCGGCGAATGCGCATCGCGGATATGCAGCGACCAGACGTTGGGCACCAGATTGCGCCACGAGGCGATCTCGATCTTCATGCCCAGCCCGGCCAGAATGCCGGACATGTTGGCGATGGTCTGCTCGAGCGGCAGATCCTTGCCGGCGATATAGGTACTCGCCTCCGAGTCCGGATTGAGCGTCAGCAGCGCCTGCGCATCGGCGTCGAGATTCTCGACTTCCTCAATCACGAACTCCGGCCCGGTCTGCACCACCTTCTTGACGGTACACCGCTCGATGGAGCGCAAAATGCCCTGCCGATCCTTGGCGGAAATATCCGCCGGCAACTCGACCTGGATCTTGAAAATCTGCTGGTAGCGGTTTTCCGGATCGACGATGTTGTTCTGCGACAGGCGGATGTGCTCGGTCGGGATGTTGCGCGTGTCGCAGTACAACTTGACGAAGTAAGCCGCACACAAGGCCGACGAAGCGAGAAAGTAATCGAACGGCCCCGGCGCCGAGCCGTCGCCCTTGTAGCGGATGGGCTGATCGGCGATGACCGTGAAGTCGTCGAACTTGGCCACGAGACGAAGCTTGTCGAGAAAATTGACCTTGATTTCCATGCGGGAATTCCAGAAAAGGCGTTAAAAACGAATTGGGCGCCATTATCCGGGTTTCTTGGGGGGAAGCGGGGTTGTTCGGGATTGGGGACTCGAAGAGCTAGCACTGGTAAATGCATATGCTGTTGTGGCAAGGGTCGGACACAGCACAAAGCCAGGCCTGAAGAAACGGGCGCAGCGAAAAACGACCGTTTAGACCGGCCCTAGCTTAGAAAACAGAACATCTTTGGTCTGGCAGTTGTTCAGCAGAGCGCCCCCGATTGAGCGACCTGATGGGGAGAGTCGTAGTCGGCAACCTAACCGTCCTCCAGTGCTTTGCCCGGCCTTCAGTCTCTCTAAACATAGCTGAGGGCTGGGGCACTGTTCGCAACGCCAGCCCAGCTAGTCATCCTGCAGTCCGCGCATCATTTGCCGCCAAAATTACAACTTCCGGCTGCCATCCTTCCGAAATACTCGGGGGGGAAACCGACTCCAGATCGAGTCGAATAAAGGACTTTAGAATTGATTGAAAAGTGTCGCTATCGCGTGCCCAATGGATGACACCATCAAAATCCAGGGCCAGAGAATGAGTCAAGCTGAGCGATGAGCGACGATTAATGCCTACTGGGGCATCGACCTGAACAATGGCGATCTTATCTCCTCCGACCCAACGAACGATGTCCTTTGGGAATTCATGCACATAGTCTCGACGACCGTTCCACACGGCCGTTCGGATTTCTTTTCCGGCGGGAGTAACGAGGCGAAATATCCACGGTGTATCTTCTTGTGACACGTCGGTAGCATAGAGCTTCGGTAACGGACGTTTGAATGCCTTCGCCGCTTGTTCATGTATTTTGCGGCGTTGCATTGCGGTAAGCCTTTTGAGCGGATCTCCTTCAATGCCGTATACGCAAACCGCGCTTGAGAAGAACATCTCAGCTGTTCCTGCATCGTAAACATCGGAGTCCGAAAAAGCGAAAAGTAAAACCTGTCCGGTGAAATTGCGTAAGTGCCTTAGCACCATGTCCCAAGCAATGTCGGCATGAATAATGGGTACAACGTGAAGGGGGACACCAGGAACTTCTATCATCAGTCGCTCGATAACAGCGATACCGACAGCACTAAATCCACTTTCGCTACCAATGCAAAAACCGACTCGAAAACTTCGCTCGCCAACGCTGGCTTTAAACGCATTCAAAACGACCTGCCTCGAATCGGGCAAGCTATCGTCACCGACCAATTCCTTGATTCGGTTGCTATCTATTGCAGCCACAGGGGCAAGAGTATGCAGGTCAATCACGCCGCTAAATGCGGTAGGTGAATCGACTGTCTGGCTATGCTGCAGTCTTTTTCTTTTGGCCTCTCCCATCGTGCTTTTCCCTTAATTAATTAGCTAAAAGCTGCCACCACCGTTTCGATAGGGAGAAACAAGGTTCGGCTGTCTGTAGGGTATTCAATGAACTCTGCGTACTTCAGGTAGAAGCGCTTCGCTCTATCGTTCTTGGCATGAACCAGCACTGCGCCAATGCCGATACTTTGCGAAGCAATAGCGATACGGCGCAGTGCATCAGATAGGATGTCTGCTCCCAAACCTTTGCCAGAGTAATTTCGGTCGACCGCCAGGCGGCCAATCACAGACAGGGGGATAGTATCCGGGGCATTGCGGCGGACTTTGCCAGGGGCAGCAGAACGCTCGACTGCGCCGGCCGAGATGCAGAAATAGGCGACTACCCTCTTGCCCGCACAAACCACATAGGTACGGCAAAAACGACTTTCATTTTTCACTGCACGATATCGAAGCCAATCGTTCAACATTGATTCGCCACAGTCGAAATCGGAAAGGTCGTGTTCGGCACTTAGTGGAGAAGGGGGTGACAGTTGGGACTCGGAGTGTTCCCGGGCACCTTCTATTTCTGCCATGCCGGTACCCGACGTAGCAGGGCTTTCAATTTCGTACCCGGTGCGGGAGGATTGTCGAGCGCATGCATGAAACTATCAAAACGCTCGTCGTCAAGCACGAACAGGCGTTGATCAAGCAATACGTCGATTGCTTCTCGCCGAGCACTATCGACCATGAACTCAGTGCGCGTCTTGCCTAAAATCGCCGCTGCCTCATCGATAAGTTGGCGCGTGTTAACCTCAATCCGAAGATTGATTGAACCTTTCGTATCGGAAGACGATGCGCGCTCGGTGGCAACTGCCATTTCAAGGGTGTTTGGACGAGAGAGGGATAGTGCTTTGGACATGGTCCGAATATGCACTCATGTATATACAATGTCAATACACGCAACACCACCTTAGGTGGTGGATTTTAGAACATGCATCGAGCGACAGTGGGGTTTCCCGAAACGGGGATGCCAGGGAATCAAAAATGATCGCCCTCTATGTTTTCCGAATGGGCGCTCTTTTAGATATAGCAGTCAGATTCGGTCTGCCCCCTCTGAGGCGTCCCTTTCATCCCCAAAAAAAACAGGCGCCCCAAAAAGCGCCCGTTTCCACCGGTCAACCGCTAAAAACCTCTCATTTCCCTACATCCCGAGATAAGCCGCCCGGACTTGTTCGTTGCTGATCAGCTCCTGGCCGGTGCCGGTCAGGGTGATGTGGCCGGTTTCGAGGACGTAGCCGCGGTCGGCGATGGCCAGGGCGGCGAAGGCGTTCTGCTCGACGAGGAAGATGGTCATGCCTTGGGCTTTCAGCGTTTTGACGACGTTGAAGACTTCTTCGACGAGCAGCGGCGCGAGGCCCATCGAGGGTTCGTCGAGGAGCAGCATTTTCGGGCGGCCCATCAGGGCGCGGCCGATGGCGAGCATCTGCTGCTGGCCGCCGGAGAGCGTGCCGGCCGGCAGATTGCGCTTTTCCTTCAGGATCGGGAACATCGCAAAAATCTTTTCGAGATCGCCCTCGACCTGCCCTTTCGGCTGGGTGTAGGCGCCCAGGCGCAGGTTGTCCTCGATGCTGAGCGGGCCGAAGACCTGGCGGCCTTCCGGGCTTTGGCAGATGCCGCGGCGCATGCGCAGGTCGGCGCGCAGTTTGCTGATGTCTTCGCCGTCGAACATGATCTGGCCAGCGCTCATCGCTTGCACGCCGGAGAGCGTGCGCAGGAAGGTGGTCTTGCCGGCGCCGTTGGCGCCGACCAGCGCGACCAGTTCGCCCTTGCGCACTTCGAGGTCGATGCCTTTGAGGGCCTTGATCCGGCCGTAGCAGCTTTCCATGCCCTTGACCGAGAGCAGCACGTCGCCCGGCCCGCTGGCGGCGCCGGGTTGCAGCTCGCCGGCGCTGTGCGCGCCGAGGCCGATCGATTCCGGCGCCAGGCTGGCGATGCGGTGGAACAGTTCGCGGAATTCGGCACGCGCCTTGCCGCCGAACAGCGGGTCGTCGTTGTCGAGAAAGGCGCGGTCGATCTCGGCCCAGTCGTCGCCGGTCAGCACCTCGCGGGCGAGCGGCATGGCGTCCTTTTCCTCGCTGCGGATGTGATTCTTGATCGCCGACGTGTAGTTGCGCAGCGCCGCCGTGAAGGCGGCATTGCTTTCGCCGCCGCCAGCGGTCGACGCCAGTTTTGTGCGCAAATCGCGCAGCACTTCCGGGCCGTTGACGTGCTCGACCTGCAGGCGGTCGAGGATCGCCGCCGCTGCCGGCGAGCGCAGGCGCAGCGCCGGGAACAGGAAGGCGTCTTCCTTGGCGTGGTGGGCACGGTCCATGAACTGCTCGATGTAGTCGAAGACCGAACTGAAAAACGGCGTCTCGACCTTGCTGCCGGCGTCGATCTCGTCGGCCACCATGTCCAGCGTGGTGGCGATGCGCCAGAGGTTCTGGTGTTCTTCGGTGATGATGCGTAGTGCTTCCATATTCTTCCCCTTGTTACGCGTGAGCGCCCAAATAAGCAGCGATCACATCGGGATTTTTTCTGATTTCCTCGCCCGTGCCCTCGGTCAGTTTCTTGCCGTAGTCGAGCACCAGGATGCGGTCCGACAGGTTCATGACCATCTTCATGTCGTGCTCGACGAGCACCACGGTCACGCCGGAATCGGCGATCTTGCGCACCAGGTGGTCGATCTCGATGGTTTCCTTGGGATTCAGGCCGGCGGCCGGTTCGTCGAGGAAGATCAGGCGCGGCTGCATGGCCAGGGCGCGGGCGATTTCCAGGCGCTTCAGGGCGCCGTAGGACATCGCGTCGGCACGGGTTTCGACGTACTGACCGAGGCCGACGAAGTCCATCAGTTGCGCCGCTTCGGCGCGCATTTCGCGGTCGCGCCTTTTCAGGCCGGGGAAGCGCAGCGCCGCCTTGACCAGGTTGCGGTCCAGGCGCAGATGGGCGCCGACCATGACGTTCTCGATGGCCGTCATGTTCATGCAGATCTGCAGGTTCTGGAAGGTGCGCGCCACGCCGCGCCGGGCCAGTTCGTTGGGCGACTTGCCATGGATGGCTTCGCCGTCGAGGCGGATTTCGCCCGTGGTCGGCTTGTAGACGCCGGTGATCAGGTTGAACAGCGTCGTCTTGCCGGCGCCGTTCGGGCCGATCACGGAATAGACGATGCCGGCATCGATGGTGAACGAGACGTTCTGCACCGCCTTGACGCCACCAAAATGGATGGACAGGTCCTTGACTTCGAGTAGCGACATGTTCAGTTCCCCTTGCCGAATTTGGCTGCCAGTGTCGGCACCAGGCCCTTGGGCAGGAAGATCATCGAGAGCATCAGGATGGCGCCGAAGACCACGGTTTCCCAGCCTTCGAAGGTCGCCAGCGCCTGCGGCAGCGCGGTCAGCAGCACGGCGCCGACCAGCGAGCCATACACCGAGGCCATGCCGCCGATCACGACCATGGTGACCAGTTCGATGGAGTGGAAGAAGTCGGCGAAGTTGGGGCTGACGAAACCGACGTAATGCGCCGTGACGCTGCCCATCAGGCTGGCGAAAACGGCGGAGAGCACGAAGATCGCCACCTTGTAGCGCACGATATCGACGCCGACCACCTGCGCCGCGACTTCGGAGCCGTGCAGCGCACGCAGCGCCCGGCCGAAGGGCGAGTCGATCAGGTTGAGCGAAGCCCACACCGACACCGACAACAGCAGCGCGACAACCCAGTACCAGTGCTTGTCGCTGGCCAGCTCGAAGCCGAACAGGCCCATGCCCGGCACCGGCATGCCGTCCGGCCCACCGGTCCATTGCGCTTCATTGCGCAGGGCGATGTTGATGATGATGCCGAGACCGAGCGTGGCCATCGCCAGGTAGTTGCCCTTGAGCTTGAAGATCGGGCGCGCCACCAGCGCGGCAAGAATGCCGGTAGTGGCGGCGCCGGCGCCCATGGCGAGCAGCGGATGCCAGCCAAAATGCGTCGGCAGCACGGCCGAGGCATAGGCACCGATGCCGAGGAAACCGGCGTGGCCGAGACTGATCTGGCCGGCAAAGCCGATCAGCAGGTTGAGGCCAAGCACGATCACGGCATTGATCGCCATGCGGATGGCCAGATCGAGGTAGAAGCTGTTGGGCAGCACGAAAGGCAGCACCAGCAGGATGGCGATGACCAGGTAAAGGCCGTTGTAGACAGACTTTTTCATGTCACACCCGATCCGTCGATTTGCCGCCGAACAGGCCGCGCGGCATGAAGAAGAGAATGAACAGGATGAGCACGAAAGGCATCGCGTCCTTGTAGGCGGACGAAATGTAGCCGGCGCCCATCGCTTCGAGGATGCCGACCAGCAGGCCGCCGACCACGGCACCAAGACCGTTGCCCAGGCCGCCCAACACGGCGGCAACGAAGCCCTTGAGGCCGAGCATGATCCCGACGTCGTAGGAGGTCAGCGTGATCGGGGTGAGCAGAATGCCGCCCAGCGCGCCGAGTGCCGCCGACATCGCGAAGCTCATGAACAGCACCCAGGAGGTGTTGATGCCTACCAGTTCAGCCGCCAGGCGGTTGAACGAGGTCGCCAGCATGGCCTTGCCGTGCAGCGTGCGGTTGAAGAAATACCACAGCGCCACAACCACCACGGCGGTCACGCCGAGTACCCACAGGCTCTGTGGCAGCAGCGTCGCGCCGAGAATCTCGATCGGCGCATCGCCCGAAAAGGCCGGCAGGCTGTGCGTACCCTTGCCGAAGATGACCGCGGTCAGGCCGCGGATGACCAGCGAGGCGCCGATGGTGATGATGATCAGGGTCACCGGTTCAGCGCCCTTGACCGGCTCGATGGCGAGCTTTTCGATCAGCACGCCGACGATGGCCGGGATCAGGATGGCGAGCACCAGCGCGACCGGCAGCGGCAGCCCGGCCTGCGTGAAGAACACGGCAAGCATGCCGCCCAGCATGATGAATTCGCCCTGGGCGAAGTTGATCACGTTGCTGGCGTTGTAGATCAGCGTGAAGCCGAGCGCGGCCAGCGCGTAGGTGGCGCCGACCGTGATCCCGGAAAAGAGGAATTGCAGGAACTGGGCAAGCATCACAGCCTCCCTGCCCGCGGGCGATGGTTGTTCATGTCGTCTCCGTTTTTATTGTTTTGCAGCGGTCGACCGCTGCAAATGGGCAAAAATCGATCAGTGGGCCAGCAGATGGTCGGCATCCGCCGTCACCGGCTGCTGTTGCGCGAAGAAGCCCTCGCTATGCACCAGGTCGTCCTGCGCGCCGAGCGCCTTGACGGCGGCAACGCCGGCATCGACAAACTCCGGGCTGCCGGCAATGAAGATGGTGTGCTTGGAGAGATCCTTGAACATCTGCGGCAGCACGACATCGATGCGGCCCTTGAGGAAACCCTCGGCTTCTTCGCGGGTCAGCGTCACCTTGTAGTCGAAGTTGCGATGCTTGGTGCGCCACCAAGCCATCATGCCCTGGCTGTAGACGTCAGCCTTGGTGCGCGCCGAGAAGAGCATCGTCACCGGCTTCTTGAAGCCGCGGCGCAGCGCCGCTTCGGCCAGCGCCAGCACGGGCGCCAGACCGGTTCCGGCGGCGATGCAGAGCACCGGCGTATCGACCGACGGATCGCCGATGAAGGTGCCGTAGGCGCCGGAAACCTTGACGCCCTCGCCGACCGCAAGCTGGTCATGCACCCAGTTGCTGGTCACGCCGCCTTCGGCGCGGGCAATTTGCAGCACCAGTTCGCCATCCGGGCGCGGTGCGTTGGAAATGGAATAGGCGCGGGCCGGAATATCGGCGCGCGGGTTGCCGAGCGTCACGTACTGGCCGGGCCAGTAGCGGATCGGCTGGCCGACCGGACGCAGGCGCAGCTCGACGACGCGGGCGGCGATCTGTTTCTTGTCGGTGACCACAAAGAGCGCGTCTTCGCGCGGCGGGAAGAGTTTGGGCTTGGCGTCCTCGGTGCCCCATTCGATGCTGATTTCCTCGGAAATCGGCTTGGCCATGCACATCAGGCCATAGCCCTGCTTGCGTTCGTCCTGCGACAGCGCCATGTCGAGCACCATGCCCTGGTCGAACTGGCCGGTTGTGACCTTGACCTTGCATTCGCCGCAGGCACCGGCGCGGCAGTTGTTGGGCAGCGCGTAGCCGGCCTTCTCCAGCGCCATCAGAACGGTATCGCCATAGGCGCAATCGACCGATTTGCCGGACGGTTGCATGATGATCTTCGCCATTTTGTCTCTTCCTCGCTTTTTGTTTTCACTGTTGCGGCAAAGCCGGCACCCCTTGCGGGGTACCGGCCGTTTTTACTTTTTTCACACGGTCGACCGTGTGAAAGCTGATCGTGATATTTCGTTTGTCATTCAACCCCTCCCGACCTCCCCTTGTCAGGGGAGGAGCAAATCGTCCGGCCGTGACCAGCTCTCCCTCCCCTGATAAGGGGAGGGTCGGGGAGGGGTTTAGAGGCCCCGGCGAACCGATACCGAAGCCCAAACAAATAAGCATCGAAAAACCACAAACAGCTCCTTAGAAGACCGGAATGATGTCGTCCAGATCGACGTCGCTGACTTCCTGGCCGGTGATGCCGACTTCCGGAATCGCCGGGAACGGGATGTTGTAGCGGTCGAGCACGCCCTTCAGGTTGATCATCGCGTTCTTCCAGTTTTCCAGCTTGGCTTCGTAGCTCGGGATGCCGAAACCGGCGCCGCGAGCGACTTCTTCACCTTCACGCTGGTTGGCGATGAAGTCTTCCGGCAGATCCCAGAATTCCATCGGCGGCTCGAAGAGCACGGCCGACAGGAACAGGTAACCGGCGCGGATCTGCTTGGTGACGATGGACTTGGTTTCTTCCTTGAGGCCCGGATAGTCGCGTTCCATGACGGCCATGCAGATCGCCATGTGGCGGCCTTCGTCGCGGCCGATGTTCTTGAAACCTTCCTTGAAGACGGCTTCGCGGGAGTTGTCGAACATCTGCTTGAAGATGGTGGCGGCAGCGATCTCGCCCATCAGGAAGGAGCTGAACAGAACGGCCAGGTCGTACTTGGGCACGGCCTGCTTGTAGCCGGTCCAGTAGCGGGCGCCGTTGAAGTACAGCCACTTGACGTTCTTCTGCAGGCGCTTGCCCAGTTCGGTCTTCGGCTCGTAGGTGATCGGGTCCGGATGGCCGAGCAGCTTGGTGATGGCCAGGCCGCACATGATTTCGTGGTTCTGTTCGTCGCGGGTCACCGAGAAGAAGCACTTGCGGACCGGATCTTCCTCATGCACTTCATAGGTCTTGACCAGCGCTTCGGCAAAAACCGGCGGGGCGGAAGCGTCGAACACGGAGAGCAGGCTCCACCAGTAGGCGATGGATTCACGCTCTTCCCAGGTGTAGCTGTCTACATCCAGCGTATCCCAGGGCAGCTTTTCCGGATCCCAGTTCTCGCGCAGCGAGGCTTCCCAGACTTCCTGCAACTTCTTGGTCTTGCTGTTCCAGGACAGCGGATAGATGTTGGGCTGCTGGATTTCCGGCGGGAATTCCATCTTGTCGGCAAAACGTTCCTTGTTGCTAGCCATATCTCCTCCTTGGCGGGGTTTTTCGTCTCAGGTTGGTAAGTCATCCAGGTGCCCGGATGGCGTGGATCGAATAATGATACTTACCAACACCACGTGTCAACGTTTTTTGTATCGCTTTGTACAAAATATTTTTCAGAACAAATTTTACATTTCAGAATCTCGAAACAAATTTTGCACACAAAACATTTTTTGCTATTGTTTTTATTCATTTTTTGCACTGCGTCAAAATCGTTTTTACTAAACATAACATCACAAAAACTGCATTTTTACGATACAAACAATTGACAACATGCGAGCAACTTCGTATCGTTCGCCCAGATTCGCGCCGCACTGCAGCGCACTTGCCCAAGAAAAAAGCCCCAAGGAGATATGGATGTCCGCCCAACTACTGGAAAAACACCGCGCCACGCTCGACGGTGCCCTCAACGCCATTCACACCCGTGGCTACTGGTCGGCCTATAACGAGATGCCGAGCCCGAAGACTTATGGCGAAACGGCAGCCGAAGATGGCAAGAAAGCTTTCGAAGCCCACCTCGGTCAGAACTTCGAACTCGGCCAGCCCGGCCAGAGCGGCTGGACCGGTGGCGAACAGTCGCCCTACGGTATCGACCTCAATGTGCAATATCCCGTCTGCGACCACGCGGCGCTGATCGCTGCCGGCCAGCAGGCCATGCTCGGCTGGCAGAAAGCCGGCGCCGACGGCCGCACCGGCATCTGCCTGGAAATTCTTGAGCGTCTCAACAAGCAGAGTGTCGAACTCGCCCACGCCGTGATGATGACCACCGGCCAGGGCTGGATGATGGCCTTCCAGGCCGGCGCGCCGCACGCCCAGGACCGCGGCCTCGAAGCCGTTGCCTACGCCTACCGCGAACAAAGCTTCGTACCGACTGAAACGACCTGGGAAAAGCCGCAGGGCAAGAACCCGCCGCTGGTCATGAAGAAGCACTTCGAACTCGTCGGCCATGGCGTCGGCGTCGTTGTCGGCTGCGGCACCTTCCCGACCTGGAACACCTACCCCGGCCTGTTCGCCGCGTTGGCCACCGGCAATGCCGTGATCGTCAAGCCGCACAGCAACGCCATCCTGCCGGCCGCGATCACCGTGCGCAGCATCCGCGCCGTGTTGGCCGAGAACGGCATCGATCCCAACCTGGTCACGCTCTGTGTTGCCGACCGCGCCACGACGCAGAAGCTGGTGACCGATCCGGCCGTCAAGTCGATCGACTTCACCGGCAGCAACGTCTTCGGCCAGTGGCTGATCGACAACTGCCGCCAGGCCCGCGTCTATGCCGAGCTGGCCGGCGTCAACAACATCGTCATCGACTCGACCGACGCCTACAAGCCGATGCTGCGCAACCTGGCCTTCACGCTGTCGCTCTACTCCGGCCAGATGTGCACCACCTCGCAGGCGATCTTCGTGCCGGCCGGCGGCATCGAAACGGAAGACGGCCACAAGAGCTACGACGACGTCTGTGCCGACCTGGCGAAAGCCGTCTCCGGCTTCCTGTCCAAGCCGGAAGTCGCGCTCGCCGTGCTCGGCGCCGTGCAATCGGCCGATACGCTGAAGCGCATCCACGAAGCCGACAGCGGCGCGCTGGGCAAGGTCATCCTCGCCTCGACCAGGCTCGACAACCCGGAATTCCCGAAGTCGGAAGTGCGCACCCCGGTCCTGCTCGCCTGCGATGCCGCTGACGAGAAGGCCTACATGGAAGAGCGCTTCGGCCCGATCAGCTTCATCGTCAAGGTCGCCGACACCGCCGCCGCGATTGCGCTGTCCGAACGCATCATCACCACCCACGGCGCCCTGACCGCCGGCATCTACTCGACCAGCGCCGACGTGCTCGACGCGATGACCGCCGCCACCATGCGCTCCAAGGTCGCCCTGTCGATCAACCTGACCGGCGGCGTCTTCGTGAACCAGTCGGCGGCCTACTCCGACTACCACGGCACCGGCGGCAACCCGGCGGCCAATGCGTCCTACGCCGATGCCGCTTTCGTCGCCAACCGCTTCGTTGTGGTTCAGCGCCGCTACCACGTTTGAGAAGCCGCCCATGAATTACGAAAACATCAAGTTTGACGTCGAGGCCGGCGTCGCCCGCCTGACCCTGAATCGCCCGGACAAGCTGAACAGCTTCACCGGCGCCATGCATGCCGAGCTGCGTGACGCGCTCGACCGTGTCCAGAGCGACAAAAACATCCGCGTTCTGGTGTTGACCGGTGCCGGCCGCGCCTTCTGTGCCGGCCAGGACCTGGCCGATCCGGACATGGCCAGCGTCAACGGCAAGATGCCGGACATCGGCAATGTCGTCGAAGCCAATTACAAGCCGCTGATCCTGCGCCTGCAGAACCTGCGCGTGCCGACCATCGCCGCGGTGAACGGCATCGCCGCCGGCGCCGGTGCTTCGGTCGCCCTGGCCTGCGATCTGGTGCTTGCCACCAAATCCGCCTCCTTCCTGCAGGCCTTCTCCAAGATTGGCCTGATTCCGGATACCGGCGGCACCTGGTTCCTGCCGCAACGCGTCGGCATGGCGCGCGCCATGGGCCTCGCCCTGCTCGCCGACAAGCTGCCCGCCGAAAAAGCCGCCGACTGGGGCCTGATCTGGCAATGCGTCGAAGATGCCGAGTTCGCCGCAGCGGTCGACGCCCTGGCAAAGCAACTTTCCACGGCGCCGACCAAGGCGCTGGTGCGCACCCGCCAGGCGATGCACGCTGCCCCCGGCCACACGCTGGAGCAGCAACTGTCGCTGGAAGGCAGCTACATGCGCGAGCTGGGCTGGAGCCCGGACTACGCCGAAGGCGTCGCCGCCTTCATGGAAAAACGCTCCCCGAAGTTCACCGGGGAATGAGCATGAGCCACGCTCCGCTCCCAACACCCCGTGATGACTCTCCCCTTCCCCTTCAAGGGGAAGGCCGGGATGGGGATGGGTTTCCCCACCAAGGGCAAGGAAATCAAACCCATCCCCACCCTACCCCTCCCCTTGAAGGGGAGGGAACTGAGGCGCCCCCTGATCCGGCATTGAAAGCACACTGGAAGATGAACGCATACGGCTGCCCCCAACCGGCCATCGTTGCCGTCGTCGGCACCGGTGCAATGGGCGCCGGCATCGCCCAGGTGGCAGCCGCCGCCGGCCATGTCGTGCGTCTGCTCGACAACCGGCCGGGCGCAGCTGCCAAAGCGATTGATGGCATCCGCGCCCAGTTCGGCAAAATGGCCGAAAAAGGCAGGTTGACCGCTGAGGCCGCAGCCGCCGCCGGCGGGCGCCTGCAAGCAGTCGAAAACCTTGCGGAACTCGCCGGCTGCGCGCTCGTCGTCGAAGCCATTGTCGAAAACCTCGAGGCCAAGCAGAAGCTGTACGCCGACCTCGAAGCCATCGTCGCCGCCGACTGCATCTTCGGCACCAATACCTCGTCGATCTCGGTCACCGCCATCGGTGCCGCGCTCAAGCATCCGGAACGCCTGGCCGGCCTGCACTTCTTCAATCCGGCACCGCTCATGGCCCTGGTTGAAATCGTCTCCGGCCTGGCGACCGACCGCGCCGTCGCCGACACCCTGTTCGCGACCGCTGCGGCCTGGGGCAAGACGCCGGTGCATGCCAAATCGACGCCCGGTTTCATCGTCAATCGCGTCGCCCGCCCCTACTACGCCGAGGCCCTGCGCCTGGCGCAGGAAGGCGCTGCCGATTACGCCACCATCGACGCCGTGATGCGCGAGGCCGGCGGCTTCCGCATGGGGCCGTTCGAGCTGATGGACATGATCGGCCACGACGTCAATTTCGCCGTGACCAACTCGGTCTGGCACGCCTTCTACAACGACCAGCGCTTTTTGCCTTCGCTGATCCAGCAGGAACTGGTCGACGCCGGCTTCTACGGCAAGAAGAGCGGCCGCGGCTTCTACGATTACCGCGACGGCGCCGTCAAACCCGCCGCACAGACCGAAGCGGCGCAGACGCCGGCCGGCAAAATCACCGTTTTTGGCGAGTCGACCGCTGCGGATGCGCTGGCCGACCGTCTGGCGCACAGCGGCCTGTCCTTTTCGCGCGCCCCGGAAACCGATGGCCGTATCGCCGATATCGGGCTCGCCACGCTCTACGTCACCGACGGACGCAGCGCGACGCAGTGCGCCGCCGAATCCGGCGTCGCCAACACGGTATTGATCGACCTCGCGCTCGACTACGCGACGGCGAGCCGCATTGCGATTGCCGCCGCCGAACAGTGCGAACCGGCCGCCATCAACTCGGCCGTCGGCCTGCTGCAGGCCGCCGGCTTTGCCGTCTCGCGCTTTCTCGACGTGCCCGGCCTGGCCGTGATGCGCACCGTCGCCATGCTCGCCAACGAAGCGGCCGATGCGGTCAACCAGGGCGTTTGCTCCGAAACCGCCGCCGACTCGGCGATGCGCCTCGGCGTCAATTACCCGCAAGGGCCGCTCGCCTGGGCCGACGCGGTCGGCGCCGGCAACATCTGCGACGTGCTCGCCAACCTCGGTACCTGCTACGGCGAGGACCGCTACCGCATTTCGCCGCTGCTGCAGCGCGCGGTGTTCGCCGGAAGGAAGATCCATGACTGAACACCACACAGATCCGACCGCGGCACAAGCCCTGGCCGAAGCCACTGCCACGGCGATGTTTTCCCGTGACCGCGCCGCGCAGGCGCTGGGCATGAAGATCGTGCGCGTCCAGCCGGGCGCCGCGCTGCTCACCATGACGGTGCGCGGCGACATGGTGAACGGCCACCACATCTGCCACGGCGGCATGATCTTCAGCCTGGCCGACACCGCCTTCGCCTATGCCTGCAACAGCTACAACAAGAACACCGTCGCCTCGGCCTGCCATATCGACTTCCTCGCCCCGGCGAAAGAAGGCGACACGCTCGAAGCCGAGGCAGTCGAACGTTCCGCGGCCGGCCGTACCGGCGTTTACGACATCAGCGTGCGCGTGGCCGGCGGCAAGACCGTCGCGCTGTTCCGCGGCAAGAGTTATCGCATCAATGGCGAAGTGATCGCCGGACTGGAAAGCAGCAGTTAGTTGTTAGGAAGCAAGAGCTGTTAGCAAAACCGCTGACCGCTCTAGCCGCCAACAACTAATGATCAAGCAAACAACAGAGGAGACAAACATGACCGCCAAGAAACCCCTGCCCGGTGAACTCGATGCTATCGAGACCGCCAGCCGCGACGAAATTTCGGCCCTGCAACTCGAACGCCTGAAGTGGTCGGTGCGCCACAGCTACGACAATGTCGAGCCGTACCGCAAGAAATGCCTGGAAAAGGGCGTGCATCCGGATGACCTGAAGACGCTGAGCGATCTCGGCAAATTCCCCTTCATGACCAAGCTCGACCTGCGCGACAACTACCCGTTCGGGCTGTTCGCCGTGCCGCGCAACAAGATTGCCCGCCTGCATGCGTCGTCCGGCACGACCGGCAAGTCGGTGGTGGTCGGCTACACGCAGAACGACCTCAACAACTGGGCCGACGTCGTCGCCCGCTCGATCCGCGCTGCCGGCGGCCGCGCCGGTGACATGGTGCATGTCGCCTACGGTTACGGCATGTTCACCGGCGGCCTCGGCGCCCACTACGGCGTCGAGCGCCTCGGCTGCTGCGCCGTGCCGATGTCGGGCGGCCAGACCGAGAAGCAGGTGCAGCAGATCATGGACTTCAAGCCCGAGATCATCATGGTCACGCCGTCCTACTCGCTGGTGATTGCCGAAGAGTTCGAACGTCTCGGCATCAAGCCGGACGAAATCTCGCTCAAGGTCGGCATCTTCGGCGCCGAGCCCTGGGGCGAAGGCATGCGCAGCGAAATCGAGCGCAAGCTCGGCATCGACGCGATCGACATCTACGGCTTGACCGAAGTCATGGGCCCCGGCGTCGCCTGCGAATGCATCGAGACCAAGGACGGCCCGGTGATCTGGGAAGACCACTTCTACCCCGAGATCATCGACCCGGAAACCGGCGAAGTCCTGCCCGATGGTTCAGAAGGCGAACTGGTGTTCACCTCGCTGACCAAGGAAGCCTTCCCGGTCATCCGCTACCGCACCCGTGACCTGACCCGCCTGCTGCCGCCGACTTCCCGCTCCTTCCGCCGCATCGGCAAGATCACCGGCCGTTCCGACGACATGCTGATCATCCGCGGCGTCAATGTCTTCCCGACCCAGATCGAGGAACAGATCCTGCGCGACAAGCGCCTGGCCGGCAATTACCAGGTTGTCGTCACCCGCGACGGCCACATGGACAACCTCGAAGTGCGCTGCGAAGTGCAGCGCGAGTTGTCCGGCAAGCTGCCGCAGAGCGAGATCCAGCAGATCAGCAAGGAACTGCAGCACCGCATCAAGACCATCATCGGCGTGTCGACCAAGATCACCGTCATGGAATTCGACGCCATTCCGCGCACCCAGGTCGGCAAGGCCAAGCGCGTACTCGACGAACGCCCGAAACGGGATTAATGCTTAAACCCAACCCCCCCAGCCCCCCTTGTCAGGGGGGAGCCCTAACTCCCTCCCCTGACAAGGGGAGGGCCGGGGAGGGGTTTTACGGAGTGAATCAAATATGACTCAAGCCTTTATCTGCGACGCCATCCGCACCCCGATCGGCCGCTACGGCGGCGCGCTGTCCGGCGTGCGTGCCGACGACCTCGGCGCCATCCCGCTCAAGGCGCTGATGGAACGCAATCCGCAGGTCGACTGGACGGCCGTCGATGACATCATCTACGGCTGCGCCAACCAGGCCGGCGAAGACAATCGCAACGTCGCCCGCATGTCCGGCCTGCTCGCCGGCCTGCCGATCGAAGTGCCGGGCACGACGGTGAACCGCCTGTGCGGTTCCGGCATGGATGCGGTCGGCCTCGCCGCGCGCTCGATCAAGGCCGGCGAAACTTCGCTGATGCTCGCCGGCGGCGTTGAAAGCATGTCGCGCGCCCCGTTCGTGATGGGCAAGGCGGACTCCGCCTTCTCGCGCAATGCCGCGATCTACGACACGACCATCGGCTGGCGCTTCGCCAAACCGCTGATGAAGAAGCTCTACGACACGCATTCGATGCCGCAGACGGCCGACAATGTCGCCGAGCAGTTCGGCATCAGCCGCGCCGACCAGGACGCCTTCGCGATCCGCTCGCAGCAGCGCTGGGGAGCGGCCGATGCGGCCGGACGTTTCGCCGACGAGCTGGTGCCGGTGGTCATCGCCCAGAAAAAAGGCGATCCGAAAGTGGTCAACCGTGACGAACATCCGCGTCCTGAAACGACGCTCGAACAGCTCGCCAAGCTCAAGGGCGTGAACGGTCCGGAACTCACGGTCACCGCCGGCAATGCCTCCGGCGTCAATGACGGCGCCTGTGCGCTGCTGATCGCTTCGGAAGCCGCCGCCGGCCAGTACGGCCTGAAGCCGCTGGCCCGCGTCGTCGGCATGGCGACGGCCGGCGTGGCACCGCGCATCATGGGTTTCGGCCCCGCCCCCGCGGTGAAGAAGGTGCTGGCGCAGACCGGCCTCAGCCTCGCCGACATGGACGTCATCGAACTCAACGAAGCCTTCGCCGCGCAGGCGCTGGCCGTGTTGCGCGATCTCGGCCTGGCCGACGATGCGGCGCATGTGAATCCCAACGGCGGCGCGATCGCGCTCGGCCACCCGCTCGGCATGAGCGGCGCCCGGCTGGTCACTACCGCCGCCTATGAACTCCAGCGCCGTGGCGGCCGCTACGCCCTATGCACGATGTGCATCGGGGTCGGGCAAGGCATTGCCATGGTGATCGAGCGCGTGTGATTAAGTTGTTGGTCCTTGGAAGCTGTTCGTGATCTGTCGTTTGTCATTCAAACCCCTCCCCAGCCCTCCCCTTGTCAGGGGAGGGAGCTCGCCAGTGCGCGATTTGGGGGGCTCCTCCCCTGACAAGGGGAGGTCGGGAGGGGTTTTATAGACGTATCAAATAAAAGCGCAGCCCGGTTTCATGATTTTCAGAAGACCGTGAACAGGCTGTTAGTTGTTAGTTGTTGGCTGTAAGTCATTGGTTGCTTGCGACTAATGACTGTTTTCACAATCCTGGAGGAGACAAACCCATGAATAAAAGCATCAAAAAGCTTGCTGCCGGCGCCGTCCTGATTCTTGGCGCATTCAGTGCCTTCGCTGCCGACCCGATCAAGATCGGTTCGGTCCTTTCCGTCACCGGTCCGGCCGCCTTCCTCGGCGACCCGGAACTGAAAACCCTGCAGATGTACGTCGAGGACATCAACAAGAAGGGCGGCGTGCTCGGTCGACCGCTGGAACTGGTCCATTACGACGACGGCAGCGATGCCGGCAAGGCGAACGGCTTCACCAAGCGTCTGATCGAGGATGACAAGGTCGACGTTCTGGTCGGCGGCACCACCACCGGCGCCACCATGTCGGCCGCACCGCTGGTCGAGAAGGCGGGCATTCCATTCATCTCGCTGGCCGGCGCCGTGGTCATCGTCGAGCCGGTCAAGAAATGGCTGTTCAAGACGCCGCACACCGACCGCATGGCGGCCGAAAAGGTCTTCGAGGACATGAAGAAGCGCGGCATCAGCAAAGTTGCCCTGCTCTCCGAAACCAGCGGTTTCGGCGGTTCCGGCAAGAAGGAAAGCGAAGGCGTTGCCGCCAAGTACGGCATCACGCTGGTTGCCAACGAAACCTACGGGCCGAAGGACACCGACATGAGCCCGCAGCTGACCAAGATCAAGGGCACGCCGGGCGTGCAGGCGGTGTTCATCTTCGGTCTCGGCCAGGGGCCGGCGATCGCCACCAAGAACTTCAAGCAGTTGAGCGTCAATCTGCCGCTCTACCACGCACACGGCGTCGCTTCCGAAGAGTTCATCAAGCTCGCCGGCCCGGCTGCGGAAGGCATCCGCCTGCCGGCAGCCGCGCTGCTCGTCGCCAACAAGCTCAACGACAAGGACCCGCAGAAGGCCGTTGCCCAGGGCTACAGCAAGGCTTTTGAAGCGCGCTGGAAGACCGATGTCTCGACCTTCGGCGGCCACGCCTACGACGGCCTGATGCTGGCGGTCGACGCGATCAAACGGGCCAATTCCACCGACAAGGCCAAGGTCCGCGACGCCCTCGAAGCCACCAAGGGCTACGTCGGCACCGGCGGCATCGTGAACATGTCGGCCACCGACCACATGGGCCTCGACCTGTCCGCTTTCCGCATGCTCGAAGTCAAGGGCGGCGACTGGACCATCGCCCAATAACACCGTCTTCCCTGCTGCACTGTTCGGCCGCCAGTTTCTAGCGCTGGCGGCCATTTTTTTCGGAGAACACCATGAACCAGACAGTCCTCACCGAAGTCATCGGCAAGGTCGGCCTGATCCGCCTCAACCGCCCGGAAGCGCTGAATGCGCTGAATACCGACGTGATCGCCGGCATCCATGCGGCGGTCGACGCCTTCGAAGCCGACGAAAACATCGGCTGCATCGTCATCACCGGCAGTGAAAAAGCCTTCGCCGCCGGCGCCGACATCGGCGCGATGAAGGATTACGACTACATGCACGCCTACAAGAACGACTACATCACCCAGGGCTGGGAGCGCATCAAGACGGCGCGCAAGCCGGTGATCGCAGCGGTGGCCGGCTTTGCGCTGGGCGGCGGCTGCGAGATGGCGATGATGTGCGACATGATCTATGCCGCCGATACCGCCAAATTCGGCCAGCCGGAAATCAAGCTCGGCACCATGCCCGGCCTCGGTGGTTCGCAGCGCCTGCCGCGCGCCGTCGGCAAGGCCAAGGCGATGGACATGTGCCTCTCGGCGCGCATGATGGACGCCGCCGAAGCCGAACGCGCCGGCCTGGTTGCCCGCATTTTCCCGGCCGACACCTTGCTCGACGAAACGCTAAAGGCGGCGCAAACCATTGCCGGCTACTCGCTGCCGGTGATCATGATGATCAAGGAGTCGGTCAATCGCGCCTTTGAATCGTCGTTGAACGAAGGCCTGCTCTTCGAGCGCCGCGTCTTCCATGCGACTTTCGCCCTCGAAGACCAGAAGGAAGGCATGGCCGCCTTCGCCGAGAAGCGCAAGCCGAGCTTCAAGAACCGCTGAGAACCATCATGTACGAAACCCTGGAAATCGAACGCGCCGGCCGGATCGCCACGATCTGGATGAACCGCCCGGCCGTCCTCAATGCCTTCGACGAGCAGCTGATCGCCGAACTCGCCGCCGCCTGCCGCGAACTCGATGCCGATGCCTCGGTGCGGGTCGTCGTCCTTGGCGGGCGTGGCAAGCACTTTTCGGCCGGCGCCGACCTCAACTGGATGAAGCGCGCCGCGCAATTCACGCCGGAACAGAATCTCGACGACGCGCGCCGGTTCGCCCGCATGCTGCGCACCCTGGCGCAGATGTCCAAGCCGACCATCGCCCGCGTCCAGGGCGCCGCGCTGGGCGGCGGCACCGGCCTGACCGCGGCCTGCGACATGGCGATTGCCGACACGACGGCGGCCTTTTCCACGTCGGAAGTGAAGTTCGGCATCATCCCGTCGGCGATCAGCCCCTACGTGCTGCGCGCCATCGGTCCACGCCACGCCTTGCGCTATTTCCAGAGCGCCGAGCGGATCAGCGCCGAGCGCGCCCTGGCGATCGGCCTGGTCGGCGAAGTGGTCGCCCCGGAGGCGCTCGACGCCGCCGTCGCGCAACTCGCCGAGACCCTGCTGCAGGGCGGCCCGCAGGCGCAGAAGGCGGCCAAGGATCTGATCGCAGCGGTCGACGGGCAAAAAATCGATGAAATCATCAGCGAGGAAACCGCCCGCCGCATCGCCCGGCAGCGCGCTACCGACGAAGCGAAGGACGGCATCGCCGCCTTCCTCGACAAGCGCCCGCCGGCCTGGCTGGCCTGAACGGCATGGCGCCGGGTGATGTTCGACCGTCACCCGGCTGAAATATCCGGCGGCTAAGCTGGCCGCCCGGAAAGTCCGTCAGGATGGGTCGAGACGATGAGCAAATTCCAGATCGAAATGCTCGACACGAGCAGCGCACCGCTGGTCGAAGCGGCACTGGTGCTGCTCGTCAACGCCTTTGCCGAACCCGAACATTACGGCCAGCGCCGCCTGCAGGACGAGTTGCAGGCGGTCGACGGCCGTCTTTACCGGCAATTCTTCATTGCGCAGAAGGCCGGCAAGATCGTCGGCATCGGCGGCGTCAAGGCCGCCGACTGGGCGAGCAAGACGCATCTGCTCTATCTCTCGGCGGTCGCCCAGGAACACCGCGGCCAGGGCATAGGCCGCGCCCTGCTCGGGGCACGCATCGAGTGGATAGAAAAGAATTTCACCAGCGGCCGCATCCTGGTCTCCAGCGCCAAGGCCAAACGCTTTCGTGACCATGGCTTCATGCTGGTGCCGAAAAGCGGCGTCGATGGCCGCTACCTGATGCTGCGCCGCTTTGCGCGCTGAGCGGTGTCACACGCCCGTCACGTCGCGGCAACATAATCGCGCGATTACATTCCGGATCATGCCAAGGTGAGGTTTTCGTTCGCGCTCTGCTGCAAGGCCTGGTTGCTGCGTCTGAGCCGTAACGACTGGCGTGCCCTGCTCGTCGGTTGCGTCGCACTGAGCCTGGCATTGCTCGCCCTCGCCTGGGGCATTACCTGGCAGCGCCTGGACGCCGAAAAGGCGCTGGTCAGCATGAATGCCCGCATCCAGCAGGAAAACCTGGCCGGGATCATTTCCGAGAATCTGGCCCAGGTCCTCGATCGCGGCCAGTTGATGGCGATTGCCGCCAACGAATACTTCGAAGGCGAACGCAACGACGCCGGCAGCCGCTTGGCCGCAATGCGCGCCACCGACCGGGCCTTCCTGCGCCTGGCGCTGTACGACAACAGGTTGCATCGCGTGTATGGCTCCTCGCCGGGCAGCGACTCCCCCGAACTGCTCGCCGACTTGCAGCAAATCCTGCGCGATGCCGCCGGCGAGCAGCCGGTCGGCATGCGCGTTGCCACCCTGCCCGCCTCGGACGAACATGCCTGGCAGGTGCCGCTGCTCTATCCGGTACGCGGCACGGATGGCCAGCCCCGGGGCGTCCTGCTGCTCGTTCTCGATCTCGGCTATTTCCTCGGCTTCTACCAGAACATCGACATCGGCCCGTCGGGCGTCATCCAGATCCTGAAAAGCAGCGGCGAAAACATCGCCGAAATCCGCCAGGCCGGGCTCGTCCTCAAGCCGGCCGGGCCGGGTCGCCTGCTGCCGGCCGGCGACGTGCAGCAGGGGTCGGTGACGGTCGACCTGTTCGGCGAAGGCAATTTCTACCTGGCCAGTTTCCATGCGCTGCCCCGGCACCCCTTCAGCGTCGCGGTCAGCCGCGATGTCGAGGAAACCCTGGCCAGCCACAAGGTTAACCGCAACCGCTTTCTTTTCGTGCTCAGCATCCTGAGCGCAATCATTGCGTTCGCCACCTACTGGGTGGCGCGCAGCATCCGTCGCCAGGGCCAGTTGTACTCGGCGCTGGCCATCGCCGATGGCGAAAAGCTCGGCCTGATCGAGCAGCTCGAGGAAGAAAAACGGCGCGCCTTCAAGCTGGCCGCCCACGACCACCTGACCGAACTGCCCAACCGCCGCATGTTCCATGAACTGGTGATCAGCCACCTGTCGCGCGCCAAGCGCAGCCGCAAGCACTACGCGCTGCTCTATCTCGACCTCGACCGGTTCAAATTCATCAACGACACGCTCGGCCACCATGTCGGCGACCTGTTGCTGCAGGCCGTGGCCGCCCGCCTGCGTTCGACGCTGCGCGAATCCGACCTGGTCGCCCGCCTCGGTGGCGACGAGTTTGCCGTGCTGCTGACCGGCCTGGAAAACATCGAGGATACGGCAACGATAGCGGCCAAGCTGGTCGAACAGATCGGACACCCGTTCAGCAAGCTCGACGGCAACGACATCCTGGTCAGTACCAGCATCGGCATTGCCCTCTTTCCGCGCGACGGCCACGACTTCGACACGCTGTGCCGGCATGCCGATGCCGCGATGTACCAGTCCAAGCGCAGCGGCCGCGGCAAATACACCTTTTACGACCCGGATCTGAACCCGGCCGGCAACCGCCTGTTCAATCTCGAACAACGCCTGCCAAAGGCGATTGCCGAGCATGAGCTGGTGCTGCATTTCCAGCCCAAGGTACGGCTTTCCGACTATCGCATCGTCGGCTTCGAGGCGCTGGTTCGCTGGCAGCACCCGGAATTCGGCCTGATCTACCCGAACGACTTCATTCCACTCGCCGAGCACGCCGGCTTCATCATCGACCTCGGCGACTGGGTGGCCGAGGCCTGCTGCCGCGAACTCGCCGCCTGGCAGGCAGAAGGTCTGGCGGTGGTGCCGATCGCCTGCAATGTCTCGGCCCGGCAGCTGCACGACGAGAAGCTGCCGCAACGCCTGGCCGGCTTTCTCGCCAGGCACGGCGTGGCGCCGGCGCTTCTCGAAATCGAGATCACCGAGAGCAGCCTGGTCGAATCCTTCGAAACCGCCGGCAAGGTGTTGCGCGAAGTCGAAGCGCTGGGCATGGGCATTGCACTCGACGACTTCGGCAACGGCTTCTCCAACTTCGCCCACATCCGCACGCTGCCCATCCACTGCCTGAAGATCGACAAGGAATTCATCGGCAGCCTGCGCAACAGCACGGATGATGCGGTGATCGTCGCCTCCATCATCACCCTGGCCCACAACCTGCGCATGCGGGTCATCGCCGAAGGCGTCGAACTGCTCGACCAGCTGGTGCATCTGAAAACCGCCGGTTGCGATGAAGCGCAGGGCTATTTCCTGAGCCGCCCGGTTCCCGGCGAGGCTGCCCGCCTGTTGCTGCAAGCCTCGACCCTCGCCCCGACATGAAAAACATCCTCTCCTGCCTGATGCTCGCCTGCGGCCTGCTCGCCGGTCTGCCCGCCAGCGCCGCTCCGGCCTGCGACGACCCACGCCCGCTGCGCTTCGCCCTGACCCCGTTCAAGAACCCGGAAGCGCAGCTCGCGCAATACCAGCCGCTGATCCGGCAGCTGGAGAAAGTCCTGGAGCGACGCATCGAAGTCGTCCCCTCGCCGTCCTACAGTACCGCCATCGAAGGTTTGCTCGGCGAAAGCATAGACCTCGCCGAACTTGGTCCGGCCTCCTATGCCATTGCGGTCAGCCGCGGCGCCCGGATCACGCCTTTTGCCACTTTTTCGAGCGTCAACCGGAGCAGCCCGGAAGCCGCCATCAGCTACCACTCGCTGCTGCTGGTACGGCGCGACCGCGGCATCGACAAACTTGAGCAGCTACGCGGCAGTACGCTCGGCCTGACCGACCCGGCCAGCACCTCGGGGGCCATCCTGCCGCGCCAGGCGATTGCCAGACAGACCGGCATGCCCGCCGAATCCTATTTCAAGCGGATCATTTTCACCGGCTCGCACGACCGCGCCATCGAGGCAGTACAAAAAGGCCAGGTCGATGCCGCCTTCGTTTCCAGCAATCGCCTGGACGAAGCCCTGCGCCAGAACAAGGTGCAACCGGACGAGTTACGTATCCTGTGGCAATCCTCACCCATTCCCTACGATCCCTTCGTCCTGCGCGACCGCCTCTGCCCGGCGCTGAGCGCAAGAATCAGACAGGTCTTCCTCGGCGATACCAGGCTGCTGGCCGGCATGTTCCAGGAACTCAAGGCAAGCGGTTTCGTTCCGACTTCGGACGAGCACTACCGGGAGATCAGGAAGCTGTTCGCCAATCCCCGCTAACGCTGCGAGCGGGCGCCCTGCATCAGCGCGGTGCGGTCGACAGCCATTTGAGCAGCATTTCGTAGAGGATTTCCGGCACCACCGGCTTGCCGACATGATCGTTCATGCCGGCTTCCTGGCAACGCTGCCTGTCTTCGTTGAAGGCATTGGCGGTCATTGCCAGAATCGGCACATCCCGGTTCATCGATTCGGCACGGATCGCCCGTGTCGCATCGACCCCGTTCATTTTCGGCATCTGCATGTCCATCAGGATCAGGTCGTAGCGACCGGCCCGTGCCAGGCGCAGCGCCATCTCGCCATCCTCGGCGAGATCCACCTTGCAGCCGACTTCCTCAAGCAGTCCGCGCGACACCTCCTGACTGATCGGCTCGTCTTCCACAAGCAGGATGCGGGTGCCGGCAAACTCGCGCAACAGGCGGCTTTCCGCACTTTCCCGGGCGGGTAGCGGCACGGGCGAGGCACTGCTGGCGGCCTTGCCCAGGCAGACGGTGAACCAGAAGGTGCTGCCGCGTCCCGGCTCGCTATCGACGCCTATTTTGCCGCCCATCATCTCGACCAGACGCTTGCTGATCGCCAGGCCAAGGCCGGTGCCGCCATACTTTCGCGTCATCGAACTGTCGGCCTGCTCGAAGGCGGCGAACAGGCGCTCGCGTTGTTCGGCAGTAATGCCGATACCGCTGTCCGCAATTTCAAAACGCAGGACCACGCCCCCCGGCTTGTCCTCGAGCAGATCGACCCCCAGGGTGACGCCACCCCGTTCGGTGAACTTGACCGCGTTGCCGACCAGATTGAGCAGGACCTGGCCAAGGCGCAGGTTATCGCCGAGCAGTGTGCGATCCAGCACGTCCGGGGCGGCCCTGACTTGCAGGCTCAGCCCCTTCTGTTCGGCGGACTGGCCGACCAGGCTGACGACGTTGTCGAGCATACGGTCAAGCTGGAAGTCGGCCACATCGAGGACCAGGCGATCTGCTTCGATTTTTGAAATATCGAGAATGTCGTTGATGATCAGCAGCAGACGGTTGGCCGATTCCCGCGCCATGTCGAGCTGGTGTTGTGCCTTGGCATCGCCGACCCGGCCGCGGACCAGCTGGATCATGCCCATGATCCCGTGCATCGGAGTACGCAATTCATGGCTCATGTTCGCCAGGAAAGCCGATTTGGCACGATTGGCCGATTCGGCCGCCTCCTTGGCAAGCAACAGGGTCTGATTGAGCGTTGCGAGGTCGACATTGAGTGCCTGGATGCGCTGTTCCGACCTGGCCCGCTCCTCGACCTCGACTTGCAGTTGCTCATTGCTGCGCCGCAGGTCGGCCGCCTGCTTTTCCTGGCTATCGGTGTACTGTTGCAGTTGAGCAGCCATGTCATTCATGGCATCGAGCAACGAAGCCACTTCACGGATCGGACTCGCCTGGCTGACATCAAGGCGCCATCTGCCGGCAACCAGCAGACCTGCCGCGCGCGACAGCTGAATCAACGGCCCGGACACCCACGCGCTGGCAAGCAGGCCGACCAGAACACTGAACAGCATGATCATCAGCACCAGGTAAATGATGTTGCGCAACATGCTGCTCACCAGACCATCCAGATGGTCATTCGGAACCACCACCCCGATGGTCAGTTGCGGCCCCTGCTCCAGCTGGTGCTTGCGCCAGTCGATCAGGTAATCCTTGCCATCAATCGAGACCGGCACACTCCCTTCAGGCTGGCCGGCATTATTCAGTGCCAGACCTGCAGCACGCAGCAAGGGGTTGCTGCTTCCGCTCAGATCAAGACGCCCGGTTTCGCCATTTTTGCTGCGGTTGACCGTATCGGATGACGAAGTCGCCAGTAATTTGCCGCCGCTCTCGGCAATAAAGGCGACACCATTTGAGTTCGCTGTCAGTTCGCGCAGGAAACCGGAAAGCTGCGACAGCGCAACATCGGCTGCAGTAACGCCAACCAGGTCCCCCTTGCTGTCGTAGAGAGGGGCCGACATGCCAATGCCCAAGGTGTCATAGGCCCCCTCAGCATCGTTGATCACGTACTGGTAAACTGGATACCAGGCCATGTATCCGGCACTGACCGCCGCCTTGTACCACGGGCGGGTGCGTGCATCAAAATCGCTGTTCCCCTTGCCCAGCAAGGAACTTGGCCGGGCCGCATCGTCAACATGATAAATATGCAGGACACGGCCGTCAGCCTGCCGGGCATGCATCATGCGCAGTCCCTTGTCGGCACCGAGCGGCGGGCGGCTGCCCCCGTAGTATTCACCATCAGCCATGCCGATCGAAATGAAGGTCAGCAACGGCTGCTGGCGGATCTGCAACAAAAAGCGCTGAACCATCTGCTCGCGCTTGTCAGTATCGAGCAGGCCGGCTCGCGCCTGTTCGACATTGAAGGTCACGACGCTCCTGGGCACCTCGAAGAAATCCGTCACCCGGTCGTGGATGCGCTCGCCGAGAGCGCTGGCAAGCGAGCGCGCGAACTGCCCGGAAGACTGCTGCGCATTGAGATAGGAAAGCCAGCCGCTGATCGCGACTATCGGCAGCAGAACAAGCAACAACACACCGAGCAGGAAGGTACGCAGACCAACCCGGCCCTTGCCCAGTCCACCTGTACCGAAGGGCTCAAGCGATCCAGGCTGCAGATCTGCTGCGGCCAGCGCCTGCCGCCGCCGGGTGAGCAACCAGAGGACGGCAATGAGCGTGAGCAGGACGCCGATGCCGCGAATCAGCCAGGGACGCAGGACATCGCCTTCGCCACCCGGCTTGGGCATGGCCGCCAGGTGCCATTGCCCGCCCGGCAGGCTCAGATCGACGGCAACATGCGGCTGTTTGAACAAGCCGGGATCGCCGTGGAAAACCTCGCCCTGCGCCCCGGTACCGTCGCGCCCGCGCATGGCAACGACAAAGGACATGGTCGGGCCAGCCAGCCCGGCATCGGCCAGCAAACCCGCGAAGTCGATGGCCGTCGATACGACCCCGGCAAACTCGCCCGGCTGGCCATCGGCACGCGCCGGAAACAGCGGGGTTCGCGCCACCAGACCAGGGCGACCGCTCTGCACCAGGTTGATCGGCCCGGTCACGATCGTTTCCCGCGCCTCGATACCGCGCTGCAGGCTGGTCATGATGTATGGACGATTGGCGTAATTCATGCCCATCACGGCCTCGTTTCCCTTCACCGGAAAAACGAAAACGACGTCCAGCTTGTGCGACAGGGTGACGTTGATCAGACGCGGATGCGCTGCCAGCAAGCGTCTGGCGACGGCATCAAGTGCCGGCTGATTGACCGACAGGTCGGGCGGCAAGGCCGCTGCAAAGTCGTAATTGACCTGCAGGATGTTGCCCAGATTCTTTTCCAGGCGCAGTGCGGCGCTGCGCAGCTGGGCTTCGATCCGCTTCATTTCCGCCTGCTCGCCCAGCTGGTGATCGTAGCGCTCACTCGCAAACGTCAGCAGGCATCCCAGCACGACGATGGCAAGCACCTGCAACCAGGTCGTCACAGCAAAGCGGTGTTGCGTTGCCAAAGCGCGTACTCCGGGATTTGTCGAAGGCTCAAGAATAGCAGCAGATACCCGGCTTGAGAGGTGGCGTTATCCCTGACTCGGCAAGCCGCGGCGGCTCAGGGAACGAGGCCCTGCCGGCCGCCGGCCGCCATAAGCAAGGCCAGCGCAGCATCGAAATCGTAGTTTTCGACGGCTTCCTGCAGGACGGCGAACTGGTCGCCCAGGATGCCGCGCAGGAGATCGCCGTGGGCGCGGAGAGTATTGGTGCAACGATAATCGGCGGCCTGCAACTGGGTCGCCAGGAGCGAGCAAACCGCCTGACTTTCTGTCGCGTCGACGGTCAGCGGAACAGTGCTGCTCGCCTCGACCGGCAGGCGGGCGGCGATCGCGCTCAGCAGAGCGTCGAGCAGTGCGTTAGCCTCAATCAGCTTGGCATTCAGAACGGTGAATGCTTCCCCCTGCCGCAAGCCCATCTCGAGAGACGCCGCCCGTTCGCTGAGCAGACTCGCCCCAACCTGCGCCGCCACGCCTTTCAGGGTGTGAGCGTGCAACTCGGCAGCAGCCCTGTCTTCAGCCGCCAGAGCCCCGGCCATGCGGGCCGGAAAATCGGTCTGACCGGCGACAAAGCGACGCAGCAAGGAGGTGTATAGCGCATCACGCCCCATTGCCTGACGCAGCCCGGTTGCGACGTCGAGCCCGGGAATGTCGGCAAAAACACTGGCCGGCAGCACCGGCGGCTCATTGTCCCCAGCCTTTTCCAGCGCCTCGGCGCGCGGCAACACCTGGCTGCTTGGCTCCCGGTGCGACAGTATCCAGCGCTGCAGCTTGCGCCACAGGTCGTCCGGATCGATCGGCTTGCTCACATGGTCGTTCATGCCGGCATCGAGGCAACGCTCCCGGTCTCCGGCCATCGCGTTGGCCGTCATGGCCACGATCGGCAAGGTGCGCCCCTGCGCCAGTCGGCGAATTTCACGGGTGGCCGTGACGCCGTCCATCACCGGCATCTGCATGTCCATGAGCACGATGTCGTAATACTCCGCGGCAGCCCCCGCCACCATGTCGACGGCGATGGCGCCATTGTCGGCAAGCTCGACCAGGAAGCCAGCATCCTTGAGCAACTCGCTCGCCACTTCCTGATTCAGGTCGTTGTCTTCGACAAGCAGGACACGGCTGCCGGCGACACTACTCAGGTCGACACTGGGCGCCGCCGCAGTGAAAGCGAAGCGGGTTTCGCTCGGCCCGCCGCCGAGGATGCGCATCACCGTATCGAAGAGCAGCGACGAGGTCACCGGCTTGATCAGGACATCCTCAAAGCCGGCCTCGCCGGCCGCCTTCATGACCTCGTCGCGACCAAAGGCAGTGACCATGATCAGGTGCGGCATGGCCGTGGTCAGGGTCTGGCGAATCTCGCGCGCCGTCATCAGGCCATCCATGACCGGCATCTGCCAGTCGAGGAAAACGATCTCGTAGGGCGCGTCGACCGCTGCGGCGCGCACGATCTCGGCGACGGCCTCGGCACCGCTGGCCGCCGCAGCGACTTCAAGCGACATGGCGCGCAGCAGGTCGCAAATGACATCGCGCGCCGATTCGTTGTCATCGACCACCAGCACCCGGCGATTGCGCAGATCGGGATCGGGCAGCAAGAGGCGCGCTTTTTCCTTGCCACGCCCGAGGCGGGCGGTGAACCAGAAGGTCGAACCGTTGCCCGGCGCACTGTCCACACCGACCGCGCCCCCCATCAGATCGGCCAGCTGGCGTGAAATGGCGAGACCGAGCCCGGTCCCGCCGAACTTGCGCGTGGTCGACCGGTCGGCCTGCTCGAAGCTCTGGAACAGACGACCACGTTGCTCTTCACTGATGCCTATCCCGGTATCGACGACCGAAAAATGCAGCAGCAGATCGTGCTCGTTTTCTTCCACCACACCAACGTGAATGGCAATTTCGCCCTGTTCGGTGAATTTGACGGCGTTGTTGGCGTAATTGATCAGCACCTGCCCGAGGCGCAGCGGATCGCCGATCAGCGAGCGCGGCACACCGGCTGCCACATCGATGATCAGCTCCAGCCCCTTCGCCGCCGCCTTTTCCGCGATCAGGCCGGCCACATTTTCGAAGACACGCTCGAGTTCAAACTCGATATGCTCGACGACCATCTTGCCGGCCTCGATCTTCGACAGGTCGAGGATGTCATTGATGATGCCCAGCAAATGCTGGCTCGAGCCCTGGATCTTGTTCAGGTAGTCGCGCTGGCGCGGCGTAAGCTCAGTCTTCAACGCCAGGTGCGACATGCCGATGATCGCATTCATCGGCGTCCGGATTTCGTGGCTCATGTTGGCCAGGAAATCCGACTTCATGCGTGCTGCCGCCTCCGCCATGGCCTGCGCTTCGCGGATCTGGAGAAGAGCGGCGCGCTCGACCGAGATATCCTCGATCACCCAGACCGTACCCTTGGCATGATCGGTGATATCGACCGCAGTGCCGGTAAGGCGCGCCCAGAACATGCTGCCGTCGCGGCGCATCAGTTCCTGCTCGCGGCGATGCACCTCGCCACGCCAGATCTGTGTGTACACCTCGCCGCCACCGGCTGCCTCGGCCACGGCATCGACATACCAGACCGCCGTGCGCTGTCCGATCATCTGACCGGACGGCCAGCCGAACATTTCATGCAGACGACGGTTACCACGCAAGATGACGCGATCGCGAATCAGGGCAATGCCGGAATTGGCCGTTTCAAAGATTGCCTGCTGCTCCTCGGCTGCCAGGTGCAGGGCTTCGGCGGCCGCCCGCTCGGCGGAAATATCCTCGATGATGCCGACCATCCCCTTGCCCAGATCGCCGACATCGACGGCATGCCCGGACATGCGCGCCCAGAAGCGACTGCCGTCCTTGCGTACCACCAGCTGTTCCCGCACATGAATCCCGCCGGCCCCGATCTCCGAATAGACTTCCTGGCCTGTGGCATTGAATGCGGCATCATCGCAGTACCAGATGCGCGTCGATTGACCGATCTGCTCGCCCTCGGCATAGCCGAACATCTCATCCATGCGGCGGTTGCAGCGCACGATGTGCCGTTCGCGCATCAGCACGATGCCGGCACTGGCCGCATCAAACAGGGCGCTCTGTTCGCTCAGGGCGGTGTTGAGCTCGGCCGTACGACTGGCGACGAGCAATTCCAGATGCTTGCGATGGCGCTCGAGTTCGTCGCTCATCTGCTTCTTGAGCGTGATGTCTTCCTTGATCGCCACGTAATGCGTAACCGCGCCATCCGGCTGACGCAGGGGGACGATGATCGAGGACTCGATCTGTTCGCGCCCGTCCTTGGTCTGGTTGAAAAATATCCCTTTCCAGGCATTGCCGCTGTTGAGGGCCTGCCACATCTCGATGTAGGTCGCCGTCGGCGTATAGCCGGACTTGAGCAGGCGGGGTGTCTTGCCGACCGCCTCGTCACGGCTGTAGCCGGTATTGAAGGTGAAGGCGTCATTCACATATTCGATCCGGCAGTCGAGATCGGTGATGATGACCGGATTCGGACTCTGCTCGATGACCAGCGACAGCTTGCGGATTTCTGCCGCTGCCCGCTTTTCTTCGCTGATGTCACGCCAGACGCCAATCAGGTAATCGCGATTGTTCTGGCGAATGCTGCGGACACTGACCCGGACGTCGATCACCTCGCCATTCTTGCAGCGGTGCCGGTTCTCGAACTTGGTGACGTTGCCGGCCGTGATCCGCCCGGCAATCGCGGCCAGATCATCCGCCGTCATGCTGGCCTGGATGCTGGTCAGCGGCATGCCGATCATTTCTTCGCGCCGATAGCCCAGCATGTTGCAGCTGGCGGCATTGACCTCGACAAAACACAGGGTCTCGAGATCGATCAATTCGATGGCGTCCGGCGCACCGGAAATCACCGCGTCGAGCAAGGCCTGCCGGTCGCGTTCGACGGCCGCCACGCGCCGCCGTTCGATGGCGCTGCCGAGATGGTTGGCAACCGCTTCGAGCAGCTTGCGCTCTTCATCGAGGAAAGGCTCTCCGGCATCGTCCGGCAAGAGGCCGGCATACCCGACGGAAACACTGGCCGGCCGGCCTTGCGGACCGACAAAACCGGCCACAAGCACCTCACCGTCGCCGCTTGCACCAAACTGCTGTCCATCGCATTCGATATGCCCGCTTGCCATTTCCGGAAAACGCATCGCCGCCGGCAAGCGCTCGGCAATGATCGCCAGCATCGCTTCCAGTTCGAGATCATCGCGATGGGCAATCCGCGACACATCGAACAGGCAGGACAACTCCTTCATCCGCTCATCGAGTTCGGTGCTGGAGCGACGATGCGCCATGATGGTCTCGCGAAAGGCGAGAACGGCATGCGCAAAGTCGCGCAACAAACTGCGCCGGTCATCGGCTACCCGCCGCACCGCCGGCAAGCTCAGCGGGTTGCTCTCGCCGCCGGCCAGTTCGTCCAGCGCGCTGCTGAGTGCTGCCAGGCGCTGGGTCAGGCGGCGGATCAGGATGACCGCAACGAGCAGCAACACGAGCACCAGGCCGCCCCCGATCAGGAGATTGTCGAAGGCATGCTGCTCCAGCAACTGCTCCTGCTCGACACCCCGCTGCAAGGCATCATCCACTGCCTGCCGGGACACACTGCGGGCATGCTGGGACAGGAAGAGATACTGGTTGGCCGCCTGGTACGCGCTGCGCATGGCGCCCGGCGGGTCGATCGCGGCCAGGTCGCTGGCCTGGATGATCAGCTTGCGATATTCCTGGAAGTGCTCTTCGACCTCACGCAGCGTGGCTGCATTGGTGCTATCGCGCAAGGCCGGCAAATCCCGCTCCAGCGCAGCCAGACGCTCGACCACTTCAGTATGTGCGGCATAGATCACCGCTTCGTCAGTCTGGCCGGCCGCCGCTTTTTCCAGCGTTGTTGCGATCACTTCCTGGATCGCCGCCACTTCCTGGTTGAACCGGGTCGTCTGCTGGATTTTCTCGATATCCTTGACCTGTTGCAAACTGGTCGCCAGATGATCCTGGCGCAGCTTGTAGAACGAGAACAGGTTGAGACCGCCAGCCAGCAGGGCAACCAGCACTACCGGCAGAAAAAAGATCAGCAGGTAGGGAAGATAACGCTGGCGGCGCAACATGCCTGGTCTTTTCAGTTCAGCAGATCAGGCCACAGCGTCGGCGGAATGCTGGCGACGTACTGGAAACCCGCTGCGCCCAGGGGACGAAAAATGACCAGGGTGCCCTCTTTCGGGAAATAGCCGATCAAATCCATCAGGTTCGGTGCGTGGGCGATGAGCAGGCGGTTTTTCCCGGCCGTCACCGGCTCAGCGAGCAGGCGCCGGGTATTGCTCAGAATCGGCACTTTCTGCTCGCTGGTCAGGTTGGCGGTGTACATCAGGTCATGGTCTATGGTTGCAGGCTTGCCGGGAAAGGCGGCTGCCGCCGACTCCCTGACCCGGCAGAGCGGACTGATGCGAATCTCGCCGAGCGGAATCGCCGCCTTGCGCATCGCGTCACCGACCCGGGCCATCAGCTTGCGCCCCTCATCGGTCAACGGGCGCTGCGTGCCGCAATCGTTGAGATCGACCGCCGGAAAGCGGTCCGGGCGGGTGTTGTCAGTCGTGCCATGGCGCAGGTAGAGCGTGTAACCGCCATCGCGCAGGCGCTTGAGGATTTCGCTGCTGGCCGGCTGCTCGACAAATTTCTTTGCAGCAACCGGCGGTACCGCCAGCGGATCCTGCGCCAGAGCCGGCAGCGGCAAGAGAAACCCGGACAGCAGAGCAAAGGACAAACAGAGCACGGGCCTCATGGCATTCTCCATGGAATCAAGCAGCCTCTTCGGCATCGGGAAAGCGCGCGGCAATTTCGGCGAAACTGTCGCGACAGGCGACAAAGGCGTCGACCACGTCCGGATCAAAATGTTTGCCGCGTCCCTCGAGAATTATCTGCGTCGCTTCGTCGAGCGTCATCGGCGGCTTGTAGACGCGGCGACTGATCAGGGCATCGAAAACGTCGGCCAGGGCCATCAGCCGGGCCGATACGGGAATCGCCGTACCAGCGAGGCCAGCCGGATAACCGCTGCCGTCCCATTTTTCCTGGTGGCCGAGCGAGATTTCCTGGGCAACGCGCAAGAAGGCAAAGGCACCGTGCGCCAGTTCGTCGGTATCCGGCTCGGCGCCGGCCACGGCCTGCTGCATCGCCCGGCTGATCGCCTCGGCACCAATTTTCGGGTGCGCCTTCATGATTTCGAATTCCTCAGCGGTCAACCGCCCCGGCTTGAGCAAAATGGCATCGGGAATGCCGACCTTGCCGATATCGTGCAAGGGTGCCGCCTTGACCACCATGCCCAGGCGCGGCCCGGCCAGCGCCTCGCAAAAGCCGGGATGCTCGGCCAGATGGCGGGCCAGCACATCGACGTAGAGCTGGGTGCGCACGATATGGTTGCCGGTCTCGTTGTCGCGCGCTTCGGCCAGGCAGGCCAGCGCGCGTACGCTGAGTTCCTGGACCAGCAGGTTCTCGCGCATGCGGCGCGCCACTTCATGTTCGAGCCAGTCGTTTTCACGGGCCAGGCGGTCGCGCGCATCCTTGAGTTCGAGCTGGGTACGAACGCGGGCGAGCACCACGGCGGGATTGAAAGGCTTGGTAATGTAATCGACGGCGCCGAGCTCGAGACCATGCTCTTCGTCTTCCGAAGCCGTCATCGCGGTGATGAAAATAACCGGAACATCGCGCGTCGCCGGGTCCTCGCGCAGACGGCGCAGCACCTCGTAGCCATCCATGCCGGGCATCATCACGTCGAGCAGAATGAGGTCGGGGCGATTCTCGGACTGGGCAAGGCGCAGCGCCCGCTCACCCGAATTGGCGGCCCGGACCAGGTAACTTGAGCAGAGCAACTCGCCAAGAATGGTCAGATTCTGTGGCGTGTCATCAACTATCAGGACAGTGCGTACCGGAGGCGAGGCCTCCCTTCCCTCTTGTGATGTCATAGTCATGATCCTCCTCCTTTTTTGCATCATAACCCCAAATCAGGGACTGATGCACGAGGCTCTTCAAGAATTTGATATTTTTAGCATTTATGCAACAAACACCCTCTGCAAAATGACCATCCTCTAGACCGGCACCTTCGCCTCACCATGTGCACCGAGCCGCAAGGACAGTGCTTCGGCATGGCGTAGCAGGCTCTTGACGACATCGCCGTCGGCGCGCGTATCGAACATGCCCTGCACACCGACCACCAGCACCGACATCGTGATCTCGTTCTTGAAATTGAAGACCGGTGCCGCCACTGCCTCGACGCCCGGCACCCGGTGAAAACCGTCGGTGGTGGCGAAACCCTTGGCACGGATGTCGGCCAGCATGGCCTCGATGCCGCTCTTCGTTTTGAGCTCCGGCGGCACGTCGACCGCCTTGAGCTCGGCCGCAATCAATGGCGCCACCGTTTTCTTCGGCATCCAGGCGGCAAAGACGCGGCCGGTCGCCGAAGAGAGCAGATCAAGTACGGTGCCGGTAATCACGTTGACCGTGATCGGCCGGCGCGGCCGCTCCCAGCGCACGATGACCGGGCCGCGGTCGCCCCAGACGGCAAGCGCCGTGGTCTGGTTGATCTCGTCGCGCATCTCGGCGATGGCGTTGAGGCCGAGACGCACGCGGTCGAGACGATCGAGTGCAACGAGGCCGATATTCATCGCAAAGGGGCCGAGGTCATAACGCGAAGTCATCGGGTCCTGCTCGACCAAACCGGCACGGATCAGGCTGACCAGGTAACGGTGCGCCTTGGAGGGCGGCATCTCGGCCGCCGCCGCAATTTCCTTGAGCATCATCGCGCGCTGGCCATCGACCATGGCACGCAAAATCCCCATGCCGATCTCCAGTGACTGTACGCCGTGCTTGCCATCCGCTTCGTCGATCATCTCGCCCCCTGAGTTACGTTATTCGAAACTGATTCTATAATAATGCACTTCAGTCCAAAGCGAGCCTACTTCATGTCCCTGCGTGTTTATGCCATTGACGGCATCGTCCCGGTGGTCGATCCCACTGCCTACGTGCATCCCAGCGCCGTGCTGATCGGCGACGTCATCGTCGGCCCGGGCTGTTACGTCGGCCCCTGCGCCAGCCTGCGCGGCGATTTCGGCCGCCTGATCCTGGAAGCTGGCGCCAACCTGCAGGACACCTGCGTCATGCACGGCTTTCCCGGCACCGACACGGTGGTCGAAGAGAACGGCCACATCGGCCACGGCGCCGTGCTGCACGGCTGCCGCATCGGCAAGAATGCACTGATCGGCATGAACGCGGTGATCATGGATAACGCGGTGATCGGCGAAGCGAGCATCGTCGCCGCCTCGGCCTTCGTCAAGGCCAGCCAGGTCGTCCCGCCGCAGGTGCTGGTCGCCGGTGTGCCGGCCAAGGTGATCCGGCCGCTGACGGAACAGGAAATGAGCTGGAAGGCCGATGGTACGCGCACCTACCAGGAACTGACCCGGCGCTGCCTGGCCAGCATGGTCGAAACCGCACCGCTGACGGCGGTCGAAGCCGACCGCAAGCGCATCGAAATGCCCGATGTCGTGCCCTTGACCGAGTTGAAGGCGCGCGGCTAGAAACTCAGGCGGCGCGCTCGAGCGGATCGTACTGCGGGAAGCGCTCGGCCAGGCTGGCATCCTCGGCCGGCACACTGCCGTCGGCGAGGCACAGCACCTGGTCGAGATGGCGCGCCGAGAGCGGCTCCAGGCGCTTGTACAACTCCTTGCACAGCAGGCGCGCCTGCTGCCCCGGCCAGTCGAGCGGCAGCAGCACTTCCGGCAGTTCCGGATCGCGCAGCAGCAGACGACGGTAATCGTGGATGAGCAAGGTACGCAGCAGGAAGGCATCCTGCTCGCTGACTTCACCCAGCTGGTCGTGCTGCAAATCGGTCAGGATAGGCTGGTAGACCGCCACGAACGCGGCATAAGCCTCGGCCAGGGCGCCAAGATCCCAGGCCCGGCGCACCAGGTCGGAATCGCTCGCCGAACGGGCCGAGCGCGAATCGGCGGCAAACAGCGGCAGCAAGGCGCCGAGCGCATCACCCAGACCTTCGGCGATCAAGGCATCGAGCACGCTCGACAACTCGGCACTCGGGTGCACGAAACAATCGCCGCCCAGTGCGCCGAAGCCCTGCCAGAACAGGGCACGCCGTACCTGCTCGCGCACTTTGGGCTCCAGATCGCCGACCACCAGGATCAGCCGCCAGCGGCGATCCCAGAGCGGCGCATGCGATGCGTAAATATGGCGTGAAGCTTCTTCGAAACGGCGCCGGCCGGAGGCGGTCAGCACGTAATCGGCACGTCGGCCGCAGGTTTCAGTACGCAGCCATTCTTCCTTGGCGAGGCGGAAGACCGAGGTACGCACCAGGCGTTCGTTGAGTTCGAGCGGTTCGAGCAGGCGGATCAGGCTGCCCAGCCAGATGCGGCCGCCGCGCGGCAGGATGGCATCGCCAAAGACGGAAATGATCAGCGAACCGGCCTGAACCCGGCGCTGCTGCCGGAATTCGTCAAGGCGGGTTTGGATGGAATTGCTCACGGGGGCTACGGCCAGATCGGAAGGTTCAACAGCAAAACCGGGAAGCCGGCCGACATCGAACGTCTGCTCCGCCCTCCCCAGCGTATCATTTTCAGCAAGGAGGAAGGATAGCAAAGTCGCCACCTGTTTAGCGAGAATTCAGGCCAAACCACCCTATTCGATACAAATACAAGCATAAATTTTAATTATTTGTAGCAGTTCAAGACCACCCCGCCACAACGCGGAAAGATTGCCCCGGCGGCTCGCCCCGGCTAAAGTCGGGATATTCCCGGGCTGCCCGCAGCCGCGCCACAGGAAACACCATGAGCCTGCTTGAAAATTCACTGATCATCCTGCTGCTGATCGCCACCAGCGCCTTCTTTGCCGTCTCCGAAATCTCGCTGGCCGCGGCCCGCAAGCTCAAACTGGAACAACTGCTCGACGAAGGCGAAGCGCGCGCCGCCCGCGTGCTCGCCCTGCAGGCCCAGCCCGGCCACTTCTTCACGGCCGTCCAGATCGGTCTCAACGCGGTTGCCATCCTCGCCGGCGTACTGGGCGAAGGCGCCTACGCACCGAGCTTTGCGCAACTATTCACCCGTCTGGTCGAGCCCGACACCGCCCAGACGCTCGGCTCGGTCGCCTCCTTCCTGCTCGTCACGGTCGCCTTCGTGCTGGTCGCCGACCTCATCCCCAAGCGCATCGCCATCGTCGCGCCGGAAGCCATCGCACTGCGCATTGCCGGCCCTATGGTCTTCTGCCTGCGTCTGCTGACACCGCTGATCTGGGCATTGAACGGCATCGCCACGCTGGTCATGACGCGCCTCGGCCTGCCGGCAACGCGCCCGGAAGACATCACCCCGGAAGACATTGTCGCGATGGCCAATGCCGGCGCCGAAGCCGGCGTCGTCGCGCGCCAGGAACGGCAGATGATCGAGAACGTCTTCGAGCTGGAAATCCGCACCGCGCCCTCGACGATGACCGCGCGCGAAAGCATCGTCTGGCTGGAACAGGGCGACAGCGAGGAGAACATCCGCGCCACGATCAGCGCCCAGCCGCACGCCAAGTTCCCGGTGTGCAACGGCGGCATCGACCACGTCATCGGCTATGTCGACTCGAAGGACATCCTCAGCCGCCTGCTCGACGGCAAACCGCTGGCACTGCATGGAGAAGGCCTGCTGCGCAACATGCTGATCCTGCCGGAAACCCTGACCCTGGCCGAAATCATCGAGCACTTCAAGGCGCAGCGCGAAGACTTTGCGCTGATCATCAACGAATACGCGCTGATCGTCGGCCTGATCACGCTCAACGACGTAACCAGCACGCTGATGGGCAACACCATGCTGGCGCCGGCCGACGAACAGATCATCCAGCGCGATGTCGATTCCTGGCTGGTGGATGGCATGACGCCGGTCGGCGACCTGGAAACGGTACTCGGCATCGAAGCTTTCCCCGACGACGAGCAGTTCGAGACCATCGCCGGCTTCCTGATGTACACGCTGCGCAAGCTGCCGCGCCCGACCGACTCGGTCGAGCACGCCGGCTTCAAGTTCGAGGTCATCGACGTCGACAACCACAAGATCGACCAGTTGCTGGTGACGCGGATCAGGACCTGAGCCCGCGCCGCAGCCACCCGGCCGCGGCACCCCGTTTTCAGGCGGCGGACACCTTGAACTGCGCCATGGTCTGATCGAGCTTGCCGGCCGCGAAAGTGGTCAATTCGGCACTGCGCGCCGAGGCCAGGGTCGCCTCGCGCATTGCTTCGGCCGCCCCGGAAATCGCCTCGACCCGATCGCCATAGGCATGCGTCGAACTGGCAATCTGGCTGATCGTCACAAACAGGCGCTCGACCACCTCATCGACTTCGCGCTTGTCGGAAGCCGCCGCACTGGCCAGGCGCAAGCCCTCTTCCATCTCGCTCATGCCGCTTTCCATGGTGCGCACCGCCTGTTCGGCCTGGCTTTGCACGCCGTTGATCATGCTGCCGATATCCGCCGTCGCACCGCGCGTGCGTTCGGCCAGCTTCCTGACTTCGTCGGCGACAACGGCAAAGCCGCGCCCGGTCTCGCCGGCCCGGGCCGCCTCGATCGCCGCATTCAGCGCCAGCAGGTTGGTCTGCTCGGCGATTTCGTTGATCAGCGTGACGATGCGCCCGATATCCAGGGTGCGCCGTTCGAGCTGGCGGATGGTGTCGGCCGACAGCTTCACCGATTCACGGATGCTCTGGCTGCGCCCTTCGATCAGGGAGAACTGCGCGCGCGCTTCCTCGCTGGCGCGCTGCACGACATCGCGCATGGCGTGCGTGTTGCTGGTTGCCGCATCGATTTCGCCAAGCTGGCCGCGGATCGCCGCCAGGATGTCGGCGACCGAGCCCTGCATGTCGGCCGACACCGCGCCGGCATGGATGTTCTTCTTCTGCAGCGTGCCGCTGGTTTCGCTGATCTCGCCGGAAGTCTTGGCAACGACGTGGATCATCTGCTCCAGGTTGTCGATGAAACTGTTGGTCCATTGCGCCAGCACGGTCGCCTCATCCACCCGGCCGTTGCTGCGCGGCAGACGCTGCGCCAGGTTGCCGCCACCCTCTGCCGTGCTGCGCAGGATGCGCGTCGCTTCGCGCAGGCGGTCGCTGATCGGTCGACAGCCAAAATATTCGAAAAACAGGGCGCCGCCCATCTGCAACAGGCAGCCGGTCAGCATCGCCGGGACGGCCCCGACATCGAACAAGCCAGCCAGCGCAAATGCCACGCCCCAGGCTGCCAGCGTGCTGAACAGGTAAAGACGTTGCAGGCGATAGGAGATGCTGCGGTAGCGATAAACCTCTTCGAGGTCGGCCTCGCACATCATGCCCCAGGTATCGGGCGAGCCCGGCAACTGGAAGGTGACGCCCTTGCCGATGACCGGAATGTGGCGGTAATCGGCATAGCCGGGATAGGTCACGAAGAGGTTCTCGCCCTGGCGGATCGTCTCGCGCACGCCGGGATGCAGCTGGCCGCTGGCCGGGTCGTTGAAGACCAGTTCCAGCTCGGTGTGTTCCTTGACGCGGACCACGCCGAAATCGGTACGCACGCCGTCCTTCAGGTTGTCACCATGGCTGAAGGTATTGTCCTCGAAGCGCGAACGCGACAGTGCCGTACCCTGGCGGATCGTCGGATCAAAGACCGAATTGACCATGAACAGGTAGTTGTCGCCCGACTCATGAAAGATGTGGCCGGCCTCGCGCTGGATCAGGTCGCCGAGCACGTCGTTCGGTACCCGGCCGCAGACGATGCCAACCACCGTGCCATCGACCACGATGGGCTGGTAGAACATCAGCGTCACGGCATCGTGAAAGCGCGAGGTCGACGGCGGCAGGCTCTTGGTCACCGGATCGCGATACGGCCCGTGCAGGAAAGGTGCGCGCAGGCCGGCCGCCACCGCCTGCGGCGCAGCCGCCTGCGCCCCGTCGCGCCCGGCATGCGACGAGCACAGCACCCGCCCGTTGGGATCCAGCACGAACACTTCGGAAAACGCCTCGGCACGCTGCCGGCAATGAATCAGCGTTTCGCGCCGGGTCTGCGGCCAGCCACCGGCAATCTCGCGTGCCAGACCGTCGAGATAGGCCCAGTGCTGCTCGGTCCAGTTCATCAGGATGCGTACCCGTGTCCGGGCAAAGGCTTCAAAGGTCTGCTCGATGGCCGGATAGCGCTTGACGTTGCGGGCTGTCGCCCAGCGCATCGCCAGTTTGCCGTTGCGCCCCAGCCAGGGCAACCAGCCGCGCTCGGCGGTCGACAAGTTCATCCTTTGACTTTTCAACATGGTGATTCCACTCCGGTAGCTAGACGCTTGCTGCAATGCAATATCCGTACCGATGCACCATGCTGGTGTATTTCTTGACAAAAACCATCGCCAAATCAGAAGCATGCTTGCACCATATCAGGGCGATATGGCAAAAATGGAAGCCTTCACGAAAGCCGGCAACACCACGCCGCACCACAGCGGTGCAAGCAATGCATGCGCGGCGCTTGCAAAAATGGGCATAAATCCGGTGTCGACCGCGGGAATCCGGCGCCCGGCATTGTTCGCGCGGCGCAAGCCTACTAAAGTAAGGGCAACGCCGCTGCGTCAACCATCAGGAGCCAGCCCCATGCCGATCCGCCCCCGCTTGCTTGTCCTGCTCGCCCTCGCCTGGAGCGCCGGCGCCCAGGCCGACATCTACAAATGCCGTACGGCCGACGGCAGCGTCGAGATTTCCAACACGCCCTGCGCCAGCCCGGCCAGCACGCTGAAAAGCCAACGCGACGAGCCGGTATCGGAAGCGCAACGCCGCGAAGCCGAACGCGAAGTGGCACGCATGAAGGAATTCGTCGAGAAACGCGAAGCGGCGCAGCGCGCCGATGCGGCCGCCGAGCGTGAAACGCAGGCGGCCCAGGCAGCCCAGGCGGCGACATCTGCAAGTCAGGGCAATGCGCAGAACATCGACGACTGTCTGCGCCAGCTCGATAGCCAGGCTGTCCCCCTCGGCCAGCGTTCCCAGATGGAAGCGGCCTGCCGCAGCGGTCGCCAGCCGGTCGTGGTGCCGGTCTATACCCCCGGCTACGCGCCGGGTTATGCACCGGTCTATGGCGGTGGTGGCAACGACTGCGTCAATAACGTCATGCGTCAGAACCTGCCGGCCGCCGAACGGCAACGCCGCATTGCGCAATGCCAGGGCGGCTCGATATCGATCCAGATCGGCGGCAGCCACCGCCCCGAACCGCGGCCGCAGGTGCCGGTTCCGGTGAAGCCGAGCCCGACACCACCGCCGGCCCCGACTCTCTCAGTCCCGCCCTGCCCGGCCAACAAGCCCAACTGCCGCTAACGCGGCAGCGTTCAGGCCGTGGTGTGCTGCTCGCCGTCCTTGCTCTGGCTGCCCAGGGTCAGTTCGGAGTTTTCGCTGAGCGCGAAGAAGAAGGCGTCTACCGCTTTCGGTTCGCCGGAGGCGGCGAAGGTCGTCTGACCGCATTCGCACTGGCCGACCCAGATCGCTTCGATGCCGCGCAGGCCGCGCGTGTCGACCGGGTGGATCTGCGTCACGTCGGCGCCGCAGCCGTTGCAGACCAGCTTTTCCGGCTTGCTGGCGGCGATTTTCGCTTGCGCCTGGGCAATGCGTTCGGCCTGCGAGCCGCGGTTTTTGGCTTGTCCCATGGGAATCCCCTGAATTTTCAAAGCGCGCAGGATAGCTGCCGGGCGCGCCGCTGTCGAATTCGCGGCGCGCTGTGGCACACTCGCCATGCTCGCCGCATGCCCACCGACTTTCTGCCCGCACCCAGACCATGACCTCACTTCGCCCGCTCCTTCTCGCCAGTTTCCTGCTCGTCAGCGCCGCCGCCCAGGCCGCCACCGTCCAGCAGTTCCAGCCGCAGGGCAAGGTCGCCAGCCAGACTCGCGTCACGGCGCGTTTCAGCGGCCCGCTGGTGGCGCTCGGCGCGACAGCGGCGCCCGCCCCCTTTGCCATCGACTGCGCCGGCATCACGGGCGAGGAGCGCTGGATCGACGAGCGGACCTGGGCCTGGCAGATGGTGCGGCCGCTGCAACCGGGCGAGCGCTGCATTTTCACCCTCAAAAACGGGTTGACCGCTGTGAACGGCGAGGCGGTCAACGGCCGCAACCGCTTCGAATTCAGCGGCGCCGCACCGCGTCCGTGGAGCCTGCGGCCGGCGCCCGGTTCCGGCATCGAGGAAGACCAGGCCTTCGTCATCAACGGCGGCGCCACGCTCGATGCCAAGTCGCTCGACAACAATCTGTGGTGCGAAGCCGAAGGCGTCGGCCAGCGCATCCCGGCGCGGCCGGTGAGCAAGGACATCCGCGCCGCCGTGCTCGAACACGTCGGCAACATGGGCAGCGCGCCGCTCGTCGTCGCCTGCGCCGAGCGCCTGCCCAGCGGCAGCAAGATGAAACTGGTCTGGGGCAAGGGCATCCAGGCCAGCAACGGCACGCCGACCGAGAAGGAAGAAAGCTTCACCTACAAGGTGCGCGAGCCGTTCAAGGCGACGCTGAACTGCGAGCGCGAGAAGGCCGGCGCGCCCTGCTCGCCGCTGTCGTCGCTCACCCTCAATTTCAATGCGCCGTTCGACGCGAAGCTTTTGGCCAAATTCCGCCTGTTGACCGCTGACGGCCCGCGCGCGCCGCTCGATCCGAATGCCAAAAACGAGACCCGCGAAAGCACCTTCCAGAGCGTGACTTTCCCCGGTCCACTGCCGCAGAACGCGGAAATCACCGTCGAGATTCCGTCCGGTATCAAGGACGACGCCGGCCGCCCGCTCGCCAATGCCGCCAGCTTCCCGCTCAAGACGAAGACCGGCGGCCTGCCGCCGCTCGCCAAGTTCCCCGGCGGTTTCGGCATTCTTGAATTGAAGGAAGGCGGCCTGCTGCCGGTCACCCTGCGCAATGTCGAGGCGGCGCTCAAGACGGCCCGCCTGGCGCTGCCCGGCAGCCATCGTTTCAGCGAACAGCGCCTGACCGAAGACGCCGACGTAATCGCCGCCATGCAGGCCCTGGAAAAATTCGAACAGCAAAGCGGCAAGGTCCGCCTGCTCATCGACGGCAAGATGGAAGAGCGCTACGACCCCTACTACGCCCGCGAACTCTCCTTCCTCGCCAGGCGCCCCGGCGTCAGCCGCCAGGACCTGCCCAAGCCGGGCGGCAGCAGCGAATTCGAGGTGGTCGGCATTCCGCTCGCCAAACCCGGCTACCACATCGTCGAAATCGAGAGCCAGCTACTCGGCACGGCGCTGCTCGCGACGCCCAAGCCGATGTACGTGCGTGCCGCGGCACTGGTCACCAACCTCGCCGTGCATCTCAAGACCGGCAAGGACAACGCGCTGGTCTGGGTCACCGCACTCGACTCCGGCAAGCCGGTGGCCGATGCCGCGATCGCCATTTCCGGCTGTGACGGCAGTTCGCTGTGGCAGGGCAAGACCGACCGCCTCGGCCGCGCCCTCGTCGAGCAAGCGCTGCGCGTGCCGAATTGCCGCAACGGCAGCAACTTCCTGTTTGCCAGCGCCCGCCTCAATGGCGACTACAGCTTCGTGCGCTCGGACTGGAACGAAGGCATCGAGCCCTGGCGCTTCGGTGTCGAAACCTGGGGCGAGACGGGCGACTTCAAGATTCACAGCATCCTCGACCGCAGCCTGTTCCGGCCCGGCCAGACGGCGTCCTTCAAGCACATCGCGCGCAGCCGCAACAGCCGCAGCTTCACGCTGCCCGAGCTGGCCGGCCTGCCCGACAAGCTGGTCATCCGCCACAACGAGACCGGCACCGAATTCACCCAGCCGATCAGCTGGGATGCGCAGGCCTCAGCGGTCAACTCCTGGAAAGTGCCCGAATCCGCCAAGCTTGGCACCTATGAAATCGTGCTCTCCGGCGGCAAGCGCGGCGAAATCTACAGCGGCGAATTCCGCGTCGCCGACTTCCGCCTGCCGGTGTTCACCGGCAGCGTGCAAGGCGTGCCCGGCCGCCAGGTGGCGCCGACCAGGGTGCCGCTGGCGCTCGGCCTGTCCTTCCTCAACGGCGGCGCCGCGAAGAATGCCGAAGTCGAAGTCTCCGCCACGCTGAGCCCGCGCTGGCCGGTGTACAAGCATTACGAGGCCTACAGCTTCCAGCTCGGTTTCAACGACGAGGAGCGCGCCGCCTTCAAGATCGACGGCGACAGCGAATCGGAAACCCTGATCCTCGACCGCCAGGCGCTGACCCTCGACAAGGCCGGCGCCGGCAAGCTCGACGTCACGCTGCCAGCCAAGCCGAAAGGCCCGAGCGAGGTCTATGCCGAAATGAGCTTCGCCGACCCGAACGGCGAGATCCAGACCATCCACGGCCGCGTCGAACTGTGGCCGGCCGCGCTCACCGTCGGCATCAAGGTTGCCGACTGGGCCTCGAGCGGCGGCAAGAACCGCGTCGAAATCGTCGCCCTCGACACCGCCGGCAAACCGCTCGCCGGCCAGCAGGTCAGCGTCAAGGCCAAGCGCCGCATCGACAGCAGCCACCGCCGGCGCATCGTCGGCGGCTTCTACGCCTACGAGAACAACAGCGAATACAAGGATCTCGGCGAAGTCTGCGCCGGCACCACCGACAGCCGCGGCCTGCTCTTCTGCGAACCCAAGGGCAGTGAATCCGGCTCGATCTACCTGCTTGCCGAGGCGAAAGACAACGCCGGCAACGTCGCCCGCGCCGGCACCAGCTACTGGGTCACCGGCGCCGGCGACCTGTGGTTTGCCGCCGGCAATCAGGACCGCATCGACGTCATACCGGAAAAGAAGGCCTACGCGCCCGGCGACACCGCGCGCTTCCAGGTGCGCACGCCGTTTCGCGAAGCGACCGCGCTGATCTCGGTGGAAACCTCCGGCATCATCGAAACCTTCGTCCAGCCGCTGTCGCGCTTCAAGCCGGTGGTCGAACTGCCGGTCAAGGCGGAATGGGGGCCGAACGTCTTCGTCTCGGTGCTCGCCGTGCGCGGCCGCGTCGAGCTGCTCAAGTGGTACTCGTTTTTCGACTGGGGCTGGCGTGAACCGCTGAGCTGGTTCAAAGAATGGTGGAACCCGGAACAGCCGACCGCCATGGTCGACCTGGCCAAGCCCGCCTACCGCCTCGGTCTCGCCGAAATCGCCGTCGGCACCGAGGGCTTCAGGCTCAAGGTCGATATCAGCAGCGACAAGACCGACTACCGGCCGCGCGAAGAAGCGACGGTGAAGATCAAGGTCACGACGCCGGACGGCAAGCCCGCCCCGGCCGGCACCGAAGTCGCCTTTGCCGCGGTCGATCAGGCGCTGCTTGAACTGCGCCCGAACGACAGCTGGAACCTGCTCAACGCGATGCTGCAAAAGCGCGGCTACGAGGTCGAAACGGCAACTGCGCAATCGATGGTGATCGGCAAGCGCCACTTCGGCAAGAAAGCCCTGCCGCCCGGCGGTGGCGGCGGCCGCGCCCCGGCCCGCGAGCTGTTCGACACCCTGCTCAAGTGGCAGCCGCGCGTCGTGCTCGACACCACCGGCAGCGCCACGCTCAAGGTGACGATGAACGACTCGCTGAGCGAATTCAAACTGGTCGGCATCGCCACCGCCGGCGCCGGCCTGTTCGGCACCGGCAGCGCCAGCGTCAAGACGAAACAGGACCTGCAGATCATCTCCGGCCTGCCGCCGCTGGTGCGCGAAGGCGACACCTTCAAGGCGCTGCTCACGCTGCGCAACGGCACGGCGCGCCAGATGGTCGTAGCGGTCAACGGCAAAAACGGGGCCAATTTGCTCGCCGCGCAAAAACTCACGCTCGCCCCGGAAGGTGCCGGCGAACTGAGCTGGAACATCAGCGCCGCCGAGGGCGTGAGCAGCCAGCAATGGGAATTCAGCGCGAAAGAAGAAGGTGGCAACGGCCAGGACACGCTGCGCATCACGCAGCAGATCGCCCCCGCCGTGCCGGTCACCGTACAGCAGGCCAGCTTCACGCGCATCGCCGGCAGCTATGAAGTGCCGGTCACGCCGCCGGCCGGCGCGCTGCCCGGCAAGGGCGGGCTGGAAATCAGCCTGTCGCCCAAGCTCGCCACGCCGCCGCCCGGCCTCAAGCGCTTCTTCGAGGAATACCCCTTCGGCTGCCTGGAACAGAAAACCTCGGTCGCCGTCGGCCTGCACGACGAAAAGCGCTGGCAGGACATCGCCAACACCCTGCCCGGCTACCTCGACAACAACGGGCTGGCCAGCTACTTCCCCGGCAGCGGTGGCAGCGCCACACTGACCGCCTACCTGCTCGACCTGCCCACGCTGGCCGGCTTCACGCTGCCCGAAGACAGCCGCCAGCGCATGCTGCAAGGCCTCACCGCCTTTGTCGAAGGGCGCATCAAGACCAGTGAATGGGCGCCCGGCGATTACTCGCTGGCGCGCCGCCTGAACGCGCTCGAAGCCCTCGTCCGCCAGGGCAGCAAGCCGACCCGCGCCGCTGCGGCGCTGGAAATCGACCCGCTGCGCCTGTCGACCGCTGCGCTGATCGACTGGGTGCAGATCGCGCGCGCCCTGCCCGAACTGCCGCAACGCGACAAGAAGCTCGCCGATGCCAAACAGGAACTGCGCAACCGCCTCAGCTACGCCGGCAGCCGCCTCCTCTTCACCAGCGAGCGCGACGATTACGGCTGGTGGATGATGCTCAGCGCCGACGCCAACGCCTTCCGCCTGATTGAAGCCATGCTCGACGAGCCGGACTGGAAGGACGACCTGCCGCGCCTCGTGCAGGGCGCCATGGAACGCCAGGTGCGCGGCCGCTGGCTGACCACCACGGCCAACGCCTGGGCACGCGTCACGCTCGACCGCTTTGCGCAGAAATTCGAACGTGAACCGGTGGCCGGCACCACCCAGGCCAGCCTCGCCAAAGCGAAAGCCGAATTCGACTGGAAGAAGCTCGCCGCCGGCGAAACCGCCGCGCCGCTTAACCTGCCCTGGCCGACCCCGCCGGGCAAGGACGACAAGCTGAACATCAGCCATCAGGGCAGCGGCAAGCCATGGGCGACCATCCAGTTGCTCGCCGCGATTCCCGACGGCCCGGCCCGCGCCATGGGCTACCGGATCAGCCGCAAGGTCACGCCCATCCAGGAAAAGACGCCGGGCAAGATCAGCCGCGGCGACCTCTGGCGCGTCACGCTGACCGTCGATGCGGACAACGACATGACCTGGGTTGCCCTCTCCGACCCAATCCCGGCCGGTGCCCGCATCATGGGCGACGGCGACGGCCGCGACTCGGCCATCGCCGGCCTCGGCGAAAACCGCAGCAGCCACGGCATGTGGCCGACCTACGTCGAGCGCAGCTTCAGCGCCTTCCGCGCCTACTACGCCATGCTGCCGAAAGGCCGCTTCAGCATCGAATACACCCTGCGCCTCAACAACGCCGGCAACTTCGCCCTGCCGCCGACGCGCGTCGAAGCGATGTATGCACCTGACGTTTTTGGCGAAATGCCGAATGGAAGAGTGGTGATTGGGGAATGAATGGTGCCGGATATTTCAATTGGATCGTGGCATGCCGCTTTTGACATGCCAATTCCATTTTATCTAACCCGACGCTGGGAGCGATCCTGTTGCTTCCCCTCCTTGACATCCTGTTGCATTGGCTGATCAGTCGGCTAAAAGGGTCAGAGAAACCGCCTTTCTGACCCAACAAGGCCATCCCTGATTGCTGTTGGAAAGGAACAGAAAGTATCGCTGTTAATCGTATTGGCTCGCTGATGCCCAATCTCGATCTGACAACTTGCGATTCTGCCGGCTTCGCACCAGACCCAATCAATGACATTGTCGTTTAACATGACGCTATTTGGCCCACCATCTGGAGCATGTCATGGACATTAACGATTGGTCATTTCTCAAGAGACGGACAAGACGCGATTCTTTTTCCCCGGTTCGCTTGCTGCTGATCTTCAGGGTACTTGCCTGCTTGCTCGGCATTGCAGGAACCCAACTCGCGTCAGCAACATATAGCGCCCCGGCGGCGCTGAAAAACAATCACATTCAAGAACTCGAAATCTCGCTTGCTGACGTGCAGAAGCGCTTTGAGAACGGCGAGATATCGGAATACGAGTTGAGAAATGCGTTCAGGCCATTTTATGACCTTGATGAGGTATCGGCTCGAAATCTCTCTCAGTGGGCTTCCACCTCGCCCAGATCCTATGTCGCTCATCTCGCCCTGGGCGTCTATTTCAAACGGAAGGGATACCAAGCGCGCGGCGATAGATACATCGGGAATACGTCGGCAAGTGCACTTGAGCAGATGTCCGACCACTACCAGATGGCGATGCGCGAATTTCGCACATCCTTGAATCTGACACCGAAGCCTTATCTCAGCCTATTCCACATGCTGACCATCACCATGCAATTTGGTGAGCGGGAAACCAGTCAGCAATTGTTGCGGCGGGCAAATGAGATTCTGCCCAGCAACTCGCTGGTTCGGAATCGCTATGCCGTGTCCTTGACCCCACGATGGGGTGGTACCCACCGGTTGTTGGACAAGTTTATCGAACAGACAAAGGCAGAGGGTGTTCCCCCTACCGTTGTATGGCAACTTGAGGCCATCAAAAGCGATGATTTGGGGCATTTATTTGAGGAACGAAACCAACATGCCACCGCGATGGAACACTTCACAAAAGCACTTGAACTTGCAGCCCGTATTGGTGGCACCTTTTCCCGCGAGTTCATAGAGTCTGCGCGCTATTATGGATGTACTGGCCCGCAGCCCCCGGTTGCCTGCAAGTAGTCCTCCTGTGCGACAGTAGTAATTTTTGCCGCTATCTTCGGAGTCAACAACACCTTGCCCCACCAGTACCGAAGATTAAATAACAGCGACTAAACAATAGGGAACAGACCTCGGTTTTTCCATACCAGAAGCTCCCATAAAGTGTGGTCTGTTCCCGGTCGCCGGCCTCGGCAAAAGCCGCGGCAACCGCAGCATGTGACCGATCTACGGCGAGCGCAACTTCAGCATCGAATACACCCTGCGCCTCAACAACACCGGCAACTTCGCCCTGCCGCCGACGCGCGTCGAAGCGATGTATGCGCCTGACGTTTTTGGCGAAATGCCGAATGGAAGGATCGTCGTCGGCGAGTGAATGCTTGCGCCATATGCAGCGGTCAATTAACCTGACCGTTCCTCCTTCGTCGTCCGGAAAACGATGACCGCTGCACCACCCCGCCCGACGCTGTCCCCCGAATACCTCGACGACGCCCGCATCCTCGCCCAACTGCCACCCGGCGCCCCCGGCACCGGGCCGCTCGTCGACCGCTACGGCGACGCCCTGCTCTGCATCCGCCAGCGCCTCGACCCGCAACAAAAACGCAAGCTGACCACGGTCGAAATCATCGTCGAAACCCAACCGGCAGAACCGGAACCCACCGCCTGGCTACGCATCGGCTACGGCGAAACCGACCTGCGCGAACGCATCAAGGAAGCAGGCGGGGAATGGCATCCGGAATGCAAGCTTTGGCGGTTGCCGCTGAGAAGCGTTGAGGCGATGGGACTGGAGATGCGGGTGGTGGCGGGTGTTTAGGGATGGAAATTTGCCGATGTCCGTTATTGAAAACAGCGTCCTTATTTGGCTGTTAATATTAACCCGGCAAATTGATAGGGCATTTGGGGTATGATATTGACATGATCAAAGAAGATGCCCGCAAGCTCAAGCCAGAGCAACAGAAGGAGAAGCGCAAGATAGCGCTTCGCATGCGAATGAACGGACGCGAATTTGCCGAGATTGGAGAAACGGTCGGGGTTCATCCCCGTACGGTCCAATACTGGTGGTCGCGCTATCAGGCAGAAGGCCTCAAGTCGGCGGTAGAGGGTGGCAAGCGTGGCACCGAGGTGGGCGAGCGACGCACGCTGAGCGTGGAACAGGAGTGGGTTGTGCAGCAGTTGATCAGCGAGAAGATGCCTGACCAACTCAAGCTGTCATTTGCGCTGTGGACACGAGCCGCCGTTCAGGAGTTGATCTATCGTCGTTTCAAGGTCGACATGCCGATTCGGACGGTAGGTGAGTATCTCAAGCGCTGGGGTTTTACGCCGCAGAAGCCACTGAAGAAGGCGTACGAGCAGAAACCTGAATTGGTCGATGCCTGGCTCAAGGAGAGCTACCCAGGCATTGCGCAGCGCGCCAAGGAAGAAGGGGCAGAGATTCACTGGGGCGATGAAACGGGCGTCCGGAGCGATTGCCAGCACGGTCGAAGTTATGCGCCGGCAGGGAAGACGCCTGTCCAACGAATGCCCGGTAGTCGATTCGCCACGAACATGATCTCCACGGTCACCAATCAAGGGAAAGTTCGTTTCATGCTCTACCAGGAAACGATGACGGCCCCGGTGTTGATTCGATTTCTGGCACGCCTGGTTCGGGAGGCCGGGCGCAAGGTGTTTTTGATTCTGGACAACCTGCGTGTGCATCACAGCAACAAGGTTCGGGACTGGCTGAAAAAGCACAGCGAACACATTGAGGTGTTCTTTTTGCCAGCCTATTCTCCTGAACTCAATCCGGACGAATATCTGAACTGTGACTTGAAGGCCTTGGTTCATGGCGGGAAACCAGCCAAGAATCGGGATGAACTGCAATCAAAGGTGCGAGGCGCAATGATGAAAATACAGAATCGTCCAAAACGGGTTATGTCCTATTTCAGGCACCGGAAAATTCAATATGCTGCCTAATGAACCTATTGGATTGCCGGGTTAATAGCTGGATTTTGATTTTTACTATGGCTTCTACTTAACATTAGATTCTTATGGCGGACTCATGACCTCTCACACGACAGTAATTGTTGAATGGCGCGGCCCATACAGTTATTCTGAGATTGAAGAAAACCTGGATTGGGGAAATGGCTTATACCTTGGCACCGGAAAATTAAAATATGGACGGGAAGCCACTATTCAGTACTGTGGAATTACTGAAGGCAGCTTTGCTGGGCGGTTTAAAAATCATCACAAAGTACATGAAATCAACAGGGAACAAGAGTTTTGGCTGGGTACGATTAAATACCCCGATGAGGTCTCTCGATATTTTCTTGAAATGGCAGAATCAATAATCATCTATTTCTGGCAACCAACTCTTAACGAAAGAAAAAAAATATCTCCACCAAAGCCGATTACTTTAGTTAGCAAGTGGTTCAAGAAGGATGGTTCGCCTCGTCTGAGACAACACACCATGTGCAAGCATCTCGACGATGTTATTTCTTGGGATGGCATGCTATGGAGAAGTGGAAATCTCCAAGTTTGGGAAGAGTGAAATATAAAAATGCACTCAACCACGCTGCGCGATAAAGCGGCGCAGGGCCGGAGACCTCCACATTAGGCGCAGCATGTCACTACCCGATCCCAAAGAACTTGCTCGACTCACCGTTGAATACCTCGGCGGCCCCCATTTGGCCCATGAGGTGTTCTCAAATGAATTTGGAGAAATGAATAGGCGGTGGAATCAAGACACTGAGACGATCGGCCGTATTCTGAGGGCGCATCTCTATGTCGAACACTACATGAATGAATATTTGCGCAAAGCGAACCCAAGACTGGGGGATATATCCAGCGTTCGTCTTAGCTTCTCGCAAAAGGTCAAACTATTAGACCGAAACGATCCGCACATACGACACATGATTTCTGGAATAAAGCATTTGAATTCAATTAGAAATCGTATTGCACATAATCTGGATGTACGGGTATCCGAAGAAGATGCCGAGGTTTTTCTAAAGGCATTGCCCTTAAAGGAGTTACGTCGGCAAATGCAAGACACAAATGATAGTTCTCCGGACCCCCTACAGTTCCTCGAAGACTTTGCAACCCATGCTGCCCATGCACTCAGTCAGCAATTTAGTCAGTTTGGGGCCGCGTTTACGCGAGCCCTCAATGAATTATCTGAATCAAAGTACCGGGCCTAACCCATCGGTCAAGCGGGGCCTCCAACGTTAGCAATCAGGTGTCAATATGCCCCACTTCAAACCAACCAAAGACGATTTCACCTCAAATCAATTACTGCCCCAATAACACCCGCAAGAAGGCCCCGCCATGGACATCCCCCGAATATTCAACATCACTGAAAGCGCTCATCGCATCCACAACCCGATCACGCCCGACAAGCTCGCCACGCTCGGCGCGGCGCTGCGGCTGGAAGCGGGGGCGCGGGTGCTCGACCTCGGCAGCGGTTCGGGGGAAATGCTGTGCACCTGGGCGCGCGATCATGACGTGACCGGTACCGGCGTCGACATGAGCCAGTTGTTCACCGCGCATGCCAAACTCCGCGCCGAAGAACTCGGCGTCGCCGATCAGGTCGAGTTCATCCATGCCGATGCGGCCGGTTATGTCTCCGACGAGAAGGTCGATGTTGCTGCCTGCGTCGGCGCCACCTGGATCGCGGGCGGGTTTGCCGGCACTATAGCGCTTCTGGCGCAGAGCCTGCGCCCCGGCGGGATCATTCTCATCGGCGAGCCCTACTGGCGGCAGTTGCCGCCGACCGAAGAGCTTGCCCAGGGCTGCCTTGCCCACTCGATTTCCGACTTCCTCACGCTGCCGGCACTTCTCGCGTCCTTCCGCCAGCTTGGCTGTGACGTCGTTGAAATGGTTCTCGCCGACCAGGATGGCTGGGACCGGTACGAAGCGGCCAAATGGCTGACCATGCGCCGCTGGCTTGAAGCCAATCCCGACGACGAACTGGCGCCGGAGGTGCGCGCCCAGCTGAGCACGGAACCCGAGCGCTACGCCACTTACACGCGCGAGTATCTGGGCTGGGGCGTGTTCGCGCTGATGCTGCGTTGATACCTCGTGAAAATAACCAAGCTCCCTCCTGGGTTGCTAGTTGCTTTAGCTTTTGGCGGGGTAATCATCCTCGCGCTACTCCTTGTTTACGCGGTCAAAGATGTTCCAAGTGAGAGCGAAGCATGCATGAAGAAATGCGCAGCCATTAGCCGCTGGAGCAGGCTGGTTCCGATTCACCCACCGGCCCAAACAGCTGGAATGAGAGGCCCGGGGCCTAAACGATGCGAATGCTATTAACTATATCGGCTCACCACACCTCGTTCGTTTCCCACAGAAAAATCGGGTATGCGTTTTAGCAAGTCTCCTCGCGCATTGGCTGCCCTCTCGTTCCTCTGGCCAACGATCATGTCTGCAGGTTTGCTGGCTGTACTCGGCAACCAGCTTGATTCGCTTAACGCGCTGTTTTCCCTCGCCCCACCAGCCGACGCCATTGTGCGTTTTGCGTGCGTTGCTCTGCTTATTGCTCTGGTGTGTGTTGGCCTACTGCTTTCGCCCGTTGCGTTGCCCCGGTTTTCTCGCTTCGTCCTGCTGCTGGTGTGCATTGCCACTGCGCTCGCCTCCCTAGGATTCGCTCAACTTCTGTTGCTTGGCTGGGTGTTTCCTTGTTGGTACGTGTTTAGATTTGCTCGTAAAACAAACACTTAACATGGCGCTCAACACCTCTCCCATCGGTCGCCTGACACTGCGCGAAGAGCCGCGCAGGTACGACTAGCTACGCGTTAATTGCCTATGCCCAACGTCCTCTTCATCTGCGGCAAGAACAAATGGCGGAGTCCCACGGCCGAGGAGGTTTTTGCCGCGTATCCGAACCTTGAATGCTCCTCGGCCGGCTTGAGTCATGATGCGGAGACGCCGCTTTCCGTTGAGTTGATTGAATGGGCCGAGCTGATTTTCGTCATGGAGAAGGTGCACAAGACCAAGTTGTCGGCCCGCTTCCCGGCGCATCTGGCGGGCAAAAAACTCGTCGTGCTGGGCATTCCGGACAACTACAGGTTCATGGAGCCGGCCTTGGTCGCGCTGCTCAAGCGCAAGGTCACGCCGCATCTTTCTATCCCGCATCATGAGTAAAAGCCCATGCTGAGCAGCCACCCAACCCTTCGCGCCTTCCAGTTGATCACCCTCGCCGGCTTTTTTCTCCATTGGGTGATTAACGGCCGTTCGTTCCGCTCGCTGGTTATATTTTTCGTGCTGTTCGCCTTGGTGGCGATACCGGCGTGGATCACGAAACACTTCCCGCGACTGGGCAAGGCGATTGGTTACCTGCTGATCGCGGCACCGTTCATCGCCTGGATGGCCGGCGTCTTCGATGCGGCACATTATGAGGGGCACGGCGATGGCACCTGGGCCTATCTGCCACGCCTGCTTTACCTGTTTCTCGCGCTCGTTTCCTTCGTTTTTGGCGTGATCATGGTGCGCGCTTCGAAGGACGTCATGGAATACAGCGAGGAGGAACAGGTCGAGATGTTGCTGGAGACGATAGCGGGCGAAAAGAAGGAGCGGGAGTAAAGGCTACATCTGATCCATCAAGTAATTCAAAACGCAGCTACCCATCTTTGCTTGCTAACTTGCTACAGGAACATTACTGCATGCGCACCAAGTCACTCCTGCTGCTCTTGACGCTTCCGCTGATTCTGCTTGCCTGCTCATTGCGCTGGAGCACAAACGCGACCGAAGATGTCATGCTCGGCAATGGCTCCGTTATCAAAATCACTCGAACAACCCATTTCAGGCAGGCGGGTAGCGACCGAAACTTAGGATTCGGACAAGGAGGACAAGCACGCGAGTGGTCAATTTCATTTGCCTCCCCCGACAAACCAGATCGAGATGTGACCTGGGAAGCAGAAGACCGCATACCGATCCTCCTCGATACCGATGTAAAAACTGGACGCTTTTTCATTGTCGGGGTGAAGCCCTTCTCGAATGGCACCAGCGGCGACAATCACTGGCCAAGTGGCAATCAGAACCCATACTACGTTTATGAACTCGATGGCAAAGCCTGGAAGGAGGTCGAATTTCGGCCGGATCTGATCGGCAGAAGGAACAACCTGTTTGTCCGCTTCGAGCACTTCTACGTTGAGCGCCCCACACCGACAGATATTGGTCATCTCAGCCTGCAGGAAAAAACAAGGCTTGAGCTTGCTCAGGACGCGAAGATGAAGGGAAGAGAGGACTACAAATACAAACTTCGTTACCGCGTCATTGGAGATCATTTGGGCCAGCCGAAGCCGTTCCAAAATACGGCCCCAGTTCCTGCACTGCCTGACACTGACCACCGTTAGTCCTGCCTGCGCGAAAAGGGGCCGATTGAATCAAAAAATCAATGACTCCGGCCCATTGGGTTAATGAATCGGCCAAAAAAATGGCGCGGAACTGATCCGCGCCATTTTTGCTTTTGCCCCTTTTTTACCGGTCGACCGCTAAAAAAACCCGTTTTTCAGCCGCCGACCCAAACCGCCCTAAGCCTTCCTGATCGTCGGCAGGAAAGCCGTCAGCAGACCGATCAGCGGCAGGAAGGCGCAGACCTGGTAGACCGTTTCGATGCTGGTCGCGTCGGCCAACTGGCCGAGCAGGGCGGCGCCGATGCCGCCCATGCCGAAGGCGAAGCCGAAGAACAGGCCGGAGATGGCGCCGACCTTGCCGGGCATGAGTTCCTGGGCGTAGACCAGGATGGCCGAGAAGGCCGAGGCGAGGATCATGCCGATGATCACCGAGAGCACACCGGTCCAGAACAGGCCGACGTGCGGCAGGATCAGCGTGAATGGCGCAACGCCGAGGATGGACACCCAGATCACGCGCTTGCGGCCGACCCGGTCGCCGATCGGGCCGCCGAGCACGGTGCCGGCGGCAACGGCGAAGAGGAAGGCAAACAGGTAAAGCTGCGCGCTGGCGAGTTCGAGGCCGAACTTATCCATCAGGTAGAAGGTGTAATAGCTGCTCAGGCTGGTCATGTAGAAGAACTTGGAGAACATCAGCAGGCCGAGGATGGCGAGCGACCAGCCGATCTGGCGCCGGGTCAGGCCGTTGTCGACCTGCGCCTTCATGCGCTTCTTGAAGTTGGCGACATGGTGGCTGGACCAGCGCCCGACGAAGCTGAGCACGACGAGGCCGATCAGCGCGAACAGCGAGAACCAGGCGGCGCTGCCCTGGCCGTTCGGCACGATGATCAGCGCGGCGAGCAGCGGCCCGATCGCGGCGCCGAGGTTGCCGCCGATCTGGAATACCGACTGCGCCAGGCCGGGCTGGCTGCCGGCCGCCATGCGCGCGACGCGCGAGGATTCCGGGTGGAAGATCGAGGAGCCGATGCCGATGGTCATCGCCGCGACCAGTACCGCGGCAAAGCTGCCGGCCTGCGACAGGAGCAACAGGCCGACCAGCGTGAAGCCCATACCGAGCGGCAGCGAGTAGGGTTTCGGGCGGTGGTCGGTGTACAGGCCGATCAGCGGCTGCAGCAGCGAGGCGGTCAGCTGGTAGGCGAGCGTGATCAGGCCGATCTGGCCGAAGCTGAGGTTGAGGCCGAGTTTGAGCATCGGGTAGATGGCAAGCAGCACCGACTGCATCATGTCGTTGAGCAGGTGCGAGAAGCTGATCGCGGCAATCACCGGGTAGGTGGTGGCGTTCAGGGCGTCCGGCGCGGCGGGTGTGGCGTCGGCGGTAAGCGTCTTTTCCATTGGGGTCTTTCAGATTACTGGAACGCCAGTCTAGAATGACCGATCCCAGCATGTCCGGACAGAAAATATCGTGAATTGGACAATCGCCGGCCCGACCATGAGTTGCGGCCATGACGACCAGCACCAGACCCTGCCCCACCCGGTGACCGCCAAGGCGCGCAATTACCGCGGTGGCGAAACGCCGGTACACAGCCATCTGCGCGCCCAGCTGATCTACGCCGGCAGCGGCGTCATGCGCGTCGAAACCGAGGCCGGCAGCTGGGTCGTGCCACCGGTGCGCGGCGTGTGGATTCCTGCCAACACGCCGCACCGCGTGATCATGCTCGGCCCGGTCGAGATGCGCACGCTGTACATCCGCCCCGACGCGGCGCCCGACCTGCCCGACATCTGCTGCCTGCTCGACGTCAGCCCGCTGCTGCGTGCCCTGATCCTCGCCCTGCTCGACGAACCGCTCGCCTACGACCAGGCCGGCCGGGCCGGCCAGATCGCGACGCTGGTGCTGAGCGAACTGCGCTTCCTGAAAATCCCGGCGCTGCACCTGCCGATGCCGGGCGAGCCACGCCTGTACAAGCTGTGCGAGGAACTGGTCGGCAACCCGGACAGCCGCGCCACCCTGGAAACCCTGGCCGAACAGCAGGCAACGAGCAGTCGTACGCTGGCCCGCCAGTTCCAGCGCGAAACCGGCATGAGCTTTCGCCAGTGGCGGCAGCAGGCGCGCCTGGTCGAGGCGCTCGGCCATCTGGCCAACGGCGTGCCGGTTGCGCTGGTCGCCGCCAAGCTCGGCTATCGCAGCGCCAGCGCCTTTACCGCGATGTTCAAACGCACCCTGGGCATGGAGCCGCGCCGCTACTTTTCCGGGGAGGCGGCTGGGTCAGCCGCTTGAAAGCTGTTCGCGATTTGCTGCGGGTTCACGCAAACCCCTCCCCGGCCCTCCCCTTCTCAGGGGAGGGAGGTCAAGCTAATACTGGCGCCGAAGCCCAAGCACATGCTTTTTAAAAGATTGAGTCAGCGCCAGACCGCCAGCTCAGGCCAGGCTTTCCAGCCAGTCGAGCAGTTGGCCGGCGGCGTCCGGCCATTGCGGGTCGAGCATCAGCATGTGGCCGGCCCCCTGGATGATCACGGTCTTGGCATTCCATGATGCGGCGGTGAAGTAAAGCATCGAGGCGGGAAAGACCTGGTCGGCCGAGCCGCCCATGACCAGCGCCGGGATTCTCGCGCGGCCGCGGGCACGGCGCAGCGGCGAGGTGACCATTTCGGCGACGGCTTTTTCCGATTCGGGCTGGATCAGCGGCAGGTATTGCAGCGTTTCTTCCGGTGGCATGGCCGGCGAAAAATAGACGCTGGCCATGGTGCGCATGGTTTTTTCGCTCGCCGTGCCGTTGACCGCATTGGGCAGCTCGGCAAAGAAATCGGGCATGGTCAGCGCAAAGCGGCTGGCCGTGCCGGCCGTGCCGGTGGACGGCACCGGCGCCAGGAAGGCGACGCCGCGCGCCGTGCCCTGTTCGAGAAAACGCTGGCTGACCAGGCAACCCATCGAGTGGGAAATCAGCACCGGCGTCACCGGCAATTGGGTCATCGCGGCGACCAGATCGTCCACGTAATCGTCGATACCAAAATCGTCGAGGTGCTCGCGATCTTCCGGCTTGCGGCCATGCCCGGAGAGGTCGAGCGCGTAGCAGTCGTAGCCCTGCTCAACAAAGAAGGGAATGAAACGCACGTCCCACAGGGAGGAATTGCTGTAGCCGCCATGCACGAAGAGCAGCGGCGGCCGGCCGGCGGTTTCACGGGCCGGATGAAAGTGAAGACTGGGCATCAACATCGGGAAATCCTGACAACAAGAAGCAAGACGCCAATTTAACCCGGTTTCGTGACAAATGCCTTGCAGCCGCGCCCGGAAAGCCTTGGCAATGAGCGGCCGGCAAGCGCATGCCGAACACCTCGCGAGGCCGATGCGCTCAGGTGCCAGCCCCCTTCACTGGCATATTCCGGCCTCGATACCGTGCGTCCCGAACGGCTGATTTCCGCCAGCCAGCCGGCGTCGACCGGCGCCGCCCGGAGCGGAAGCAATGTCATGGAAATGTGTATTGAATTAGTGCCTTATATCCAGTACGAATCTGGTAAATTACCTTTCCATGCGAAATATTTACAAAAACCATACAAATCAGTCCTTGCTCGCCGCTCTGCTTGCGCTCGGTGTGCATACGGCTGCCCAGGCGGAGGACAGCGAGACGGCCAGCCGTTTCAGCCTGAATGGTTTCGGTACGCTGGGCATGACCCGTTCTTCATCAAACGGTGCCGGTTTCGTGCGCGATCTTTCGCAACCGCATGGCAGCAAGGGCGAATGGAGCGCCAATGTCGACTCGCTGATCGGCCTGCAGGCCAACTGGGTGCTCAACGACCAGCTGGCCGTCATCGCGCAGGGCGTCAGCCGCTATCACATCGGCAGCAGCTATGACCCGGAACTGATGTGGGGTTTCGTGCGCTACGACCCGAATGGTCACAGCAGCTTTCGTCTCGGCCGGCTGGCCACCGATTTCTACATGTATGCCGATTCGCGCCATGTCGGTTACACCTACCTGACGGTCCGTCCGTCGGCCGACTATTTCGGCGTCCTGCCCTTCGCGCATATCGACGGTGCCGATGCGCAGTGGGTCCTGCCGATTGGCGATCTGCTGCTGCGCACGCGCCTCCATGGCGGCTGGCTGAATGAAAAGCTGCCGCTTGCCGACCGCAGCTGGAACCTGCAAGGCTCGCGCATGCTGGGCGGCAACGTCAGCCTGCAAAGCGGCGCGTGGACCGTGCGCCTGAGCAGCTCGCAACTGAAGTTCAGCCACAACCTGCCCATAGACGAACTGACCAGTGGCCTGAAGCAAACCGGCATGCCATCGGCGGTTGCGGCGGCGCGCGCCCTCGACGTGGCCGATTCGACGAGCCGCTTCGACTCGCTCGGGGCCGTTTATGACGAAGGCCCGTGGCAGGTCCAGTTCATGGTCAGTCGCGCCCGCCATGGCAGCCAGTCTTTCCAGAACTGGCAGTCCGGCTATTTCCTGGCCGGTTACCGGGTCGGCAGCCTGACGCCTTTCGCCGGTTATTCGTGGATACGTTCCAAGGCACGTTCGCTGAGTACCGGCCTGCCGGGCGGCGCCCCCTTCGATGAGCTCAATGCCGGCGTCGCCAGGGTGCTTGCCGACAGCCACTCCGATCAGCACACCACCTCGCTCGGCCTGCGCTGGGACTTTCGCGAAAACATGGATCTCAAGATCCAGTTCGACGCGATACGCGGCAAACCGGGCTCGGTCTTTCCGTTCCGCAACGAAAGCAGCAACTGGAACGGACGCACCAATGTGCTGACCATGGCCATGGATTTCGTCTTCTAGCCCGATCATGCGACTACGCGCCCTCCTCGGCCTCCTTCTGCTTCTGCTCCCGCCTGTCGCGGGCGCCGGCGAACTGGTCGTCGTGGTTCGCCAGGACAGCGAGATCGGCCAGTTGAAGCGCGACGACCTGATCAACATCTACCTCGGGCGCTATCGCCAGTTGCCCAGCGGCAAGCTCGCCGAACCACTCGACCTGGCCCCGGAAAGCGGTACCTTCTACGAGCGCCTGACCGGCAAGAGCCGGGCCGAGATCAATGCCTACTGGGCGCGCCTGCTGTTCACCGGGCGCACCACGCCGCCGCGTCAGATCGACAGCCACGAAAAGCTGATCGACACCCTGCTGCAGAATCCGCAAGCCATCGGCTATATCGATTCGACGCGACTGGATCGCCGCCTGCGGGTCATTTTCGAGCCAGGACGCTGATGCGCGAATTGTGGCAACGCAGCCTGCTCGGGCGCACCGTCGGCAACATCATCGTCATCACCTTGCTGGTCGGCGGCCTGATCATGCTGGCGATGTCGATCAACGCAGCCCGCCAGACCGAAGCGGATGCCTCCCGGCGCCTCGGCGAGTTGCTCGACACGGTCGAGGATACCGTCCGCGTCGCCTGCTTCGTCGGCAACGAGGAACTGGCCATGGAGGTGGCGCGCGGCCTGCTCAGGAACAGCGAAGTCCAGGCGGTCGACATTCGTTCCGACAAGGGATTGCTGGCGCATCTGGAACGCAATTCGGGAACGGAAAAACAGGCCGTTTTCGGCAGTCAACCGATACACCGCAATATTGTTTCGCCCTTCGAGAACAGCACGATCGTCGGCAACATCGCGCTACAGCCCGACGGTGCCGCGATCGACAGCCTGGTCGCCCAGGCGCGCCGCCAGATCGCGCTGCAAATGCTGCTGCTGATCGTCGCGGTCGCCATTGCCCTGACCCTCACCGTGCTGCGCCAGGTCGTCAAGCCGATCGCCAAGCTGTCGCAGCGCCTGAACCAGCTCGACCCGGCCGGCGGCGAGCAGCTGGCCGCACCGCCCGGCCACGAACAGAATGCCTTCGGCTTGCTGACCCGGGACATCAATGCACTGAGCGCCCGCTTGGTCAGCGCCCTCGAAATCGAGCAGCGCCTGCATTACCGCCACGAGATCGACCAGCGCAAATACCGCGACATTTTCGAAAACGCGGAATCGGGCATTTTCATTGCCGACGCACTCGGCGACATGACGTCCTACAACCGTTCGCTGGCCCAGCTGACCGGCCTGCCCCTGCCAGCCGCTGACGAAACCGCGCCCCGCTCGCTGCTCGCCCTGCCCTGGACGGACGCGGCACATCTGCGCCAGATGATCGAGCGCTGCATCGAGAGCAATACCGCCGTCGCCGATGATCTGGCCCTGTTCCGCAGCGTGACGCCACAGCGCTGGCTGAACGTGGCGCTGACACCGATCGGTGCCTGCATGGTGCAAGGCATCGTCAGCGATGTGACCAGCCGGCGCAATGCCGAGCTGGCCGCCAAGCGTGCCGCGATCACCGACCAGCTGACCGGCCTGGCCAATCGCCAGGGTTTTGAAGAGTTCTGGGCGAACGAGATCGCCAAGGTGCAGGATCAGCACTTCGCCCTGCTCCTGATCGATCTCGAGGGCTTCAAGCAGCTCAACGATGCGCTCGGCTTTCCAGCCGGCGACCGCGTGCTGATCGGCTTTGCGGCGCGCATTTTCTCCTGCATCAAGAACACCGACTGGGTGGCCCGCGTCGGTGGCGACGAATTCGCCGTCGTGCTGCCCAACATCGACGAGCCGGGCAAGCTGGACAGTATCTGCCAGCGCATCCTGCGCGTTCTCGGCGAGCGCTTCTCGGTCAGCGGCCAGGAAACCTGCCTCGGCGCCAGCATCGGCGCCACGCTTTACCCGGACGACGGCAACAGCCTGCCCGCCCTGCTGCGCAACGCCGAGCTCGCCCTCAACGATGCACGCCACCGCGGCGGCCACGTCTGGAGCCTGTTCAACCAGGACATGCGGCATGCCATCGAACACCGCCACAACCTCGCCAACGATCTGCGCCTTGCCGTGCAACGCGGCGAACTGCGCCTGTTCTACCAGCCCATCGTGCACCTGGCGACCCAGCGCGTGGTCGGCGCCGAGGCGCTGATCCGCTGGCAACATCCGACGCACGGCCTGGTGCCGCCCGACAATTTCATCCCGCTCGCCGAGCAGACCGGCCTGATCAACGCGATCGGCCTGTGGTGCATGGAAACCGCCTGCCAGCAACTGGCAGACTGGCAGGCCGCCGGCCTCGACCTCAGCCTGACGGTCAACGTCTCGGCCCGGCAGATTCCTGACGGACTGAGCCCGGCCAAGGTGAGCGAGATCGCTGCCCGCCACGGCATTGCGCCGCAACGCCTCGGCCTCGAGATCACCGAAGGCCTGCTCATCGGCGAATCACACGACGCCCTGCGCTGGCTGGACGCGGTCCGGAGCGCCGGCTTCCGCGTCTATCTCGACGATTTCGGCACCGGCTACTCCTCGCTTTCCTACCTGAAGCGTTTCCGGGTCGATACCGTCAAGATCGACAAGGCCTTCATCCGCGACATGAGCCAGGTCGCCAGCGACCGGGTGATGATCGAAGCCGTCATCATGATGGCCGACGCCCTGCAGCTCAGCGTCGTCGCCGAAGGCATCGAAACCGCCGAACAGCGCGACCTGCTGCGCAGCCTGGGTTGCACCTACGGCCAGGGCTACCTCTTCTCGCGGCCGCTGCCGATCGAGCAGTTCCTGGCGCAGGTGGCCAGCATCGACGGGCAGGCCACCCCTCAGGCCTGAGCCCCCCACCCGGCCGCAACATACCTGCCGGAAAAAACACATAGTCAATTGAAATAAAAGAAATTTCCGTGTAAATTCAGCTTTATGGAAAAGACACCGAAATTGCTTGACCTGATGGAGCTCGATGATGGTGCAAAGCGCCAGTACATCGATGCAAAATCGACTTTTCAGGCATGGGAAAGCGCAGTCAAGGAAGCGCGAGAAGTTCGTGGCGGCATGTACTGGAAAAGCGCAGGCCAGACCGAGTACCTGATTCGCACCTCACCCACCAACAGCCAGAAAAGCCTGGGGCCGAGATCGGCTGAAACCGAATCAATCTACGCCAATTTCACTGCCAGAAAAATCGCCGCCGAGCAGCGCGAAACCGATTTGCGTGAGCGGATGCGCATCAACCAGCGCCTGAATCGGGCGCTCCATGTCGGGCGCGCCCCGGGCATTGTCGTGGACATCCTGAACCGGCTTGATCAAGCCGGGCTTGCCGAATATTTCACCGTGGTCGGCACACACGCCTTGTACGCCTACGAAATCGCCGCCGGGGTCCGCATCATGGACTCGAATGCGATGGAAACACGCGATGTCGATCTGCTCTGGGACACGCGCAAACGCGTGCAATTTGTCAGCAGCATGAAGGTCCTGGGATCCTCCATGGTTGGCATCCTGCGCCAGGTTGACCCGACTTTTTCGATCCGGAGCGAGCAAAAATACACCGCGGTGAACAGCAAGGGTTTCGAGGTCGATATTCTCCGGAGAGAAGCCATCGAGAACGATCCGCACCCGATTCGATTGTCCGATGATGACGATGACTTCTGGGTGACCCAGGCACGCAACGCCGGCATGTTGCTGAACGCGCCGAGGTTTTCCAGCGTCATCGTTTCCAGTGCCGGTTACATGGCACGCATGAACACGATCTCGCCGGTGACATTCAGTCAATTCAAACGCTGGCTGTCCGAACAGGATGACCGGGAAAACCTGAAAAAAACCAGAGACAGACGCCAAGCCGCAGTGGTTGATTTGCTGGTCACAGAATATCTGCCGCATTTGCTGCCTGAAGCAGCCCTCCGGGACACATCACCCTAAAAACAAGGCCGGCTCCGCACTCAGGCGGACCGGCCTTATTTGTTTGAGACGCGGTCAGACGCGATACTGGGCGACGATCTGGTGCATTTCCTGCGCCAGCTTGACCAGCTCTTCCGAGGTGTTCGATGTCGACTGCGCGGCGGCGCTGTTTTCTTCGGTCATCTGGGCGATCTTTTCGACCTGCTGGGCGATCTCGGTGCTGGCCACGCCCTGCTCGCGGATCGAGCTGGTGATGTCGCTGACCATGCCGACCGTATCGGCCGAACCGCTGCCGATTTCCTGCATCGCGCTGCTCGCCTGCTCGGCGTAGCCGACACCGGCAGTGACCGCACCTTCGACGCTCTGGATGCTATGCACGGCAGCCTGCGAGCCGGCCACCATCTGCTGGATGGTGGCGGCGATTTCCTGGGTGGATTTGCCGGTACGTTCGGCCAGCTTGCGCACTTCGTCGGCGACCACGGCAAAGCCGCGCCCCTGTTCGCCGGCACGAGCCGCCTCGATGGCTGCGTTGAGCGCCAGCAGATTGGTCTGATCGGCAATTTCCTTGATCACCGAAACGATGCTGGAGATTTTCTCGCTCTGCCGCTCCAGATTGCTCAGTTCGCCGGATGCGCCCTGCACCGTCTGGGCAATGCCGTTGATCGACTGCACGGTGGCGCTGATGATGCCTTCACCGCGCTGGGCAAGCGTGCCGGCGTTGTTGGCCAGACGGCGAGTGTCCTCGGCACGGTCGGCGACGTGATTGACGCTGACCGTCATTTCCTCGACCGCAGCCGCCATGCTGGACGCCGCTTCGCTCTGGTATTGCGAGGCCACCGACATTTCACGCGCCGCCGTGGAAACCCGCTGGGCGGCATTGTTGACCGATTCGGCGCGACTGGTGATCTGGCGGAAGCTCTGCTGCAGGCGCTCGAGCAGACCGTTGAAGGCTACCGAAACGCGGGTCAGTTCGTCATTGCCCTTGACGGAGAGACGGGTGGTGAAGTCCAGCGAGCTTTCGATGCGCGCGAACATGCCGACCATTTCGCCCAGCCCGCCGGCCACATGGCGGTAAATGATGAAACCGATGGCGGCGACCAGCAGGCTGATCAGGATCACGGCCGTGATCACCAGCGTGGTGGCGCGCTCGTGGATATGATAGGCCGCCGAGGCTTCCTGCGCGGCCGCATCGTGATTGTATTTGCCGTGCTCGACCAGCGCCTTCGACAGCCCGTTGACCGTATCGGCGGCGCTGGCGGAAATCTGCATCGCCTCCTCGCGCTTGCCAAGTCGCGCCGCGGCGAGGAATTTTTCGGCGAAGACGGCATAGGCTTCAGCCGTACGTTTGTCCGTGGCCAGCAGCTCGCGATCCTTGTCGTCGGCGGCCAGCTTCTCATAATCGTTCAGGGCGCCGTTCATCTCGGCCATGCGCTCGCGGAACTGCTTCTCGTCCTCCGCCCGCTTTTCCGGCTCGGTGTTGATCAGGATGCTGAGCAAGCGCGGACGCGCCCGCAGGAAGGCGACCTGGGCGGTCTCCAGCGTACGGATGCTGGGCAAACTGACCTCATTGGTTTCACGCACCCCCTTGTTGATGGTCGCCATCTGATAAAGGCTGAATCCACCCAGGCCAATCAATCCGGCAATGGCCAGACCGATCAGCACGACAATTCGCAGCGCAATACTCATAAAACCCCCATTTTTATCAAAATCAACACAGCAACTGCATATTGCAGCGATGGAAACAGGTTTTTATCACAGAATTGGTATTACCAGTAAACAGGTAATTAAATACATGGTTCTTGGTAACAATTGCGTACATTTGGCTGATATTTCAGTAAATTTCTGCGCCAGCCCAATCCCTCACCCAGCAATTCCCGGGAACAAAAGCCGCATGACCGATGTCTCTCGCATGTGCGATTAATTACAAATTCAACAATTCAAACAACACAACCAAACCCGCAACGGTCGACCACGTAAAAAGGCCATTTTTCAACGGTCGACCGTCCAGCCCTGCCAAGGAAAATGCCATGCACCCAAGCCGCTTTCATCTCGTCCTGCTCGCGCTCTGCCTGCCCCTGCTGGCGGCCTGCGGCTCGCGCGGCATCCCGCAGCCCGACAGCAGTGGCGAACAGCCGGCGGCACGCGCCGTGCTGCAGGCTTCGGCCGAAGCGCACGGTCTTGCCGCTTTCCGCCAGATCCGGGATATCAACATCAGCTATGCCGGCGAATGGGCAGGTCTGGTCAAGCGCCTGCAACCGACGCTGATCGATGCCGAATTTCGCCAGACTTCACAGGAGCGCCTGATCCTCGGCGCGCGCCCGCTCAACGCCCAGCAGCACAGCGGCCCGGGCGGCAGCAAGCAGGTCGTCCGCAGCGTTGATGGGATACAGGTCAGCTACAACGGCGCCGCGAGCAGCGACAAGGATGCGCTCGCCGCGGCGGCGCTGGTTGCCGATGGCTACCGCATGTTCCTGAGCGGACCTTTCTATTTTATGGAAGGCAACCTGAGCCTGGCGAGCGGGCCGGACGAGGAAGTCGAAGGCCGGGCCTGCATCAGCATCATCGCCGTGCGCCGGCCGGGCCACGGGCTGTCGGCGGAAGATCGCTACCAGCTGTTTTTCGACCGCGAGAACCATCTGCTGCGCCGCGTACGCTTCACGATGGAGGGACTGGAATCCACCCAGGGCGCGATTGCCGAGGTCGATTTCTTCGAGCATAGACAGATTGCCGGCGTCACCTGGCCGACGCGCTTTCACGAACGCCTGCGCAAGCCGATTCCCGGCCTCGCCGTGCATGACTGGCGGCTGACCGGGCTGGACGTCAATCGCGGCCTGACCGCAGCAGAAATCAGCGGCCCCGCCTTCAGCGGCAAGGCCGAGGCTGCGGCGGCAGCGCTCGACTAAGAAGCTGTTTGCGATCTTTTATTTGTTATTCAAACCCCTCCCCAGCCCTCCCCTTTTCAGGGGAGGGTGTTCGCCGGTACACGACTTGGCGACTCCCCCCGTCAAGGAGAGGGCGACCAAGGCGACGCGGGAAGCGCTGACGCCTCCCCTGAAAAGGGGAGGTTGGGAGGGGTTTAGGGCCAAGCGAAGCGGTGCCGATATCCAAACATATGATCATTCAAAGATCGTGGACAGCTTCCAAGCCGGGCTCAGCGCGTTTCGTCGACGATCTGGATCGCCCGCTCTTCGATCTCGCGCGCCAGCCTGGCCCAGTCGGCAGCGGGAGCCAGCGTGGCGAGCAAGGCCGTCGGCTTGATCAGGCCGATCTTGGTCGCACCGTTCTCGGTATAGACCGAAATCCGCCAGGGCAAGGCCAGGCTGAGGCGCATGTCCTGGCTGAGCAGTTTTTCCGTCTGGCGGAAATTGAAAATCTCGAAGACCTTGCACTCGTCGTCGAAATCGATGTCCTTGCTGCGCAGCATTTCACCGAAGTCATGCGCCTGCAGCACGCTGAAGCCGAGGCGCTGGATGACCGGCTCCAGATCGAAGGTCACTTCGTAGAAGGACTTGTCGCTTTCAACGATGTAAAACACGGGCACTCCCTGCGGCTCAAACAAGACAGGGGCGAATGATAGTGGAGATGCGCGCCTTGCGGCACAACCGCAGACGCGGGTAATGACCGCTACCGGTCAACGTGTAGAAACAGGGCATTTCCGGACTTTCGGAAGCAGGGATCAAGAAATCCCTCGAAAAAATGCAGGGCGCATCATAGAATAGCCCGCTTGATATTCTTCCAATGTTCTGGAACGGCCGAGACAGGCTGCCAGACACAGCAGTATTCGATTGAGGGAACAGTCGTGGGAATATTTGAATTCATCAGGCGCCTCTTCGGAGGCGGCAGCGACACACTACCGGCCAGCGCACCAGAGTCGGTTCCATTGCTCGAACAAGCCATCGAGGAGCGCCGCCACAAGCCGCGCATCAATGCCCGAGAAGGCACCCGGGTGCTGGTCATCGACGACTCGAAAACCATCGTCACGGTGCTGCGCAAATTCCTGCGCTCGGCCGGTTACGAAGTCTACGAGGCGCTCGACGCCGAAGCCGGCCTGCTGCTGATGCACGAACACAAACCCGAACTGGTCTTTCTCGACATCGTCCTGCCCGGCATGAACGGCTTCGCCGCCCTGCGCGCCATCCGCCGCGATCCGGAATTGCGCGAAACGCCAGTGATCATGATGAGCGGCAACGAACAGGCAATGGAACAGTTTTTCGGCACCCGCATCGGCGCCGACGACTTCATGAAAAAGCCTTTTTCGCGGCACGAAGCGTTCTTTCGCATCGAACGCCTGCTCGACGACAATTTCATTCCCCGCCGCGCCCACCCGCTGGCCCAGGCCGGCGCAGAGATACCGGCCGCTGCCGTCGCTACGACGGCAGCCGTCTGAGCGCCATCAGCCTGCCTGGCCGTCCTGTTTAAGGACGGCCGCGTAGCCCTCTTCGGCCAGCACCTGGCGCACCGCCGGCCGGGTCAGCATGCGGCGATAGTGGGCGAGACAGTTTTCCGGCAGCGGAATGCCGGTCCGGTCGGCCCAGAATTCGACATAGAACAGCGCCGCATCGGCAATCCCGAAATTTTCGACAACGTAATCCCGGCCGGCCAGTTCGCGGTTGATGATGGCAAAGCCCTGGTCGATGATCTGGCGGCCCTGCGCCTTGACCGATTCCTGCTCGGCCGCGCTGGACGAAAAGCGCTCGGTGGTGAAAATGCGGGCAAAACCCTGCGTGTGCAGCGTATGCACCGCGTAGTTCATGATGCCGAGCACGCGCACCTCGCCCTCGATACTTTCCGGCAGCAGCTTGCGCTTCGGGTAGGTTTTCGCCAGCCACCAGGCAATCGCCGAAAACTCGGTCAGCGCGCTGCCATCATCGAGCACCAGGGCCGGCACGCTGCCCTTGGGGTTGATCGCCAGGTAGTCCTTCTTGTACTGGTCGCCGGCCAGCAGGTTGACGATCCAGGCCTCGAAGACCAGGCCGCATTCTTCAAGCAGGATGTGGATGCCGGTCGAGCACGAACCGGGCGTCATGTAAAAGCGCTTCATCAGGCGTCGTCCTCCACCGGCACGTCGATGGCGAGCAGACCGCGCTGCCGGATCATCGCCTTGAAGGCCTTCATCACCGGCCGGCCGATCACTGTCTCGGCGAGCACACGCTGCTCGTAGATGAAGTTTTTCAGCGCCTCGTCGTCCTGGCCGCGGGCACGCCCGATCAGGGCATGACTATCCTCGCCCAGGCTGACCCCGGGCAGATGCCGCACGGCGTCGTAGAGATGCGCCATGACGATCTTCTCGGCGGCCGCCATCTTGCACTTGCCGTCGAGAATCTTGAGCATCACCGCCGTTGCACAATCGACCTCGAGCGGCGCCAGCGGATTGGCCGCAACCCAGCGTTCAACGTGCGCTGCGATCACGCCAGCGCCTCGGCCAGCGGCTGGTAGCCGCCATCGACGCTGAACACATTGCGGAAGCGGAAATCGCAGAACATCTGCGCGTAGGTCTTGCTGGCATTGCCCTTGTAGCAATAGATCAGCACCGGCTGTTCCTGGTCGAGACGCTTCGACCAGGCGAGAAAGCGATCCTCGGCGAGATGCGCTGCCGCCTCGACATGACCGAGCCGGTAACTGGCCAGATCGCGCACATCGAAGATCGTCACATTCGGTGTCGAACGGATCAGGGCGGCGGCCGCCGCAGGTGAAATGCACTGGTAAGGGGTGGGTTGAGCAGCGGTCATGGCGTCAAGGCGAGTAGGCGGATGCAGCGGTCGACGCAAGACCGATGCCAGAAAGCCGCCGCCCCGCCGGACAAGGCCGGGCGGCCTGCCGGCCCGGCGCGGCCGCAGCGCTTGTCGGCTTTGCGACACGACGCTGCCGGCTAGTAGCGGTCGCGATCGGCCGGACGCCGGTCCTGGCGATTCGGCACACCGTCGCCATCGCGGTCACGATCCATGCGGTCGGGCACACCATCGCGATCCCGGTCGCGCTCGCCATGACGCGGGCCGCCATCGCGGTTCGGATTATCGTAAACGACGCAGCCGGACAGCAGGCTGGCGACAACGACGAGCATCAATACGGCTGTTTTCTTCATGATCATTCCTCCGGAAAAGTGCAGCCGGGCAGAAACATTCCCGCCGGCTGCGGGCAGACGCTATCCTTGTACCCCTTGCCGGCGCGGCCGCTCTGTCTGCCACGCCACATAACAGCCTTGCCCGGTATGGCGGCCCATCGCTTTCTGCCCCTGCAGACGCCCCGCATTGCATCTCCCGGACTGTCCGACGGCAGTCCAGCCCCGCGCCGACAGGCCACCCTACCGAGTCCCCCATGAAAAAAACCGATCTCTACAAGAGCCTTTCGCAAAAAATCGACGGCCGCATGAAGCAGGCCGGCACGCCCGACCGTTTTGCCCAAGGCAGCACGGTCGACCGCAAGGAACAACGCAAAATCGACCAGGCGAAAGGTTTGATCCCCTTCGCCGTCAAGCTCGATGCGCAACTCGCCGACACCCTGCGCAGCCAGGCCACGGCGCGTCAGCTCGACCTCAACGCCCTGGTCGACGACTTGTTGCGCAAGGGCCTCGCCGCCGCCTGAACGCGGGCCGGCCAATTGCCCTAGAATCCCCCCTGCGCCATTCACCGCAGGGAGTTTTCGTGCCATTGACCGCCACTCGCCAGGACGACGACCTGGTCCGGCTTTTTCACGCCAGCCTGGTCTGGCCGCTGCAGCTCGAACCGCTCGCCACCGACGGCAGCGATGGCCGCCATTGGGAAATCTTCGAAGCCCGTCAGGGCAGCCACCCGTGGCGCCTGATCGACGACGAATTCACCGACGACCCGAGCCAGTTCGAAGAGCGGCATTACCGCGAATTCGTCTCCTTCCTGCCTTACGTGCAGCGCTTCCTCTATGGCGAAGGCCGCTCGCGCCACGGCGCACCGGACGACCCGCCGGGCAACTCGCCGATGCACGTCTTCCGGCGCAAGGACATCACCGGCCTGCGCCTGACCCTGCGCAAGGGCCAGCAGCCGGTCGAACTGCACATCGTGCATCTCGACCTGTATTTCTTCCACGATCTCGACCTCGTCCAGCTCAATCTCGAAGTCCGCGCCACCGACCTGCCGCTCGCCACGGCGCGCGACATCCTGTTCCGCTTCGGGCGCGCCTATCCGTCGGGCTGGGAAGAAGGCGGCGAAGGCCTGCACAACGTCTATCTCGCCGAATGGCTGAATGCCGACGGCGAAGTCGTTGCCCGCTCCGATGCCGAGCGCCGCGAAAAGTATCTCGGCTACGTCTGCCAGCACCGCAGCCCCTGCGTTTCCGAGCACTGGGCCAGCCTGCTGCGGCCACTCGTGCTGGCGCATTCCGACGAGCCGGGCGACCTGCGTTACCGCCTGGTCGAATACCAGCGCATGCCGATCATGGCCTTTCTTGCCGTCGACCGGCCACGCAGCCTGCGCCGCGAAGACTGGGTGCGCCTCGGTCTCGCCACCATGCTGCACCCGGATGAAACGCTACCGGTCAACGAGCCGATGGTCATCGAATTCGAAAAGCGCTTCTGCCAGGACCGTTTCTGGACCGACAGCGAAGCCGGCCCGAACACCCGCTTCATGTGCACCGGCAATGCCTTCACCGTGGTCGGCGATGCCGCCTCGCCCTTCTTCGTCGATGGCGAGCGCGGCGTGCTGGCGCAGTTCCGCCACCAGTATTTCCTCGTCTTCCTGATCGCCCACCTGCACCGCGCCTCGCTGCTCGTCTTTTCCGAAGTACTGGTCGATGCGGTGAACGACCTCGACATCCGCAACGACATCTCGGTGCGCCGCTTCAAGCGCCGCATCCGCGCCAATTTCGAGACCTTCCTGCGCTTCACGCACCGCTACTGGTTCCACGAACTGTCCGAGCGGCCGCACGTCCAGGCCATTTACCGCCTCTGCGCCGACCACCTGCGCAACGACGCGATGTACCACGACGTGCGCGACGAGATTCGCGAGATGAGCCACTACCTCGACAGCGACTCGCAGCGCCGGCAATCGAACACCGTCGTCCGCCTGACCGTGATCACCATCCTCGGCCTGATCGCCACGGTGACCACCGGCTACTTCGGCATGAACATCATCGCCTTCGGCGAAGGCTCGGTGCTCGAACGCGCCCTGCACGGCCTGATCGCGACCACGGTCTTCATCGCCCTGGTGCTTTTTGCCGTCGCCAAGTCGAAACGCCTGTCCGATTTCCTCGAAGCGATGTCCGACGAAAGGCTGACCTTCGCCGGCAAGTTCCGCGCCCTGTGGGGCGTGATCGGCAACAAGGAACGCTGAAGCGGCTAAAATGGCGGGCGTTGCGCCGGGCCAGCCCGGTGCGGCGCCGCACTTCCCGCGCGCAGCCTGTGTTCAGGGCCGTTAGCAAAACGCCCTGACCGGACCGACGGTCAGCCCTCTCTTCTGCCAGGTCTGCCGCCATGCCCCAGCTTCTCATGCCTTACACCGACGTCGCCGCCAGCGACGAAATCATCGCCAACACCAAGCTGTGGCTGGAACGCGCCGTGATCGGCCTCAATCTCTGCCCGTTCGCCAAGAGCGTCTTCGTCAAAAAGCAGGTCCGCTACGCGTTGACCGCTGCGACGACAGCCGACGAACTGCTCGCCGAAATCGAAAGCGAACTCAACCGCCTGCGCGACACCGATCCAGCCGAACTCGACACGACCCTGCTCATCCACCCGCGGGCGATGACCGATTTCCTCGACTATCACTTCTTCCTCGCCGAAGTCGATGCGCTCAACCGCAACCTCGGCTACGACGGCGTCTTCCAGATCGCCAGCCTGCACCCGCAATACGAATTCGCCGGCAGCGAGCCGGACGACATCGCCAATTTCACCAACCGCTCGCCCTACCCGACCCTGCACCTGCTGCGCGAAAGCAGCATCGACCGCGCCGTCGCCGCCTTTCCGGACGCCGAGAGCATCTTCGAGCGCAATATCGAAACCATGGAACGCATCGGCCACGAGGGCTGGAAGAAGCTCTGGCTGGTATAGGAAGCAACCCACGCTCCTTGCCTTGACATATGTCCGGGCACCGGCCTCGCTTCACCAGGCCCTAACCCCCTTCTCAGGGGAGGTCCTTTGAGCCGGGATGTTTTGCACCTCCCCTGAAAAGGGGAGGCCGGGAGGGGTTTCTAGCCGCGGGAGCCCGAAACCAACTCCCCGCAATCAACGCCGGGCAAGCAGCAGCGAACCCTTCTCCCGCGGATCGAGATCGATGCGTGTCACCGCGCTGAAACCCGCCTCCGCCAGCCAGCCAGCGTAATCTTCCGACCGATGCGTCTGCGTGCCGGTCTCGTAAAGCAGGGTCAGGCGGAAGGCGGCCACGAAGGCGTTGAGCGGCCGGTCCTCGATGTATTCGTGAATGACCAGCAAACCGCCCGGATTGAGCGATTCGGCAATGCGCGCGATGACGCGGCGATTGTCCTCCGCCGTCTGGTTGTGGGCGACTGACAGGTAGAACACCACGTCGTGCCCGCTGCCCCAATCGTGGTCCAGCACATTGCCCGGCGTCAGGCTGATCCGCTCGCTCAAGCCGGCCGCGGCAATGGTCGCCGGCGTATTGGTCAGGGCGCTCGGCAGATCGACGATCTGCGCCTGCAACTGCGGATGCGCCTGACAGAAGCGGATCGAATGCAGACCGTGCGAACCGCCCAGATCGAGCAGGCGACGCTGCGCCGGCGCGATCGGCACATGCTTGAGCAGGTCCGGCCCGAGATCGCCGGCAAAAGCGGCCATGTAGGACGAAAACACCGGCCCGAGCTGCGGCCTTTCCTCCATCGCCTGCCACAAGGTCTTTTCCGGCCCGCCCCGCTGCACGGCCTCGGCCAGCTCGCCCATCATCGGCCAGGCTTCGTGCGTCCACAGCAGGCCCGGCGTGTAATCGACCTGACCGGCGCTGGTGAACCAGCGCTGCGTGCTCGCCGTATTGGCAAACGCCTCGCCCTGCCTCTCCAGGTAACCGATGCTGACCAGAAAATCCGCCAGCGTCGCCGTGCCGCGCGCACTGCTGCCGATCTTCGCCGCCAGCTCCGCCAACCCCAGCGCCCCGCCCGCCAGCGCCTCGAACAGCCCCAGCCGCCCCGCCGAAATGATCGCCGCCGACTTCATCATCGGCATATAGACATCAAGCATCGCCAGCTCGGCCGAACCGGTCGGCAGGCAGACATCGGGTTTGTGGGAAGGGAGAGTCATCGGGGAAACCTTGGCGGGAACGGAAGGAGGGATTTTACGGATGTGGGGCGGTGGACGGCTGGTTTTTGCTGTTTTTGGGCGGTCGACCGGTCGAGAGCTCGGGAAACCCATCTGCTGTTTTTTGGGCAACATTCAACAACAAAATGACAAAAGAGTTATCGGCAGGCAAAATCGAGGAAGGGATCTGGCTGCGCCGTGTTGGGCCGCCATCCATTCTCGTCAATATTTTTCCAAATCAGCTTAATGGCCGACCGTGTTTTGGATCCAGAGTTTCACGTTTTCCAATTTATACGGCGCCCAAGCTGCGGACACGTCAAAAGTGCTATCCACTTCTAGTTATGCATTTCTACTCCTGAGCCAATTTCACAAGAGACCCAAATGAAAATACCGAAGGCATTTATTTCCTACTCGCACGACACGCAAAACCACAAGAAATGGGTTCTCGACTTGGCGACACGGCTAAGAAACGCTGGAATAGATGCAATTCTTGACCAATGGGAACTAAAAGCAGGAGATGATCTCCCGCACTTCATGGAGCAAAACCTGGCTGCATGTGACTACGTGCTCATGATTTGTACAGATAAGTATGTACAAAAAGCCAACAGTGGCTTAGGCGGCGTTGGGTACGAAAAAATGATTGTGACCTCAGACTTGATGAAAGGAATTGATTCCAACAAAGTCATTCCCATAATCCGGCAAGAGGGAACGCACAACGTTCCGACATTTCTAAAGACGAAACTGTTTATCGACTTCTCTAAGTCGGATGATTTTGAGTTTGGATTTGATGAACTCGTTAGGACGCTTCATAACGCACCGCTATACAAGAAGCCCGAGATCGGAAATAGCCCGTTTGAATCCATAGAGAAGATTCGACCTGAGAAAACTGGCGATGCTCTTCCTAAACTCATGGCTCTGATCGTTGGCGATTTTGAGCGCGGAAAAGATTATTCAAATTACAACACGATAGTGGCTCGCATGCCGATGTCGCGAATAATGCTAGATATGTTAATTGAGAGCGCGTTAAAGCAAGGATTGGTTACGCAGGATCCGGATGGTGATCTTCGGTTGTCAAATAAAGGCAAGTTCTTCGCAATTGAGCATAAATTGATAAAAGCGTAACTCCGCGCTTAACCCGACCATCCTGACGGGAGTCGGGTTAGATCCACGTTACTGAACGCTCTTCTCCACGCTACGCTTGCAATTATCGCAACGACTCAACTCAAACCAAGCCAGTAACCCGCCCCACCGGTCAACTACCAAAAAACCCCAAAAACCACAACGCGGCGAGCAGGCATTGCACCCGCCCCCCGCGCCCCACCCGTCTTACTTGAAGAACACGACCGTCTTCTGAATCGTCATCCAGCCGCCCCAGCCGAGCGGGATCCACACGGCCAGCCAGGCGAGGAAGACGCGCCAGGAGTGGCTGGCTTCGTTGACCAGGGCCGAGACGTCTTCGACGAAGTGCTGGTGCGTGTCGTCGGCGCCCTTCTTTTCTTCGGCCAGCTCTTCCGGCGTCATGTGGTGCTCTTCGGCGACCTGGTGGATGCGCCAGTTGCAGAGCATGCCGAGCACGAGCAGGCCGGCCAGGATGTACATGGTGATGGTGTAGGCATCGGCGCGCGCGACGCCCTGGTCGAGCTGGTATTCGCGAATGTAATTGACCAGTACCGGCCCGAAGATGCCGGCGGCTGACCAGGCGGTGAGCAGGCGGCCGTGGATGGCGCCGACGAAGCGGGTGCCGAACATGTCGGCGAGGTAGGCCGGCACCGTCGCGAAGCCGCCGCCATACATCGACAGGATGATGCAGAAGAAGGCGACGAACAGGGCCAGGCTGCCGGCTTGCGCCGTGCTCGGGATGGCGGCGTAGAGCGCGAAGCCGAGCAGGAAGAAGGTGAAATAGGTGGCCTTGCGCCCGATCCGGTCGGACAGCGAGGCCCAGAAGAAGCGTCCGCCAATGTTGAACAGCGAGAGCAGACCCGTGAAGCCGGCGGCGACCGCGGCGATGGCGCCCTTCTGCGCGGCATCGAGATCATTGAAGGCAACGTCGACGCCGATCAGCTTGCCGGCGAAGACTTCCTGCAGCATCGGCGAGGCCATGCCGATGATGCCGATGCCGGCCGTCACGTTGAGGCAGAGCACGGCCCAGATCAGCCAGAACTGGCGCGTCTTCCAGGCGACGTCGAGGTGCACGTGGCTGTCGGTGATCATCGAGGTCTTGGCCTTGACCGGCGGCGTCCAGCCGGCCGGCTTCCAGTTTTCGGCCGGCACGCGGTAGCCGAGCGCCCCGGCCATCATGAACACGAAGTAAATCGCGGCCAGCGCGAGGAAGGTTTCGACCACGCCCACCGAGGTCGGCGTCGCGAAGTACTTCATCAGCTTGTCGGCGAGCGGCGCACCGATCATCGCGCCACCGCCGAAGCCCATGATCGCCATGCCGGTCGCCATGCCGCGCCGGTCCGGGAACCACTTGATCAGCGTTGAGACCGGCGAGATGTAGCCGAGGCCGAGACCGATGCCGCCGATTACGCCGGAGCCGAGCCAGAGCAGCCAGATCTGGTGCAGATGCACGCCGAGCGCCGAGATGACCAGCCCGCCGCACCAGCACACCGCCGAGACGACGCCGGCCTTGCGCGGCCCGGCCTTTTCCAGCCAGCCGCCCCAGATCGCGGCCGAGGAGCCGAGGAAGACGAAGAACATCGTATACATCCAGCCGAGCATGGAAATCTTCCAGTCGCAGCCGGAGCTGAATACCTGCTCGAAGAAGCCCATGTCCTTGGCGCATTCGATCGACTTGGTGATGCCGAGCGCGCGCGAGAGCGGCAGCCAGAACACGGAAAAACCGTAAGCCATGCCGATGCACAGATGGATGGCCAGCGCGGCCGGCGGCACCAGCCAGCGGTTGAAGCCGGGCTGGGCAACCGTACGGCGACGGTCGAAAAAGTCAGGTGTTGCGGGGGCTGGATTGGCCGCCATGGAACGTCTCCCGGAGATTTTGGCAATCCGCCAGAGAGGCGAATAAGCAGGGGGACGGGATTTTACTCCGATCGAGGCCGGGTTTTCGGCGAAGATGGGGTCTTGTCCGCAAGAAAACGGGGCATTTCGGAGGCAAAAGACGCTACCTGCGTTGATTGCAGGCTTGCCGGAAGCCCGCCAGTCCTCCCGGCGCCGGCGCTAGCGTTTCAAGCGGCAGAGATCCGGCAAATCCGAAGTGTCTTCGCTACTCGCCCAGCAACTGCGTGCAGCGCCCGGTCACGAACTCGCGCAATGCGCGGACCACCGGGCTGATCTGGCGGCGGTCGGCGCAGAGCAGGTGCAGCGGCGCCGGTTCGCCAGTGAATTCGGGGCAGAGCCGGAGCAGGCGACCGGCTTGCAGATCCGCAGCGACATCGAGACCGGACTTGTAGGCGATGCCCTGGCCGGCAAGCGCCCAGCGCCGCGCGACGTCGCCGTCGTCGGAAATGCGGTTGCCGCGCACCTGCACCGACAGCTCCTGTCCGTCCCGGAAGAAGCGCCAGCGATCATGCACCTGCTCGCCGAGCAGGAAGCACAGGCAGTTGTGGCCGACCAGTTCGTCCGGGTGCGCCGGCGCGCCGTGGCGTTCGAGATAGGCCGGCGATGCGACCAGGACGCGCCGGTTATCGGGTGCCACCGGCAAGGCAACGAGCGAGGAATCGGGCAGCTTGCCGTAGCGGAAGGCGAGGTCGACCGGTTGCCGGAAGATGTCGGCCTTGCGGTCGCTGAGCAGCAGGCGCAGGGTCAGCTCCGGGTGCAGCGCCTGGAAATCGTCGAGCCAGCCGAGCATGACATTGCGCCCGAAATCGGAGGGAATGGACAGTTGCAGCACGCCGCGCAAGGCCGCCGAGCCGGTCAGCGCCGCGGCCCGGCCGTCGGCGAGCAGTTGCATGGCCTGGCGGCAATGTTCGAGAAAGACCTGCCCTTCGTCGGTCAGGCGCAGGCTGCGCGTCGAGCGCCGGAAGAGCTGGACGCCAACCTCGGCCTCGAGGCGCTTGAGGGCGACGCTGGCGGCGGCCGGCGTGATATCTAGGCGGCGCGCCGCGGCCGACAGGCTGCCGTAATCTGCCACCAGGAGAAAGAGTTCGAAATCGCGCAGGGTGTTCATGGGCAAATTCTAGGCAGGATCGCCGCCTATTTTCAAAAAATATTTGAAAATAAATTAGTCAAACAGCGGTTTTTTAATAGATCGAATTCGGCGATGATGGCCGCGTCACCCATCCACCGGAGTATCCGCATGCCCCTCAGCGTTGTTGCCACCATCACCGCCCAGCCCGAACACCGCAGTGCAGTCCATGCTGCCCTGCTCGCCGTCATCGCGCCGAGCCGCGCCGAAGCCGGTTGCCTGCAATACGACCTGCACGCCGCGCGCGACACCCCGGACCGCTTCGTGATGATCGAACGTTGGCAGGACGACGCGACGCTCGACCGCCACATGGCGACGCCGCATTTCGCCGCGCTCGGTGCCGCCCTCGACGGCAAGGTCACCGGCGTGAACATCGACCGTCTCGATCCGCTGTCCTGAGCCGCCCACCGGTCAACCCGAAAAAACAGCCAATTTACCCGCGAGAAAAAACCCCATGAACATCGCCCAAATCGCCCAGACCCGCTACACCTCGAAGGCTTTCGACCCGGCCCGCAAGATTCCGACCGAGACCTTCGCCCAGCTTGAAACCCTGCTGCGCTATGCGCCCTCCTCGGTCAATTCGCAGCCCTGGCACTTCGTCGTCGCCAGCACGCCGGAAGGCAAGGCGCGCGTCGCCAAGGCCGCGCAAGGCGCCTATTCCTACAACGAGCAGAAAATCCTGAACGCTTCGCACGTCGTCGTCTTTTGCGTGCGCGAAGCGCTCGATGGCGAACACCTGCTCGCCGTGCTCGAACAGGAAGACAAGGACGGCCGCTTCGCGACGCCGGACGCCAAGGCCGGCCAGCACAAGTCGCGCAGCTTCTACGCCGACCTGCACGCCAACGAGTACAAGGACGCCCGGCTGTGGATGGAAAAGCAGCTCTACCTCGCCTTCGGCACCCTGCTGCTAGGCGCCGCAACGCTGGAAATCGACGCCTGCCCGATGGAAGGTTTTGACGCCAAGATTCTCGACGCCGAACTCGGCCTCGCCGCGCAAGGCCTGAGCAGCGTCGTCATTGCCAGCCTCGGCTACCACAGCAGTGAAGACTTCAACGCCAAGCTGCCGAAATCGCGCCTGCCGGCAGAAACGCTGATCACGCATATCTGATCGTTCCGGAGGTCGGGCGCGCTGCGGCGGGCCGGACCTTGCCCGACACTCGGGCCGGCGGAGTCATCTGCCCGTCATTCCCCTGCAACGCAAGGTGCATAGGCTTGTGCATCTTCTCCACTTGCACCGGGAATCTCCATGCTCAAGCCTTCCGCTCTCGTTCTTGCCCTGTCGGCCGCGCTCGCGCCGACGCTGTCGCTCGCCGACCAGGCCTTTCCCGGCACGCTGACCGGCCATGCCGTGCTGCCGGCGCAAACCTTCCTGGCACCGCCCAAGGATGCGCCGGAAAGCCTGAAGATTTCCGGCAAATACACCGCCGCCGACGGCCGCCGCGTCGATGCCGCGGGCAGCCTGCCCGGTTACTCCTATCTTTCCGACAAGGGCGTGCCGCGCCCGACCGGCGTGCCGCTGCCCTTCAAGGGCCAGCCGGTGCAGGGCTTTTCCGGAATCAAGAGTAACGGCGACGGCACTTTCTGGGTGCTGCAGGACAACGGTTACGGCGCGAAGAACAACAGCGCCGACGCCATGCTGATGTTCCACCGCCTGCAGCCGGATTGGCAGAAAGGCGGCGTCAAGCTGAACAAGACCGCCTTCCTGCACGACCCGGAACGCAAGGTGCCCTTCCTGATCGTCAATGAAGGCACCAAGCAGCGCTACCTGACCGGCGCCGACTTCGACATCGAATCGATCCAGCCGATCGGCGATGCCGTCTGGTTTGGCGATGAACTTGGTCCCTACCTGATCAAGACCGACCGCAAGGGCAAGGTGCTCGCCGTGTTCGAGACCAAGGTCGATGGCAAGACGCTCAAATCGCCCGACCACTACAGCGTGACGACGCCGGCCCCCTCCGGCGCCTTCACCACTGTCGCCCGCCGCTCGCGCGGTTACGAAGGCATGGCCGCGTCGAAGGACGGCCAGTTCCTCTACCCGCTGCTCGAAGGCCCGCTCTGGAACGCCGAAGACAAGAAATGGGAGAACAAGGACGGCCGCGAATACCTGCGCATCCTCGAATTCAGCGTCGCCAAGGGCGAATGGACCGGCCGCTCGTGGAAATACCCGCTTGAGCAGAACGGCAACAACATCGGCGACTTCAACATGATCGACGCCGACAGCGGCCTGATCATCGAGCGCGACAACGGCGAAGGCCTGCCCGAGCACGCCTGCAACGGCCCGGCCCGCCCGGATTGCCAGAACGTGCCGGCAAAATTCAAGCGCATCTACAAGATCAGCCTGGGCGAAGCCGACAGTGAAGGCTTCGTGAAAAAGATCGGCCACATCGACCTGCTCGACATCCGCGACCCGCAGGGCCTCGCCCACCGCGGCGGCAAGGACGGCAAATTCACCTTCCCCTTCGTCACCATCGAGGACGTGGATGTCGTCGACGCCGAGCACATCGTCGTCGCCAACGACAACAACCTGCCCTATTCGGCCGCCCGCCAGCCCAACCGCCAGGACGACAACGAGTTCATCCTGCTGCACGTGCCCGAACTGCTCAAGGCACGCTGAGCGCGGAGACGACGATGAAAAAAACCCACTTCACCGGCCGCCTGGCCGCCATCCTGCTGCCGCTCCTGCTTCTGCTCGCCAGCGGCCTGGCCCAGGCCGGCGAGCCGGTGCTCGACCTCTACCTGGCGCGCCACGGCCAGACCGACTGGAACCTGGAAAAACGCCTGCAGGGCGGCACCGACAACCACCTCAACGAAACCGGCCGGACGCAGGCCCGCCAGCTCGGTGACAAGCTGGCCGGCATCCGCTTTGCCGCCATCTATCACAGCAGCCTGGCACGCGCCGGCGAAACCGCCGCACTGGCCCGCCCCGGCCAGGCCGGCAAGCCGCTCGCCGCGCTTGCCGAACGCAGCTTCGGCAAATTTGAAGGCATGTACGAAGACGGCCGCGACGCCGAACTGAGCGCCGAATTCAAGGCGCGCAGCGGCAATCTCGAAGACAGCCTGGACGGCGGTGAATCCGTCGCCAGCCAGGCCCGCCGCGTCGCCCAGGCGATCACCGAAATCCGCGCCCGACACCGGCACGGCAGCGTGCTGATCGTCAGCCACGGCGGCGTCACCCCGCTCATCCTCGCCGAACTGCTGCAGATTCCAGTCGGCGAGGCGGTCAGCCGCATCAAGCAAGGCAACGACGAAATCTACCTCGTCCGCCTGCGCGGCAAAGCCGCAGCGCAAGTCTGGAAACTGATAGCCAAGGAAACGCTGGAACAACTCTGAACACCAGCCCCCGCCGGTCGCGACAACCGGCGGTTTTTGCCCTTTTTCAGCGGTCGACCGCTGGGGAAGGGCTTTTTTGCTTGGGAGGTTGAGCTTGGGGTTGGCGGGAGACTGAACCTCTACTTGATCCCCAATTTTTTACTGAGTTGATACCTCGCAAGAGCGTTTTCCTTGATCGCGTTCAGCAGCGGTTTAAGCTGCTCAGGTGTTATGTCCACGTCTCCTGCCGGGTAGAGGTTTGGCAACAGCGAGCCGAGAGCATGGACGGGAAAGCCAACGCGAACCTTGCCTTTGGGTGAGTCCGACAAAAGAAATCCCTCGTCCAGAAGTTTGCTGAGAACGTCTCTGGCCGTCCTCTCATTGAGGCCGGTAATCCGAGAAGCTTCACCGCGTTCAAACTCGCCCATCCCGAAAGCGTGAAGAAAGAGGTAAACGGATTCGGGCTTCAGATCGAAACGGACTCGGCGGAAATACCCTTCGGCGCGCGCCTGAAAATTCTCGAGGGCAAACATTGAACCCATGTATTTGGCCTGATCGATGGCCGTCTGCAGAGCGTAGGTGCAGAACTCTGCCAGTCGCTTCTCCGACAAGTTTCCGCGCCCGTCGAGGTCGCCCATTCGAGGTTCGTCTGCTCTGGCCAGCTGTGCCTTGTACTCTTCGGATGTTTTCGCGAATCCTCGTGACATTGACCACAGACATGCAGCATTGACGCCGCACGCTCGCAGCATGGCGTCGAGAGTGATTCGTGCAACACGACCGTTTCCGTCAAGGAATGGATGAATCCATGCCAGGCGATGGTGCGCAGCGAACGACGACACAATGCCGTCAAGCCTCGATATGCCGCCTTTCTTTGCCCATTCAAGCCGGCGTCCGTAGACCTGCACATAGCGATCCAGAAAGCGATCAAGCCGCTCAGCCTTCGGGGCGAGATGTCGGCCTACCTGGACCTCCTTGGTACGGAACTCTCCAGGTGTCATCATCGAGCCGTCGCCAAGTTTCAGTAGCTCATCTGGCAAGTGTTGTCCGAACACACGATGAACATCGAGAAGAAAGGGAAGCAGCGACTGTTGATCAAGTGATTGCTGCTTGGCCCAGCGATCTGCCTCGACATGAGCCAATGCGAGGCTTTGCAAATCCTTCGTCGCAAGCTTCTCGGTGGCTTCCTGCAAGGCCTGCTCGATCTCGATTGGCAATGTTTTGTGCCCTTCGATCAGGTTGCTGTAATAGCAGTTCATGTTCTCGACCAGCGTTGAAAGACTGCGTGCAGTCGAGGGAATGAGCGCGGCGTCGAGGCATGCAGAAGCCTCGGAAAGCTCGGCGGCGAGACCGATGAGGTTGTTGTAAACGGGGCGAATAGCATCGATGACCAATGGCTCCATCTGAACTGGGTCGTCGTAAAAATCAACCATTTTTCACCTCGTTTTCTGCCGATATTTTTACCGATTATAAATCTTGTATTTCAATAGGTTGATTTAATTTTAAAGTAAAATTTTGCCGATATTTTTTCCGATGTTTTCGCCGATCCTCCTGCCGAAGTCACAGGCAAACTTTCGTAGCAAATTCGGTGCTCAAATTTCGGAGGGGGTTTTACCAGCACTCATCGAAACGCTGAAGTTGCCGGAGGAATGCGCCCCTGAGCGCTTCCCGCCCGATTCCCTGCCTCACACAAACAACAAGCAGCCTCACCTCCCCAACATCTCCCGCACCACCCCGACAAACCGCTCCGCCAGCGGCGACGCCTGCAGCGGCAGCAGCAGCGCGCTGTGTGCCTCGGCATCGGCATCCGCGAGCGGCTGGAAGGTGATGCCGGTCGGGGCGGATGGGGTCATGCCGGCCGGGATGACGGCAATGCCGAGGCCGGCGGCGACGAGGTCGAGCATCGAGGTTTTGCGCGAGATGATACGCGCGGTACGCGGCACGAAGCCGCGTTGCAGGCAGAGTTCGGTGACACGCCGGGCGAGGCCGCCGCGTTCGCGGTGGACGGCAGAGACGAAGGCTTCGTCCTGCAGTTCGGCGAGGTGCAGCGTGTCGCGCCCGGCCAGGGGATGCGCCGGCGGCAGGGCGACCCAGAGGCGTTCGGGCGGCAGGTCGAGCAGGCGGACGGCCGGGTCGCGGCGCAGCACCGGCAGGCGGATGATGCCGAGGTCGGCGCGGCCGGCGGCGACCTCGCTGATCTGCGTTTCGGAGGCGATGCGGTCGAGATCAATGCGTGCCCGCGGCGACTCTTCGAGAAAACGCTGCATCGCCGGCAACAGGCTGCGCGCCGGCAGCGAACTGGAATGCAGCAGGCGCAGCACGCCGGCCTCGCCTTTCGCCAGTTGGCCACCCTCTTCGGCGGCGCCGGCGAGAAGTTGTTCGACGCCGAGCACACGCTCGCGGTAGAGCGCCCCGGCCGGGGTCAGGCGCACGCCGCGCGGTTCGCGCACGAAGAGCACGAAGCCGAGTTCTTCTTCGAGCAGCGCAATCTGCCGGCTCAGCGCCGGTTGCGCCACAAACAGGCCGGCCGCGGCCGGCGTGAAGCCGCCGAGGTCGGCGACGCTGAGGAAATAGCGGATCTGCTTCAGGCTAGGCATGCTTTTCTGGAATGAGTTGGCTTGGAATTTGATATTTGTCTTATCCATTAGCCAAATCGAGAATTGAAGCCTTCTCACCCAGGAGCCCAAGCCATGAGCGATTTCAATTTTCTTTCCGGCCTGCTCGCGCAGCCGGCCAGCCTGACATTTGCGATGCTCGCCGTCGCCACCGCCTACACGGTGTTCACGGTGGTCGGCTTTGGCTCGGCACTGTTTGCCGGCGGTCCGCTAACCTTGCTCATGCCGGTGGCGCGCAGCGT
>Ga0074199_1000112_pt1 | contig 176101 bp, 167 predicted proteins | sample EPASupsiteSAE347_FD_64528 | JGI IMG/M metagenome (GOLD analysis project Ga0074199, IMG submission 64528) | Bioremediated contaminated groundwater from EPA Superfund site, New Mexico - Sample SAE3-47 | ecosystem: Environmental > Aquatic > Deep subsurface > Groundwater > Contaminated ... | reverse complement strand
TCAAAACCCCCTCGGCAAGGTCGTAGTGAGTCGTGGGCGTCTTGGCATAGTGAAATCGCCCTGTCGATTCATCTACAAGTATCACATCCGTAAATGTACCGCCTACATCAATAGAAATTCGCATAATACCCTCTGTCTTTTATAATTATTGTATACATCACTATCTAATGATAGAATAGTTTTATATCATAAATGTTGTAATTGTATACAATAGAAAATTTTTGTCAAGTATTTTTTTTTAAATCAGCTTTAACATCACATAATAATAAGCAAATTTTTTCTTGACATATTCTGTTAGATTGTATATTTTTATGCAAGCTGCTTGCAGCCGACCATTTAAGAAGGCATTATGAGACCTATCAGAAAAAAAATCATCCTTGAGCTTCGTGAGGCAATCATCAAGGGAGAGTATCCGCCCGGAACGCACCTTGTAGAGAACGATCTGTGCGCTTGTTTCAAGGCGAGCCGCACACCCGTCAGGGAGGCTTTAGCTCAACTGGAAAAAGAAGGTTTTATCTGTATGATCCCGGGGTCAGGGGCACACGTAGCTAAGCTTTCCATTGAAAATGTCTCCAACATTTATGATATCCTGATCGTTTTGGAAGGGGCTGCCAGCCGTCTGGCCTGTAACCGGATAAGTGAAGAACAACTCGGCAAGCTGGAAGAATACAATTTCCATTTCGAAAAATCCCTGAAGGACCATAACGCCGATTTACTGTTTGAGCTAAACGACCGTTTCCACTGGCTTATCACAAGCGAGACCTGCAATACGTATCTTATGGACATGCGATCCAACTTCCGGGCACTCGTCAATCGCATCTCCCGCATTTTTCTTCATGTTCCCGGACAGATGGAGGCAACCATCGCCGAACATAGTCAGATCATAGCAGCCCTGAAAGCCCGTAATCCCGCTTTGGCCGAGTTTGTCATGCGGGAACACTTAGAGCATGCCAAAAAACAACTGCTCACATATCTTTGTGACAGAAAAACGGAAAACCCGACAAACAAATAGATTCCCGCGGGCAAGCCCGAGGTACTCAAAATGTACATGCTTGAATAGGATGAGCACCTGTGTCGGGATGTCCCGGTAATAGAACACTTCAGCCCGCACAGCGGGCGAGAAGGGGAGGCTCTGGCGGCTTAGCCGACAGAGGGGGCGACGCAAGCCCCAGTAATAGCAGCCTCACTTACGATAGCTCATTGCTTCAGGAATATAGCTTTTAATATTATTTATTCTGGTTTGATCCGCAGGATGGGTGCTGAGAAATTCAGGCTGTGAAGCGCCTTTCTTTGTTTGTGCCATTCTTTCCCAGAAGCTAACCGCTGCATTCGGGTCATATCCGGCCATTGTCATGAATATGAGCCCTAACCGGTCCGCTTCGGATTCGTGCAGTCTGCTGTATGGAAGGAGCACGCCAACCTGTGCACCCACACCATATGCCTGCATAAACAGAGCACCGGTTGCCGCAGGTTGTTGAGATAAAGCAGCAGAAAGCGCAACGCCTCCCATTTGTGTAAGGAGTTCCTGGCTCATCCGTTCGCTGCCGTGCCCGGCAACCGCATGCGCAATTTCATGCCCCATCACCACTGCAAGGCCTGTCTCATCCTTTGTTATAGGTAGAATTCCCGTATATACTACCACTTTACCGCCCGGCAGACACCAGGCATTAGCCTCTTTATCCTCCACAAGGTTGAATTCCCATTTGAAACCTGCTACCCGGTTAGATTGACCACTCTGGGCAAAAAATCTTGTAACTGCATTAGAAATTTTCATTCCGGCATTTTTTACCTGTTGTGTTTGCGCAACATTATTTGATAACTTGTTTTTAGAGAGAAATTCTTTATAATAGTCTAAACCCATCGCATTCATTTGTGAATCGGGCACCAGGCTTAACTGGGATCTTCCCGTGATCGGAACGGTTTCGCATGATACAACGAAACACAACAACAGAAATAAAAAGATGCTATGCCTGAGCAATCTCATTTCATGCCTCCTTTAACTTGTTGTCAGTGCTTTTCCTCTATATTTTATCGTTTCCATGCAAGGCGTCTTTCAAGCCAGCGCGAAAGGCTTGTAAAGGCAAAACAAATGATAAAATATATAACTGCAACAAAGAAGAAAATTTCAGTCGGGTAAATAATTGTCCGGTTATTGATCTGAGTCGCCACATGGGTCAATTCGGATACTCCAACGATAAATGCGAGAGATGTATCCTTAATCATTGATACAAACTGGTTAACAAAAGAAGGTATCATATTGCGCAGCCCCTGCGGCAACACAATGTAAATCATTACCTGCCATAGAGGAAGTCCCGTTGAAAGCCCTGCCTCTGTCTGTCCCCTGGGAATACCCTCAACGCCGGCCCTTACAATCTGCGACATATAGGCCGAAGTAAAGAGCGTTAGCGCCACAATCACCGTCCAATTTTCTGAAACCGTTTGTCCCATAAAGGCCGGCAAAAGGAAATACATCCAGAATATGACCATCAGAAGCGGCATGCCCCTGATTATATTCAATATGACCATTGAACCGTATTTGATAATCCTGTTATGCGATATGCTCATCAGCCCCAGTACGAGGCCTCCGAAAAAAGAAAGAATGCAGGATACTATGGCAAGATAAAGGGTAAGGGCAATACCGCCCAATGCCCCGTGAGGAAATCTCCCTACGAAAAAGTAGGTTATGTTTGTCCATATGACGGTAAAATCGAATCCCGTGCTCATACTAATTTGCCCTCATGGGGTTCAGGACTTTCTTGCTGTAAAGTGTCACCAAGCCTGTAATTATCAGGGAAATAACAACATATACAAGTGTAGCCGCGGTAAAGGCCTCAAAACCTTTAAAGGTATAACTTTCTACCTGTCGTGCCTGATAGGTTAACTCCATGACCCCGATTGTCATAGCCAGAGAAGAGTTTTTTGTGAGGTTAAGGAACTGGTTTATGAGGGGCGGTATCGTAAGACGAACTGCCTGAGGCAGAATGATATATTGCATAGAGCGTATATAAGAAAAACCCGAGCTTCGTGCAGCCTCCGCCTGCTCCTTTGGTATGGAGCGCACACCGGAACGTATATCTTCAGCGATAAAGGCCGATGTATATATGGTAAGCGCTATTACTGCTGCAGCAAACTCAAAATTCGTGGTATTCAACCAATCGTTAAATGCCTTCGGAAGTATTTTGTACGACCCGAAATACCAGAAAAAAATCTGAATAAGCAGCGGGGTATTCCTGAAAAATTCTAAATATCCGTGGGCAAACCACCTGACAGGGCCGATATGGCTCATACGCATGACAGCAATGAGCAGGCCGAGCAAAAATGATAAAACAATCGACACAAAGGAGAGTTCGAATGTTACCTTAACGCCCGAAAGAAGCCACTCAGCATACTGCCCCGATGTAACAACCGCCCAATCAAATTGATACTTAAACAATAGAAGTTAACCTCTAACATGAGCGTGGAGCGTATAGCGTTTAGCGTAGAAGATCTAATAGGTCTTATACGACATATAAGGCCTATGTTTTGTTTTAAACGCTATACGTCCGCACCGTAATAACACGGTTTTACTTATCCGCTGTTATTTTGAATGTTCCTCTCTTCAATGGTGTTGAAGAATTAGGGCCAAACCATTTATCAAAAATCTTTTTTGCCTCGCCGCTCTTTTCCATTTCCACGAGGGTTTTATTAACGAAATCGCTGAAATTCTTTTCGCCCTTGCGGATACCCAGACCATAAGGTTCATCGGAAATCTGGATGTCAGGAATTTCAAATAGTTCTTTATTCGGGGCTTTGCCAAGGATATTTGCAAGGATTGACTCGTCCGTTGTAACTGCAAAAACCTTGCCCTGCTGAAGAGCAAGAAATGCCTGAGGATAATCGTCAAAAGAAAGGATTGTTGCCTTTGGTAATGCCTTCTTTGCATTCTGTTCCGAGGTGGAGCCTTTCGCTGTTCCTATCCTCTTTCCATCAAGTTCGGCAAGGCTCTTTACCGTCCCCTTTTTTACAATAAATTTCTGGCCGGTAAAAAAGTATGTATTGCTGAAGTCAATCTGTTTTGCCCTTTCAGGAGTTTTTGTCATTGTGGCAGCGATAATATCGATATTTCCTTCCACAAGCTGCGGCATACGGCTTGCCGAGGTAACGGGCTTAAGCACAAGCTTCACGCCGAGCTTGTTTGCAATTGCCTTTACAAAATCAACATCATAGCCGACAATTTCGCGTGTCTTCTCATCTACATAGCCAAAGCCCGGGGTAGAATCTTTTACGCCTGCTACCATGACGCCTTTCTTCTTGATCGTCTCCAGCGTATCTGCTGCGAGCAGCGACCCGCACAAACCTGTTACAAACACCAATGCTAAAATAAGTACCCCTAATTTCTTCATTTATAACCTCCTTATTTAGTGCATGGGGGACAGTATTTCCCTAAGGAACTGCTGCGCCCTCTCATGTTTCGGATTTTTGAAAAATTCATCAGGTTTTGCCTCTTCAAGTATGACACCGTAATCCATAAAGGCAACCCGGTGAGCAACCTCGCTTGCAAAACCCATTTCGTGCGTTACCACTATCATGGTCATACCGGAACGAGCGAGATCCTGCATGACAAGCAAAACTTCGCCGATCATCTCGGGATCGAGCGCAGATGTCGGCTCATCAAAAAGCATGATCTTTGGTTTCATTGCAAGGGCCCGGGCAATTGCCACCCTCTGCTGCTGTCCTCCGGAGAGCTGTGTAGGATATGCGCTCACCTTATCTGCAAGTCCTACACGCTCAAGCAGGGTCATGGCGTTCTCTTCGGCTTCTTTTTTAGAGAGTCCGCGTATTTTAATGGGGGCCAGGGTAATATTCCGCAATACAGAAATGTGTGGATATAAATTAAACTGCTGAAACACAAAGCCGATTTCCGCCCGCAATTTGTTAATGTCCGTCTTAGAATCAGAAAGGTCCATTCCGTTTACAATAAGGGCACCCTTATCGATCGGCTCCAGTTTGTTAATAGTGCGTATGAGGGTTGATTTACCTGAGCCTGAGGGACCGCAGACTACCAGCACTTCTCCCGGTGTCACGTGAAGGTTGATATCATTTAATACATGGAGTTTCTTAAACCACTTGTGTACCCCTTGAAATTTGATCATGGGTCACTCCCGGATTATCCTTTGAAATATACTTTTTATATCCTCGGCAACGGTTACAACGATTATGTTTATATACCAACTTACCATAAATAATCAATAATTTAAAATAATCGGTCAGTTTTAGGAAAAATACTTTTTTGCCGACCGCTATCGCTCGACAAATGCAGACAAAAGATTATATGTACCATCTTTTAATTTACCGAACAACGGCAAATTGGTGTCACAATTTGTAGTCCCGGAAATCTTTGCCGTGCATCAGGTGTCAATTAATCATGATGGGTAAGACCGTTGTTGCCGGTACCCACATAACAGTAGAACTTATAATTGGAGAAAACGGCTGCCGGTGAAACTATTGAGCAAATAATCTAAGCCCATCACCTCCTGACCCGTGAAGCTATTCAGGCAGCACTGTCCTTTGCGGCAGAAGCCTTGAAATCAGATGTAATACATCCCTTAGTTGAGACAAGAAGTTGAAGATCATTGCAGACGGAGGAATCGATCGACAAATCATTTAGACTCTAAGAAGTTATGAATCCTGCCTATGACAGAAGCTTATTCATCCGGTACCGTTCTTACCTGCAGGAGAAGTTCATCCGGCAACAGGGGTTTTGAGATAAAATCGATGGTATCGTCATGGACCCCCTTATCCTACCAGATCTTGCCGGGATTCATGATATTGTTCGGATCAACAAGCTTCTTGATGCCCTTCATCAGATTGATTACGTTGGGATCGATGACCCGCCTGAAGAATTTCTGCTTCTCAAGACCGATTCCGTGTTCCCCCGAGAGGACACCGTCGAGAGCAACGGTAGCCCCGATGATCTCATCGAGCCCTTTGAGCGCCCTGTCGTATGCCTCTTTATTGTTTATGTCCGTGAGGATGGAAGGGTGGAGATTGCCGTCGCCCGCGTGGCCCAGAACAGTGATTTCCAGATTATATTTCTTTGCTACCTCTTTACATTTCCTGATGAGATCGGGCATCTTGTTTCTCGGAACGGTGACGTCCTCTGCCAGGACGGTAGCCGCTTTGCCGAAGACCGCGGCGAACCCTGCGCGTCTTGCAAGCCAGTATCTGTCGGCCTCGGCCTGATCCCTGGCGACCCGCACATCCACTGCGCCGTATTTCTTAGTGATCTCGACAATCTGCTCGACCTCCTTCTCCACTGCCTCGGGGATCCCGTCACACTCGAAGAGAAGAACCGCGTCCGCGTCCTTGGGAAGCCCCATGGGCATCATCTCCTCGATCCTGTTGATCACCCAGTTGTCAAGGAACTCGATCTTATCGGGGATAACGCCGTTCTCGAGGACCCGGTAGACGCTCTCCCCGGCCACGGCGACATCGGCGTAGACCGCCATGATCGTCTTCTTCGCTTTGGGGAGGGGGTTGAGCTTCAGCTCTGCCTTAGAGATGATCCCAAGAGTCCCCTCGGAGCTGATGAAGATATGCATGAGGTCATAGCCGACCACGTTTTTCAACGTCCTCCCGCCGAGATTGACGATATCGCCGTTGGCGAGCACTACCTCAAGACCCAGGATATACTGCTTGGTCACCCCGTATTTTACACAGGCAGGTCCCCCGGCGTTCTCAGCGATAATGCCGCCCATCGTTGCGCCAAGGAAACCCTGCGGGTCAGGCGGGAAGAAAAGACCTTCCCTGCCAAGGGCCATGTTCAGGTCCATCAGGACGACACCGGGCTCCACCGTGGCTGAGAGGTTTTCTTTGTCAATACGCAATATCCGGTTCATTTTGGTAGTGACCAACGCGATCCCGCCCATCCAGGGAACGGAGCCGCCACTCAGATTTGTGCCCCCTCCTCTTGGGGTAACCGGTATCTTCTCCGCATCCGCAAGCTTCATGATGGCGGAGATCTCCTGTGATGTGGTAGGGAAAACAACCACTTCCGGCTCATGCTGCCAGTTTGTCGTCCCATCGTAAGAGTACGCCTTCAACACCTCCGGCATTGTAAGGACATCTTCTTTTCCGGTAATTTCCTGTAACTCCGCTAATATCGCTTTTTTAATCATCTCAAACCCTCCTATTATTAAAAAAGTGGTGCTGCTGTATTGTGCGAAAAAATGCGCCCCCAGTGACCAGCTATGCCTTTGTTGAGTTTCATTCTTGCGGCATGACAGATATGCACCGCTCCAGGGACCTACCCGCTTTTTCTACCAACTATCCACAGTTGTTCCTCCTGCACTTGCACTTATTAATTTCCTGTAAACTTAGCGACAATCAGGTTGTTTTGTTTATACATGTCCGTTAGTGCCGGCCGCGAAGCCATGGAAATTCCGGCAATAGGACCGTTCAATGCTCGGTCGGGTTCTCGATAACCTAAGACAGCCATCGATTGAGTTTTCGGCATAAAGTCTGTGAGTGTAGGAGTTTTATCATATTTGTGATCTTCAACGCCGGCAAACCCGACAGCATTCTCTCCTGACCCAAGAAAAAACTCTCTAGTGGCCTTCTTCGTTTCCTCGGTAGCCATAAATCCCACTCAATAATAAGTTACCTACTAATAGGTAAGTTAACAACTAAAAAAAATTTAGCGTCGCACTAACAGAGTGATCTGCTTCATTATAGAATCAAAACTGGATGGCGTTGTTGCACGGACCAATTGTACGGCTCCCTGGAGGCTGGCGGCCGTCAGGAGAGCTTGGTCCCTCGCTTCACCAGGGAAATCGAATGCTCCCTGCTCCCTGCCGTCTTTCAGAAGACTCTCCAACCATCGAAGCATGGAAGAAACGAATTGCCTGGTTTCTTCCTGCATCTCCTCCGGAATCGTTTTGAAATCCGTCTGAAGTGTTCCTCCGAGGCAGATTTGCTGGTGGCAGTCCACAAACTTTTTGAACCTCAAGCATAATTCAGTAAGTTTCTCCGGATATCCAAGATTTCGGCTTTCCAGCGATTGTGTCCAATTTTCAAATCGGTCCATCGCACGACGGATAATAGCGACGCCCAAGTCGGTTTTTGTCGGATAGTGATAATGAATTGATGCATTCCTAATTCCAAGCAAATTAGAGATATCTTTATAACTAAATCCATTGTAGCCCCGGTCGCGCAAAATATTCTCCGCAATATCGAGTATTTGTTCTTTTGTATGCCCTTGGTCTGCCATTAAAGCCTCATGTGAATACTTCTTTCTTACCATAATATACCTATTAATAGGTAGAGAGTAAAGCACAAAAATATTTTCTACCGATGGAGTGATCAGTACCTATCGGTAACCGGCTAAGCCCCAGTGAAATATAGCGGCAAATGCATTGCGCGGAGCAGACCCCTGAAAATATTGAATTATGGAGTAGGGACAAGGATCATCTTGATCGCATATTGGAATTAACAGGGCAGTCCTGCCTTTTCCTGAAAAGTGGCATGATGTGAACGGGGTGATGAACACCCTGGCGAACTACGAGCAATCTCCCGATTATATATCGGAAGGTTTTTCCGACACTGTGCCGGAAACTTCCCAAATCTCTGAAAAGTTAATACGGACAACGTTTTGCACGATTTAATTTTTAAAACTATTTCCGAGGAATTTGTTTAGACTGTAAGGCGGGTGATTGCCTATACCATTAAGTACTTCTTTTTGACTTCTTCATTCGCCTCGAGCTCGGCAACGGTTCCTTCAAACCGGATTCTCCCGTTGTCGATTACATATGCCTTACTGATCATCTTCAGCGCCGATCTTACGTTCTGTTCAGACAGGAGGATGCTGATGCCTGCATCCCTCAGCTTAAGTATCTGTTCCTCAAGATCGCGGACAATAAGCGGCGCCAGCCCTTCCGTGGGTTCGTCCAACAGGAGAAGCTCCGGACCTCCCATAAGGGCTCTGGCAATGGTGAGCATCTGTTGTTCTCCGCCGCTTAAGTTCCCTGCCCTTCTCGTCTTCATTTCGCTGAGAGCGGGAAAAATCTCGTATATCCTCTGTTTATTCCATTCGGTTTCCCTGCGGAAGACTATCTCAAGGTTATCGTCAACACTCAGATCTGCAAAGACCCTTCTGTCGTCGGGGACATAACCGATACCTTTTCTGAAAAGCAAAAAGGGTTTGTGGCCTGTAATGTCTTCACCGTTAAAGGATATGTGCCCTTTCTTCGGAGGGGTAAGGCCCATGATGCTTCGCATGGTTGTGCTTTTGCCTGCACCGTTTCTCCCCAGAAGACCCACCACTTCTCCTTTATTGACGGCAAGGGAAACGTCGAAGAGAATATGGCTTAAGCCGTAATATGTCTCAATCCCTCTTACGTTAAGCATACGTCACTCCCCCCTAAATACGCATCCTGTACCGCCTCGTTGCAGCGCACTTTCTCGCAGGACCCCTGGATTACCGTGCCGCCTCTCACCATAACCATAATACGGTTGGCGATCCCGAAGACAATCTCCATGTCATGTTCACAGAAAAGGATGGTAAGTCCCATAGTTTGGGAAAGTTTTTTAATGAGGTCAATGCACCGCGAGGTCTCTTCGGCGGCCATGCCTGCCGTAGGTTCATCGAGAATAAGGAACTCAGGGTTACCCCCTAAGGCCATGGCAATCTCCAGGACTTTACGGTCACCGTGGGAAAGCAGCGCAGTAGTACGGCCCTTTTTGTGGATAAGGCCGACGCTTTCGAGTATTTCATCAGTTTCTTTGATCGCCAGCTTTGTGGAAGGGGTGAACAGATTCCATGTCTTTTTCTCGCGCGATAATACGGATATCTGGACATTTTCAAAAAGCGTGAGCCTCTGAAACACATTGACTATCTGAAAGGAGCGGGAGATGCGCTTTCTGCATACCTCATAGGGCGGAAGCCCCGTAATGTCTTCCCCTTTGAAAAGCACCTTCCCGGAATCAGGCTTTATGATCCCCGTAATCAGGTTGAAGAGGGTTGTCTTTCCTGCCCCGTTCGGGCCGATGACCGCAACAATCTCGCCTTTTTCCACCGTAAGGTCTGCATTGTCAACCGCCTTGAATCCGTCAAAGGCCTTTGATATGGATATTACCTCTAACATTGCCTAATCCTTTATTTCCGGTTCAATAAGTGTTTTTTTCAATTTTTCCTCCACGTAGCCAAGGATACCGTTGGGCAGGAAGAAGATAACGAGCATCATGAGGATACCGAGAAATAGCGCCCAGTAAACGGTATATGTGCTTATAAAGGTTCTCAGGGCAACGATGACGGCAGCGCCGAGCATGGGCCCGAGGAATGAAAACCATCCCCCCAGTAAACACATAATGAATATCTCCAGCGAGAGGGTCCAGAAAAGCATGTCGGGGAAGACCGTATTATCAACAACAACAAAGAGAGAGCCTGCAACCCCCGCGAAAAACCCCGCAATGACAAGTGCAAGGAGTTGATGCCTCCTCACGTTCACCCCTATCATCTCGCTTCTCACCGGGTTATCCCGAATCCCCTGGAGTGCGCTCCCGAAGGGAGACTGGATGATTCTCCACATGACAAAAAGGCATATGAGGGTGATAATGAGCGTATAGTAGTAAGCACTATTTGATGATGAAAGCATCTCCGGGATAGGTATGCCGTGTATCCCGTCGTCGCCTCCGGTAAATGAATACCACCGGTATACAATAGCCCACACGAGGGAACCGAGAGAGATCTGGAGCATCGCAAAATAGAGTTTGGAGAGACGAATGCAAATAATGCCGAGAACAAGGCCGAATGCGGCAGATACAAGGGGCCCTACAATGAATGCAAGTATGGCAGGCAATCCGGTTTTGGTGAGCATAAGGGCCGTTCCGTAAGCGCCGACACCGTAAAAAACACAATGGTGGAACTGGAAAATTCCTCCGTATCCGACAACAAAGTTGAGGCTCGTAGCAAGAAGGCCATAGAGTAAAATGATCGACACAAGGTAGACATAAAACCGGGGGAGAAAAGCGGGGAACAACAGGAGGATAATGATGCCTGCACCAAGCCAGAGAAGGGTTTTCTTTCTCATATGCACTCCGTTACCACGTTGACCTGAGAAGCCCGGTAGGCCTGAACAACAACACGACAACCACCGCGAGATATGGGAAGATGATTCCGAATTGGGGCCATACGAGGATACCCATCGATTGAGTGAGACCAAAAATCAGGGCGCCGAGCAGTGCGCCCCAGATGTTCCCGAGCCCACCCATTATAACAATAAGGAACGCCTCAATAATCAGGTTATGATCCATGCCGAGGGTAACGCTTACCGTGGGCGCCACAAGAACACCCCCAAGTCCTGCCAGGAAACAGCCGATGACAAAGACAGTGGCAAAAACCCAGCTTACGTTGATGCCGACAGCGCCGACCATCTCCCTGTCTACTGCTGCTGCCCGGGCAATCTTCCCTATCTTTGTTCTATTGGTGAGAAGCCAGAGGAGTATTGCCACAATAGGACCCGCAATGAGGAGGAAGAGATTGTAGAGGGGGAAAGGAAGGCCTCCGAAGAGGGGCACAAAGCCCTGAAAAATATGGGGCACCGGTACCGATTTGTACTCGCCGCCCCATACAAGTTTTACAAGGTCGCCAAAAACGAGGGAAAAGGCAAAGGTAAGAAGGAGGAGCATGAGATGCTCCCGTTCATACAGGAACTGGAACATGCCCCTTTCCGCAATAAGACTTATAAAGGCTACTACGAGGGGGGCGATGATGAGTGCCATCCAGAAACCGGTAGAACCGCCGCCGAAGAGCTTTGTCACCGTAAAAGCGGCAAAGGCCCCGATCATATAGAGGGAGCCATGGGCCACATTGGGAATCCTGAGAACGCCGAGTATCAAACTCAGGCCTGAAGCCACGATAAAAAGTATGGTGGTACGGCTCAGGCCGACAAAAATCTGCGACAAAACGCCCGGAGGTATTATAGAATAGATAACATCCATCTATTGAACTCCTTTTTAGAGAACTCCTTGGTATCGGGTGTTTCTACTTGCGGACCTTTTTTACCTCATCACAGGTGGGCATGTAATCTTTTGCCTGGATTACCTGAATATCGCCTGCTACGAGAAAATCATATTTGGGGTCCTTTTTCGTCACCCCGAAATACATGGGAAGCTCAAGCTGGTGGTCACATCCTCTGATTGCGAGGGGACCCACCGGGCTGTCGAGCGACATGCCTTCGAGGGCCTTGATCAGACCTTCTGTGTTAATCTTGCCGGCTTTCTTGTATCCTTCGGCTATGAACTGGGCAGTCATGTAGCCGGAGAGGGCGCCAATTCTAGGTTCCCTGTTATACATCTTTTTAAATTCATCAACAAACACCTTATTCGCCGGGGTGTCCGGATAGTAGAAGAAGTAGTTGGCTGTCCCATACACACCTTCAGGTGCATTCTGACCCTGTGGTTTTAAAACGGAAAGCTCTATTGCGGTGTGCTGATAGAATGGTATTTTCTGACTCAATCCCGTTGCTTTGGCAGCCTTCTGGAAATTAACCATACCTGACCCGCCGGTAGCTGCTATGATGAAATCAGGTTTTGCTGCGAGCATCTGTGTGATATAGGGCGTAAAGTCTGCCTCTCCGACCTTCCACCACGATTCTCCGACCTTCTGGACCTGCGGTTTCAATTTTTTCAGGTTGTTCCACACGTTATCGGCAATGGCATGGCCGTATTCATAATCATCGCCGGCAATCCAATATTTTATGTATGGTTTTTTCGCCAGAGCAACGGCTGCAGCCCTTCCTGCCATGGCGGTATTTTCGTTCATATTGAATATATACTTGTGTCCTTTTTCACCAATAATCTTATCGCTTTTTGCAAACGTTACAAAAAACGGCACCTTTTCTTTTTTCACAAAATCCGAAATGGCGAGGGTTGTTGCACTGTTGATGGTACCCATAAGGATATCAACCTTTTCCTTAAGCACGAGTTCTTTTGCCATGGCAAGACCGATATCCGGCTTGAATTTCTCGTCCCGCGTAGCGTACTCGATCTTCTTCCCGAGAACGCCGCCCTTTGCGTTGATCTTGTCTACGGCAAGTTTGAACCCATCGAGCACATCCATTGTGAATGTCGTTGCAGGCCCGGTGTATGTGTCAACAATGCCGACCTTAATTGTGTTTTGGGCATGCGTCAACGGACATACCGCAAATAAACCGGCAAAAAATAACAAAAACATCGAAAGTAATAGTGATTTTTTCATAAATACACCCCTTTTGTGTTTTTTTACTGCCTATTCTTTTATCCTTATTATATGGAAACTTTTAAAATATATCCCTGTATTTGTCAATATTAATCCTGCAATTAGTGCAATTCATTTAAATTGGTGTTTGCATAAGGGTTTTTTATTTGACAAGCATCAGTTTTTATATAAGAATTTACATGCATTGAATTTCCCAAATTGAAGAGGAGGGATTATGTTTAAAAAAGCAACCGTTGTAGCTTTTGTGTTAATCGCTTTTGTTTTTTCATCTTTCGCTATTGTTGAAGCAAAAGTCATTGTTAAATACGGTCACGTAGGGCCGCCGATTCACCCGCAACATTTCGGCGCATTAGCATTTGCAAAATATGTTACCGAGAAGACGAAAGGTGAAATTGAGGTACAGGTATTTCCCCTCGGTCAGCTCGGCGGTGAACGCTCCATGACAGAACAGGTCCAGGCCGGGACCCTCCACATGACGGCTGTAACATCAGGGGTACTCGCCAATTTTGTGCCTGAAATCGGCATCATTGAATTGCCTTTTGTCTATCCGAACAGGGAAACGGCATATAAAGTCCTTGATGACAAAGAAGTCAAGGAAAGATTTGCCAAGTTTTGTGAGCCCAAGGGGTTTATTTTTATAGGATACACCGAAAATGAATTCAGGGACATGACAAACTCAAAAAGACCCATAAAGAAACCCGACGACTTAAAAGGATTAAAGATACGGGTCGTCGAAAGCCCCATATTCATTGATACATTTAAAACGCTTGGCGCCAACCCCACCCCCCTTCCCTTCCCGGAAATCTACAACGCCCTGCAGCAGAAGGTGATAGACGGTCAGGACAACCCGCTCTATACATCAATCCTGATGAAATTTACCGAAGTAAATAAATTCGCCACCATAACGAACCATATTCTCACCGAATGTCCGACAGTGGTGAACAAAAAATTCTGGAACTCCCTTACCCCTGAACAGCAGAAGATTTTCAGGGAAGCTGCGGAAGTCCAGATTAAGGTGAACCGGGAAGGCAATGCAAAAGGCAGTGCCGATGCGGTAGAGAAAGCACGGGCGCAGAAGGTGGATGTATACGTATTGACTGCACAGGACAGGGCGGTCTTCAAAAAGGCTGTAAAACCTGTTTACGACAAATATAAAGGGGTCTTCGGCGCCGAGTGGTACGATTACTTCCTCAAAAAGGTAGATCGCTACTCAAAATAAGGCGGAATGAACGATCTGATTAAAAGGCTGAATAAATTCGAGGAGGGCGTTCTTGCCTATGCCCTCCTCGGTATTGCAGTCTTTACATTTGTTGAAACCGTATTACGGTACACCATCTCCTATACATTCACATGGTTCAACGAGCTTGCAAACTATACGATTATTTTCTGTACATATCTCGGGGCATCGATCGGCGTTAAATACGGCACTCATTTTTCAATGGAGGCTCTGACAGAATACTGCCCCGATAAGGTAAGTCATCTATTGAAGGCTGCGGCCTACTTCATATCAGGCATTATGGCAGCTCTCTTCGTTTATTACGGGACCAAACACCTCTTTAACTTAGAGTCTTTCGGCGTGAAGAGCTCCGCCATGCAGATCCCGATGTATATTCCCTACATACCGATACCCCTGTTTTCCATTTCTATGGCCTTCAGGTTTTTTGCCTTGTCATACAAGCATTTCAACGACTTCTTAAAGGGTGCGCCTTTTGAAAGGGTCAGGAGAAAATAACCTATGACGCTGACCATCGTCCTCCTCTGCTTTTTTGCCCTCCTCACGCTCAGCATGCCTATCTCCCTTCTCCTTGCCGCCACCACCGCCGTATACCTTATTTTTATTGCCAACACCCCCGTAACATCCCTTATACAACAACTTTTTAACGGGCTCGATAATTTCGTCCTCCTTGGCGTGCCTTTTTTCATACTCGCCGGCAACATAATGGCTGAAGGAGCTATATCCGACAGGCTTGTCGGGGTGATGAAGCTTTTTGTCGGCAGGTTCACCGGCGGCCTCGCCATGGCATCCGTTATGGCCTGTATGTTCTTTGCCGCCATATCGGGCTCTTCCCCGGCAACCGTTATCGCCATAGGGAGCATCATGATGCCGGCCCTTATCAAGGAAGGCTACGGCGACAAATTCTCCATAGGGCTTCTTACATCCTCAGGCTCTCTCGGCATCCTCATACCCCCCAGTATCCCCATGATCCTCTATGCCCTCGTCATGAATGTCTCTGTTGCGGAAATCTTCATGGCCGGCTTCCTGCCCGGCATATTTATTGGGTGCTGCCTCATGGGTTACTCTTACTACATGTCGCGCACACACGGCTGGCGTTCCGAGGTGCGCTATACCGTAAAAGACGGGCTGAAAATTATAAAAGACGGGATATGGGCGCTCTTTCTTCCGGTCCTTGTCCTCGGCGGGATATACGGCGGCATCTTCACTCCCACAGAGGCGGCGGCGGTATCCGTTGTTTACGCGCTTTTTGTAGAGCTTTTCATCTACAAAGAACTGAAATTCAACAAACTCTTCGCCATCTGCAGGGACTCGGCAATCCTCTCAGGCTGTCTTCTTTTTATTCTGTCCTGCGCCATGAGCTTTATCTGGCTGTTAACTGTTGAACAGATACCTATCAAGCTTGCGGAGACAATCGTATCCAATATCCATAGCAAGTGGCTCTTCCTCCTCGCCATAAACGGGGTGCTCCTTCTTATCGGGGGCCTTATGGACATTGTTACCGCCATCATCGTCATATCGCCCATACTCGTGGAAACGCTTAACAGATACAACATAGACTATATCCATTACGGGATTATCATGATCGTGAATATTGAATGCGGATTCCTGACGCCGCCTTTCGGCCTTAATCTTTTTGTCTCCATGGCAATCATGAGAAGGTCTCTCATTGAAATCGGCAAGGCGGTATTACCCTTTATATTACTCTTTCTATTCTGCCTCCTTGTGATAACGTACGTTCCAAAGCTCTCAACCCTGCTCCCCAAACTCCTCCTTAAATAACATATGAAAATATCCCTTAAACACGGCCTGTGGAATGGAGATTACGGCCTCTCTCTTCAAGTCCCGGACAGGTGGAACACGACCGTCCTTCCCATGCAAGGCGATAACAAAGGCATTCTTGGCAAAGATATTCTCAGAAGGGCAATAACGCCTCTTGCACCAATGCTGAAGGACAAAAAAGAGATCTGCATACTCTTTGACGATCTGTCCCGACCTACAAAGGCTTACAAGATTTTACCTTTTCTTCTTGAACTGTTCGAAGCGCATGACATAAGGGATGAGCAGGTGCGGTTTATATGCGCACTTGGAACCCATGGACCCCTCGACAATACAGCCTTTCGTAAGAAACTGGGGACGGAAATGGTGGAAAGGTTCTCCATTTTTAACCATAATCCTTTTGAAAACTGTGATTTTGTGGGAAAAACCAGGCTCGGCACACCTCTCATGGTAAACAGGGAATATCTCTCCTGCGACCTGCGGATCGGCATCGGGGCATTCGTACCCCACTCGTTCTGCGGTTTCGGGGGTGGTTGCAAGATCATAATGCCCGCCTTAAGCCATATTGACACCATCGAATACCATCACGGGGTACTTTTAAAGAAATACTGGGAGGTCTCCTACGGCATAGAAAAGCATAAAGACAATCCGCTTCTCGATGACATTAAAGAATGCGGAAGAATGGCGCGACTCGATGCAAAGATTGACGTTCTCATCAACACAGGGGCAGATATCGTTGACATCTTTGCAGGCAACCCTGATGATCTCTATGCATATATGGCTGATAAGGCCCCTGCACACTATAGCACAAAGGTTCCCCACAAAGCGGATATAGTCGTTGCAAACGCATACAGCAAAGCCGATGAGTCGGTTATAGCACTCTCCCTGGCCGAGATGCTGCTTAAAGATACCGGGGGCCACATTGTGCTCCTTTGCGATGTACCGGAGGGACAGATAATCCATTACCTCCTCGGAAGATTCGGGAAAAGTACATGGGGGAGGCTTGCCTTTGGTGAAAGGAAAAAAGACAGAAGGGTAAGAAAAATATTCATCTGCTCGCAATACAGGGACAGGACAAACGAATGGTGGTTCGGGGGAAAAGAAGACATATCATGGCATAAGGATTTAAATGAAATTATTAGCATCGTCGACGACGAATATAAACACAAAAGCCCCGATGTCCTCGTGCTTCCCGATGCCACGATCCAGACCCTTTACCGGGGTGAGTAAAACGCCATGCTGAAGAATGGAAGGAAAAGGTCTGCAAAGTCCGGTCTGCCGCCCGGAACACCGGTCTATATCGGTAAGCACAAGACCGGCGAAGCCAAAATTACCGTATTGGTATATGATGAAACAACTTTTCAGGAAAAAGCGGTAAACACAATCGAAGACGCCGCACCTCTCCTGGATGTCCCGGCTATAAAATGGATCAATATCGACGGCATTCATCAATTGAACGTTGTGGAAGAGATCGGTAAGCACTTTCATTTACATTCCCTCACATTGGAAGATGTCATGAATACCAATCAGCGTCCGAAGGTGGAGGATTTCGGAGATTATCTTTATATTGTTTTAAAAAACCTGGCCCGCAATGCTCAAAACGAAACCGTGGAAGCTGAGCAGATAAGCATTATCCTGGGTGAAGATTTTGTTATCACCTTCCAGGAAAACGAAGAGGATCACTTCACACACATAAGGGAGCGGTTGAAAAGCGAGGCAAACCATGAAAAAGCAATGGAAACGGATTTTCTCGCCTATTCGTTGATCGATGAGGTTGTGGACAACTATTTCACGGTCATCGAAGGGCTTGAAGAAGAAATAGAACTTCTCGACGAAGAGCTTGTTTCGCGACCAACGCCTAAAACGATGGAAATGATTCACAAATTAAAGGGCCGCGTATTTTCCTTGCACAAATCGGTCTGGCCGCTCAGGGAGGTTATTAACAACCTTGAAAGAGACGGTTCAAGGCTTATTCACGAATCTACACGTATTTATATAAGGGACATCTATGACCACACAATCCAGATGATCGACACCATAGAAATCTTCCGTGATATGCTCTACGGGATGATCGATATCTACCTCTCCAGCATAAGCAACAGATTAAACGAGGTCATGAAGGTATTGACCATCATTGCCACAATATTTATGCCTTTGACCTTTATTGCCGGCGTCTATGGAATGAATTTCAAATACATGCCCGAACTCGATTGGCCGTGGGGCTATCCGGCAATCTGGCTTATCATGCTGACTATCGGCATATCCATGCTCATCTACTTCAAGAGAAAAAAGTGGTTGTAAAATAAAAACTACATTAACTTTTCCATACGTGGTTTCATGCGTTGCATTATTGCTAAGCCTAAATTTCATTTGAATTAACGCCTGCATTACGCTAACTTAATACACATGACAGAAAAACCGGCAGACAACGCAAAATACTCCCTGTGCTTCGTATGCATCGCTGCCTTGTTCACAACATGCCTCATCACATCAAACATTACTGCCGTGAAGCTAATCGGCATCTTCGGGCTGGTTGTCCCTGCAGGCATAATAATATTCCCCTTAAGCTATATATTCGGCGATGTCTTGACAGAAGTTTACGGTTACCGGAAGGCCCGCCTTGTAATCTGGCTCGGCTTCCTGTGCAATCTCATGACAGTCGCAGCCATCTGGCTTGGGCAGATACTCCCTGCTGCATCATTCTGGGATGGGCAATTTGCTTATGAGCGTATTTTAGGGTACACTCCCCGCTTGCTCGCGGCTTCATTCATCGCATATCTTGCGGGCGAATTTACCAATTCCTTCGTCCTCGCAAAAATGAAGGTAGCAACCAACGGCAGGTTTTTATGGGCGCGCACCATAGGGTCCACTTTGGCAGGACAGGGGCTTGATTCTCTCGTATTTATGCTTATAGCCTTTATCGGGACAATTCCCCACGGCATCCTTGTAAACGCAATCGTTACCCAATGGCTCGTAAAATCAGCCTATGAAGCAATACTTACGCCTCTCACTTATCGGATCGTAGCCTTCCTCAAACGCCGCGAAGGGGTTGACGTATACGATAGAACCACACGATTTAACCCTTTCTTCATTACGGAATAATCCAAATGAGAATAAGTTCGGGATTTTCAGATGAATAGGGCCGTGGTACTTCTAAGCGGCGGCATTGACTCGACAACCGTTATGGCCATTGCGAAACAACAAGGCTACAGATTATACAGCCTCAGCTTCGATTATGGCCAGAGACACCGCATCGAACTCGAAGCAGCCCGGAAAATTGCGGCAGCCATGGGCGTCGAGGAACACCTCGTCGTAAACATTGACTTGAGAAGGATCGGCGGGTCAGCCCTGACGTCATCCCTGAAAGTCCCAAAGAGGCGCACAGAAGAAGAGATCACCCACGGCATACCGGTTACGTATGTACCCGCGCGGAATACGATCTTTCTTTCCTATGGCCTTGCATGGGCGGAAGTACTCTCTGCGCCTGACATATTTATCGGTGTGAACGCCATCGATTACTCAGGTTATCCTGACTGCCGCCCTGAATATATCAAGGCATTTGAGAATATGGCGAACCTTTCTCTCAAGGCAACTGTGGAGGGCAAAATGAAAATTACCGTTCATATACCCCTTATCAACTTGACCAAGGGAGAAATAATCCGTAAAGGCGCTGAGCTTGGTATTAATTATGGCCTTACTCACAGTTGTTATGATCCTGCCCGCAACGGTAAGGCCTGCGGATTGTGTGACAGTTGCGAATTAAGACAAAAAGGCTTCAGGGAGGCCGGTATTCCCGACCCCACGGCGTATACCGATAATAATGTGAAAGGTGAAAGCTTTAATCCTGCCGAAGGTGGGACAAGGTGAAAGGCTTGAACCCTTTTCGCTTGTTCCTTCGTCTTTTACGATTTACGCATTACGATCTTTAAAGATAAATTCCAGTTCAAAGTGCACCATATGAGATAAGCAGTAGGACATGACAGGATTTTCTGGTAGAGTGAAGCAAGGCCAAAGCTAAGCGAGGACGTTTTAGCTCGACCTCAGCCTCAACCTCAGCCTGCATTTAGATGTCTATAACCCTGAGGGTTTCCCCCATTCCTTCCAGTTCATACCTGTCTTCTTTTCCCAATCCGACTCGAATTTTTCGGTGAAAAAGCCGTGCAACTTTTCAAAGAGCCTTTTCCAGCCGGGCTCGAACTCGTAATCCAGCACGTCTTCAAGAAACGGAACAATTTCGCCAAGTTTTTCCTTGGGGAGGTATGCCCGTGCACCCATTTCATGCGAGCGCTTCAGGGCTTCAGAGCTTAACGCATGGGCAGTAAGCATGGCAACCTTCATACCTTTTTTCACAGCAAGCTCAAGGAGGTCAAAGCCACGCACACCCATAATATCGAGTATCACAACATCATAGCTGCCGGATTCCAGCTTCTTTAATGCACCCTCATATGTAGTAGCCTTGTCAAAGGTACACTTCGGACAAGCATCCATTATCTCTTCCGATAAGACTGTCAATACATCAGGCTCATCATCCACTGCCAAGATTTTCTTTCCGTCTAAAGCAGACTCCTTCATAACGCTTTCCTCCTTATGTTTTTAAGGTTGAAGGGGCGGAATCCGAACCGTAAAACACGTTCCTTTCCCTTCCCCGCTTGTCAAGGTAATCTTGCCGTTAATCGTATCAATAAGCGTTTTCACGCACGAAAGACCGAAACCGAGTCCCCTTTCATCGCCTTTCGGCTTATCTTTCGCATAGAGGAAACGCTTAAAAATATATTCCTGTTTCTCGAGCGGTATGCCGGACCCATCGTCTTCAACAATTACGACAAGGTCTTCATCGCCGCTGATAAATATGTTAACATGCTGCCTGCGATATTTCAGCGCATTCGTAATCAGGTTCCGGATGATCTGCTGAATCTTTTTCTGGTCATGGATAAAGGGGCTTGAGCTGTATTTTCCTTCAATGTGCACGAAAACACCATTATCTCTGAGAAGTTGTAAAAAACCATCAGGGCTGTCTGCTGACGACATTTTTTCCAGCATGTCAGGGTTGAACATCTCCATCGCCTCAGAGAGTGAATCCCTGAGTATCTGTGGAACCGAACACTGTTCCTTCCGGAATAACCCTTCTTCGGAGCGATAAACCTCTATAATCTCATGGAGAAAGGACTGCGCTTTATTCGCATTCCTTAAAACCATATTAAGGGCCTTCCGCTGACGGTCATTCAACGGGCCATACCTGTCTTCCTTATTCAGAAGGTTGCTGACGCTTGTCGATGCTATTGATAAGGGTCCTGTGAGATCATGTATCAACAGGTCAATTAAGGAGTCTCTCTCATTCATGACGCCACGCCTCCTGCCTGTGAAAAGCTTGTCGCATACCCTGCACTATTTATAACGTTTTTTAACATATCAGCGTTTTCTGATCGCTTCGCGATTCGCATTTGCACTTGCGCGATTCGATTTATTGCTTTTCACCTTTCACCTCATCACCTTTTCCATCCGAACATCCCTGATTAACTGTTCGGAGAATCGCTGCATATTCACGCTCATGCCGCGGGCGAACTCGTCAGGAGAATGCTCTTTAAGAGATTCCTTAAAATGGTACCGCTTTTGAAACACCAACCTTTTTGTAAGTTCCTTCTGACTCCCATCAATAAACGACACGTTTACCTTCAGGACCGCCTCCAGCTTATCCTGTTCCATCATCTCCAAAAATTCCTCGACCCCGCCCTCAATAATAAACCTTGCATCCTCAATGTCACGGTACGAAAAGACCGCCGAAAAAGCATTCGATGCCCTGAAATCGCGAGCCAGGTAATCGGTCACCATATCGCCCGGGTTAATCCTCCAGCGGTTATAATTGTAAACGGCAAGTTTATACGGCTGAGTCCTGTATAACATTGCCTGGGAATTGAAGGATTGAGCCACAGAAAAACGCTCGATCTTAATCGATTCGCCAATGCGGCCAAGGGACTCGAAAGTTGGCGGGGCATATTCCAGAGCATACTGCTCAACGAGATGAGGCGCTTTCGATCGTCCGAAACAACCGGCAACGAAAAGAATACAGAAACATAAACTTAGAATTGCACAAGCCTTAATCCCGCCGAGGGCAGGACATTTAGAATTTAGAATTTTCTTCACTCCTTTTCCTCCCGATCGAAATAGTGATTAAGTGATTAAAAAGCAAATAAAAGACTAAAGCCGAATCTTTTACTTCTTTTTACTCAATTACTCAATTACTCAATCACTCAATCACTCAATCACTCAATTACTCAATCACTCAATCACTCAATTACTCAATTACTCAATTACTCAATTACTCAATCACTCAATTACTCAATCACTCAATCACTCAATTACTCAATTACTTCCCCGTCGGCGGTTCGCTGAAAATAATATCAGACGGGTCAGCATTCAGCCTGTTCAAAAGGTTTTCAAGTGTCTCCGAGGCCCGTCTCAAATTTTCGCTCGTTATTTGAATTTCAGTTGCTACAGCATGGGTTCTCCTTGCTGCGTGATCCACAAGGCGATTTGCCTTATCCGCTGTATCTGCAATATTTAAGGCGCTGATCTCCTTATTCATATTTTCAACAGCCTTTTTTGCACCGGTAATAACGTCCCGTGCATCTTCGAGCATACCGTCAACCTTACCTCCCTTTTCTAAAAATTCGTTTATCCTCTTCGAAGTATTCTCCAGATCAACTGCTGCGTTTGCCAGACTCGTTATGATAGCATTCATTTTAGAATCACTGATAAATGTTTCCATCGATTTTGCCGTAGATTTAACCTGATCGGATATACCTTTAAAATCGAGCTGGTTTGCCTTCTCAACGACACTGTATATACCTGCAAATATTTTCTGCATATCTGACGGGATAGATGGTATTACAGGGTGGCTTGTAGGAAAATTTATCTTCGGTGTAAGTTTTGCATATGACGGTTTTGTCTTTTCCAGCCCCACAAAGACGAGACCGGTTATGCCTGCCATCTCAAGTTTTGCCACAACAGTTTCAGACATATCACCCTGTAAATTAATTTTCATCGTCACTTCGACAAGTCTGTTGTCCGGCGCCACGCTGATCTTTGTGACCCACCCCACATCAACACCCTGATACTTTACCCTCGAATCTATCTGCAACCCCTGAACAGACTCTTCGAAATAGGTAACAAACTTATCGCCCTTTTGAAAATAGTTGGAGGCGCCTACCCATATAATAACGGCTACCCCGATTAATGTGCCTATTACAACAAATAGACCGACAGTGAATAACGGCTTTTTTCTGGACATTTATATTCCCTTCTTGTGTCTGTTAATGTGTCGTCTTCCTGTTAAAAAAGTTTGATACCCGCGGATCTTCCGAGTGTTCTTTTAATTCACGGGGATCACCTTCTGCTATTATACCCTTTTTGCTCTTATCGAGCATAATTATTCTATGGGCCACATTAAAAATTGACTGAAGTTCATGCGTCACAATGACCATTGTTGTGCCGATGCCTTTGTTGAGGTTTTTTATCAGCATGTCAAGCTCGACAGATGTAACAGGGTCAAGGCCTGCCGAGGGTTCATCAAAAAACAGTACCGTAGGATCCAGCGCCATGGCCCTTGCAATGCCTGCCCTTTTCTTCATGCCGCCGGATAATTCAGAAGGAAGATGATTTTCATACCCTGAGAGTCCTACCATGCCGAGTTTTGTTTTTACCATAAGGTCAATGATGTTTAAAGGTAGATGGGTAAGTTCCATGAGGGGAAGCGCAACGTTTTCGTATAATGTCATTGAGCCAAAAAGCGCACTCGATTGGAAAAGCATCCCCATACCCTTCCTCAGCTTTCCCATTTCTTCATCATCTGCATCCGTAATATCAATGCCGTTAATAATTACTCTGCCCGAGGCAAGTTCATGCAGCCCGATCATATGTTTCAGGAGTGTTGATTTTCCGCACCCGCTCCCGCCGAGAATGATGAAGATTTCACCCCGGTACACTTCAAAACTCACGTTCTCAAGAACGGTATTATCCCCAAAACGTGCCGTCAGGTTCTCAACAACGATAATCTTTTCGGAAGAGCTGTTCAATGTTCCATGTTCAACGTTCAATGTTAAAATCCTTAATGTTTAATCCCGAATTTTCCTTTCAGCACCTTTTAAGTTTCATATGAAACTGTCAATTTCCATATTTGCTTTTCAACGTAGAACTTTGAACGTTGAACTGCATCATATATAATTCAACAGGATTGCAAAAATCGAATCAACCACTATAATAAGGAACAGGGCTGCCACTACAGCCGACGTTGTTGCATTACCAACATCCTGCGCGCCGCCCTTCACCGTAAATCCCCTCTGACATCCAATCCCTGCAATAAGTATTGCAAGGACTACCGCTTTTATCATACTCGTCACAACATTAAATATGCTTATCGCCTTGATGGACTGCTGAACAAAGGTATAAACCGTCAGGTCGAGAAAAAAGACGCCTATCACTAACCCGCCCATAATGGCAAAAAGGTCGGCAAATAAGGTAAGGAGAGGAACAACCATTATGGCGGCAAAAACCTTCGGGATTCCAAGAAATCTCACAGGATTAAACCCCATCGTGATCAATGCGTCCACTTCCTCGTTTACTTTCATGGTTCCTATCTCCGCAGCAAAGGCTGAACCGGAACGGCCTGCCACAAGAATTGCCGTCATGATCGGGCCTAATTCCCTCACCATGGCCAGACTCAAAAGCGATGGAACATATATATTTGCACCAAATTGTTTAAGCTGCAATGAAGACATGAAGGCAAGAATAAGACCCAGTAAAAAGCTGATGAGCCCTACAATCGGAAGCCCGTCTACACCCACCTTTTTCATGTTGACAATCATATCGGTCCACCTCACCGAACGGAGATGAAGCAGAGAATATATAATTTCCAGAATAAGCTCCCCGCCAAAGGTAATAACTTCTATAATATCGTCATAAAAGCTGATGCTCCCCTCGCCTATACGCTCAAAAAACCCTGCTGTCCTCTTTTCCGCTATGATAGGTCTTGCACTGAGCGCATCCCGGTCAAGGAGGGTCATTATCCCCTTCACCTTATCAGACATATTCAGGTATGAGAATGGTATGGACTTTCTTCCCGCTTCGTTTTCCAGTTGAATGAGTAATAACGCGCCCGCACTGTCCAGATACTCAATATTTCCAAGATCGGCAGTAAGTTTTACAGGGTGCTTCTCTTCTATGAGAGATTTTATCCTGGGCAACATGAAACTTATGTTATCCAGTGAAACGCTGCCCGAGATGAAGATGGTAACGTGACCGCCATTCTCTCCGGTAACCGAAAGGGCATATTGATCATGTAGCATAAACTATGTATATCATAGTTCTGAGGAAGGTGGAAGGTGAAATGATAAATGCGAAAGTGCAAACGCGTATTGCAATGATTTCATCAGCTATGGGATTTTATATTGTATTTCTTGATCTTATACCTGAGCATGCGCTCGCTGATGCCGATGATTGCCGCTGCTTTCGTCTGCACCCCGTCAGCTTTGGCAAGGGCGTCCAGAATCATCTTCTTTTCCATGGAATCGACCATATCTTTAATGCCCCCTGTAGCAGCGGTCTCATCCGCTGCATAAGACAAAGGCAGATCCTCTTTTGATATGTACTCATTCCTGGTCAACACCACAGCCCTCTCTATAATGTTTTCAAGCTGACGCACATTTCCCGGGTAATCGCTCTTAATCAGGATATCCCTTGCCTCATTTGTGAAACCCTTTATCTCCTTCCTGTGTCTGTCGTTATAACGCTTCAGGAAGAAATCCATGAAAACCGGTATATCTTCCCGTCTTTCCTGCAGAGGAGGGATACGAATCGTCACCACATTGAGCCTGTAATAGAGGTCTTCCCTGAATGCCCCCTTCTTCACCTCTTCTTCGAGGTTCATGTTCGTGGCTGCGATGATTCGTACATCTATTTTGGTCGGATGAAGCCCTCCCAGTCTTTCAACCTCTCTCGCCTGAATTACCCTCAACAATTTCGATTGCAGAAGGAGCGGCATGTCGCCTATCTCATCAAGGAAGAGCGTTCCTTTGTTTGCAAGCTCAAACTTGCCGACCTTTCTCTGAAACGCACCGGTAAATGCACCTTTTTCATATCCGAAAAGTTCGCTTTCAAGAAGGTTGTCCGGAATGGCCGCACAATTGACCTTCACAAGCGGCTGATCTTTCCGCTCGCTTAGCTCGTGGATCAGATCTACAACAAGTTCCTTGCCTACACCGCTCTCCCCCTGAATGATGCAGGTGGAATCGGTTTTTGCAATCCTTGCAACAAGGCTTACGACCTCGTTCATCTTATCGCTTGTATAAATAAAATTAATTGTTTTAAGCCTGCCCTGAAGCACTTCTTTCAGTATCTTATTTTCATGGATAAGGTGCCTTTTCTCTTCAATTTTTTTTATCCTGAACAAAAGGTCTTCAAGGTCAATGGGTTTCGTCAGATATTCCGATGCGCCTGTTTTGAGAGCGTCTACGGCATTTTCAATACTTCCGTAAGCTGTAACCATTATTATTTCAGTTTCCGGGTTTATTCCTTTGAACTGCTTCAGGAGCGACAGCCCATCGGTGTCGGGAAGTTTAAAGTCCAGGAGTACAATATCAATGGGACGCTCCTTAAACAACCGGAGTGCATCAGCACCATTCCCGGCCCCGGCCACCCCGAAGCCTTCCTTCCTGAGAAGATCCTCGAGTAGTGTCCTTTGTACATCCTCATCTTCAACAACTAATATGTTCACATGCTCCATATTTACCTCTGGCTAAAGGCCGAAGTTGCGAAGATACGATGTTGCGAAACTTCGTAACTTCCCAGTTTCGTAACTTCAGATTTTCACCTTTTACCTTTCTTCTCTATCCTCTACGCTCTACGCTCCTTCTTGCCGGTATCGTTAAGCAGAAGGTTGTTCCCCTCCCCGGCTCGCTCGTCACCTTTATATCACCCCCGTGATCCCTGATGATCATATACGAAATGGGCAAACCGAGCCCCATCCCCTTGTCCTTGGATGTATAATAATACTCAAATATTTTATCCTTTTCATCTTTTTTAATGCCGTGCCCTGTGTCGCTTATTGAAATTTCAACCATGTCTCCGGCTGTTTCAGCTGAAACTTCAATGCGTCCGCCATTATCAATAGATTCAATCCCGTTTAAAATTATATTATACAATGCCTGCTTCAGCCTTTCTTTTTGAGTCTCCACATAAATTTCCCGGTCGATATTATTGATCAATTCAACCCCGCTTGTGCTTGCCCTTTCTTTGATAACAATATATATCTCATCAACTATGGCATAAAGATCCTCATTCTGAAATGGCGCCTGTGCTTTTGTCGAAAGGAGAAATTCCTCGACAATCCTGTTAATCCGGGAAAGCTCGCCTCTCACAATGTCGATAAACCTGTCATATTCCTCCTTTTTCCCATCTTCCGGCGTAAATTCCCGCTTGAGCCTTTGCACGGACATACTCACGGCATTCAACGGGTTCCGGATCTCATGCGCCATGCCTGAGGCCAGTTTACCCAGTGATACAAGCCTTTCCTTCAGCGCCAGCTCCTTTTCCATCGCCCTCATCCGCTCAGAATAACGCCTTTCCAGATAAAAGATTATGTAGGTGCTCAAGGCGCCTGATATGACAAGAAAAATCAGGATAAAGACAAAATTGATTGTTGTCCTGTGCAAGATATCCTTTGCGAGGTTTTTTGAAAGAAGAACTTCTATAGAAAAACCGGAAAGGAACTTGGATCCAAGGGGTTCAGAGAGGGTAAAAAGCGATGCGGAAGCATCTCCTGCGGGTGATGACGCATATTGCCTTCCTTTTTCATCATAGATATTTATACCGGCGATGTTGAGCCTTTTTTCCTCCCTGCCGAGTATCTCTTTTACGATATGCTTTGTTCTAAGGGCTTCCAGTTCGCTATCGTCCAGCAAAAAAAATACAAAACGCCCTGATACCTTGAAGCCCATCAGGAGAGATTTATCGGCGCCTTCAGGCATTTTCACAAATACTTCCTCTTTTCCGGATGTAAGTCTTTTCAGGTACGAAGGCCGGATTTGTACGGCGCCTTTTTTCAGCACAACAGCGCCTTTGCGGTCCAACACGATAATATTTGAAACCGGTGTTTTCCGGATCTCATCCATCGGTGTGGTCTTAAAAAAAGTGTAAAGGTCCTCAACAATTTCCTCATCGTAGACCATAACATTCAGAAAATTGGGAGTAATTATGGAAGGTGATATGTCGATAAGGCTCAGGTATTCGAGATTTACATCAACCTCCCTTCTGATGTCCTTGATGATTATCTCCGCTTCGCTTTTCAGCAACGCTTCTATGTTTTTCCGGATAACCCTGAGCTGAACAAGGCCGGTTATGGTAATGAGAACAAAAAAAATGACAAACAGGAGGGATGGGAATATATAGGTTTTTTTATCTCTCATACCCCCTCAGTCCCATGGGGCGCATCATCCTGCGCCTTTCTGAAGTGCAGAAGTTATTATATTTCTCCCTTTGCTCATCGTTCAGGATTCTTGACACTTCTCCCCTGTACTGGTTGTAAAGGTTTTCCCGCGTTATTTCAATTTCTGAAATCTCATTCTGGAGCTTTTCAATCTTTTCGGTGTTGCCCGGCTGGTTGCCGGAAAGTTCTCTCAATTCCAGCCTTTTTCTGACGACTTCATGTTTCGTCGAACGCCACTCATTTATATATTTCTTCTTTATCTCCTCCACTTTTGCCTTCTGATCACCTGAAAGACGAAGCCCCCTCTCGAAGTCCGCATATGAACCCTGCGCAAAGAGAGGGGGCACAAAAAGGAGGAAGAGAAGGAGGGCAATTATATATCTATATCTCACGGATTCACCGGCACCCATATCTTATGTGATGGAACCCATTTCCCGCCGATCCACTGACCCGGGACATCGACCCATTGACCGGGCGGCGCCTGCAAAGGGGCTTGAGCAATCGTATCAGATGAAGCATAAGCTACTTGTTGCTGAACCGGCACAGTTTTTACATTAGCCACATGCTGATCAAGTGCATTCCCGCCAATCATTCCTGCAAGTGCTCCCACAGCCGTTCCTATCAATGTGCTCGCCGTATTGCTTCCAATTATCTGGCCTCCGATAGCGCCGAGGCCTGCACCTATTGCAGCACCTTTCTGTGCATTATACCCCGAAGACGCACAAGAAACCAGTGTAATTCCAATCAATAAAATCATTACCGTTGAGATTAATGTTTTCATGATATCTTTCCTCCTTTTTGTTACGTGTTTTGTCAAAACCTCCGTAATTCTTTTTTCTCTCGCCCGTTCTCTTCGTTCGTTCGAGGCCGCAGGGTTCGCTGAGAGAGAACTTTCCTTTGCCATGACTTAGAAAAAGATTAATCATGGCAAATCCGCATACCCTGCGGGTACAAAATTTACTTTTGCCCTGCAAGGGCATAGAGTGTGGGCAGAATTGAGCCTTCTCACAATTCTGCCCACAATGTTGATCGCATTTTTCGGCGTTCTCTGCGTTCTCTGTGAGAGATGGTATTGCCATTTCTTTTCACCCACAGTGTTTACGGTTCTACTGCACGCAGGGGCCGGCGCCCGGGCCCATACCTCTGCCCATGCCCCTGCCCATACCCGGACCATAACCGGATTCGGCAATCTTCTTGAGCTGTTCAGGGGTAAGTATCTTTCTCTGGTCAAGCCTGAACTGAACCATCTTGTCCTGCATAGACTGACGTAATGTATTCACTTCTTTCTGTTTTGCCAGTATTGCCGCATCTGTTGCATTCGGATCAGTATAGAGGTTTTTCAATTCAGTCCGCTTTTTGAACATCTGGTACCGGATGGCAGAAGTTTCATTCCGCAATTTTTCTTTAGCCTGCCACATTTTGTCCTGCTGTTCCTGGGTAAGGTTCAGGGCTGCGTACATACCGGCGCCATGACCGAAACCTGTGCCCTGGCCATAACCCGGACAGTTACCGGCGCCAGGACCATAGCCTGCGCCTCTCGGCCCAAAGGCAAAAACCGTTGTTGCTAATGCCGCAAAGAGCACCACCATAATTCCTGCATACCATCTTTTCATTTTGTCCTCCTGTTGAAGAATTTTTATTTGCTGTCTTATTGGAAAGCAATACCTGTGCCACAACATAAAAGACATGTAATTAATTGTAATTTGTTGTAACTAATAGTAATTTATAGTGGAGGACAAAGCAGCTTTTGAATTGTTCAAACAATAAATGTCGAATCAGGCGCCTATACTCGACACAATTGTCGAGTTGTGCTTTTTATTCCCCCTCATTATGAAAATATGATATATTCTAACTTCTCAAAAGGTATGATCTGTGAAGAATATCCTTACCATAGCAGGTTTTGACCCTTCGTCCGGTGCAGGTATAACAAGAGACCTGGATGTATTTTTCTCCCTGGGGATGCATGGCATCTCTGTTCCAACCTGCATTGTTAACCAGACACCGGGTGGGGTTGCAAACATCTACCCGATTCCGCCTGATCAGTTTCTACGGATGCTCGAAACAATGACCGATGGAGTAAGGGTAGACGGTATAAAAATAGGCGTGATGCATGACGAGTCTCATGTTGAAATCCTATCGCAATTCATTTCTTTTTTTGATAAAATCCCCGTTGTTCTTGACCCTGTCATGTCGGCAAAAAACAGCACACGGCTCTTGACCGACAATGGCCTGAAAAAATCAGTCGAACGGATTTTTCCCATTACAACTGTCTTAACCCCTAACATTGATGAAGCCCGGACCATGACGGGTAATAAAATTGAAAACCTTGACGACATGAAGGCATGTGCAGAAGCCATCCTGAAAATGGGCACAAAATCAGTTGTAATTAAAGGGGGGCACCTTAAAGGCGAACCCATTGATCTCCTGTATGACGGAAGCGAGTTTACAACATGGAGGAAGCAGCGCCTGGCAAGAGAAATTCACGGGACAGGATGCACTTTCTCTTCGGCACTACTGGTTTTTCTCGTTTATGGCCACATTTTGAAGGATGCCTTCGGAATGGCTGAACAATACATGGAGGCATTACTAAATAAAAGTTACAGAATAGCGGACAACGGGTATTTTTATATGTCCTCTGCTATCGCATCGCCAGGCTTTATGCGTAAAAATCCTTAAAATTTATAGAAAATATGGAGATATTACGATGAAAAACCAACTCACGGCAGCACGCAGTGGAAAAATCACCCCGGCAATGGAAAGGGTTGCAAAGGACGAAGGCATTGATAAAGAACTGCTGCGTCAATACATCGCTGAGGGAAAAGCGACAATCCTCGCAAACAATAGACATAAGAACTTTACCCCGAAAGGCGTGGGTAAGGGCTTAAGCGTCAAGGTAAACGCCAACCTGGGAACATCTTCAGAGCGGATAGATATCGATGCGGAGCTTGAAAAGCTCGAGATGGCAACGAAGGCCGGCGCCGATACGGTCATGGACCTGAGCACAGGTGGAAACCTCGACGAAATCCGGAAGATCATAATAGACAGATCAAGCATACCCATCGGTACAGTGCCTATCTATCAGGCAGCCGTAGAGGCGGTGAAAAAGAGAAAGGCTATTACCAAACTGGACCCTGACGAGTTCTTCGAAGTGATCGAGAAACACGGTATGGACGGTGTTGACTTCATTACCGTCCATTGCGGAGTCACAAAGAGTTCCATTGAGAGGCTCAGAAAGCAGGGGAGGATCACCGGCATCGTAAGCAGGGGCGGGGCGTTTCTTGCCGATTGGATCATAGTGAACGGGAAGGAAAATCCCCTTTACGAGCAATACGACAGGCTTATCAGGATCGCAAAGAAATACGATATGACACTGAGCCTCGGAGATGGGCTGCGACCGGGATGTATTGCCGATGCAACGGACAGGGGACAGATCGAGGAACTCATCATCCTCGGTGAACTCTGTGCCGAAGCGATCAAAAATGGCGTTCAGGTCATGGTTGAAGGCCCGGGACACGTACCCATCAACCAGATAGAAACCAACATGAAACTCCAGAAGAGGCTTTGCGACGATGCGCCGTTCTATGTTCTGGGGCCCATCGTCACAGATATAGCGCCGGGTTATGACCATATTACCTCGGCAATGGGCGGGGCGCTTGCCGGGTATTACGGGGCTGATTTTCTATGCTATGTAACGCCTTCCGAGCACTTGGGGCTTCCCACGCCGAAGGATGTGTGGGATGGGGTCATGGTCACGAGGATTGCAGCGCATGCGGCAGACCTTGCACGCGGCAACGAAAAGGCTTTTCAACTCGACAAGTCAATGTCCACATACCGGAAGGCCCTGGATTGGGAAGGACAAATCAAGTGCGCCATCGACCCGCAAAAGATAACGGACTTCAGGAAGGGGCGCGACCTCCATAATGACGTGTGCAGCATGTGCGGCGAATTCTGCTCAATGAAGATAGTGAAGGACTATTTTAAAAAATAAAACCTTGTGTCTCTCGCAGGGCCCACAGGGGCGCAGAGTTAAATATATTGAAATGATATATTTCCACACCGCAAGGTGCTGAGAATTTGCTCTGATACACAGGTTTTTCTCCGTATCAGAGCAAAAACTTACATGTTTTTCTTTGTGAACTCTGTGAACTCGAGCAAAGCGGGCGAGAGAAATTTAATTATGTTACCATTTCAGATTTATACTGTTTCCCGGTTAACGTACGAAATTAAAAGTATCGTGAGTTCCCGATTTCGCGATGTACTTGTGGAGGGAGAGGTTTCAAACGCTAAACTTTATCCTTCCGGCCACTTCTACTTCACACTCAAAGACGACAATGCAATGATCAAAGCCGTGGTATTCGGCTACACCAAAAAATGCCCCGCTGATATAGTAAAAGACGGCGCGGCGGTCATTTGCAAAGGGCGTGTTGATGTTTATGAGAAGCGTGGCGAATATCAACTGATTGTCGATATGATCGAAGTGAGAGGTTTAGGGCTTCTACAGTTGAAATTCCAGATGCTGAAGGAGAAGCTTTACAGGGAAGGATTGTTTGATGCGGGGAAAAAGAAACGGCTTCCCATGCTGCCGCAGAAGATTGGTATCGTTACCTCTCCTGCAGGCGCCGCCATCAGGGATATGCTGAAGGTCATTTACGGAAAGTTTGAAAATATGGCCGTTGAGATTTATCCGGTGAAGGTGCAAGGCGAAGATGCCTGCTATGAAATTGTGGAGGGAATTAAATATTTCAATGCTGCGAAGGATGTGGACGTGATCATTGTGGGGAGAGGAGGCGGCGCCCTGGAAGATCTTGCACCATTTAACGAGGAGATAGTGGCAAGGGTGATCTATGCTTCCAACATCCCGGTTGTCTCCGGCATAGGCCATGAGATAGATTTTACGATAGCCGATTTTGCGGCAGATGTACGTGCGCCCACGCCTACCGCTGCTGCAGATATGGCAGTGCAAAACAAAAGCGAGCTCCTGGAAACCCTCTATAACATAAAAAATGCCCTGGGACAGGGCATGAAAAAGAAGATCGAAAAATCGAAGTTCATGCTTTATGAAAACACGATGGAGTTAAGGGAAAAGAAGGACATCTTCACATCTTACAGGATGTATCTGGATGAACTCCTCAATAACCTCCTTCACGGCTTTTCGACCTATTTCAGGGAGCGGCAAACCCGCCTTGACACTATGACTCAACGGCTTGCCGACCTCAACCCCAAAAATATTCTTAAAAGGGGGTACAGTATCACGATGAAGAAAGACACCCGCGAAGTAATCATTGATTCAAACCAGGTCGCCGGTGGTGAGGCACTCACCGTAAAACTTCATAAAGGAGAACTGGAAGTAACTGTACAAAATGGAAATACATAATATTAATTCTGTTTCTCTTGTTTCTCTTGTTTCTTTAGTTTGTATTCCTTCTCGTTATTCCTCAGATACGTAATAAGACCTGATGTAAGCCTTGCTGTTTTGTCCGTTGATTATAGATAGCATCAAAGGTTTCTTTTGATATGTAATTCCGGTCTAAGGCAACATACATATGAGATTGAAGTTCAGCTTTAATAATCTTCATGATTCACCGGAGAAACCAAAGAAACCGGAGAAACCGCCATCAACTGCGAGCTATGAGCTGAATTACTTCCGCCAGCGCTTTGTACACCATTTCAATCTCCCCGGCCTTCATATTAGTATGGAAAGGAAGGGCCAGGATTGATTCTCCCGCAGCTTCAGACTCAGGAAAATCTCCCCGTTTAAAGCCAAATTGCTTCCGGTAGAAAGGCTGCAGGTGGATGGGGCTGAAATATGGTCTTGCCGGAATGCCGTGCTCAGCAAGAAGCTTGATCGTCTTGTCCCTGCTGATCCCCGGGGCTAAACGCACCACATAGACGAACCAGCTCATACGTGTTGTTGTGGGGGCAATCTTCAAAGGACTGACACTCTCAAGGGAAGACAGAACCCTGTTGTATTCTTGTGCCACATCGTCCCGTTTCCGCAATAATTCATCGAGACGCTTGATCTGGACAACGCCGACAGCAGCATTCAATTCGGACATGCGGTAGTTGTATCCGAGCCGGCTGTGGTTGAGCCACCCGTCAAATTTATCCCTGCCCTGATTCCTCAAGCTCCGGAAAAGATTCGCCCACTCTTCTTCGTTGGTAACAAGAACAGCGCCTTCACCGCTTGTCATCTGTTTATTCGGGTAAAAGGCATATGTGCCGGCCTTGCCTATTGCCCCTACTCTTCGGCCCTTATATTCCGCCCCGATTGCCTCGCATGCATCCTCGATTACAACCAAGCCGTATTTAGCGGCAATCTCCATGATCGGGTCCATGTCCGCCGGTTGACCAAAAACATGCACTACAATTATAGCCCGCGTCCGTTCCGTAATAGCTGCTTCTACCTTGTTTACATCCATATTTAACGTCATCGGGTCAATATCCACAAATACCGGTAGGGCATGCTCAAAAAGGATGCAATTCGCCGATGCAATAAAACTGAAAGGAGACGTAATCACCTCGTCGCCCGGTTTGATATTTGCCGCAACCATGCAAAGATGAAGCGCTGAAGTACCGTTTATCACCGCCACTGCATGAGCGGCATTCGCCTCCCCGGCAACCAGCCTCTCGAATGTCACCGTTTGAGAGCCAATGCTCAAATTACGGGATTGCATGACCCGCAGGACCGCCTGGATCTCTTCGGATGTAATATCAGGCATTGCCATCGGCACCTTCAAAGACGAGGACGACACATTTCCCTGCTCATCCGGCTGGTCTATAAGGCTGCTGAAAGAAGACACCATGGAAAAAGAAACCGGGATGCCCTGACACAGGGACTTAATGTTTGCGACTGTCTGTGTCGGCGCAGTAGGCATAGCAATAATCACTTCGTCAATTTTTTTCTCTTTTACTATTTCGGTTAACCTGATTAAAGGGCCGGATACCGTCAGATTTTGTATTTTCATCCCGATCTTTTTAGGGTCATCATCAAGAAACGCAACCGGCTGTAATCCCAGTTGCGGATTGGTCAATAATTCCCGTGAGATATTTACACCGGTATGGCCGGCGCCGGCGATCAGCACCCGCCGGTTAGGGATTATGCCCGTCATCTTCCAATCAATGTCGCCGGGGTAATGTTCCGTTATTTTCAAAATCACGCGGAAACCGCCCATTAAAAACAGGCTGATTATACCTTCCAGGATGAGCAACGAGCGCGGGAAAGCCCCTCGCATCCAAAACGGGTTAAGAATAAATAATGAAATTGCAGAAAGAATAACCGAGCCGATCAGAACCGACACCGTCAGTGACACAAAATCTTTCGTATAGGCATAGCGCCATATACGCCTGTACATACCGCAAAAATAAAAAACTGCCGGACGGAGTATCATGGCAAAGATGATAAACGGCCAGATGATCCGCAGATATTGGCTGAACAATAATCTGTCAGGATACACTACCTCCAGCCTGAGCATCATGGCAAAAACTATGGCGGATAATGTCAGCAGTGCATCGGCAATAATCATGTACCAGTAACGTTTCATGTCGGGATTATTGTAACAGTTTTAATCGGCTTTTGCACTATATCTTCGATGTTAAATATGTGGGAGGTGAAATGTGGAAGGTGAAAATCAGACATAAAATCTCCTATCTCTCGCAGAGCCCGCAGAGGGTACAGAGAAAGACGATAAATACTGTCGGCAGAAATAAGAGAAGACATTATTCAGCCGACACTCTCAGCACCTGACGGTGCAAGAGCAAATTTTACCCGCAGGGTATGCGGGTTTGCCGGGATAAATCTTTCTCTCATACCGGCAAAGAAAAATTCCCTCTCCGTGAACTCTGTGTGCTCGAACGAACAAAGAGAGTGGGCGAGCGAAGAAAAAATTTCATGCATTATAGCGTGAACCATTAGTTGTTAGATTTCCGTTTCGCATTTCGCGTTCTCTTCCCTTATGCTTTGTACAGAAACCGTGTATTTTTTACAATATTCCGTGTATCGACTATCGGGATGTTGAAGGCGGAAAAGTCGATGGTACGGTATTCATCGTGGGGCGTAGCTATGAGGATAAGGTCGTAATTACCTGATATTTCCATTGATACTCTACCGGCAAACCGGGGAAATTCACGTGTATGTTTTATGGCAGGTATATACGGGTCATTGTAGCTTACGCCTGCACCCATCTTTTCGAGTTTTTCCATCAGACGATAGGAGGGAGATTCACGGTCGTCGTCGACGTTTGCCTTGTAGGCAAGACCGAGGAGGAGGATTTTTGAACCTTTGATGGACTTGCCGAAGTCATTCAGCGCTTCCATGACTTTTGTAACAACAAAATCCGGCATGGCTGTATTTATTTCTCCGGCAAGTTCAACAAAACGGGTTGCAAAGTCATATTCCCGCGCCTTCCAAGTAAGATAAAACGGGTCCAGAGGGATGCAATGGCCTCCCAGACCAGGGCCCGGATAAAAGGGTTGGAAACCGAAAGGCTTTGTTTTCGCTGCATCAATGCATTCCCAGATATCAATCCCCATGCGGTCGAAGAGCATCTTCAGCTCGTTGACAAGGGCAATATTGACGGAACGGTAGATGTTCTCGATGAGTTTTGTTGCCTCAGCGGCACGGGTGGAGGACACAGGTACGGTCCTGTCGACGATCGTATCGTAGAGTGCTTTCGCAAGGGCAAGGCATTGCGGGGTATAGCCGCCCACCACTTTCGGGGTGGTCCTGAGGCTGAAGTCTTTGTTGGCCGGGTCTTCGCGCTCAGGGGAAAAAGCAAGGTAAAAGTCCGTACCGGCCTTTAAGCCTGATTTTTCAAGAATGGCCCGCATGTCTTCGTCGGTCGTCCCCGGGTATGTAGTAGACTCCAGAATAATGAGCTGGCCTTTACGAAGGTATCCGGCAATAGTGCGGGTTGTGTTGAATACGAAGGACATATCCGGTTCACGGTTCTTGTTGAGAGGTGTGGGGACACAAATGAGGATAACATCCTTTTCAGCGAGCAAAGAAAAGTCCGTAGTCGCTGAAAAGGCAACCGATGGCTGATGGCTGACCCCCGACCGCTGCATTCCGGTTGATTCGCTATGAGCTAAGGGCTGCTTCACTATTCGCGTTTCGCGTTTTGAAATCGGGGCTATGTCGATATGTTTTATGTAACTTTTGCCTTCGTTGAGCAGTCGAATCTTTTCCGGATCTACATCAAAACCTGTTACAGGGAAACCAGCTTTGCAAAATTCAATCACAAGGGGAAGACCGACATACCCGAGACCGATAACCCCAACCCTCGCAGTACAACTGTTTATTTTTTCGAATAATGGCATTAAGTGCTCCTTGTTTTAGATGCTTTTATTATTTACTATTTCTACAGAACTATAGACAAATTTTATTTAACATGGATAAGAGCGGATATAAACTGATTTAAAATGATGGAACAGGGGTTGTGATAAAGCAGCAATTCCTGTTCCATGCTCATGCTTCGCATAAAAATAAATATATATCCCCGAAGGGGATGATGTGCCCGGCCTGAATCGCCGAAATATCACGATACAGGCTGGCAGCTATATGATTCTCATCCGTATTCATCCGATCTTATCCCTGTTAAATAAGGTTTTTCATTTTCAATGATGGGATGTTGTCGAATGGGATGTAGTAGTAGTGCTGCTGCTGCCGGATGAACCTGCTGCAACTGCAAGTCCTGCTGCAACTGCTGCAGCGCCGATTGCAATTGTTCCAGCACCGATACCCGCGCCTGCGGCTGCGCCTGCGCTAGCACCTGCGGCTCCTGCACCCGCTGCGCCTGTGGGCATCGTAACACCTATCTGACCCATGATACCCTGTATTACTGCCGGTGCAAAGGCTGCCGGTAGTGTCGGGGCGAGACCTGCTGCTACAGTCGTGAACTGTCCGGCTGAAACGATCACAACCTGTGTTGGCAGCGCCGGATTAAAAACAGTAATTGCATTCTGAAGGGCATAGAATGTTGTCCCGGGGTTCTCTGATATAACAGTTAACCACTCGGTTCCCCTTGCCCCTGCGACAGCCGTAGGGGTATGGACTTCAAATTTGGAATCAGGATCGAGAAATTTCTCAACTTTGGTATGCATAGTGCCTGCTTTTAATGAGATAACGCTGCTTCTCCTGTTTTTATCAAGCAAATATTCTGTAACTTCAAGGTTTGACTTCTGACCGACACTGAGTAGCGTGTCATCAGTTAACAACAACTTTGCCCTTGCCTTATCGCCTGTTGTTATAATGTCCCGTGTCTGGACTGCACCCTCAACCGTTGGCGTAATAGTAGTTTTTGCTCTCATAAGAGAAACATCACCGCGGATTTCATTGAATTTTCCTATTACATCTGCAAGAAGTGGAGCAGGAAATAAAATTTGCAAAGCCAGCAAAACAACAAAAATAGTATAAAACACTCTTTTTCTATTCATAGAACACCCCTTTCACTAATAAAACAATAAAGCGTTAATACTTTTTGAAAAAGTTTATATTGAGGCCTTGATTCTGTCAAGCGGAAACACGCCTGAAATCTAAATTTCTCTTGAAAAATAGAGCGATGCGTGATATTCATCACTTGCGAGCGGGGGAACCAATCTGTTATAATTTACTGTTGTAGCTAAATTTAAAGAAACATTCCTGCAACTTATTACGATATGCTTAATTTACTTATCATTTTAAGATGTTACGACACATCCAAAGGCGGTAGCTTACCCAAAATACAATGCTGACCCCCAATAGAAGCATCAGAGGGCGTGGTTATGGGTGCCAAGTTTTGAGTAATGAATCGAAAAACCTGCTCAAGCTTCATTCATTTTCATAGTGTCTATGGATATAATAAATAAAAAGGTTTTGGTAACGGGTTCAGATGGTTTTATCGGGAGTCATCTTGTGGAAACCCTTCTTGAAGAAGGCTGTCAAGTTAAAGCATTTGTTTATTACAACTCTTTTAATTCGTGGGGATGGCTTGATACTTTTCCAGCAGAAAAAATAAAGAATATAGAAGTCTTTGCAGGGGATGTAAGAGATCCTAACGGCGTTCGGCAGGCAATAATGGGTGTTGATATCGTTTTTCACCTTGCAGCCTTGATCGGAATACCTTTTTCCTATCATTCACCGGATTCCTATGTTGATACTAACGTTAAAGGTACATTAAATATTTTACAGGCATGCCGTGATTATGATATTGAGCGAGTTATTGTTACCTCTACTTCTGAAGTTTATGGAACAGCGCAATATGTGCCTATTGATGAGAAGCATCCGCTCCAAGGACAGTCGCCATATTCGGCATCAAAGATAGGTGCAGATAAGATTGCTGAATCTTTTTACCGGTCTTTCGGAATGCCGGTTGTTATTGCGAGGCCATTCAATACGTTCGGACCCCGCCAATCCGCCCGGGCAGTTATTCCTACGATTATTTCCCAACTCCTCAACGGAAAAGAAGAGATTCATCTTGGTTCTATACACCCAACGAGGGATTTAAATTATATAAATAACACATGCAAAGGTTTCATTGCGCTTGCCAGATGTGATGATGCGATTGGCCGGGAAGTAAACATTGGCTCAGGACAGGAGATATCTATTGGTGGTCTTGCAAATTTAATAATTTTAATGATTAATCCTGATGCCAAGATAATCACTGAGGACTCAAGAAAAAGACCGGAAAAAAGTGAGGTAGAAAGATTGCTTTGTGACAATACATTGATAAAGCAACTAACAGGGTGGAAGCCGGAAATTTCCTTACGAGAAGGAATAGAGAAGACAATAACATGGTTCAAAAAGAATGAGAATCTTAAAGGTTATAAGTCGGATATTTATAATGTTTGAAAATATTGTCAAATTCATAAAACAACTCTATGACAACAGTGAAATAATTCCTCTCCATGAACCTCGGTTTATCGGGAATGAAAAGGAATATTTAAATCAATGCATCGAATCAACATACGTATCCTATTTAGGTAAATTTGTGGGTCGTTTTGAAAATATGATTCAAGAATTTACCGGGGCTAAACATGCAGTAGCCACTGCAAATGGTACATTGGCTTTACATATCGCGTTATTGTTGGCTGGTGTAAAACCTATTGATGAAGTGCTGACTCAAGCGCTTTCTTTTGTAGCTACCGCCAATGCAATTAGTTACTGTGGGGCTATACCTGTTTTTTTAGATAGCGAAAAACAAACAATTGGAATGTCACCCGAAAATCTTGAACAGTTTTTGGAAAACGAAACCATTATGAAAAATAATGGATATTGCTATAATAAACACACAAAGAGGAAAATCTCAGCTTGTGTACCAATGCATGTTTTTGGCCACCCTGTCAAAATTGATAAAATATTGGCTATATGCAATAAATATAATATTTATCTTGTTGAAGACGCTGCAGAGTCGCTGGGTAGTTTTTATGATGACAGACATACCGGAACGTTTGGTAAGATTGGTATTTTGAGTTTTAACGGTAATAAAATTGTTACCACTGGTGGTGGTGGGATGATTATCACTAACGACGAGGAAGTGGCAAACAAGGCGAGGCATATTACCACCACAGCCAAGGTTCCTCACAAGTGGGAATTTATACACGATGAAATTGGATACAATTATCGCATGCCCAATGTGAACGCTGCAATAGGCTGCGCCCAGATGGAAAATCTTCCTGTATTTCTTGAAAATAAAAGGGAGCTCGCCTGTATTTATAAAAAGTTTTTTGAAGGAATAGGTGTTGAATTCTTTTCGGAAAATGACCGTTGTGTCTCTAACTACTGGCTAAACGCAATAATCTTAAAAGATAAGGTGCAGCACGATAAATTCCTTGAATATTCGCATGAGCACGGGGTCATGGTGAGACCGGCATGGACTTTAACGAACAAACTCCCAATGTATCAATACTGCCAGCACACAAATCTCGAAAATGCACAATGGCTCGAAGATAGAATAATAAATATACCGAGTAGCGTGAGGCTGAATGCGTAAAATCTGTGTGGTAACGGGGACGCGCGCTGAATATGGGCTTCTTTACTGGCTTATGAAGGAAATCCAAAACGATCTTGATCTGGAGCTTCAGATTATTGTCACGGGGATGCATCTTTCACCCGAGTTTGGTTTGACTTATGAACATATAGAAAAAGATGGTTTTCATATTAATGAAAAAGTCGAAATGCTTCTCTCCAGCGATACGCCGGTCGGTATCACTAAATCCATCGGCTTAGGAGTGATTGGCTTTGCCGATGCCCTCGCCCATTTGAAGCCGGATATCATAGTAGTTCTTGGTGATCGATATGAGATATTTGCTGCCGCGCAAGCCGCCATGATCGCCAAAATTCCGATTGCCCATATTCATGGCGGCGAAATCACGGAAGGCGCAATAGATGAGGCAATGCGCCATGCCATCACAAAAATGGCTCATTTTCATTTTACAGCTGCCGAGCCTTATCGCAAGAGGGTCATTCAACTCGGTGAAGTGCCGGACAGAGTTCTGAATTATGGCTCACCAGGTCTTGATAATTTGAAAAAGGTAGCGCTTATCGAGAAAGACGCCTTTGAAAAAACCATTAATTTTAACCTCGGGAATTTATCCTTCCTGATTACTTATCATCCTGTAACCTTGAGTAGTGAAGGGCCGGGAAAACTGTTTAATGAACTATTGGGAGCCATTGAACATTTTCCCGAAGCAAAGATCATTTTTACAAAAGCTAATTCAGACACAGCCGGACGGATCATCAATCAGAGCATTGATGAATATGCTGAGAAAAATCCATCGCGGGTAAGAGTTTTTACGTCAATGGGACAATTGCTGTATCTGAGTGCTATAAAGAATACAGACATCGTTATAGGAAATTCGTCGAGCGGTCTTATAGAGGTACCTGTATTGCATAAACCGACAGTAAATATCGGAGAACGTCAGAGTGGCCGGTTGAAAGCTGATTCTATAATAGACTGCAAAGAAAGAGAAGAAGCGATTGTATCGGCAATAAAAAAGGGCTTATCACTGGAGTTTAGAAGTATATTGGAAAACGTTATCGGTCCTTATGGACAGGGAAATACATCTTTAAAAATAAAGAAATATTTAAAGAGGGTATCACTACAGAACATCCTGATGAAAAAATTCTATGATGTGAGCTATGATAACTGAGCGGAGAAGTAAACAGAATTTCACCTATATCATCGCCGAAGCTGGCGTAAATCATAACGGCGACATTGAAATGGCCAAGCAGCTCATTGATGTGGCGGCGGAAGCTGGCGCCGATGCAGTAAAGTTCCAGACTTTCAAGGCGGAAAAAGTTATCAGCAGATATGCCCCAAAAGCTGAATATCAGAAAAAAACGACCGCCGAGGCCGAATCCCAGCTGGACATGGTCAAGAAACTGGAACTGAATGAAGAGGCGCACCGTATCCTGATCGACCATTGTCGTATGAGGAAAATTCAGTTTCTGTCTACGGCTTTTGATTTTGAAAGCATCGAATTGTTAGCGAAAACTTTTGATCTCCCCAAACTGAAAATCCCATCGGGTGAAATCACCAATGGACCATACCTCTTGAGGATTACCCAGACGGGAAAGCCGGTAATTCTCTCTACAGGAATGAGTACACTTGGGGAAATCGAAACAGCGCTGGGGGCACTGGCATTCGGCTATCTTAACAAGAGAGGTATACCGTCTTTAAGAAAATTTCGTGAAGCCTATTGCACGCAAGAAGGCCAAAAAATACTGAGAAAAAACGTCACCTTACTTCACTGCACGACGGAATATCCTACACCTTACGAAGAAGTGAATCTGCATGCCATGATAACGCTTCAAACGGCATTTGGTTTGCCGGTAGGCTTATCCGATCATACGGCAGGTATTGCAGTTCCCATTGCCGCCGTTGCCCTGGAAGCGATCGTCATAGAGAAACACTTTACCCTGGATCGCAATCTTCTCGGCCCTGACCACAAGGCATCATTAGAGCCTAAGGAACTTCAGGAAATGGTGCATGCCATTCGGCAGGTCGAACAAGCTTTGGGGCATCCCGAAAAAATACCTTCACCGGCTGAATGGAAGAACAGAGATGTGGCAAGGAAAAGTCTGGTGGCAGGCTGTCCCATAAATAAGGGTGAATTGCTTACGAAAAATAGCATCTCGATCAAACGTCCCGGCTCCGGTTTATCTCCAATGCATTATTGGTCGCTACTAAACAAAAAAGCAGCAAAAGATTACCAACCTGATGAAATCCTTACTGAATAAAGCGCAGAGGACAAAAACATTATGCCTCTCGCCCTTTCACTACGTTCACTTGACTCCGCAGATAGTACAGAGAAATTTAAGATATGCTGTCGGTAGAAAGTAAGAGAAGACATTATTCAGCCGGCACTCTCAGCACCTGAAGGTGCAAAAGTAAAATTTTACCCGCAGGGAATGGGCGTGAGGAAAATTTTATTTCAATTGTTCCTCAAAACAAAAGATGAGTAAGATTATAATAATCGGCGCCGGTGGACACGCAAGGGTCCTGATATCTTGCCTCAAAGTCTTGCAGCATAACATTGTCGGTATTCTTGATCCGTCGCCTGAGATGATCGGTCAATCCATCGCAGGGATAGATGTTATTGGCAACGATGACAAGATCGGGGATTACGACCCGACAACAATCGAGCTCGTCAATGGTATAGGTTCCGTATCATCAACAAAAAAACGAAAATATATATATGATACATTCAAGAATTTTGGTTATTCGTTTGCCGGCGTTATCCATCCATCTGCCATTGTCATGGACGATGTGAGATTAGGGGAAGGCGTACAAATAATGGCCGGCGTTATTATCCAACCTGGCTGCGTGATTGGCGACGATACTATCATCAATACCGGTGCCATTGTGGACCACGATTGCATTATCGGCAAACACGTTCATGTCGCACCTGGCGCTGTCCTCTCCGGAGGCGCTCATGTCGGCGCCATGACCCATATCGGGACATCGGCCACCATTATTCAGGGAATCGAGATAGGCGATGCGGTCGTCGTTGGTGCAGGAGCAGTTGCGATATCAAACATTCCTCCCGGAGTTAAGGTGTCGGGCATCCCGGCAAAGACTACTGAAAGAAGAAAATAATTATGGGCGAAAAACTTAAATCTCTTTTAATATTCCCTGGCACAACAATCAAGCAAGCTATGCAAAAGCTTGATCAAACTGCCGAAAAGATACTATTTGTTGTAGATGATAATGACAGATTACTGGGAACAGTTACCGATGGAGATATACGCAGGGGGTTAATCAATGGTTCGAGATTTGATGAAAACATTGAAAAGATATTGCATAAGGATTTTACTGCCGTTACGTTGGATCAGTTAGATTTGAAGGAAAATATTAAAAGATTGATGGTTGAAAAGAAGTTCGAACAAATTCCCGTCTTAGACCATATGGGAATCGTTCGAGATGTAGTATTATGGACAGATATCCTGGGGGATAAGGAAAAATCAAAAACACACGAGATAAAGTCTAACCAAGTCGTAATAATGGCTGGCGGCAAAGGTACACGGTTGGACCCTTTCACAAAAATACTTCCCAAGCCTTTAATTCCTATTGGTGATAAAACCATTATTGAACTTATAATGGAGAGATTTTACAAATGCGGGTTTCACAATTTTGTCTATACGTTAAATTATAAGAAAGAATATGTGAAGTTGTATTTGAAAGAGAATAACTTTCCATATTCAATCGAGTGGGTTGAGGAGCCTGATTTTTTAGGCACGGCAGGAAGTTTAACGTTGCTACATGATAAACTTAAAGATACGTTTTTTGTTGTGAATTGTGATTCGTTATTAGATTGGGATTTTGAAGAAATTTTGAAATGGCATAAAGAAAATAATGCAGCAATGACAATTATTGGCTGCCACAATGAAGTCAAAATACCTTTTGGTGTTCTTGAATTATCAAATGGAAATTTAAATAGTATATCGGAAAAACCAGTCCACGATATGATTATCAACACCGGCATATATGTAATGGAACCCCGCGTTGTTTCTCTCATTCCAAAAGGCAGAGCGGTAGATATGAATGAAGCAATAGATCTGATTAGAGAAAGAGAGAGGGTTTCGGTATATCCGATAAGCACTGGCTGGTTCGATTTAGGCCAATGGGAAGAATATCAAAAAAGTATTAAAAAATTGGGGGTATTCTAAATGTACAAGGGCAACAAAATACTTGGCCTTATCCCTGCAAGAGGCGGTTCAAAAGGCTTACCAAGGAAAAATATACTACCCCTCTTGGGCAAACCATTAATTGCATGGACAATAGAACAAGCTTTGGCATGTTCATATATAGATCAGGTTATTATAAGTACAGATAGTAATGAAATAATTAATATTTCAAAAAAATACGGAGCCGATGTCCCTTTCGTGCGGCCAGATCATCTTGCAACAGATACCGCAAGGGGGGTTGATGTGGCTATTCATGCAATAGAGTGGTCGACAAAAAACAATAATCCTTTTAATTTAGTTATGCTACTACAGCCAACCTCTCCACTAAGAATTACAGAAGACCTCAACTATGCGATAGAACAACTATTTGATAAAAATGCTCAAGCAATTGTATCGGTCTGCGAGACAGAACATCATCCTTATTGGTCGAATGTATTGCCAGCAGATGGATCAATGAATGACTTTTTGACACCCTATGCATTAGGCAGGAATAGGCAGGAATTACCTGTTTTTTACAGGTTGAACGGTGCTATTTATTTGGCATATTGCGATTATTTAAGAAATTATGGAAACTTCCTCGGCGAAAACACATATGCCTATATTATGCCCCAATATCGTTCAATTGATATTGACACAGAAATAGATTTCGGTTTGGCCGAACTTATGCTCAAGAAACCTATAGTCTATCCTTAACCTGAAAAAACACATTGAGTGTAAAATTTGTAAAATATACATTTATCATAACTTTTGCTACGTTATCCACATAGCTAAAATGAAAGATTAAAACAAGGAGGTTTTTATGAGTGCTAAGATTGCACTTATTACAGGGATAGGTGGTCAAGATGGTTCATACCTGTCAGAGCTTTTGCTGGAAAAAGGATATATTGTAAGAGGGGTTGTTCGTCGGGCAAGTTATCCTCATACTGAGAGAATCGACCATCTTATCAAGCAGCACGATGAACGTGATCCAAACTGTCGTTTCCGCATATATTATGCTGATTTAACTGATGTGTCAAGTCTTAGGAATGCTATTGATCTTATTCAACCGGATGAGGTTTATAATCTTGGCGCTCAAAGTCATGTTGGAATAAGCTTCATGACAGGAGAATCTACTTTGGAGATTAATGCTATAGGTACATTCCGTATTTTAGATAACCTTAGAAAGACTGGAGCCAAAACGAGATACTATCAGGCATCTTCAAGTGAGATGTTCGGGGCTTCCCCTCCTCCTCAGAATGAAAATACGCCTTTCCTGCCTCAAAGTCCTTATGGAATATCAAAAGTTGCCGCCTTCTATATTACAAGAATGCACCGTATAGCATACAGCATGTTCTCATCAAATGGTATATTGTTTAACCATGAATCACCAAGAAGGGGTTTGAACTTTGTTACAAGAAAGATTACTACGGGGATTGTAAAAATTATTACAGGTGAAGAAAGCAAATTGTTCTTGGGTAACCTTGATGCAAAGAGGGATTGGGGTTTTTCAGGTGATTACGTTGAAGCTATTTGGCGGATATTGCAACATCATGAACCGGATGATTTTGTCATAGCAACAGAGGATACCCATACTGTTCGTGAATTCCTTAATGAGACGTTTGGTCTTCTTGGACTTGACTGGCAAGATTTCGTAGCTGTAGAAGATCGCTACTTTCGCCCGGCTGAAGTACCTGCATTGTTGGGCGATGCTTCAAAGGCGCGACGCGTATTAGGATGGAGTCCAAAAATAATGTTTAAGGACCTATGCTTCATGATGCTTGAAAGTGATCTTAAGGCAAAGGGTTTGACATTAGAAAAAGCAAAAAAGATAGCAAAGAAACTTCGCAAAAAAAATATCTAAACCCTATCAGGGCAGGAGCATTAAAATGAACATGGAAAATTTTTGGTCAAAAAAAAAGGTTTTAGTAACGGGTGGTGCAGGTTTTATTGGTTCATATGTTGTTGAACATCTTATTCATACACGAGGTGTAGATCCGGGAAATATTATAATACCTCGCTCAAAAGATTGTGATCTCGGATTTTTTGAAAACTGTATAAAAGCAGTAAAAGGCTGCCACGTAGTAATACATTTAGCAGCAGTTACAGGGGGAATTGATTTCAGTAGGAGGCATCCAGCCAGTCAATATTATAATTCCAGTTTAATAGATTTGAACATTGTCGAAGCGGCAAGAAGAGAGGGCGTTGAAAAACTGGTAGCAATAGGTAATCTATTTGCATATGCTTCAGATGTTCCAATACCAATTCAAGAAAACAGTTTATTTAACGGATTGCCAACAGATGCACACCGGGGAGTGGGGTGGCTAAAACGTAATTTGGCAATCCTCGCCGATTTGTATTACAGAGAATATGGATTTCCCATGGTAGTTGTATACTCCGCAAACGCTTATGGTCCAAGAGATTCATTAGATACAGTTCACTCACATGTAATTCCTGCCACTATTATGAAATGTTTTAAGAAAGAGGAGTTGGTGGTGTGGGGAGATGGCTCGCCGACACGCGATTTCTTATATGCTGAGGACATTGCTGAAGGATTGCTATTGGCTGCAGAAATGCTTTCCCCACCAAACTATATAAATATTGGCTCAGGCGCAGAAATCAGTGTGCGAGAATTAGTAAATTTGATTGCACACCATACCAAGTTCACAGAGAAAATAACTTTTGACATAAGCAAAACCGGTGGAGATGCCAGGCGCTGTACAAGTATTGAACGTGCAAAAGAATTAATAAATTTTGCGCCAAAAGTAAACATGTCTGATGGTCTTCACACGACTGTAGATTGGTATAAGTCTCAACTTACATAGTATCTTTAACTGTTTACTTGGAAAGCAAAGGAGAGTATTTATGAAACTGCATTTGGGTTGCTGGAAGAGGTATATACCTGGATTTATCCATATTGATATTTGTGATCTTCCACACATAGACTATCGCCATAACGTTGATAAACTACCAATGTTTAAGGATGAAGAAGCTGAGTTAATATATGCCAGTCATGTACTGGAATATTATGATCGTCAAGAAGCCGAGCAAGTGCTTATTGAGTGGCATCGCGTTCTAAAGCCGGGAGGAATCCTTCGTGTTGCTGTTCCAGATTTTCCTACTTTAATTAAAGTATATAAAATAACAGATAATTTAGATAAAATCTTAGGTCCATTATTTGGCCGTATGGTTGTCGATGAAGGGAGTCAAACTGAAAGTATTATTTATCATAAAACCGTTTATGATTTAACCTCGTTAACAATGCTTTTGAAGCGTTGCGGTTTTATGAATATTTGTCGTTACGATTGGAGAAATACGATACATAAAGATTATGACGATCACAGTCAAGCCTATTACCCTCATATGGATAAAGAACATGGAATTCTCATTAGTTTAAACATAGAAGCTACAAAACCTTAAGGGGGTCATGGTGGAATTTATACCTCAGATGGAACCATGGTTTGATGAAAACGAAGCACGGGCATTGCACGATTATGTCCAGGCTGGAGGATGGGTCACGGAATTCCGCAAGACCCGCGAATTTGAAGCGCACATTTCAGAATTTACGGGCGCAAGGTATTGCTCTGTTGTAAGCAACGGGACGATCAGCCTGACCTTGGCTTTGATGGCATGTGGTATCGGCCCGGGGGATGAAGTTATCGTCCCCGATTACACAATGGTGGCTACTGCCAATGCAGTGAAACTGGCCGGGGCAGAAGTTGTATTTGTGGATATTCGTCCGGATGATCTCTGCATGGATTTCAATCGGATGCAGGATGCTGTCACACCCAAAACCAGGGCTGTTATGCTCGTCACTATTAACGGCCGTTTTTCTGCAGACATGGATTCATTTGTTTCGTTCTGTCGGGAACACCATCTGCGGCTGATCGAGGATGCCGCCCAGTCTTTGGGGTCATTCAAAGATGGCAAGCATTTGGGGACATTTGGGGACATGGGGAGTTTTTCTTTCAGTGCTCCGAAGGTTATCACTACAGGTCAAGGTGGTGCCCTTGTAACTAATGACGACGCCCTTATTGAAAAGATTCGTCTGCTGCGTGATTTTGGACGCAATAGCGGCGGAAGCGACCATTACTTGACTATGGGATGGAACTTCAAATTTACTGATCTTCAGGCAATACTTGGCCTTGAGCAGATGAAAAAACTTCCCTGGCGGGTACAACGAAAAAAAGAAATCTATGCCCTTTATAGAAAACATCTTGAGGGAACGCCCGGCCTGGGCCTGATTCGGACAAACTTGGAAGATACTTCCCCCTGGTTTATGGATATCCTGGTTCTGGATGGACAACGGGAAAACCTCATTGGCTACCTGAATGAGAAAGGCATTGGTTCAAGACCATTTTACCCTGCCCTGCATGCCGAACCGGTCTACGGATTGACGGGAAGCTATCCTGCCACTGAACGGATCTCAAAACAAGGATTATGGCTACCGTCATCAAGTAAACTAACAGACGATCAAATCGTATATATATGCGGTAAGATAAAATATTTTTTTGCATGACGAGACAACTGCTCAAGAATACCGGAACATACATATTAACTGGTTTTACGGGTCAGGGACTTGTCTTGGTGTTATGGATCATTTTAGCTCGGTGGCTGCCACCAGAAGAGATCGGCATTTATTCCCTTTGTATTTTTTTGATTGAATTTTTTAGTGTTCTCGGTATGTTCGGACTGGATGCAGCGATCACCAGGTTTTATCATTCCCGGGCAACGTTAATGGAGGTATTGAATAATGCCTTGGTTCTTTTCGCTTCCAGCAATATTCTAGTTTTAATATGTTTCATGGTGACGTCGCCTTTCATACCTGCCCTTATTCCCAGCGTTGCCGATATCTTAAAAGGTAATCTATTTCTCATGGCGGGGGTGATTTCAACCAATACCCTCGCCAATTTTGCTTTAGTCCATTATTCCGCTCTCAGAAAAGCCTCTACATATGCAAAACTTCAGTTTATTAAGTTATTCCTGTTTTTTTCTCTATCCCTTTTTTTTGTGCACTTTGGATACAGTATACCTGGCATACTATACGCGTATTTTGTTTCATCCCTGGTAGTTGCGTTATTCTTCTTTACCGGCGAATATAAAACGGTGTCCGTCAAAACCGTTGCTCCCCGCTTACTCAAGGATATGTTATTTTATGGATTCCCACTGCTCCTCTACAGTGGCTCCAATATCATCGTAAGTTATTTCGGTCGGCTCTTGCTGGATCGTTACACCGATCTTGCCACCCTTGGTATTTACAGTTTTTTTTTGTCACTTACCCTGCAGATAAACGGATTATGGAGTAGTTTCAACAGAGCTTGGACCCCGGAAATCTTCACCAATTTCTCTGCAGATAAAAAGAAAGCAATGGATCAGATTGCTTCCATGGGTTACGCGGTGAGTTTCTTGTATCTTGTTATCGTGGGTCTTTTTGTTTTAGCCGGCAAACTATTCTTATTCGAGTTTCTATTCCAGGCTGTGTATTTAGCAAATATAAATCTCTTTTACATCCTCTTATTAGCTCCCTTATTTACCGGAATATATACCGTTACCTACCCATTATATTATTATGAAAACAAGACAATGAGAATTTTTTTTCTGTCGTTTGGTCTGGCAATATTGAACATCGCCCTTACGTTCTTCATGACCAAATTCTATAGTCAAACCGGTGCGGCACTAAGTTACTTACTTGTTTCCATAATTACGGTTTTTGTTTTTATTTTCCCTTTCAGGAAATCCATGGCCATTCCGAATGAAATTTTACGTTGGCCTGTCCTCCTTTCCATGCTTACTATTTTGAGTATCCTTACTATTTTGATTTCAGATTCGTCTTTACTTTTTATGGTTACCATTTTATGTGGAGTCCTGATGAGTTATCACATGGGAAAGTTGTCACAGCATCGCCATGCTCTTTGGGGTTTTATAAAGGAACTGAAGAATCGCTTCGTGCCTGCTGCGAGTTAACAATAAACGGGACCACTTGAGGATCACCATCCTTGCTATCAGAACATTCCGCTAATATCATTAAAAAGAGAACTGCTCCCGACGATCAGCCGCTGGTATTGCTTTATTCACCAAACTTGCGGGCTTTTCATTCAACTTTAATCGGTAATCTATATGAAATTGCACAGGCATACCCTGTTGTTTTGATCCTTCCGGAGCCACTCGATAAAGATACGATAAATTTTCTTGAACAACAATATTTTCCAAAGCTTCAAGAAGTTATTATCCTGAACCAGTCTGGAACCAGCTCCGGAAATCTACGTGGTAATATAAGCTATTTTTGTCGGATGGCACACCAAGTTATCGATACTTATAGGCCAAATATTGTCATTGCATCGAGCGATTTGCATACCATGTTTGAGCTTTTTTTAATGAGGTTTTCCAAGGAATGTGGGGCACTGAACATCACCTTGCAGCCAAGCTTGCAGGCTGTGGAAACGAAATTGTCTTCACAATGGGTTGATCTTGTTCATGCCTATTCTTTGCCGATATGGCTGCCCCTTCCCTTGAGACTACTTGTCATAAAATGTCGAAAAATGATGGGCCATATCCTTTGTTACTGGATGTTGCCCTTGTCGGTACGACAAAGACCTTTCGCAGGGAAATCAAGCCATATTTTAAGGACAGGCAACGCAGGCATGAGAGACGCTGATTATAGTATTGTTTTTTCGGAAAAGGAACGTCAATTATTTCTTGGAGATGGCGTTTCCCCTGAGAAACTCCATGTTTTGCCTCACCCTATGCTAAGAGAAACACGTAAATTGCTGAAGACAAAATTTCTGAAAGCCAAGGCTTTAGACGGACGACAACAAATAGTTACCTTGCTTCTTCCGGGGGAATTATTGGGATTTAAAAAAACATCTTACGATTTGATTCCGGCTTGGCAAAGACAGATAAATAGACTTGAAATCGTCCAAACCATTGCAAATATATTGACAAACTGGGATATCCTTATAAAACCCCATCCAATTACAAAAAAAGAAGATCTGGATATATTCGATAATTTTTCAAGGCAAGTTCAAATCGTTGATCCTAGTGAGTCCGCTGAAAGACTGATAGAGACAAGTGATGTCATAATTGCACTTCCCAGATCAGCCAGTACCGCTCTGTTTATCGCTGCCATGCAATGTCCTGAAAAACCTTTGATATCATTGGATACAGATAACGAATTTCTGGGAGACATTTTTAAGGACTTCAAGGGAATCGAATATGTCCGCACTGCAGATCAATTGATTGCAATATTAAACGAAATAAAGAACAATCAATACCGAAAAGAACCTGTTACCGTTCAAGAAGAGGATGGGTTTTCTGATACAGTTGCAATGATAGAACATCTATGGAAAAGGAAATTTCATGAAATTCATTAAGGGATTTATTGTTAAATTCATTCACCATTATGGTTATGATTTATATCGTATCCAGAAAGACAGTCAAAGTTCCATGTTGGGGTTATATGACTTTAATATTAATACTGTTATCGATATTGGTGCAAATCGGGGACAGTTTTCCCAAAGGGTTATCGATATATTTCCTGATGCCCATTTTTATTGTTTTGAACCCCTAAATGACGCGTTTCAAGAATTGGAAAAATGGGCAAATCAGGTCTGTCCGGGAAGGTTTAACCTGTTCAACGTCGCCCTTGGTGCAAAACAGGGGGCCGTAAGCCTCTTCTCGCCGTTAGACCATAACGACGCATCTTCCATGCTCGAATCCACGAGCACCCTGGCGTCTCTTTATCCTGTGGTAAAAAAGCAGCGTAAAGTAGATGTGGAGATGACCACCCTGGATGCCGCCTTGCTGAGCCGGGCACAGGAACTCACCCCCAATATCCTGATTAAGATTGATGTGGAAGGTTACGAGGACCGGGTCATCAGGGGAGGAACAGCCATTTTCAAAATGGCAGCAGCCTGTATCGTTGAGATCTGTCTGGATGAATTGCACCATGGCCAAGCCACCTTTCTGGATATCTTTACTTTAATGACCTCATTGGGGTACAGGTATGGGGGTAGCCTCGATCAGATCTGTGCCGTGGATGGTCATCCAATATATATAAACGCTGTTTTTATCAAGGGTGGCCGAAAGCCATGATAGACAAAAGGTCTTTCCAGATAAGAGATTTTATTTCTAAGCCTCTTTATGACGAAGGAACCTTGTTGGCAAAGGATGCCCGTTACCCGAAAATATCCATAGTTATTCCTTCCTATAATAAAGGAGATTTTATTGAAAAGACTATTTTAAGCGTCTTAAACCAGAATTACCCCAACATGGAGTGCATCGTTATTGACGGCGGTTCAACAGATAATACCCTTAATGTTATCCGTAAATATGAAAAATTTATGGCTTGTTGGGTAAGTGAAAAAGACTCCGGTCAATCGGATGCCTTAAACAAAGGTTTTTCTCTGGCAACTTCCGATTGGGTGAATGAACAGGACGCAGATGACATTTTTCTTCCGGGTGCGTTCCACAAAATTGCGGAGATGATCAGACGTTACCCGTCCGTCGACATCATCTTCGGCAACAGGATGGATATTGATGAAAAGGACAATATTATCGGCGAGATAAAATACACTCGCTTTTCCGGGATTGTTTACCGATATGACGGGATGAGTATAGGGCCTCAGAGCGCTTTTTGGAAACGCGATCTATTTTCCAAAATAGGTATGTATGATGTCGATCTCCATCTGGCCATGGACTATGATTTTTTCATGAAGGCGGCTGTTGCAAGAGCAAAATTTCAACATGTTCCTTTTTGTTTCAGTGCAATGAGGCGCTATGCCGGGTCAAAAACAAGCCAATTTCTCAATATGCCCGAGCACAAAAGAGAATGTAATATCGTGGATATGAGATATGGTCGGAAAAAAATATTAAACATTCCTCTGAGAATCTACGCTTTAATCTTCAGAACCGTTAATTATACGCTCCAAGGCGATGCCAATTATGTCTGGAGTGGATTAATAAGGAGAATAAATCAAGGATGATGGACCATAGAGTAGCGAACATTGAAAAAAATATTGCGGTCATTGGCGGTGCCGGTTTTATCGGGTCTCATCTGGTCAATCGATTGATCAAAGAAAAAACCAACGTTGTCGTCATCGATGATCTCTCTACTGGATCAAGGGACAATATTAACGAGCAAGCCTGTTTTTATCAAATGAAAGGTGAAGACGCGGGAGTGCGGGATGTACTTCTTAGTAAATCCATTCAGGCGGTTTATTTCCTTGCGGCCAATTCGAACGTGCCTCTTTCAGTACGTGACCCTCTGTATGATTTCAACAGTCTGGTTTGTGCTTTGAACGTAATCGAAACCTGCCGGCATACAGGTGTGGAGAGGCTTATCTTTACGTCTTCCGGCTTTATTTATGGAAATACAAAAACACGCCCCATCAATGAAGAGACCATCTTCCAGCCTATTTCTCCCTATGCTATTTCTAAGCGCGCCATAGAGAATTATTTGGAGTTTTATAAAGAAGTCTATGGATTATCGTGTATTATCCTGAGGTTAGCCACGGTTTATGGTCCACGACAAGTTACAGGAGCCCTTTCCGACTACATTACGAAACTGGCAGCCGGGGAGCAGGCTGATTTCTTTGGCGATGGCAGCAAAACACGCGATTATGTTTATGTAGATGATGTCGTTGATGCCCTCATCATGAGCCTGGAAATAAACGATTTGAAATCCCCGATCATGAATATCGGCTCCGGGAGAGAAATTGCTTTAATCGATGCCTACCGCAAGGTGGCTGAACTGTTGGGAAGGGAACCTCGACCGTCTTATCAACCCGACCGGCCAGGCGAATTATATGGTTACTCATTGTCCTACGAAAAGGCAAAAAAGGTCATGGGATGGGAACCCCGGACAAACTTTCGTGAAGGATTGAAGAAGATTCTTGAATATCGGGGTCTTCTGCCAAGTGATAAGACCGTAGGCATAACCTGATGTTAACGATATTTTCCAATCCCAGGCCGTTTCGAGGCACTTTCGATTCTATTCAGCGAAACGCCATCCTAAATTGGCAAAACATATTTCCTGATGGCGAGATTATCCTCTTTGATGACGAGGAGCATACGAGCGTTGAAGTTGCCCGGGAGCTACGCGTTCAATGCATCACAGATGTGGAGTGCAATGAGTTTGGAACGCCCCTTTTGGCAAGCGAATTTCATGCTGTGCGGACCCAGGCGAAATACCCCGTTGTGGCGCAAATAAACACCGATATTATCTTGACCCGTTCATTTGCCAAAGCCCTGGAAATCGTCAACAACTGTTTGCCTGGGTGCCAATTTTTTATGATTGGCAGGAGATGGGATTTGGATGTTGAAGGAATAGTTGATTTTGGTAATGATCACTGGGAAGAGGAGATGATGGAAAAAGTCCACGCTAAAGGCACTTTGCATGGCATGTCAGGCATTGATTATTGGCTTTTTCCCCGGGATGTCCCATTCAGTCCCCCTCCCTTTGTTGTCGGACGACCCGGTATGGATAGCTGGCTTGTATATCGGGCTCGGACCCTTGGTATTCACGTCATAGACGCCACCGAGATCGCTACCATCATCCACCAGAATCATAGCTATCCACAGAGGAAGCAAGCTTTTTTTCAAACCGAATGCGAGCGGAATCTCGCCCTTGCGGGGGGGCATGAATGTGCCATGAGTTTGAGGGATGCGGACTGGATGTTGACCGGATCGGGTTTAAAAAGACCTCAATTTCCAAGGCGAATCTATTCAATCCTTTCCATGTTTTATCTTTGGCGAGTAATACTTGCTGCAAAAAGAAAGCTTCAAAACTTATTCGTATAATCCATGATAAGATTAGATAATTTAAACTACAGGACATTTAGCGTTGGGCTTCTCGTCTTAGCCATTTCTCTCGCGCCTCGCATCCCGCTGCCCTTTAATATTCCAGGGCGTGTTTTTGACCTTAGACTTGAAGATATTATAATTTCTCTGATCGTAATTGCTCTGGTTTTAAACTTTGTGGTGAGAGGACGATCGAATACGAAGTTTTTTTCTGTTCCTCTCATAAAACCTATAGGCGTATATTGCCTTATTGTTATTCTTACAACAAATATTACTCTCATGTTCCACTCGAATTTATTAGATACCATGGCTTTCCTCCGCATACTTCTTTATACCTTAAAGCAAATAGAATTATTCCTTATCTTTTTTATTGTTGCAAATTTTATAAAAACTGAATCAGAGATAAAACTGATAGGACATACAATACTTATTGCGGGTATATTAAATATTTTATGGGTGTTATGTCAACTCATAACTGGCAGATATGGTCCTATAGTAAAAATTGATGTATCAGGGGCTGCTTTTCAACATGCCGGTCGTTTTGCAACTTATGGAACGACGCTTATGGGTGAATTTTCCCCATTTTCTATAGTCACTTTTTTTGGTATGATAACTTATTGGTTTTTTGGTTATTCTTATATTGTATATCGAAAAAAGATTATAAAATCTTCGATATGTTTGTGGACAGGAATAATATGCTTTATTTGTAGCGCGTTAACAGCAGAAAAAATTTCCATTATTTATTTTATTATCGGGGTTTTGATGATTGTGTTTTTAGATTTTAAAAAGTCGACTAGATTTATTATATTTATCTTATTGTTCATATTATTTGTGCTGAGTATCTCTGATTATCTTATAAATCTTGTTTCTGCTTTAGAACGTATGCATATGGTTGGCTATATGGGGGGGATTGCTGAGCGTAAACAAGTCGTTGATGAACTATTAGCAACTCTTGGTACATTTAAAAACTATAATTTTTTATTAGGTTTTGGTAAGGGTGGGAACATATGGATTGGCAATCAGGAAGTACTATTTGGTGAAGCACACAATGGCTATTTTCGCCTAATCATAGAATCTGGCATCTTTGGCTTTATAACTTTCATTGGGTTGCTTATGCAGATTGGGCTTTTATGTATTAAAACATTTAAGAATAGTTTGTTAAATATTACTAAAGTCGTAAGTTTTTCAACGTTTTGCGCTCTTTTGGCTATTAGCATTGCCGCTAATGTACAAGATGCATTTACATCTGTATTGCCAAACGAACTTTTTTGGGCATTTGTTGGGTTAACGGTAGCCGCATATAAAATTGAAATAATAGAAAGCAATAAATTGAGAAACAGTATTGAAGCTTAGGGCTAATATAAATAAGTATTTTATGCCGGGAGGTTCCCCGTGAACGAAACCAACAATGATAAAGTAGAAGTATTGGTTATTTAAGATAAGGGGCACAATGATAGACATCGTTAAGAACTTCTTTAAGGGCAAAAAAGATGCTTTCAACAAAACAGGTGTGGAGTGGATTGCAATAAAATTCGTTTTATGTTGCCTAATCGTTTACCTTGCCTTCAAGGTAAGCATAGTGATCTGCACTAAACTCGGGTATCTTTAAAACCGCACTTCCTTGCCCTCTGTGCCAATACAAGTGAGCCACTTTTCACCCAATAGTTTAGGCTCTAAGAGTTGGAAGGAGAAAACGAATGAAAGAGAAAGATTCTTTATGTTAACAGGTGAAAACTATAATATAGAATTATCTATAGTTATGCCATGCCTCAATGAGGCTATGACTCTAAAAAATTGTATAATAAAAGTGCGGAATGCTTTAGAAACCCACAATTTAAAGGGTGAAATCATAATAGCAGATAATGGGAGTACAGATGGCTCGCAGGAGATAGCAAGACAATCGGGTGCCAGGGTGGTGAATGTATCCGAGAAAGGCTATGGCGCAGCGCTTATGGGGGGCATAACCACAGCTCGTGGAAAATATATAATAATGGGTGATGCAGATGATAGCTATGATTTTACACAGATTTATCCTTTTATTGCAAAACTTAGGGAAGGTTATGATCTTGTAATGGGGTGCCGCTTTCCAAGAGGGGGCGGAAGAATCATGCCCGGCGCCATGCCCTGGAAACATAAATGGATAGGCAATCCTATTCTCACGTATATTGGCAAGCTCTTTTTCAGGGCTTCTGTCTCAGATTTTCACTGTGGTATGAGAGGTTTTCGCCTTGATTCATATAAAGCGATGGGGCTACGTACCACAGGTATGGAATTTGCTTCAGAGATGGTCGTAAAAGCTTCTCTAAAAGGTATGAAAATAACTGAGGTTCCGATTACCCTATACAAAGACGGACGATTACGTAAACCTCATCTGAGAAGTTGGAGAGATGGGTGGCGACACTTAAGGTTTCTGTTACTTTACAGCCCGCGCTGGCTCTTTCTCATTCCTGGCATTTCACTATTCCTAATGGGCGCCATTGCAGGGGGGCTCCTCTTGTTCGAGGGGATTAAGGTTGGTAACATTGTCTTTGGTGCAAATACGCTCCTCATATGTTCAATGTCCATACTAGTCGGCTTTCAGCTCATACTCTTCGCGTTATTCACCAAGGTTTTTGCAATTTCAGAAGGGCTACTTCCTCAGGATTTTCGACTAGACCAATTAAACAAGTTAATCAACCTTGAATCCGGCCTATCCGCGGGAATTGTTCTTGTTATTACTGGTCTGGGACTGATTATCTGGGCATTTATATATTGGAAAATCCGTTCCTTCGGTCCCATATCTTATCCAGAAAGCTTGCGACTCACTATCCCGGGTATTACCATCCTCACACTCGGTATCGAAACTATTTTTTCAAGCTTTTTTCTGAGCATTTTGGGTCTCAATAGAAAAAAATAAGAGATCGTGTCATATGGTATCGCTTTACTCACTGAATCTTCTTGGCAACCGGGACAACTAAAATGCCTGACCAGACTGTTTTCAACAGACACCCAAGGTTAATGCTGTTGCTTATTGTCATGCTCATGTTTGCCGGATTGATACTGGGGGTTGAATCCTATGCGCGGATCAAATTTAGGAACGCAGAGATTTATGATGATTTTGTATCAATCCTCAGAAATGAGAACTTTCCGAACTACGAGCAGATAGTAAAGGATTCGAATGCCTTCACTGATAAACTTTCCTATTATGATTATTTTTTATGGTCCCCAAAACCCAAAGAAACAAATACCATGAAGATTACGCATTATTTCTCTTCCAGATATGTACCTGACAGCTTCCCTTTTGAAAAAGCTGATATGATTATATGGATCTTCGGCGGTTCCACTATGATGAATACAGACACTACGGATGAGCTTTCCATAGCAAATCAGTTAGCCAAAAACTTAAAAGGGCAGGGCGCTAAACCAACGGTAGTCAATTTCGGGGTATCCTCGTTTCACTCTTCTCTCGAAACCATTAAATTCCAGGAAATGCTCAGGAAGGTCCCAAGGAAGGAAATACCTGGAATTGCAATCTTTTACGATGGGTACAACGATAGCTACCTTGGATTTTTTTATGGCGCCGGAAAACTCCCTGTGACAGTATCGAGTAAGCTGGAAGCATTGATCACGGGGAAAAGCGGAAAACTGTTTCTGTATAATGGCTCCAATCTCATAAGCCAAGTATCGTATTTCTGGAAGCACCATGTTTCTCACAGGATAAATGCAATCCTGTTCAGGGGTGAAGGTCAATATGATGATAGTTATAATTTAGATAAGACTGTGGATGTATACGAAATGAATACGAGGATGATTCGGTCGATCTGCTCTGAATTCGGCATAAGACCTATTTTCATATTGCAGCCGATGATTTTTACAAAAAAGCATCTCACCACTTTTGAACATACAGTTATAAAAAAGGTGAACACTCATTTGATAAGTTTTATGACAAGTTACTACGGAAATGTTCAAGAGAGAATGCAGAAATATGCCGATTTCCATGATATGTCCCACATCCTGAATGAAAGCAGGAGGAACGATTTTTACGATATGGGACATACTGGTCCCTATACGGGGATTATCATCGGGAATGAGATAGCAAGGATTGTTCTATCAAAACAGTATTACGCTGGCCGTATGCAGACAAACATGCAAAATTATAAGTTTTCCAATAAATAAAGAACTTCGTTTTAAAAAAAGTTGAATCAAACGTCTCCAAACGATTGACTATCAACGAAAAAACTTTCACTTTTCTCTAAATACCCATGAAAAATATCCTCCTTGTCAACCCCGATTACTATACGAAAGTCTACAGTCAGTCCAAGATGAGAGCGGCAATGACAAGAGGGCAACCGCCTCTGGGTCTGGCGTGCCTTGCCGCTCAACTCCGGAACAACGGACACAGAGTCCGCATTTTAGATATGAATGTAGAAAAGATACCGCTTGCAGCCCTGAGTGCGGTTATTCTTGACTTCCAGCCTCAGATAATAGGATTCAGCACCACAACACCTCTCTTCAATACCGTTTCCCGTCTGGCTACTCACTGTAAAAAACTCAGCAAAGATTCCCTCATAGTGGTAGGCGGGCCTCATCCGTCAGCCATGCTTGAAGAAGTGCTACAGGGGACTGATATCGACTGTGCACTCAAGGGTGAAGGGGAGAAAAGCTTCCTTCGACTGGTGGAAAACGGACCATCCGACTCTATTGACAATCTGGCCTTCAGAAAAGGGGGTAAGATTGCCGTCTCTTCCATAAAGGAGGATCATGTCGAAGACCTCGATTCGCTGCCCTTTCCCGCTTATGACCTGCTGGATGTGAGGAAGTACGGTGCGTCCAAGCTCATGAGCAGGCGTTCTCCCGTTGCAAACATGGAGAGCTCCCGGGGCTGTTTCGGGCGATGTATATATTGCAGCAAAAAAGTTCACGGCTTCAGGGTTAGAATGAAGTCTCCCCTCCGGGTTGTAGATGAGTGTGAATACCTTTTGTCTCTCGGTTTCAAAGAGATCCACTTCATAGATGATATCTTTACTGCAAATAAAGGCAGAGTTGTGGCCATTTGCGAGGAGATCCTTAGAAGGGGGCTTTCATTTCCGTGGTATCCGCGTGGGGGACTGCGGGTGGACACGCTTAATAAAAGCGTTCTGCAAATGATGAAAAGGGCTGGATGTTATAGGATTCCCCTTGGTATAGAATCCGGCAGTCAGCGCCTTCTCGATTTGCTTCAAAAAGGGATTACTCTTGAGCAGGCCCGGGAAGCCGTTGCTATTACGAAAGAAACTGGATTTGAAACAGAATGTTATTTCATGATTGGTTTGCCAACCGAGACTGATGAAGAAATAAGGCAGTCAATTAAATTTGCCATAGAGCTTGATCCAGATTATGCAAAATTTGCTATTACTATTCCATTACCTGGGACCTTGATGTTTAGGCACTGGTGGGAAGAAGGAAAGATAAAATCAAAGAACTGGGATGATTATACTTTTGCTACTCCAAACATGGTGTATGACCATGATAATCTTTCGTGGGACACAATTCAACATTACTACCAAATATCTCATAGATCGTTTTATCTCCGCGCCCCATATCTATTGAAGATGTTAAGAAATACTCTTAAAAAAAGAACCTTCTTCTACCATTTGAAAGGATTTTTTAAAACGCAGTGGTAAAAAACAGCGTTAAGATGAAATAATGAGAATAGTAATATTGTAATGATGAAAAGAGCGTTTTTTTAATGCGGACATTGCTTATAATGCCTCCAGAGTGTTCATCCTCTTCAATATATTGTGTACCACCATATGGTCTCTTAATACTGGCTGCCGTGTTGAGAAATAAGGGTCATGAAGTCCAAATCGAGGATTATTTTTCATTTGGATATCGTAATGCGATGTTGAGAAATAAAATTGAGGCTTTTCAACCAGATATTGTGGGTATTAGTGGAATGGTATTCCATCACAATGCAATGTTGAATATTGCTCACGAAACTAAAAAAATTCGACAGAACACAAAAGTAGTCCTTGGTGGCGTACACGCTTCAACCTGGTATGAACGACTCACCAAAGAAGAGTGTGTGGATGCAGTTTTTATTGGAGAGGCTGAAGAGTCTTTTCCATTATATATTGAGAGCTTGGAGCAAGGAAAAAATCATCCAACAATACCGGGGATAAGTTATTCCAATTCAGAGAGTCTGTATATTGGTGAAAGGACATACATTAAAGATTTAAATTCATTACCTTTCCCTGCCTGGGATTTATGCAATCCCCAAAAATATCAAGGCACTCCACACGGTTTTTTCTATTCGAAAAGACCAATAGCCACACTGGTAACTTCCCGGGGGTGCCCTAATGTTTGTAGTTTTTGTGCAGGTCATATTGTGTCCGGGCGAAAATGGAGGGCAATGCAACCGGAGCGCGTGGCGGAAGAGATGTCGTATCTAAAAAAAGACTTTGGCGTGCAGGAAGTTCACATTCAAGATGACAATTTTTCACTTGATTATGATCGTGTAATGACCATATGCCAATTAATTACAGAGAAGCAACTCAACCTTGCCATTTCATGTCCAAACGGACTGCACATTAATACCCTTGATGAAGCCATGCTTCGTGCAATGAAGAAAGCTGGTTTTTATAATATAGCTATCGGAATCGAATCCGGGAGTACCAACATACAAAAAAAAATAAATAAAAAGTTGGACTTGGATATGGTAAGAGAAAAAATTTCATTAATTCGTAGAGCAGGTATTTACATCACCGGTTTTTTTATGATTGGCATGCCCTATGAAACCGAGGAAGAAGTATTGAAAACGATACATTACGCAACGTCTTTGCCAATTAACGGGGCTACATGCAGTATGTTCATGCCCCTTCCCGGAACATTTGAATTCGAGAATCTTATCAAAAGCGGGAAGTTGAATCCTGTAATGTTCGATACAGATGCAAGAGGTTGGTTGGAAGGTAATCCGAGTGAGTATTACGATTTTTTAACCACTGAGAGATTAAAAAAATTACAACGTCTGTTTGCAATACGTTTCTGGTGTCGTCCCCGTATTTTATTGAAAACTTTGTATCGTATTTTATATGATATGAAAATTGTTGATATTCTGAGGGCTATAAAATATTTTTTTAAATACACAACTCAAATATATCAAAAAAGATAGGTTGTTTGCTTCTAAACACAATAGATGATTGATTGTTTTTAAATATCATACATAAGCAGTATAGATAAAATATGTTGAACCTGTCAATGAACGAATCTCCCAATGATGATTCTATGAAAAGGTTTTATACGAAGATCCATGAATCAATGACTTCAAACGCAGATATTTTCAAAGCGCCATATCCGACACAAAAAGAATTTAGGCAATTTATTATTGATTACTATAAATCGGACCTGTCCAGATTAATTATTCTCGATGCAGGATGCGGAGGGACAGCCGTAAACTCTATCAGCTGTTCTTTGTACGGATTCAGTAAGATTTACGCTTTTGATCTGAATCTGGATAACATAAACCATGTAAATAAAATCTTAAAAAATAATCCTAATACTAAATCAATTTTCCTTGTAAATGGCTCAATTTTATCCCCCCCCTTCAAAAGCGTTGCCTTCGATTTTATCATTTGTCATGGAGTTATCCATCATCTTTCTGATCCAGCAGCTGCTATTAAGCAACTGTATAATATTCTTAAACCAAAGGGAAGGTTATTTGTTAGTCTATATTGTTTTGAAAATTCATGGTTCGAAAATATCGTCCGGGTATGGAGATTTTTTGGTAAAACAATACCATACAGGGTAATGCATTTCGCTTTTCATAAATTTCCTTTAATTAATAACTTTGTCTTGGATTTTATGTATGTTCCTATACTTTGGGTTTTCAAGGAAAAAGAGGCTATTAGCATTTTAAAAGATATAGGATTTAGTATCGAAAAAAATTATTGTAGTGCCGTGGACCCTTTTTATGGAAAAAGTTTTTTTAAAAAGTCGGTTTCTGGAGATGGTATATTGCGCAACTTTGTTTGTTGCAAACATTAAATTGCTGCACAATTTCTATCAAAATATCTTAATTCATTTAAAATGAACACTCTTGGAGTCTATACCGATCACGATGCCGGTGTATGTGTTGCCATAGATGGCAAGATAGCAGCGGCAATCTCAGAAGAAAGGGTCAACAGGGTAAAGGCATCATCCGGTTTAAGCGTAGAAACTGTGATGTCTTGTCTATATGAGGGCTCGCTTAAACCGGATGATATTGATTGTATTTGTGTTGCAGGGTATCCTGGTTTCAATCAATTCGTTAAATATGCAAAGCAATATGTCGATGTTACAAAATTTACCTCAGGAAAAAATTTAATTGGGCTTGAATACCTTTTAAATGGAAACACTCAATCGAAAGGGGGATTTGAGGCTATTTGTCTTAATTTTGTCTTAATGACAGGCGCACCTAAATGGTATTTGCTTACTTATCGTCCGTTACGCATGCTGAAGAAGCTAATGCCTCATGCAAAAATACAGCATTTTCATCATCATGAAGGCCATTCGATTGGTGCATATTATTCTTCCGGATTCGAACAATGTTTAAATATTGTGATTGAAGGAAATGATTACGATAACTGTTTTGTGATTGAGCATTTTAATAAAGGGACAAGGAAACTCATCTGTAATACCCCATGGCCCCATTCGCCAGGCTGGTTTTATATGCTTATTACCCAGCTTCTGGGGTTCAACTCCTATACTCACCCGGGAAAAATCACCGGGCTCGCCGCTTACGGAAACCCAGCAGCATGCATGAAAGAAGTGGCGCGTCTTATGTGGACAGAAGGGATGACCATAAGGGTTCATCCTGATGTCTTTGTCTGGCGGGCTCGCTACGCGAGTGCCAAGGATAAGGGCAGATCGTGGATGCCAGGAGAATTTAAGCCCTATACAAAGGAAGATCTCGCAGCAGCGTTTCAAAAGCGTTTTGAGTTCTGTATCACATCTGTCATAAGGGAGGCACTCAGGCTTACCGGTGAGGAAAGAATCGCCCTCAGCGGAGGCTGTGTAGCCAATGTCCGTTTGAATCAGTTCATCTATGAGCTTCCAGGTGTAAAGGAGGTCTTCGTCATGCCCCCCATGGGAGACGTGGGCCAGCCCATAGGCCTTGCCCTTGGAGGCTGTGTTGGAAACGGCATGAGTTTAAATCCACGCCGTCTCAAAGATGTGTACTGGGGTCCCGAATATTCGGATAACGATATCGAGAAGGTTTTGTCGGCCGCATCCCTGGAATACCGGAAGATCGACGATATGGAGGCCGAAGTAGCCCGGCTTATCCACAATGGCCATGTGGTCGCCCGGTTCAACGGCAGGATGGAATTCGGGCCACGGGCCCTTGGCAACCGCTCTGTGCTCTTCCATACCAGAGACAGAACTGTGAATGACTGGCTTAATAAGAGGCTGGGAAGAACAGAGTTTATGCCTTTCGCGCCGTCTGTGCTGGCAGAGGATCGTGACGACTATTTCTTGAATTCACAGGGTGCCGAATATACGGCTCGGTTCATGACAATAACCTTCTCGTGTACGGAGAAGATGAAAAAGGAGTGTCCGGCAGTAGTCCACGTGGACGGAACAGCCAGACCCCATTTTGTAACCAGAGAGAGCAACCCCGGCTATTACGGAATCATCGAAGAATACAAGCGGTTAAGCGGTATCGGCATGATCCTGAACACAAGTTTCAACATGCATGAAGAGCCCATAGCCTGCACACCCATGGACGCGGTCCGGGCTTTTGTCAGAGGACACCTTGACTATCTCGCCATAGGCAACTGGCTTGTAGCGGGCAGGAAAAACAAGGATTGACTCGGTAAAGAGTCGGTTCCGGCATGAAAATCCCCGACACAATCAAGAAGAACTGGTTTTTATACTTTTTCATTCTCCTCCTGTCCCTGAGCGTCCACATCCTTTTATTCCTCAAAACCGGTCCCTGTCCTTCCACCGATTTCCACCTTATTTACATGCCTGCCGCCGCCAAGATAGTGGGGTGGCTCAAAGGGTCTGGCAGCTTTCCCTATATCCCTTCTTACCAGCTTTTCCATCTCGGGTATATTCTTCTGGCCGTTGTGGTCTTTCTCTTTTTTGGGACAGGTAATCTTACCGCCCTCATTGCGGTGCAGGTACTTATTTCCGTTCCTGTCTTTCTGTTCATTTTCCACATTTCCTTAACATGCTACCACTCCAGATGGGTTGCCCTGATCTTCACCGTAATCTCCGTCTCATTCTTCGACAACATAATGTGGGCTACATGGGCTGTACCGGACAGCTTTTACAGGGCTCTGTTTGTACCTTCTTACTTCATCCTGCCGGTTCTTTATTATCGCAGACGTTTTGGTGCCTTAGCTCTATTAGGGGTTATCTCGTTCATCGTCCTTTTGTCCATAAGGATCGAGACCATAATACTTATCCTTCCGCTAATCTGGTTGACCAGAAGAAATATTTTTCACGCTATGACTGTCAATAAAACGGTAAGTATTGTTGCGGCCATGATGCTTTTCGCAATGGGATTTATACTTTATGGAAAGATTTTCGATATCCTCAGATTTATCAATATATTTTACGTTGAGGGTCTGATAATCAGCGGAACAGGTCAAAACGTGCCGGGTGTAACCAATCTCGAACCTTACAATTATGACCTGGCCACTGATATTTACTATAATCTGGGCCGGTTCATGAAGCTATTCCTGCTCCGGCTTTATTACTTCTTCAACGTATTCCCTCCCTTCTGGTCATTTGCCCACAGGATCTATTATGCCTTCTACATGCTGATTTTTTACCTTCTCGCCATAGCTGCTATTATAAGGACATGGAAGGAAAGAGATTATTATTTTTCAATGTTCGTGCTCCTGTATTTACTGATGATGCTAGTTCAGGCTCTGACTTTTGTGGATGCGGAAAAAAGATTGATCCAATCCGTCCTTCCTTTTTTTATCATGTTTGCAGGCTATGGTTTCGATTATGTCTGGCAAAAATATGTTACAGACAGGCGGATGCCGGAGGCCGAACTGGTAACGCAAAGACTGTGATGGAAAGCTTGAAATGTTTCTGTATGGACACATCCCTGCATTTACAGCCTTTACTATCTGGGAAGATGAGAGATGTTGAACTTTAACACCATCGAGTTTCTACTATTTTTTGGAGTATTTTATGTGCTCTATGTGCATATTAATGATTACAGGAAACAGAACTTCTTTCTATTGGCCGCAAGCTACGGGTTTTATGCCGCATTCAGCCCGTGGTTCCTCCTTATATTGCTCGTATCATCATTGGTCGACTATTTCCTCGGTCAGGGGATTATGGAAGGTATGGATTCTCGAAGAAGAAAATTAATACTTGCCACGAGCCTCACACTTAACCTAACAGTCTTGGGCCTTTTCAAGTATTTTAATTTCTTCGTACAAAACGGTGCGGAAATGGTCCGCCTGCTTGGTTTGAAGGCCCATGTTGCCACTTTACAGATTATTTTGCCTGTAGGTATTTCCTATTACACCTTTCAGAAGATCGGTTATATCGTTGATATATATCGTGGGAAAATCCGTCCGTTAAAATCGATCACATCTTTTCTCCTTTACATCTCCTTTTTCCCCAAGCTGCTGTCTGGGCCCATTGAGAATGCTGTCCACTTTCTACCTCAGATCCTGAACCCCAGGATGATCAAAAAGGAGGATGTAAGGATCGGTTTGCTCTACATGGTGACCGGCTACTTCAGCAAGGTCGTGTTAGCCGACTCTCTGGCCCCTATGGTGGACAGGGTATTTGACTACCCCGATCAGGTTACAGGAATTACCGTATTATTTGGAATCTTATGCTACTCTTTACAGATTTACGGCGATTTTGCCGGCTACTCCCTTATGGCCCAAGGTTTGTCACGATTGATGGGTTTTGACCTCATTCGGAACTTTAAAACACCTTATTTTTCCATAAACCCCCGTGAATTCTGGAACAGATGGCACATTAGTCTGTCATTATTTCTCCGGGATTATGTATATATCCCTCTGGGCGGCAACCAGAAATCTGAGACTATGACCTGCTTCAATCTAATGGTCACCATGTCCCTTGCCGGACTCTGGCACGGCGCCGGGTGGAATTACTTTCTCTGGGGGGCGTACCATGGTGTGCTGCTATGTGTATCCCGTCTTCTCCACCTGTCGAAATCGAGCCTAAATCGTATCACCTTACCTGTTGTTCTACAAATGAGCACTACCTTTTTTCTCATCTCAGCAGGCTGGCTAATATTTCGGGCCCAGAGAATGGTAGATGTGAGAGTTCTTATTGCCCGGATTTTTACAGATTTTTCATGGGATTACGAGACATCTCTCTACTTAAAGGCCCTTGCGCCAATATGTGTTCTGCTTTTCGCCTATGATTACCTGCAATGGAAATCGAAGGATGATCAGGTTCTCCTTAAATCGAGTGCGCTCGTAAAGAATCTTGCCTATAGTTTTATGGCGATCTCCATTGCAGCCGTTGGTTTTAGACAAATGCCCTTCATCTATTTTCAGTTCTGAGATGCGGATCAGCGGGCCGAAAATTATTCTTCTTGTTTTTCTGGCCGGCTTTTTATGTGAAGGGTTCCTACGGCTCGTAATTCCCTTCGAGATCATGTTTCAGACTTGGTTCACTCGCGGGATTCATACCCCGGATAACGACCTTGGACTAGTCTATACGAAAAACTTCACCGGGTTCATGCGCCATTACGACAGGGTATGGAACGTCCCTCTCTACTTGGACTCACACGGATTCCGAAGTGTACAGCAGACCGGCTCCCCCGGAAAGGGCTTCGAAATAGTTCTAATCGGCGGTGCATCCATCGTTTTCTGTTATGGATTGCCCGACGAATACACGATACATGCAGAAGTAGCGAGGACCTCCGCTTGGCCTGTCAGAGTGTATAACACAGCCTGGCCGGGTCTGGATTTGTTTACCAATTTCCACGTATACAAACGCTTGCTGGAAGAAGAGGTGAATCCCCGAATCGTGATCCTAAACTTCTGGGGAACCACGGCGGAATCTTTTGACGCGACATTACCCGAGGATGGGGATTTCGAGCGTTTCAGGAAAAGACGCCAGTCAGCGGCACTCTTCACATATTTTTCCGATCAGGCAGTCTTTCCAGAGGGAAAGTTGGCCGGTCTGTGCGGTAGATGGTATTACGCTTCATATGTCCTTGCAGGCATGGTTTCCTTCGGGGATAAGCTTATCGATACCGGGGTAAAGCTACGCAATGTTGCCACAAATTTCTCCAAGCACGTCACCAACAAGTCGACCACTTCACCTTTATCCATAGATAATCTCTCATCCCGGAAGAAAAAAGGGTTGATCAAGTTTCGGAGATTTATGATGTACTTAGAACAATATTTTTGGGCGAAGGATTGCCAGATACTCATCAACTTTTTACCCTGCTCTTCAGATAAGAACTTCTATGCCGGACTCAAATCGGTTATTCCTCCCGGTATCCGCATGGTAGATCTCAACAATGAACTGTGTAAAGATTTCGAAGGGAAGAGTGGTTACATAGCTCTTAACCATTACAATAAGCGGGCGGCCCTGCAGATCGCCTTGAGACTTTCTGCTGAAATTGATGATATTTTTAATTACAAGGCTTTCAAGAACTCAAGACAGAGGCAAAAGTAGGTTTTCTAAATCCCAAGATTCCCTCGAACAGTATTCCTCCAGATAAAAAAACTTGACGAAACGGTTTGCCGCTTGTTATATGGTTTGGCTAAAACTGGCCAGTGTGTGTGATAGATGGGAAAACTAAATATCTGGCTAATTCAGACAGGTGAACCGTTTCCATTCGAGGAAAACGTAAAAAAGATGAGAACGGGACTCCTGGCAGACAAATTAGTAGAGAGGGGGCATTCTGTTTTATGGTGGACAACAGCATTCGATCATTTTAAAAAAAGCTGGATATCCCCAAACGATGTAGAGCTTGAATTAAAAAAAAATCTTAAAATCTTTACCCTTAAAGGGAAAGGGTATAAAAAAAATATATCACTGTCACGATTAATTGATCATAGGACTGTCGTAAGAAAATTCAGGAAATTCTCATTGGAAAAACCTAAGCCTGATATTATTGTTGCTTCAATGCCACCCCATGATTTAGCCTGTGAGGCAGTTAAGTATGCCAAAAAAAAAGGCATACCCGTGTTGGTTGATATCAGGGACCCATGGCCGGATATATTTCTCAAACACGTCCCGAATATCCTGCACATACCACTTAGAACGCTTCTCTATAAGGATTTTAATATGACCAAGGTGGCTATGAGAGCTGCAGACGGATTGCTTGCTGTTACGAATCCATTTCTTGAATGGGGATTACGGTATGCGAAGCGTGAAAAAACAGTAAAAGATAAGGTTTATTGTCTCGGTCATAAAAAGCACAATCTGTCAAATGATTCTGAAATTATGAATAAATTTTCAAAAATAAAAGGTGTTTTGCTAAGCAAATTCATTGTTTTTTTTGTAGGGACAATCTCGAAATCTTATCATAATCCATTGATACTCTTGAAAGCAGCCGAGGAACTAAAAGAGATTGAGAACATTCATTTCGTCATTAGTGGCGATGGAGAACTTTTAAAAGAGTTAAAAAAAGACTCAAGCGGACTTACCAATGTAACCGTAACGGGCTGGCTCAATCAGGACGAAATCGAATTCTTTCTGCAACATTCCAAAGTAGGTATTTGCCCTGCCACCAAAGTATTAGACCTCCCTACTAACAAGGCATATGCATACATCTCCGCAGGCCTTCCTGTTGTTTCGGCTTTTAATGGTGAATTGAAGGAAATTATCGAAAGGAATAAAATTGGTTTTTATTATCCCCCCAATGATGTCAATCAACTTGTGGCCAGTATAAGAAATCTATATGAGGACGCTGAACTCTACACGAAGATGTCGCAGAATGCCCGACAGGTTTTTAGAGATATGTTTGACGCTGAAATGATTTACGAAGAGTACGCCCAGCATATTGAAAAGATCGCCCAAAATTATGTAAAAGACAAGAAGTAATCTAAGCGATTAAGCAAAATCTAAAAAAATGTGGAATAAATCAAAACTCTATGAACTATGAATGTATCTAATGCTGAAACGACTTTTTGACATAATATTTTCCGCTATAGGATTATTATTCCTTTCCCTGGTTTTGCTTGTAATTGCCTATCGTATTAAAAATGAAGATGGAGGGCCGGTATTTTACCGTGGAGTGAGGGTAGGCTGGTATGGCAAATCTTTCAAGATATTCAAGTTCCGAACAATGGTTGTGAATGCAGAGAACATGGGGGCTTCATCTACATCGGATGATGATGCACGGATCACCAGCATTGGTAAATTTTTGCGAAAATACAAGCTGGATGAGTTGCCTCAGCTTTTTAATGTGCTGGTTGGGGACATGAGTCTTGTCGGACCCCGGCCGGAGGTAAAGAAGTTTACGGATTTGTACACGGAAAAAGAGAAGGTGATTTTGTCAGTACGGCCTGGAATCACGGATTGGGCTTCTCTATGGAACCCGGATGAGGGAGCGATCCTGAAGGGCAGTGCAGATCCAGACAAAGACTATTTAGAAAAGATACGGCCTGAGAAGATTCGCTTGCAGATAAAATATGTGCGGGAACGGTCATTTTGGGTGGACTTGAAGATAATATTCCAAACAATAAAAGTAATAGTGTTTGATGATAGATGTTGAATGGTCAATGTTTGGTGCTTAATGATGAGTGTTTGATATTAAATGTTAAATATTAAATGATGAATGAAGAGAAGAGAATGGAACCTGTCGATATAAGAAAGTTGAGTTATAGCTTTGCATTGAGAATTATTGAGCTATATAAATACTTGGTAAAAAAGAATGAATTTATATTATCTAAACAAGTTTTAAGATGTGGGACTTCTATCGGGGCAAATGTTGAAGAAACACAAGCAGGGCAAACAAAGAAAGATTTTACTGCAAAAATGTCGATAGCGGCCAAAGAAGCAAGGGAAACAAATTATTGGCTCAATTTGTTAAAAGAATCGGGGTATATAAATGACTTCAAAAATGATAGTACCTTGACACATGACCTTAATCTTATTGTGAAAACCTTAACCAAAATTGTGAAAACTTCACAAGAAAATATTAAAAAATGATTGGTTTTTTAGAGTTTGATTAAACATTAAACGTTAAACATTTATTTATTATATGTATACTAAAGATTTCTTAAAACAGTTGTATACTGACATGGTCAAAATTAGGCTGTGCGAAGAAAGCTTGTTGAATCCTATCCTGAACGGTAAGGTCCGCACACCCTGTCATCTGTATAGCGGTGAAGAAGCTGTTGCTGTTGGCCTCTGTTCTGCCCTTTCCGTGGATGATTATGTTTTCGGCAACCACCGTTCCCATGGGCATTTTCTTGCCAAGGGTGGTTCGATGAAGGCAATGGTAGCGGAGATATATTGCCGTGAAACAGGATGTTCACGAGGCAGGGGTGGTTCTATGCACCTGATCGACCCGGACATAGGCATGTTAGGGTCGGCACCAATCGTAGCAGGCACTATCTCGTTGGCTGTTGGTGCAGCGCTGGCTTCTTCTATTCGAAAGGATGGCCGGGCTACAGTGAGTTTTTTCGGTGACGGGGCCACCGGCGAGGGTGTTCTCTATGAATCACTAAACTTTGCATCCTTGAAGAAGCTTCCAATGATATTCGCCTGTGAAAACAATCTATACGCGACACATATGCCCATCCGTGAGTGCCGGGTGAACCTCCCCATATACGGAATTGCGGAATCATTTGGTATTGAGGTTCATGTTGTAGATGGAAACGATGTATTGAAGGTCTATGAGGCAAGTCGACAGGCCGTGGAAAGCTGCCGGACAGGAAAAGGTCCGGTATTCATGGAGTTTATGACATATCGCTTTAGAGGTCATGTGGGCCCGGACGACAACATCCAGGGCACCCATACCGACATCCGGCCAAAAAATGAGATAGAGGTATGGCTCCAGAAAGACCCCGTGACACGGTTCAAAAACTACCTCCTTGAGAGCAATATTTTTAGTCTGCGTGAATTGGAAATTATCGACAGTCAGATAGCTGAAGAAGTGCAATTAGCTAATGATTTTGCAGGGCAAAGCCCATATCCGAATCCAGAAGAGTTGATGAAATACGTTTTTAAAGAATAGGTTCTTAATTTTGAATTTACAATTTTGAATTTTGAATGAATTTCAAATTCATCAATGAATAATAATTACAATCAATATGACTTGGAGGAAAGGACAGCAAGGTTTGGGGAGAATGTAATAGAATTCTGTCAGTCCTTGCCAAACAACATAATAAACAGACCGCTTATTGATCAGCTTATCCGTTCGGGGACAAGTATTGGCGCCAATTATGCTGAAGCTAATTCTGCAAGCTCAAAAAAAGATTTCAGAAATAAGATTTATATTTGTAAAAAGGAACCAAAAGAAACCACATATTGGCTGAGAATGATCTTGAAGTGCAATCAGGACAGAAAGAAAGAGATTGATACTTTGCAGGATGAAGCCCAACAATTTGTTCTGATTTTTGGAAAAGTTGTTTCTACATTGAACAAATAGATATTGTGTTAGTTTAATAAAAATTTAAACTTGTGTTATTTTCATTCAAAATTGGTAACTCAAAATTCAAAATTGGAATATTATGTCTAAACGTGAACGAAAATTAACATATTCGCTTGCCATAAATGAAGCGCTCCATCAGATGATGGATGCTGATCCTTCGGTATTTCTCATCGGGCAGGGCGTCAAAAGTCCCTGGTACGTGGGAAATACGGCAAAGGGACTCTTAGAGCGGTTTGGCGAAGAGAGGATCATCGATACTCCGGTTTCTGAGAACAGTATCACCGGGGCCGCTGTTGGTGCGGCCATCGCCGGTATGAAACCGGTTGTGGTGCATCCTCGTATGGACTTCATGTTTTATGCCTTTGACCCTATCATCAATGAGGCGGCCAACTGGTATTATATGAACGGCGGCAGGTCTTCCGTACCCGTTGTCTTCTGGGGTATCATCAATCGAGGCGGTGAACAGGCGGCCCAGCACTCCCAAGCCATACATGGAATTTTTGCCCATGTTCCCGGCTTGAAGGTAGTCATGCCAGCCACTGCCTATGATGCAAAAGGTCTAATGATCGCCGCCATTCAGGATCGGAATCCTGTGGTCTTCGTGGACGAACGGTTGCTTTATAGCCTGGAAGGGCCGGTACCGGAAGAAATATATATCGTTGAGATCGGAAAGGGTGTCATCCGTAAAGAAGGGAAAGATGTTACACTTATAGCTGTTTCATTAATGGTTCACGAGGCCATGAAGGCAGCTGAAGCACTTGCCGACGACGGGGTGGAGGTGGAGGTCATCGATTTGAGGACCGTCAAACCTTTGGATCGAGAAATGATTTTGAATTCGGTTCGGAAGACCGGAAGATTAGTCATAGCTGATGTAGGGTGGAAGTCCTTTGGAATCTCTGCTGAGATCACTGCGTTGGTGGTCGAAAACGCTTTTGACGCTTTGGAAGGACCCGTTCTGCGAGTCGCCCTGCCGGATTGCCCTGCCCCGGCCGGCAGAAACCTTGAAGGGGCATATTATCCTACTTTTGAAAATATCATTGATGCAGTCAAAAAAATGTTTAAATAACATATAGGAGGAAAAGTGGCATATAGAGTACCATTTGTTGAACCTGTAAAAGTCTATAATATGATCAAAGATGAGCTTGATGCAGCTTATTTTGAGGTCATGTCTAAAGGAGATTTAATAGACAGGAGGCAGCTAAGAAGCTTTGAAGATAACCTCGCAAAATTCGTGGGGACGAAATATGCCGTGGGTCTGAACAGCGGATACGATGCTTTGCACATGTCCTTGTTGGCGGCGGGTATAGGTCCGGGAGACGCCGTGATCGTGCCGGCTCATACGTTTGTTGCTACTTGCTCGGCAGTAGTAAATGTGGGGGCAACGCCAATACTTGTTGATGTCGGCAAAGACTTCAATATAGACTGTGACAAAGTAGAAGAATTAATAAAATTCAACATTCAACATTCAACATTCAACATTCAAGCCATCATTCCAGTCCACCTTAGTGGTTACATGGCAAATATGGTCCGGGTGATGGAAATTGCAGAAAAATATAATTTAGTGGTAATTGAGGATGCCTGCCAAAGCCTGGGGTCGAGCATGGTGAACACCAAGAACACCGATTTTGAATTATCAATTCTGAATTCTGAATTGAAGAAAGATAAATCTATTAACACTCTTATAGATCCCGGATCAGTCGTTCAACATTCAACATTCAACATTCAACATTCCAACCGTCAAAAGAAGATGGCTGGCTCGTGGGGCTTGACCGGTTGCTGGAGCTTTTATCCCTTCAAAATATTAGGGGGTTATGGGGATGGAGGGGCGATAACCACAAATAATCCAGACGTAGCTTTATTCGCAACGAGGATGCGGTATAACGGAGAGGACCGAGATACAGGAGAATACCATGGACACGGTTTTACCTGCTTGCTCGATAATATGCAGGCTGCATTTTTGGATATAAAGCTAAGGTATTTACCGCAATGGATTGTGAGGAGAAAAGAGATTGCAGAGAAATACAGAGCAGCACTATCTGATATGCCCGATTTGCTGTTGCCTCACTACGATGATCCGAGACGAGATCATGTTTATCAGAACTATACAGTACGGTCGAAGCAGGGGAATGATTTCTCTGAGTACCTGAAAAAGAACGGGGTTGAAGTTTTGACACAATTCAGGAAACCCTATTATAAACATGGAGCATTGAAGCTTGAGGATAGAGGATTCCCGGAAACAGAGGCGTTGAGCAGGGAAGTATGCTCATTGCCGATGAACGTGGAAATCACGGATGACGAGGTCGATTATGTTATAAAAGTGGTGCGATCGTTTTATGGCAAATAGAATTGTTTGTTGAGTTTACACGGTTTGTTTTGCTTATTGTGTTCAAAACCATATATTCTGTAAACCCCACAGGTTCAACAAACGCAAAGCACATAAAACCCAACAAACTCGACGAACCCAACAAACCCAAGATACCCGATAAACAAAAGAAGGAGAATTATGGCATTAACACTTAGTAAACGAGCTGATGGAATAGTACAGGCCGAAATACGCGTAATGACAATAGAATGCGAAAAGGTCGAGGGGATCAACCTCGCCCAGGGAGTCTGTGATGTTGGAGTGCCTCCGTTGGTTGCTCGGGGCGCTCAACGGGCAATCGATGACGGATTTAACTGTTATACCCGCTATGATGGTCTGGCGGAACTTAGAAAAGCCATCGCATACAAGTTGAAAACATTTAACAAAATCAATGTTGATCCCGAAACCGAAATAACCGTAAGTGCAGGGTCAACGGGTGCATTTTACTGCGCATGTCTTGCATTGCTTGACCCGGGTGATGAGGTAATACTCTTTGAACCATACTATGGTTATCATCTCAACACTCTTCTTGCCGTGGATGCAGTCCCTAAATATGTTCCAATGCATCTACCAGGCTTAAGATTTACCCTCGATGATCTGGAAAGGGCTGTAACTCCTAAAACGAAGGGTATTATGGTATGCACTCCTTCAAATCCATCCGGGAAGGTATTTTCTAACGGCGAACTCAAAATCATTGCTGATTTTGCCACAAGACATAATCTGTTTATTTTTACTGATGAGATTTACGAATATTTTGTGTATGATGGTAATTCACACATAAGTCCCTGTTCAATTCCTGAGATTGCTGATCGAACAATAATGATTTCCGGATACTCGAAGACCTTCAGCATTACAGGATGGCGTATTGGTTATAGTGCGAGCAAAAAAAAATGGGCAGACATGATAGGCTATGTCAATGACCTTGTGTACGTGTGTGGTCCCGCTCCTCTCCAGATGGGTGTGGCAGCAGGCATTCTTGAGCTTCAATATTCATACTATGCAGAATTATGCGCCGAGTTTAAAGCGAAAAGAGATAGAATCTGTTCAGCTTTATCTCGTGCAGGCTTAACGCCAATTGTCCCCCAGGGGGCATATTACGTGCTTGCGGATGCTTCGGTGCTTCCGGGTAGGAACAGCAAAGAGAAGGCCATGTGTCTTCTTGAAAAGACTGGCGTTGCAAGTGTTCCCGGTATGGCTTTTTATCATGATGAAGGCGGTGAAAACCTCGTTCGTTTTTGTTTTGCAAAAACCGATGAGGTGCTTGATGAGGCATGTAGAAGGATTGAAGATCTAAAATTATAATTAATTTAATAAATAAGGAAACAACTTGAAAAATGTTGACTATACCGCTGTTTCTGAAATAACCGGTTATAATGTAACTCATGAGCAAATTCAGAGAATGTACACACGTTACCGGTTTGCTTCAGGATTCTGTGAAGGAAAAGATGTCCTTGAAGTAGCCTGTGGTTCAGGACAAGGACTCGGCTATCTCGCTAAAATCGCCAAACGTGTTATCGGGGGCGATTATGACGAAAACATAATTAAGATTGCCAACCAACATTACAAAGGGTGTGTTGAAGTAAAAAAGATGGATGCCCACAACCTGCTGTTTGATGATAAGAGTTTTGATGTTGTGATGCTTTATGAGGCAATCTATTATCTCGAGAAACCTGAAAGGTTTGTGAATGAGGCTCGGCGGTTATTAAGAGACGGAGGCATACTGATTATTTGTTCGGCAAATAAAGATTGGTCCGGTTTTAATCCAAGCCCTCACAGTTATAAATATTTTTCAGTTCCAGAGTTGTATGATCTGTTACACGGTAATAATTTCAACGACATTTCGCTTTACGGGGATTGTCCCGTTAGGGCTGGTACGGTTATAGATAAAGTTATTTCTGTTATCAAACGAGTTGCGGTAAGGTTTCATGTCATGCCCAAAACTATGAAAGGCAAGGAGTTTCTGAAGAGAGTATTTATGGGAAAACTTGTGCCTTTACCGCCGGAGATTAAAGATGGCATGGTCGAATATACACCGCCGGTACAAATTCATCATGACAAACCTAATATTGGATATAAGGTTATTTATGCAGTGGGCTCCATTAAGCAATGCTATGAATAAAAAACTTGCATATATGATCTCTTGGGATCGTATTTTCTTCTTTTTTTTATCAGATATCATACTTATTTCTTTCTCTCTTTTACTCTCTTTTTTCTTTCATTTTGACTTTGACCTTAACGTTCCTTATTTGAACCTTATGGCAGGGGTATTACCATTTTTTATAGTTATTAAACTCATTTTATTCGGTGTGTTTAGGATATACCGAATGACATGGAGATATGTCGGCATATTTGACCTGGTTCATATTGTTGGTGCACTGATTGTTGCGATGATGGCTTTGATAATTTTGAGTTTGCCTTTTTCGTCAATTCCTTTTAGCCTGCCTATCACCGGTTTTCCGAAAAGGATCATCCTTGAGGATAGTATCATCTCGGTTTTTCTCATATCCGGGTTAAGGATATCTAAAAGGCTTTACTTGGAAGTAATAAGCAAACACAGACCTACGAAGAAAGGCAAAAGGACAATTATCCTCGGGGCCGGTAACACAGGAGAAATGATATTGCGGGACATGGCACGAAGCAACTTTAACGATTTTTATCCAGTTGGATTACTTGATGATGATAAAACTAAGATTGGAAATTATATCCATGGGATAAAGGTACTTGGAACGACAAGTTCACTCGAAGATACAATTGTAACAAATAACATTGAAGCAGTCATTGTGGCCATTCCTTCTTTAAATCATAAGATTCTGAGGGAATTATATGATTCAGCAAAAAAATTGAGGATACGAGACATAAAGATAGTCCCACGGATTTATGATTTTGATAGACCTGATATAAACCTGAAAGGGCTTGAAGATATTAGTATTGAGGACCTTATTGGTCGTCAATCTATCATCGTTGATTACAAGAGCATTAAAAACTTTATAAGAGACAAAACGATTATTATAACTGGCTCCGGAGGTTCAATAGGTGCTGAGATTGTAAATCAGATATGTGCTTTTCATCCTGAAGAAGTAATACTTTTTGATATCGATGAAACTGAATTGCATAACCTCGGTCTAAAACTCAACAGGCTATTCCCTCATTTGTCCGGGCAAATACATTATGTAACAGGTGATGTGAGGGATGAAATGAGATTGAAGGAAGTCTTTGAAGAGTTTAAACCGCAGATCGTTTTCCACGCCGCCGCTTATAAACATGTGCCCATGATGGAATATAATCCGAAAGAGGCCGTGAAGGTAAACATATTCGGCACATATAATTTAGCGAAGGCAGCAAAAGGGTATGGCGTGGAAAAGTTTATCATGATTTCTACGGATAAAGCGGTAAGACCGACGAGCATCATGGGCGCAACAAAGAGGATGGCGGAATACGTGTGCAAGGCGATGAATAATTGCGTGGAGCGGAGAGCGTGGAGCGGAGAGAGAAAGGCCGAAGATGGGAAGGGGGAAGAGGCTCATGGCTCATCGTTCACGGCTCATGCCGAATCAACTGAAATTCAAGAACCATCAGCTAACAGCTATCAGCTAACAGCTAACAAAAATGAACAAGGAACGAAGTTCATTTCTGTTAGGTTTGGTAATGTGCTGGGGAGCAGGGGGAGCGTTTTGCCGCTTTTTATGGAGCAACTGAAACACGGTGGGCCATTAACTGTAACGCATAAAGATATGCTGAGATACTTCATGACTATCCCCGAGGCTGTGTCGCTTGTGCTTCAGGCATCTATCATGGGGGAAGGCGGGGAGGTGTTTGTCCTTGATATGGGGGAACCGGTAAGAATAGTGGAGCTTGCAGAAGAACTTATAAGGATGCATGGCCTTGAGCCATACAAGGATATCGATATAGAATTCACAGGTTTGCGGCCTGGAGAAAAGCTCTTTGAAGAAATCCTTACTGCCGAAGAAGGCACAATAGCGAGTAAACACGAAAAGGTTTTCATAGCAAAAAATAGTGAAAAATATTCCATGGATAATATTGAAGCAATTTTGAAAGGATTCAGGGCGTTGATATCGGAATCTTCAATCGGCAATGACAGCAAGGTGCGGGAACTGTTGAAGAAGTATGTGAAACATTATGAGGAAACCAGCTCATAGCTGATAGCGTATGGTTCATAGTAAAAACAGGACCGATACAAAAGAATCTTTTATTTTACATGGATAACGGCGGATGGAAATCTGATGAAAGACATAGAGTACTGACCCGAATCGGGATACGGTGGCGATTCGGGTCAGACATCCATCCCCTTCGGGGATAAATGTAATATATCATCCGCTCTGATCCGATTTTATCCCTGTTAAATAAAAAGATTTTAAAGCATTGCCTCTCACAGAATCCACGGGGTATGCGGGTTTGCCGGTATGAATCTTTCTCCCATACCGGTAAAGAAACATACCTTTTCAGCGGGCTCAGCGGACTCGAACGACCGCAAGGGAGTGGGCGAGAGGAAAGAATCTAATGCCTTGTCTCTCGCAGAGGCACAGAGGGCGCAGAGAAAGATGAGATATGCTGGTGAGACCAGAATTGTGAGAAAGTTCAATTCTGCTCACACTTCATGCCCTTGCAGGGCAGAAGTAAAAAACTGGCTGGTTTTTTTAGGATATGGTAAACTATTGAAACAGAAGTAAAGAGGAGGGTTGGTTACTATGCTTACTCAAAAGACTATCTCAGACATTATAAAACCGCTTATAATTACTGGTATTTACAAAGATGAGAAGTCAGCGTTAACGGATGTTGTTGTAGGTTTCATTAAAAAGAAAATAGAAATATACACTTCTGCTATAAGACAGATGGAAGGTAAGTATGGAAAGAATTTTAATTCTATTACTATAGATATGCAGGGTAAGACAACAATAGAGTTTGAGGATGACTGGATGGAGTGGAAAGCTTCCATATTGATGGAAGAAGCGTGGCGGGCAGCATTAAAGAAACTTCTCGGCAATGCTGCATAAATTTGATGCCTTTAAGGTTGTGGCCTTACTTAATAAAAATCCTCTTGTCTCTAAGGCCAACGTAGTAATGGTTGATGAAATAGAAAACCGGGGATTCTATAAATTACATTGCCTCTTGATACCATCGAGCTTTAAACTTGATTTGAAATTTATAAAGACGGAACATGATTTTTTGTATTCCTACCAACTATATACACATATGCCGATAGCGAGATGGGATAATGAGCCACATTATCCAAATCTTGTTAATTATCCTCATCATTACCATTACAGGAACAAAGTGGAAAGTTTTGACCTCTCGGGAAAGCCAGAGAAAGATATTGCGAAGATATTTACGGTGATCTCTGAAATAATATCCGAATATTGAGGTCAACGTCAAAATATCGGTCATAAAAGAATCGAGCGTACTCAACTTTACAGGGTATAATTTTGAGTTGAAAGGCAAATGCTGATAAAGATCGAAAAACATTGTCTCTCGCAGAGGCACAGAGGACGCAGAGAAAGATGAGATATGCTGGTGACCAGAATTGTGAGAAAGCTCAATTCTGCTCACACTTCATGCCCTTGCAGGGCAGAAGTAAATTTTACCCGCAGGTGTGCGGGTTTGCCATGAGCTATCAGCCATGAACTAAGATTGGGGGTTGTATGATGAAAAATGTCCTTCCTTTGGCAGAATTAAGGCTTGCAAAATTATCCATTTCTTTAATCACTTTTCACTTTTCACTTTTCACTTTTCTCGTATTCATAATCGGTTCACCTGTTTTGGGGGTTGATGCTGATATTACCCGTCAGACGATTAGGGGACTGGGAGGGGTTAGTGTAATAGTGGAGGAGATTCAGCCGAACATCCAGAGATATGCCCAAAAGGCGGGTATCACAAAAGAGCAAATACAAAAAGATGTTGAGGCAAAGCTGAAATCAAATGGAATCAAAGTATTAACCAGGGATGAATGGCTGAAAACACTTGGTAGACCGGTGCTGTATGTAAACATCAATACACATGAAACCGAAAAGTACTGGTATGCCTACAATGTCGTATTGGAATTAAAACAGGTTGTGTCTCTGGAGGCAAACCCGTCCATCAAGACGTTAGCGAGCACATGGTCGATTAACATGACCGGGATGGCAAATATCGGCACCCTCGGCATCATCAAGACATCAGTAGATGATCTTGTGGGCCGGTTTGTAAACGCATGCAAATAGCAAATAACGGATAACAGAAACAAAACCATATATTTTACAAGGATAAAAGCAGATGGAAATCTGATGAAAGCATAGAGTTGCTGACCCGAATCGGGATAAAGCGGCGATTCAGGTCAGACATCCATCCCCTAAGGGGATATATGTAAATATTTACGTTCTTATATGGAATTAGAACAAATAACAGAAAAAATTATTGGTTGTGCATATAAAGTTTCCAATACACTCGGTAATGGATTTCTTGAAAAGGTATACGAAAATGCCCTCGCTCATGAACTGAGAAAGAATGACTTGCAAGTTACACAGCAACATCTCTTAAATGTCATGTATGATGAAATTTTAGTTGGCGAATATGTTGCTGATCTTGTCGTCAACGACACCGTATTAATAGAACTGAAAGTGGTCAAAGAAATAGATAATATACATAAAGCTCAATGTATAAATTATTTAAAAGCTACTGGACTAAAAGTCTGTCTCCTTATTAATTTTGGACAGCAGAAGGTACAAATAAAGCGTATAACAAATAACTTTTTATGCGAAGCATGAGCATGGAACAGGTATTGTCGATCTATCACAATATCTGTTCCTGAATGTATATCATCCGCAGTTATCCGCCTTTATCCCTGTTGAATAAAAAATGGTTTTTTTGTTACTTTCTCGTCCAGAAGGTTTCGACAAGCCCTACTTTCCATACGTTGTTTTCTTTAAACATTTGCAGCATGGCAGGGGTGTCTGATTTTTTATATTGAATGGATATTTCGGCTTTATCTTTTTTTATTGTACCTATGTCCCATTTGCTCTGTTCGAGAACAGAATCAGGATCGAAGTAAACAATAAAACTATCCCAGTATGACCTTGAAAGTGGCCCTACGCTTTTAAAATCAGCGCTTATCTGTTCTTTGGAATATTCAACAGCAGTTTTTTGCGAGGCCTGATTCTTGAGAATTTCCTTAAATACATCATCAACTATGGTGCCTTGTGATTTTTGTGAAAGCAACGTCCATGTTTTTGCGTAGTTTTTTTCCTTAAGACTTTTAAAAAACGATTCTGCCGAGGTCAAAACGGCATTGAACTGATCATTGGTTTGTTGTGCATGCAACGGAACTGCTGTAATGAATAGCGAGAGGAGTATAAATAAGAGTGAGAAGTAATTTATTGTAACTATTTGTAATTTATTGTAATTTATCGCTTTTATACTCTTACTTATAATTACCATCAATTAACCGATAACCTAATTACTTATAATTACTATACGACTTTAGACAAAAAAGCTGAGGAATTTTCGGATTCCTCAGCTTTTTAATGTCAAATTTTAGTGATGAGTTGTGGCTGTATGAGAAGTTGCTGTATGAGAAGTAGTGCTGCTGCTGCTGCCAGAAGAGCCTGCTGCGACTGCAAGTCCTGCTGCAACTACTGCTGCGCCGATTGCAATTGTGCCAGCGCCAATACCTGCGCCTGCTGCTGCGCCTGCTGCTGCGCCTGAAGTTGCTGCTGGAGTAGATGCCGGGGCCTGTGCATACGTTACTGCCGGCAGGCAAACCATTGCAACAAACAAAACAACTGCCACAAGTTTAGTTGCCTTTTTTATTTTGTTCATAAAATATTCCCCCGTTTCGTTAAATTTAAAATATACTCTTATTTATATATGTATCCTTTATCTTTGTCAACATAAATTTTGCTGTTTCTCCCAAAAAAATCAAAAAGTGTTGTAGAGTGATCTATATCCTGGGCAACATCCCTTGTCCATGGCGAAATAGAATAACTATAAGCTGTCCTGGAATCGGTACCTTCGAAGAGTCTAAGCGGTATTGTTATGCCTATACCCTTATCGTTATACCCTTTATTGAAAGAATCAGTAAAAATTGATGTATCTGTAAAGCTATACCATGCAAACAACGTAACACCTTTGATAAATTTTGATACTGTTATACGCACACCATTATCGCCTGCCAAGAAATGCCCTGCATTAGCCTCAACTATCATCTCTATTTCAGGTATATTAAGGCGTGTATTTAAAAAACAGGTATTATAGTATTCCTTCCAGTCATCACTTTTTAATTGGAAGAACTCATCCACAGCCCTTTTTCGTACAACGCTACTGCTCAATCCGACATAAAACCTTCCATCAACTATGGATTTTGCCAATTCACCATCAATACCTGCATACTGCATTTCGAGTATTCCTCCAGCGAATCTTCCATAATACCCTTTATCGAATTTGAGAATTTGCTGGTACATTAGTTTATCCAGTACGAAATTCTGTTGCAAATATGGCACAATGTCGCTTCTTACGGGTCTCGATAGAGGCCCTTGATTTGTTGAAACTGTGTTAATAGCATATGCATTTAGCTCTGCTATAAAGGAACCGCCGGGCCAAGGGTTGAAACTTACCCATCCTGCAGCTCCAAGCCGGTATTTAAAAAAACCAGAAGGGTCATTAAGAAAGGTCTTAAAGTCAGGTTTTAAGCCATAATCGAATATTTTGTTATACTTCGTTTTAATATCTGGATACTCCCCAACGTTCAAAGCTTTGACATCTGATAAACGGAGAAATTCACGGAGCGAAATTTTATCATTATAGAGTTCATATATATCAACTAACGTTGTATTGAGTTGGATTAAGGGTATTCCATTTTCGTGCAGGACAATGTTGATTTTATCAACACGGACAGGTTTCAGATCATAGAGTATTTTTAACATTACGCCCAACGCTCTTGTGTTATAAAAATATTTTCCGTTTTGAGCCTCTATCCACAGTTCGTTACCAGCGAGTTTAACGCCAATATTAGAAAATCCCGATTCGTGCAAGGCCTCCGTTATCCTATCGCTGATAGGGTCTGTTTTCTTTTGTGGTTTTTCAACGTAAGGTTTGTCATAGATAGGTATAATCGGATTGCCAATATCAAAAGCCATCGAAAAATTCACACCAAACTGGTTCCCCCTCTGGTAGGTAAAGTCGATATCAGTCCACTTAAAAGGCTTCAGCCTTATTCCGTAATTAAATCTTGAATCTACTGGTATTTCCCCTACAACATTCAGGGTTTCGTATTTAATTGGATTGTATTCCATCATTAGGGCAAATTTTTCTGATGGCGCAAACTGGATGCCCCAAAAAAATTGCGAGTCCTTTAACCATTGTTTTGTGTCACTGAAAATTTCTAATTGAAAATCTCCGCTACCTCCCAACGGTTGTTTGCCGTATCTTCCATTACCAAAACCCAGTGTAAAATCAAATGGGTATATCTGTTTGCTTGCAACAATAAGTTGTGACCTAAAATGTCCCGTTCCTTGAGGATCGAAGATTCCAAGTGCAAGTGCCGGCATATATTTACCTTCTTTGAAAAACTGATATTTAAGATCCATTGATTTATCTTTATCATTTCCATAGGCAGATCCCAGTCCAGAAGGAACGCCTATAGACTCGGTTACTCTTCCGTCAAATTCAAAGCCTTTGAAGGGGCTTAGGGCAACATAATAGTATCTGTAGGGATTAACCTGGCTGGCACCAAACCTTACCTTACCTTCATTCATAACCCTTGCTGTCGGAATCTCCATCAGGCCTGTCCCCCCCCAGTTTGCCGGACCGGTAAAGGGTTCATCGGGGTTCTGTGTAGGTGCAAGGGCCGCAGCGTGGGCAGCGGTGAAAGGTGCAAGTTTTAATCCTGCCGAAGGCGGGACAAGGTGAAAGGTGAAAGGTGAAAGGCTAAATATAAAACATGAAACAATACATACGATTATTATTTTAACAAACTTTTTTGTGGCTCTCCTCACTATGTCCTGTCAAAACCTTATAAATTCAAGATAGTTTACTGATACAGGGCTTTTACCACACCTGCGCTTACAGCTATATTAGCAATAATTTGGGCGATATCTTTTATCTCCCTCATCCAGGCAATCCTTTCTACCTTTTCCGGCACAACAATGGTGTCTCCCGGTTCCACTTCTTTTACCGGCTCTCCAAAGGAGGCTATTTCCCATCTCGACCGCGCTGAATTCCAACTGAATAGACCCCTGTCTACCCTCAGAGCGCTGCCGTCCACTTTCATTATATACGTATTATTAGTGTCCGCCCACCTTGAAGCGCCCCCGGCAAGCTCGATGTAATCTTTGCTGCTTAATGTATTTGAGTATATGAAGCTCCCCTGGGTCATGACTGATCCTGCCACATTAACAATACTATTTGATACCGGTATATAAAGGCTATCCCCTCCCTCGAGTTCAATATCGAATTCGCTCCCCTTTAATAGCCTCAAATGGCCCAAATGTATCGTCAACCTCCCGGTTGCCTTGAGCTTCTTCAGAGATTCAAGGAATTTTTGCTTTTGCTCAGCGTCAGCCCTGCTCGCCGTTACAGCCTCAGTTGATGCTGCAGTAGCGGCCTGGGCAGAACTTGCGGACAACAACTCTCTTTCGAGTCTAGCTATAATTTCCTCCATATTCCTCTGCTGGATCTCCCTTAATCTCTCTCTAATAAAAACTGCCCCTCTCAGGTATGCATACTCACTGTAGCCTCCTGCCCTCTCTATCAACGATGAAAGTCGTTCACCTCTTTTGATCGTATATACGCCGGGGAAACGTACTTCACCCTGAATGGTAGCTGTCTGCTGCGGTTGCCAATTCGGTATGCTCCTTACAAAGAGATAGTCATCTTCTTTCAGTACAAGATTAATCTCTGCATCGCCCATCATGGCCTTTTCAAGGTTTAAAAGCACTTTTTCCGTCTTAGGACCTTCATCGGTTATAGAATACCTTATCAACTCTGCTTCTTTTGTATAGGCAAAGTACTTAAGTCCTCCCGCCAACATAATCAGGTCTTTCACAGTCATCCCGGGTTTCAAACCATAGCTTCCTTCTCTCTGGACAGCGCCGGATAGCTTGACAACCCTTTTTTCCTGCACAACCTGAAATATTTTAACCACATCCCCGGGATGAAGCTTAACATCCTTTTCTTTTAAGCTTTTCAGGTCAGACTCATAGACAACCTGTCTGTTGTTATCAACTATCCTCTCTATTTGAGCCCTGCCTGCATAGGCAACAGTATCCAGTCCACCGGCCATCTCGATAAGCTGGGGCAAAGTAGTATCTTCCTTGATTTCATATATGGCAGGATTATTCACGCTCCCCGTTATAGCAACGAGAGTACCAACAGGCGGGACAAACACCACGTCTTCGGGGAGTAAACGTATATCCTTTGATTTATCACCTTTAAGCAAAAAATCATACAGGTCAAAGTGAACCACGGTTTTCCCAAGTCTTTTTACCTGTATATCCCTCATTGTCCCTGTTTTACTCGGACCTCCTGCCTCAAAAAGGGCATTAATGACCGATGAAAAGGATGAAACGGTATAGCTCCCGGGCCTTTCGACATTTCCAACGACAAAGACCGTCATGGTACGTAACTGCCCCATGCTCACATTCATCTCGAATCCGGTAAAATTCTTGGATAGCGCTCTATAAATTATCTCCTTCAGTTCTTGATAGCTTAGGCCCGCAACATTCAATGCACCCACCCTGGGAAGTGATATATTTCCATGATTATCCACAAAGACATTCCAGATTGCGTCTATACTTCCCCATATGGTAATCTTCACCTCATCCCCCGGCCCCAGTACATAATCCGGTCCAACAGGTACGCTGGCAGTGGGTATAAACAAAGAAGATGGTTGCCTGAAGAGGTCGTATCCGTATTGTTTGATGTCGGTTGAAATGACAAAGGGTAACCTCAAACCCAGCAGGGTAAAGGCCCTTGTAATTGAATCAACGGTTCCGATGATAAAACCGGCATCGATAAGAACGGGTTTATCGGTAACCTCCAATTCTTTAAAGGTTTGAGATGATTCTCTTTTCTCTGTTTTTTTGATCGATTCCTCCTGGTTGCCCATGGTTTCCATTTTTTTCGTTATCTTTATGATTTTAACAGGTACAGAAATTGTTCCTTTGAGGAGCGCCCTGTCGGAATACAGGAAAGTAATCCCGTCCAGCCTCTTGAGAATATCAAACTGGAACTCATTTACCTCGATAACCTTATCGGTTATATAGCGTTCAAACCCTGACAACTTTTCTTCAACAAACTGAGGTTGCCGAGGATATTGCTGGAGCGGCTGAGCAGGCGTCGGCGAAAGCTGCTGATAATTAAACTGCTGTCCTGACGTCTGCCCTGTTGTGATAGGTTGTCCCCCTCCATAAGGGTTATACTGATTCATTTGGGGCTGGTATTGTTGGGAAGATAATGGGGATGAAGGCTGCTGGGCAGAAACACTGCCATAACATATTATTAGTATGAAAAAAAGGATTAACGAAGTCTGTCGAAATTTTACCATACTTTGCTCCTTGTTGTGTTTCATTTAACTTTGATTATTAGTAAAAATGTTCTTTTTAGTAAAAATCCTCTTTGTCTTGTGAAAAAAACCAGAAGGAAAAAGTTTCTTTATCTCATCAATCCTTTCTTTGTTCTCCGGATTGTAAGAGACCTTTTCTGTATATTCCATAATAAAGGCTGCAAATATTGACAGGAGAAAACCGACAACACCGGCAACCATCACCATTTGCCTTCTATTAGGCTTAAATCCTTGCTCCGGCGGCTCTGCCTTATCAACTACCTGTATAATACTTGCATCCTTGGCTTCATCAATCTTTGCCGCTTCATGTTGCTTCACAAGAAACTCATAAAGGGTTTGATAAAATTTTGCATCTCTGAACTTCCTCAAATATTCCAATGCGGCTCCAGGCGCTTCTTGTGATGGCATTATGGGGTCATACTCTATCTTGTTTTTTATTTGCAGATTGTTCACTTCAGCCTTCATGCCTTTTATCGCTTCTTCGAGTTTCTTAACATCAGGGTTATTACTTGTTGAATATGTCCTTAACACCCTTAAATCTATTTCTTTTGCGGCAATTCCTGCCTTTATGCCTGCAATATTGGAAATAGCTACAAACGCCTGATGTTCTACATTCAAAATGCCCGACTTTTCCTGAAAAGCTTTCATGTCCTCTTCTGCTGTCACTAATTTCTTTTTTACATTCTCAAGTTGTTCTTCGTAGAATAATCTCCTATGACTTGCCTCGCCAACAGCAAGTCCTTTATTGACCGCCTTCAGCTCCACAACAAATGCGTTTGCAAACTGTGCAGCCCTTTTCGGGTCTTTATCCTCAACGGCAATTGTTATAATACCGCTTTTCTTGTCTTCTTTTGCATAAACTGCCCCCGATAGAGCTCCTCTTGGCCCTACTCTCGATTTGGCCTTGTAAAACTTCATGAGATCAAACCTGTCAATCATACGATCCAGGATGTTATTGGTTTTTAGTAAGGCAATATAGAGGTCACTTGTGCTCTTTGAGTCGCCCGAGGGTAAACCAACAATACCGCCAGCCCCCCCCAGCTGGCTCATAAGCTGAGACATCGAACCCTGGCTTGCCTGTTGAGGCGGCATAATCTTTGTCTCGGCCCTATACACATTAGGCAGGGAATAGCTATACATTGCAGTTATCAACATAGCCCCCAGCGTTATATAGGCAATAAGCTTTTTACGCTTTACGAGAACAATCAGGTAATCAAGCAGATTTATTTCATCGTCAACATATTCAGTTTTATTGGGATTTTCCTCCAAATACTTCCCCCTCTTAATACTCGTTTAATTTTATAGATATATCCAGATTAACCCTATTATTATTTGTTTTTCTACTGATAAAAGTCAAGGCATTTTTCTCCCGCACAGTGGCCCGTGAGTATTAAACAAAATCTTTTATTTTACAAGGATAAAAACGGATGGAAATCTGATGAAAGGCATAAAGTTACTGACCCGAATCGTGATAATACGACAATTCAGGTCAGACATCCATCCCCTTCGGGGATAAAATTTTTTATGCAAAGCATAAGTATGGAACAGGTATTGCCGGTTTATCACAATACCTGTTCCCCAACAAAACATCATCCACTCTTATCCGATTTTATCCCTGTTACATAAACCTTTTATCTTTCACATTTCGCAATGCGCATTTCAAGATTGTAGTTCCATCTTCCGTCTTTCACCTTTTCCCTTTTACCTTTCACCGTCTTTCACCGCATCCAGCTCCCGCCTGTTACGCATATGGTCTGGCCTGTTACATATTCGCCTTCGTCAGAAACAAGAAAGAGGACCGTACTGGCAATATCCTGCGGCGTGCCTTTACGCGGATAGGGAATCTCTTCATACATCCTTTCGATTTCATCTTCCGGATAGATGTGCGGTATGAATTCGTTATAGATAAAGCTCGGGGCAATGGTATTAGCGGTAATACAGCAGGGCGCCGCTTCCATGGCAAGGCAGCGCGTAAAGGCCATGACGCCTGCCTTTGCCGCAGCATAGTGGGCATGACCGGCCTTGAGACCTCTAAACCCGGCTACAGATGTTATGCTCACAATGCGACCGTATTTTTGCTTCATCATGACAGGCAGCACCGCCCTGCAACAATAAAAGACCCCTCGCAGCGATACATTAATAACAAGCTCCCAGTCTTCATCGCTCATATCAACAATCCGGGAAGGGCGGTTTGTGCCGGCATTGTTAAACAGGATGTCTATGCGACCGAATTGATCAAGGGTTTGATTTACTGCACGTTCGACATCATCGCGACTTGTTACATCACATTCCATGCCAATCGCTTCTGTTCCGTATTCCTTGTGTATCGACTCTGCTACTGCAGTTGCCCTCTCCCTGTGTGCATCGGTAATAACGGCACGAGCCCCTTCCCTGGCAAGAGTTCGTGCCACTGCCTGCCCGATCCCTGCACCTGCCGCAGCCGTCAGGAAAGCTACTTTATCTTTTAATTTCATTTATTTTCCCCTTTCACCTTTCACGATTCGTGGTTTCATCTATCACCCACTGTATATACTCCGGGAGGGCGCCGTCAATATCCGTTGCAATTATTTGCGGGAGTTCGTATGGGTGAAGTGCCCGTATCTCCTTTTCGATTGTTTTATAAAGGTCCTTTCTGCTTTTTAATGTACACACCCATTCTTCGGCTTCCTCGATCTTCCCTTTCCACCAATAGATGCTCTTAATCGGTCCGCTAATCTGGGCACATGCGGCAAGCTTCCTCTCAACTAAGCCTCTGCCTATCTTTTCAGCAGTTTCCTTGTTATCAAAAGTGATAATGGTTTTGATGATCTCGCTCATTCAGGTCTCCTCTCATCATAAAAACAATATTCTTTTCCTCTCGCCCTTTTCCTGCGGTCGTTCGAGGCCGCAAAGTTCGCAAAGAGAATTTTTTCCTTTTCCGGTCTGATTTTGAGAGAAGTCAACAAAATCAGACCTGGGAATCGCCATGAATTAAGCAGTCTCGTAATTCATGGCAAAAGATGAATCTAAAAAACTCTGTACTCTCTGCGGATTCTGCGAGAGATACAATGGTTTTGCTCTCCTTTTTCATGCAAATTCCGACATTACCAACCGTTTTCCTAGGTCATACAGTTTTATCCGGTATCCAGTATCAAGCATCTATCAACTATGAGCTACGAACTATGAGCCATAAGCTAACCGTTATGAGCTATTATATTTAACTTGAAATCAAAGAGATTTTCATATATTTTTACTATTCTACGATAGGAGAGGAATATGTTTCAAGTAAAGGAAGGAGATTCAATCATATTGGCGAGTGAGTCAACCCGCAGGGTCGATATCTTAAGGACCCTCGGCATATCATTCTCCATTATACCCCCGAACATCGATGAACGGCGAAAGAAGGATGAATCGCCAAAGGACTTTGTATTAAGGATGTCTTACGAAAAGGCAAATAAAGTTGGTAACCTTTTCCCTGACAAATGGGTTATCGGCGCCGATACGGTAGTGGTGCTGAAGGGCAAGATACTCGGGAAACCGAAAAACGACAGAGATGCATTCAACATGCTGAAGGTTCTGAGCGGAAAGTGGCACCGGGTTATCACAGGCTATTGCGTCCTGAACATATCCAGAAATATAACATACAGAGATGCGGTTGAGACAAAGGTTTATGTAAGAGATTTGTCTGACGATGAGATCAAGCGTTATATAAAGACATCCGAGCCTTTTGACAAGGCGGGTTCGTATGCCGTCCAGGGCAAGGGTGGTTATATGGTGAAAGAGATAAAGGGATCATATGCAAATGTTGTCGGCCTGCCCATATGCGAGGTTGCGGAGGCGTTGCTGTCGTTGGGAGTGCTTTCGTAATTGGCTCATAGCTGATGGGTCATGGCAAATGCCGAAGATGTGAAGTTAATAAACCACGAAGATGTGCGATGCCGGGTAAAAGCAGTTTCTTTAGTTTCTCTTGTTTGTTTTGTTATAAAACAAAAGAAACTAAAGAAACAATATAAACCGGAGAAACGATGAATGCGAAGCGGGTGGGAGAACAAGAATGTTGTTTTAACCTAGCCGGCTAACAGCTGATAGCTAAAACTAAAGAAACCAGAGAAACGATAAATGCAAAGTGTTGGTGATTCGATAAAGGCAGTGCAGGAAAAGATAGAGAAGGCCTGTATCAGGTCGGGCAGGCCTGTATCGGAAGTACGTTTAATTGGTGTGACAAAGAGAGTAGATATTGGTAAAATAAAGGAAGCCATGGTTTACGGCTTGAAAGATTTTGGCGAAAATTATATGCAGGAGGCAAAGAAGAAAATTGAAGAAATTGCCCCTTACAAAAAGGCAAACTGGCATATGATCGGTCACATTCAGACAAATAAAGTCAAATACATACCGGCGCTTTTCAACTACGTTCATTCCGTTGACCGGTGGGAAATTGCTGAACTGCTTGATGGATACGATAAAGAGATTAATGTGCTTTTTGAGTTGAACCTCTCAGGTGAGCCAACCAAACAAGGAACTACCGTGGATAATCTGAGGCGGATGCTCGAAAAGATAGATGGATTGAAGAACATCAGACCTGTGGGACTTATGACAATGGCGCCCTTCGTGGATGACCCGGAGGATGTCAGGGGCATATTCGGCAGGCTCAGAGAAACATTGCACAATGTAAACAAGGAATTTTCACTTGGCATGAATGAACTTTCCATGGGGATGTCTTCTGATTTTGAGGTAGCTATAGAGGAGGGTGCAACTATGGTGAGAGTCGGGACGGCAATCTTCGGAGAGAGAATATGAAACTTTGGGGCGGAAGATTTACCGGCAAGACAAACCCGCTCATGGAGCGCTTCAGCGCCTCTATCCATTATGATTGGGTACTCTATGAGCACGACATTGAGGGGAGCAAGGCGCATGCGAAGATGCTTCTTAAAATCGGCATATTAAATGAAGATGGAACAAATGCCATCGTTGCTGCCCTCGATGAGATAAAAACAGAGATCAGCGAAGGGAGGCTCGCCTTCTCCGATGCGTTGGAAGATATTCACATGCACATTGAAACACGCCTTATCGAAAAAATAGGGGACCTCGGTAAAAAACTTCATACCGGAAGAAGCAGGAACGATCAGGTCTCTCTCGATACGAGGATGTATTTAAAGGCAGAATTCGCACATATTGACGATGCCCTTTTCGGGTTGCTGAAAACCCTTATAGACAGGGCGGAGAAGGAAAAGGGTGTAATCATGCCCGGCTACACCCACATGCAGCGCGCCCAGGTCGTTACATTTGCCCATTATCTGATGGCTTATTATTATATGTTTAAAAGGGACAGGGAGCGGATAAACAATACGTTGAAGCAAATTGATGTTATGCCCCTCGGGAGCGGGGCTATCGCAGGCTCCACAATTCCTCTTGACAGGGATTTTGTAAGGGAGGTTTCGGGTTTTTCAAAGGTTTCGGAAAATAGCATGGATAGTGTTTCAGACAGGGATTTTGTCCTTGATGCCGTCTATTCCATTGCCGTGATCATGATGCACATGTCGAGGCTGGCGGAAGACTTAATCATGTTCTCCACACAAGAATTTTCCTTTATTTCCCTGCCCGATGAGTTGTGTACGGGAAGCAGCCTCATGCCTCACAAGAAAAATCCGGATGCCCTTGAACTGTCGCGGGGTAAAGCATCCCGCGTTATTGGTGACCTTTTCAGCCTCTTCACTATGTTGAAAGGACTTCCCATGACATACAACAGGGACCTTCAGGAGGACAAGGAGCCTCTTTTTCATGCAGTAAATACTGCAAAGGATGTGCTTACGATTATGGAATTGTGCATAAAAGGACTTAGTCTCAACAGGGAGAGGATGGAAAACGCGGTTGTGGAAAGCTTTATGCCTGCCGTAGAGATGACGGAATACCTGGCCCTGAAGGGATTGCCTTTCAGGGAAGCCCATGAAATAGTGGGAAAGATGGTAAAATATTGTGAGGATAAAGGAATAACCTTAGGCGGCATGAAGCTTGCCGAGATGAAAGAATATGCAGGGATATTCGGGGAAGATGTCTACAGATACATCGACCCCTATAACATTGTAAAAAACAGAAAAACAGCAGGGGCTGCCTCCCTTGAAGAGGTTGACAGGGCTATTGAGAGAGAAAAGATATATTGTAATTATTAGCATCGTTCTGGTTCTCCTTTTTGTTTCATGCGGGAAAAAAGGTGATCCTAAACCTTGGGCGCTGCCGTTGCCTGGCGGCATAAATGATTTATCGGGAGAGGTAAGGGATGGATTATTGTTCCTTTCATTTTCAGTGCCTTCCAAAAATAAGGACGGCTCAGCGATAAAAGACCTTGCGGGATTCAAAGTCGTGAAAACCTGCAGGAGCTGTATAGGCACCTTTGAGCCGTTTAAAGACCTCAGCCTCGACGCAGAACATGGATACGTCATATATGGAGGCAGGATATATGTTTACGATGATGACCTGACAAATGGCTATCAATACGCATATAAAGTCTATCCTTACTCAAAAAAGGGAACGCGCGGAGATGAATCCAACACATTTGTCATAAAATGGGAGCAACCTCCCGGCGCACCCGGAGACATCTCCGTAAAAGAGGATGACGGAAAGATTGAGCTGACATGGCGGAAGGAAGAAGGTACCTCATATAATGTTTACAGATATGATAACGATGTTTACCCACTCTTTCCCGTTAATAAAACACCTCTTACAACACCCTATTTTGTTGATTCCGGACTTGAAAACGGGAAGGTGTATTCATATGAAGTAAGAAAGGTACAGATTAAAGGCGGATTGAGCACAGAGGGTGAGGGGTTGAAGGTTAAGGCTATCCCCAAGGATTCGACGCCGCCCGCGTCTCCTCAAACGGTAAAAGCGGAAAAAACAGCGGAAGGTGCTCGGATAACCTGGAAAGAAAATCAGGAGAAAGATATTGAAGGATATGATATTTACAGGATTGTAGCCGGTAAGGCTGAAAAAATAAATACCGGGCATGTGAAGGAGAATATGTTTCTCGATAATGAAACTCCTGCCATAAGGTATGTGTCATATTATGTCATAGCAGTCGATGGAGCAGGCAATGAGAGCAGACCATCGAGGGAAGTTATAGTGATGTTGGAAGAGTAGAGAAAATAAGGTGAAACGCGAATTGCGAAACGTGGAAGGCCGATGATTTACTAAGCACCATGAGGTAGGCAGTAAGCACTTAAGTGCTTAGTACATAGTGTAAAAAGGATCGACAATGCATTATTTTGAATATAAGGATGGTGAATTGTATTGTGAGGATATGCCTGTTGAACGTATTGTAAAACATACGGGGTCGCCGGTCTATATATACAGTTATAAAACGCTTGAGAGGCATTTTACCGTTTTCGATAATGCTTTTAAGGGGATACCCCATATCGTATGTTACTCCTGTAAGGCAAACTCCAATATTGCAATCCTCAGGATCATAGGCAGACTTGGAGGCGGCACGGATATCGTATCAGGCGGCGAACTTTACAGGGCCATTACTGCCGGCATCCCTGAAAACAAAATTGTCTTTTCAGGTGCTGGAAAGACTGAAGAGGAAATAAAAACTGCAATAAAATCACAGATAATGATGATAAATGTAGAATCGGAAGAAGAGTTGTCTGCTATCGCAAAAATAGCCCGGAGGATGCAAAAAACGGTTCCCCTTTCCATAAGGGTAAATCCGCAGATTGATCCTAAAACACATCCTTATATCACCACAGGGCTTAAAAAAAATAAGTTCGGCGTCATATGGGATGATGCCTACAGGCTCTACAAGAAGATGCAAAAGGAAAAATATCTTAGCCCGGTGGGCATCTCTTCGCACATAGGGTCACAGATACTTGAACTCACGCCTTTTAAGGAAGCGGTAAGGTCATTGAAAAACATGGTTAATCAGCTCAAACAGGATGAGATTCCGCTAAAATATGTCGATATAGGCGGCGGTCTTGGCATAACTTACAAAGACGAACTACCCCCACATCCTGATGATTACGCACGGATAATAAAGGAGGAACTTAAAGATGCCGGGCTCACACTGATACTCGAACCGGGGAGGGTGCTCATAGGCAACAGCGGTATCTTTGTGACAAAGTTGCTGTATGTAAAGAAAGTCCCGGGGAAAACATTTTATATCGTTGACGGGGCAATGAACGACCTTGTCAGGCCGTCCCTTTACGGCGCATACCATGAAATTATTCCCGTCCAGGCCAAAAATAACAAAAAGATAAAGGTTGACATTGTAGGCCCTGTCTGTGAATCAGGGGATTTTTTTGCAAAGGACAGAGAGATTACCCCTCTTGCCTCCGGCGAACTCCTCGCTATCATGGGTGCAGGCGCGTACGGGTTTTCAATGTCTTCTAATTATAATTCGAGGAGGAGAGCGTCAGAGGTCCTCGTGAAGAATGCAGAGTTTTTTGTCATTAAAAAAAGAGAAACATTAAGAGATTTGGTCAAAGGAGAATCTATCCCATCATTTATGGAGGTGCGGTAAGTGTCCAAGCTGGAATTTATTAAGATGAGCGCGAGCGGTAATGATTTTATATTGATAGACAACCTGGCCGGCGAATTATATCGGAAATACAAGGATATTAACGCATTTGTGGTGAAGGTTTGCAGGAGACGCCATTCCGTAGGGGCCGACGGACTTATCCTGATAGAAAAAGCAAAATCAGAAAATGCCGATTTTAGCTGGAGATTTTTTAACGCAGACGGGTCAGAGGCGGATATGTGCGGCAATGGAGGCAGGTGCGCAGCGAGGTTTGCTTTTATAAAGGGTATTACCGGTAAAAAAATGGCTTTTGAAACCGGTTCAGGTATTATAAAAGCAGAGATGGATGGCACAAAGGTCAAACTCCAGCTTACAGCCCCCACAGATTTGAAACTTGATTACTCTATCAAACTTGAAAATAAGGAGATATTTATCAACAGTGTGAATAGCGGCGTGCCCCATGCGGTGCTTCTTTCCGATGACATCGACCACGTCCCGGTAGAGGAACTGGGAAAAATCGTGCGTTACCATGCAGCCTTTGGTGAAAATGGAACAAATGTAGATTTTGTAAAGGTAGTTGATAAAACGAACCTGATAATCAGAACATATGAGAGGGGTGTCGAAGCTGAAACTTATGCATGCGGCACAGGGGCAGTGGCATCAGGAATTATCCTGAAAGAGAAGGGGTTAATTGAAAGTCCCGTGAACATATTGACAAAGGGAGGAGAAACACTAAAAGTGTATGTCGGCGATGAGGTATACCTTGAAGGGGATACCAAGATAGTCTATGTGGCCGAACTGGATGAAGAGGCAGTATTATAACGCATGGCTGATAGTTGATAGTTGATGGCTGATGGCAAAAACCGAAGTTACGAAGATACGAAGTTACGTAACATCATAGCCTTAGTGCTTACCGCACAGTGCTTAGTCACAAACTATGAGCCATCAGCTATGAGCTAATAAACCAAGAGGGAGAGAAAATGGAATTAAAAGGTATATATACGGCATTAGTGACACCTTTCAAAGATTACAAAGTGGATGAAGAGGCATTAAAAAGGCTTATAGCATTCCAGTTGGAAGGCGGGGTGAACGGACTTGTACCATGCGGTTCCACCGGTGAAGCCTCAACGCTCGGCCTTGAAGAACACGAAAGAGTCATAGAGCTGACCATTAAACATGCTCATGGCACTGTGCCTGTCATTGCCGGGACCGGTTCAAATTGCACTGAAGAGGCCATCGAACTGACACAGAGCGCTAAAAATATCGGCGCAGATATGTGCCTCCTCACCACACCTTACTACAACAAACCGTCGCAGGAAGGTTTATACAAACATTATAAGAAAATAGCGGAAGATGTCGATATACCTTTAATTTTATACAACATTCCCGGAAGAACAGGGGTTAATATGACGCCTGAGACCATAAAGCGGCTCGCTGAAATCCCGAACATTATAGGCATCAAGGAGGCATCCGGTTCGCTGGTACAGGTAGCTGAGATATTCAGGCTTACAGATGGGAAGTTTACCATATTATCGGGAGATGACAACCTCTTCCTTCCTATGATGAGCGCCGGGGCCGTTGGAGTCATATCCGTTGCATCAAACATCATCCCGAAGGAAATGCAGGAACTCTACAGAACGTTCTTTGTTGAAAAAGACATTTTCAAGGCAAGGGATATAAACACGCGGTTTATGCCGCTTTTTCAGTCACTGTTTATAGAAACCAACCCGATACCTGTTAAAGAAGCCCTTTATTTTATGGGCATGATAGGAGAAGAATTCAGGCTTCCCATGTGTCCCGCATCGGAAGGGAACAAGGCGGCGCTCAGGAAGGTTATGGAAGGGTATGGGTTGGTGAAAAAAGTTATAGCGTAGAGGATTTAAAACTAAACGCTCATAGCTGATGGTGAAAACCAGAGAAACTAAAGAAACCAGAGAAACCAGAGAAACGGTTAATGGAGAGTTTGACATGATTAAGTTGGCGATTACCGGTATCGGCGGGAAAATGGGTAATACAATACTGGGCATTGCGCTGAAAGACATGGACTTCGAAGTGGTCGGGGTGACTGAGGCAAAGGGACATCCATTAATCGGCAAAGGTATTGCGCCGGGGGTGGATGAAGAGAAAAGCCCGATTATTGTAAGTGATGACCTTTCCCATCTTGTGGATGTGTGCGATGTTGTGGTCGATTTTACCCAGCCGGAGCCTTCACTGGAACACTTCAGGATCGTCGAATCCGCAAAAAAAGCCATAGTCATCGGCACCACGGGATTCCCCGGGAGCACAATAGACGAAATCAACAATGCAAAAGATGTGCGGGTGGTTATATCTCCCAACATGAGCGTAGGCATGAACCTCATGTTTGACGTGGTTGAAAGAATAGCAAGAATTCTTAAGAATGATTACGATATCGAGATAGTCGAAATGCACCATAAGTGGAAAAAGGATGCCCCAAGCGGAACTGCAATGAGAATAAAAGATGTCATACAAAAAGCGCTGCCTGAAAAGAACTGGATTGAGGTTTTTGGGAGAAAAGGCATCACCGGTGAGAGGAAGAATGAGGAAATCGGCATCATGACCTTAAGGGGCGGCGACGTGGTAGGAGAACATACGGCAATTTTTGCCGGAATCGGTGAGAGGCTGGAGGTTACACACAGGGCATATTCACGTGAAAACTTTGCACGAGGCGCCCTTATTGCAGCTAAATGGATCGCAAATCAGCCGTATGGCATTTATTCAATGAAAGACGTCCTCGGATTATAGCAACTTTTAGCTGATAGCTCATTAACTCATAGCGAGAACCGAAGTTGCGAAATTGCTCAGCAGTTTGCGTATCTTCGTAACCTCGTAACTTCTGAATTTGGATATGAGCCATATCAAAAAATACATATTCATTTTAATCGCCGTTCCGGTACTAATCACGCTTGGACGTCCGGTTTCCCACGCCTGTACCCTCTGGGCTGCTGCAGGGGAAAGGGTAGAGGGCCGGGGGGTGATGCTTGCGAAAAACAGAGATTATATACCCCAAAAAAGTGAGTTGCAACTCGTAATTCCAAAAGAAGGATTCAAATACCTCGGTATTTTTCCTGTTGAAGGCGGGAAGTGGCGAGGCCTTGTCGCAGGCATTAACGAAAAAGGGCTGGCAATTGTAAGCGCCACTGCCGGAAGCATACCGCGAACCAAGAGAAATAAAGGCGCACACGGTCTGAATGAAAAGATTCTGACCACATACAGTTCTGTAGACTCTGTGCTTGCAAATAAAATGATGTTGGAAAAAAGTCATCCCGTCTTTTATTTGATTGCCGATAAACGTAAAGTTGCGGTCATCGAAGTGGCGCCGGGAGGAGAAACCTCTATCGGGACAACTGAAAATGGTGTCCTTTTCCACACAAACCATTACCTGGATGAAAAGTTGCTTCGGGCAAATGAAACAACAGGGAAAAGCAGTCTCGCAAGGCTCAACCGTATCAGGAATCTTCTGAATGATCATCCTTTGCGTTACACTGTTGAGGATTTTATAACGTTCAGCGAGGATGCTGTTGATGGACCCGATGACAGCATTTGGAGAACCGGCGGCACGCCCGGCAAAGAACGGACATTGGCAAGCTGGATCATCTTCATGCCAAAAAATGGCGCCCCCGAACTGTATATTAAGTTCGCAAATCCGGAGGAACCGGTGAGGGTATACAACATGAAATTGGATACCCCTTTCTGGACAGAAGGCATAAATTAGTCGTTAACTGATTGCTGATAGGAAAATCTTAAATTATCCTTATGCTATGAACTGTAAGCTGTAAGCTTTATCCTGCTTGAGAAATTTTTCTCTTGCAATCCATGCCGATTATTGTTACTAAAATATGTGAAAATATTAATTTAACAGGTGTAAAAATGGGAAAATATCCAAAAATTCCTGGGGCCACGATAAGAAGATTATCAAACTATCTGAAATGTATCGAAGACCTTGAATCAAAGAATGAAAAAGTAGCATCCAGCGCCCGCCTTGCCTCCATGTGCAACGTGAATGCAGCCCAGGTGAGAAAAGATTTTGCCTATTTTGGCGAATTCGGCATCAGGGGGATGGGTTACAACGTAAAAGAATTAAAATATCATATAAAAGAGATATTGGGTATTAACAGGGAATGGCGGATTGCAGTAATCGGTATTGGTAATATGGGGAGTGCCCTTCTTGTTTATAAGGATTTTTTGAAACAGAACTATAAGATAGTAGCCGCCTTTGACATCGACCCGGTTAAGGTCATCGGACACATTTCTGAACGTATGGGAAGACCGGTGGAGATACTCCACGTAGACAGGCTGAAAGAGGTTGTTGAAGCCAGAAATATAGAAATAGGGATTATTACAACACCCCCTCAGGAAGCTCAAAAGGTTGCCGACCAGCTTGTAGAGGCAAATGTAAAAGGCATTCTGAACTTTTCTCCTTCGCCTGTCCGTGCGCCGGAAAAGGTGAAATCAAGAAACCTCTTCTTTACCTCCGCACTTGATAATCTTGTGTATTACCTGACAAACTAAGGGATTTTTATGTGGAAGATACTCAGCAATATTATTGAGATGTTCATTTATTCCGCAGTATACATGATAATCGTCCTCGTTTCACTAAAGATTGTCGGTTCAACATTTTCTACAGATTTTGAAAAAAAGATCTCAGAGGACGGGCACATAGGGCTTTCGCTTATCTGTGCATGTGTTTTTATCGGATTTGCAATTCTTCTCTCGTCACTCGTCCGATAATGATACCGGTATTTATAACAGGAACAGACACCGGGGTAGGCAAAACCACAGTAACATCGAGTCTATCCGCCTTTTTATCACTAAGAAAAAAAATGAACGTTGGGGTCATGAAGCCCTTTGAGAGCGGACTCTCAAAGAGAGACAAGGATCTGCTCCCCTGGGACGCAATATGCCTGAGAGAGGCATCGGGAAGCACCGATGACCTCGATGATATAAGCCCCTATACCTTCGAAGCACCTCTCGCACCTGAAGTGGCCGCAAGTATGGAACACATCCAGATTGACATGGATATTGTTGACAGAATATTTCACAAGATTATGAAAAAGCATGATGTTGTTATAATAGAGGGGGCCGGAGGGGTGCTTGTACCGATTAAGAAAAACTTTTTCTACGCGGACCTTATAAAAAAATGGAAAGCACCTACGATTATCGTTTCGAGGCTGGGTCTCGGAACCATTAACCATACGCTCTTAACAAACAATTACCTCCAGTCAAGGGGCGTGAAAGTACTTGGGGTTATCCTCAATAATGATGACGGGACAGGTGATTTGGCTGCCCAGACCAACCCGGAAGTGCTGAAAAGATACCTCAACGTGCCGATACTCGGCACTTTCCCTTACATTCAGGGATTGTTAAAAGAGGGAATGGACAGAGAGCTGCTCGCCGGGATCTTTGAAAAAAACATCGATACCGGCAAATTGTTCGTTTGATCCGGAATCCTGAGTTTCTCTGGTTTCTCTGGTTTCTTTAGTTTTAAAACCAGAGAAACCATAAAAACTAAAGAAACATGGTTTTTAACGCCTTTTTAAAATAAGGCTTTGACCGTTCAATTATATCCATTTCAACACAGTATGCAAGCCGGAAATAACCCTGCTTCCCGAATCCGATCCCTGGCACTGCCAGGATATGGTGTTTCTGAAGATTCCTTACAAATTTTATATCGTCCTGAACCGGTGATTTCGGAAATATGTAAAATGCTCCCCCGGGTTTAATTACCTCATATCCGGCGTCCACCAGAATGTCGTATATTGCATCCCTTTTCTTCTGGTAATCCATAATATCAACGCTGTTCTTCTGAAATCTTCCTACGAGCCTTTGCATAATGGCCGGTGCATTGATGAATCCGAGTATCCTGTTGGAGAATATCGCAGCATCAATAAGATTTTTTGCGTTTTTTATAAGAGGTGAAATGGCAATATATCCTATCCTCTCACCCGGCAGTGCAAGGTCTTTTGAATGGGATGTAATGGTCACGGTATCTTCATAAACCTGGAACATGCAGGGTGATTCTATACCGTCATAAACAATCTTTCTATATGCCTCGTCTGAAATGAGAAATATCCTCTGCCCTTTCTTTCTCCGCTCCAGAAGCACGGCGGCAAGCTCTTCCAGATCTTCCCTTTTGTACACCACGCCCGTGGGGTTATGAGGTGAATTTATTATGATTACCTTTGTATTCTTATTTATCGCTCCTTTGATTTTGTCAATATCAAGCTGGAAATCATCTTTGGTGTCGACAAGCCTCATGACGCCGCGGTGATTTTCTATATAAAACCTGAATTCAACAAAGTAAGGGCAAGGAACAATCACCTCATCACCCGGGTCAAGAAGGGATTTCAGCACAACATTTATCCCACCGGCAGATCCTACCGTCATGATAATATGATCCTTAGTAAAGGGCATTCCGGTCTTCTCAATGTAAAATTCGGCTATTTCTTTTCTTACCTCTTCGTATCCGCTGTTTGACATGTATCTGTGCATCCCTTTCATATCTGAGGAAACAATCCGTATTAGCTCTTCTTTCAGTGTCTCAGGGGGTTCGGTTATGGGATTTCCGAGGGTAAAATCGAATATATGGTCCATCCCATATTGTTTTTTAAGCTTTTCCCCTTCGTCAAACATAGCCCTGATCCAGGAAGAGTCTTTCATCGATTCAGAAATCTTTTTTGATATAACCATATCTTGCTCCTTACTTTATATATTCTTTTCCGATTCTGCGGAAACCATCCATTGCGCCCAGTATCTTATTGACAGGCACACAATATGCAATTCTGAAATAACCCTCCTTGCCGAAACCCCTTCCCGGCACAACAAGTATGCGTTCCTTTTCCTGCAGGAGTTTCACAAATTCAAGTTCATTATCTATAGGGGATTTCGGGAATAAATAGAATGCCCCCATCGGTTTTGTACACTGGAAACCCGCCTCGACAAGCGTATTATAAATGATATCTCTTTTTTTCTGGTATTCAAGTATATCTACAGAGTTTTTCTGAAACCTGGCTACCACCCGCTGGAATAGCGCAGGTGCATTGACAAAGCCAAGCGCCCTGCTTGAAAACATCAACGCGGATATAAGCATATCCGTATCCTTGACTTCGGGTGAAACAGCGATATATCCTATTCTCTCTCCGGGGAGGGCAAGATCCTTTGAGTGGGAAGTAACCGAGATGACAAGGTCATAGATTGAGAAAATGTGTGGCGGTTGCAGATTCTCATAGATAAGTTTTTTGTATGCGTCATCGGATATCACATATATTTTTTTACCTTCACGGCGGTGCGTATAAAGCAGGCTTGCCAGTTCCTGCAAGGTCTTTTCATCATAAATAACGCCTGTGGGGTTATTCGGGCTGTTGATGAGAACTGCCCTCGTCTTCGGGGTTATAGCGCTTTCAATTTTTTCAATATCGAGCTGAAAATCTTCTTTTGTATCAACCAATTTAGCCACGCCCCCATGGCTTTCAATATAGTATTTGAACTCCATGAAATATGGTTTCGGGATAATTACCTCATCGTCTTTATTCAACATGCTTTTCAGTATTATGTTGAGACCGCCGGCGCTGCCGGCTGTCATATAGACATGTTGCGACGAAAAAGGCAGGCGGTAATAATCTTTTAAATAACCTGCGATATCCCCCCTCACATCTTCATATCCGCTGTTCGGCATGTAACGGTGCATTCCCGGGGTAGGATTAGAAAGGGTTTCAATGAGCGATTGCCTTAACTGTTCAGGGGGCTCCACATCAGGATTACCAAGAGAAAAATCATATACATTATCATCCCCATAGCGTTTTTTCATATTGATGCCCTCTTCGAACATCCTCCTGATCCAGCCTGTCTCTTCCATCTGTTTTTTGATCTTGTGCGAAATAATCATTTTTTGTTCCTCCTTAAAACTAAAAAAGCCATGGGGATAACCGCCATGGCTTGCGCATTAAAAAAAGCCATGGGCCTTTGCACCCATGGCTTTTGCTTTTTTAAAGCAAAAAAATGCCCGGGTGCGAGTTTCTAAAGTAAAAATAAAAGCCGAAAGAAAATCCGAATCCGTTCATCATGCTTACATTAAAAAGCAAAACCGCCTCTATGTCAAGGGAAATCGATCCTGATCGGCTCACAGTTCATAGCTGACAGCTGACAGCAAAGAAGCTTTAGGTTTTTTTATGAGCCTTGAACTATGAACTATGAGCCAACGTATACCGCGGTCCTTCTATGCGTATATCGCCGTACCGGTTCTTATGGTGAAGAAAATGGACGGCGTCCAGGTCAATATAGTCAAACCCTCCGGTTCCAAGGGCAAAATATATGCCGGCTGACAGACCTGTCATCGTTTCTGTCATACAGCCGATCATGAGCCTGAAACCGTGTGCTTTTGCCATGGAAAAGATATCTCCGGATTCACTGATGCCGCTCTTGGCTATCTTAATGTTGGCCCCGTGACCAAGCTCTTCCTGTATTGATCGCATCAGATCCTGTGCTGTAAATACAGTTTCATCGAGAATGACAGGCATGGGGGAGCGTTTCTTTATTTTCTTAAGGCCGGTATAGTCCGTTTTGGGTAGAGGTTGTTCAAAAAGTTCAATCTTATAGTCTTTTTTTACAAGGAAATCGACAAACCGGAAAAACGATTTTTCTGTGTACCCCTGGTTGCCGTCAAGCCGTATTGTAAACTTTCCTGTTTCGTTTTTCAGTTTTTCATAAACATGGGATACATAAGTTTTATCTGCTTCTACATCACCGCTTACTTTGAGCTTAAAAACAGAAAAACCGGTACTCACTACGTGTCCGATCCACCTGTTGAGAAATAAAATATCTGTGAGAAACGGTATCGTAATGTCCGTTTTTAAATTCTTACCTGTGCTCCCCCAATAGTCATATTCAGATTGTCCTTTGTCTGCAAGATATGCCCGGAAAAGCGCTACTTCGAGACCGGAAATAGTCATGGGATTCTGGTGATATTTTTTTCGAAGCTCTTTTATCTTTACTTCATGTCCGGCAACCGGCGTATCAAGGAACAGTTGCGCGGCCTCTGCGAGTATCTCTTTTATCCTCGGGATAGTTTCCTGTTTCAGAGAGAAACTTGTCGGGCACTCCCCGAAGCCGGAAAAACCGCTATCCAGGGTTGTCTTTACAATAACGCTCTGCATTACGTCTTTCTTCCCGAGCGATGTGGAGAACGTTATCCTTAAAGGCCTTACCACTTCACGAAAATGTATACTCTTGATACTGCTCATTATGTGCGTAAAATTCGCCCGAAATATATCTGTTTATTGTCAATCCTGAATGCCTGATACGACAACTCCGTCAAGCCTATGCCGAATTTTTCCCGAATGGTCCTTATCCGGACTGCGCTGCCTGTCTCCGATGCCTCTATGAAACGTTTTCTGCCAATGTAAAGCATAACATGGACAATCCGGTCTTTTTTGTCTTTATCGGATACAAATATTAAGTCGCCAGGTTTTAATTTGTTGTGGGTGATCTTTTCGGCCACCATCCACTGATCATGCGCATCACGGGGAATATTGATGTTATTTACCCGAAAAACAAGATCGATAAGGCCGGAGCAGTCAACACCGGCAATTAGTTTTGAGTTTTGAGTTTTGAGTTTTGAGTTTTTTAAATCTGCGCTCTGCTCTTTGCGCTTTGCGTTAACGCTATCCGCTCTTGCCATGCTCCTCCCTCCCCATAGATAAGGCACACCGAGGAACAGTTTTGCTGTTGTAACTATATTCTCTCTCAATATTTCTTCAGTTGGACTTGCAGTGCCTCTGTTAACATCATCCCTGTTGACCCGGCCGGTTTTATTATCTGGCAGTAAAACCCGATAATAACCGGCGTCGGTTGATTCTTTAATGGTAAACCTTGTACCGATGGGAGGAGCAAACAAAACCTTCGATCCCCCTGGAAGGTCTTTTCGAATAAAAGTGTAACTGTTTTTTACTGTGATGTCATGCCTGACCGGCCGATCCGTCAGAGTCACGGATTCTTTTCTTATCCATCCCGGATATCCCTGCCGGGCATTGTCTTGCGTAAATTTTTTCTGCTCAACGGCTTCTACAAAATACCAGTCTTCAAGTTGATCCCTATAAAGAAGCGCTTCATTATATAAAACCTGTGTTTCCCGGAGTTCATCATGGGCGTAATCGCCCTTTGCTTCTACAGGTTTACGCCTGATATCAGCCCAAGGGTCGATTACAACAAGATACTTTTCCATTCATTTAAATTCTACTTCACCGAACTGTATGCACCTTTTAAAGGCGCCATACCGCTCTTTTATTTCCTGGTAATCAAGGGTTTTTATTCTATTAATGCTGAAATCTTCTACATTGAAAGAAGCCATGACAGACCCCATGACAATCGCCTGCTTTAATGTATCCGGTGAGATGTCACCCATATTTGCGATATACCCCATGAATCCGCCTGCAAAGGTATCACCTGCGCCGGTTGGATCAAACACATCCTCTAAAGGATAGGCAGGGGCGAGAAAGATTTCTTCCCTGTTCATCATGAAGACACCATATTCGCCCCGCTTTACAACTACACATGTCGGACCGAAGGCCATTATCTTTTTTGCGCCTTTTACAAGGCTGTGTTCTTTGGATATCTCGCGCAGTTCCGCCTCGTTGATAACAAGGATATCTACCCTTCTGATCACATCGAGAAGTTTATCATATGTATTCTCTATCCAGAAATTCATCGTATCGAGGACTACAGCCTTCGGAAATTTTACCTGATCAATCACATCGCTCTGCAGGACAGGATCAATATTCGCAAGGAAAACAAAATCTGCATCCCTGAAATTTTCCGGCACTTTCGGTTTAAAAGATTCAATTACGTTAAGTTCTGTCTTAAGGGTTACCGCCTGGTTCAGGTCATACCCGTATCGCCCTTCCCACCTGAAGGTTTTCCCCTCATCAATCTCTATCCCGGATATGTCCACATTCCGTTCTTTGAGGAATTCTATTTCACTCATTTCAAAATCTTTACCCACCGTTGCAACGATGCCCACATCGGTAAAAAAACTTGCAGAGTTTGTGAAATGGAGGGCAGAACCCCCCAGAACATCTTGTACCTTGCCGAAGGGGGTTTCAATAGAGTCGTACGCAAGGGTGCCTGCAACAAGTAACTTGATCATGTTCCCATCTCCCAGGAAGCAAGGTAAACCTTCTGTTCTTCTGTTAATTCATCAATCGTTATTCCCGCCGATTTGAGCTTCAGGAACGCCACATTCCTGTCTATTTCAACGGGCACTCCGTACACCTTCTTTTCAAGATTCTTGCCGTTTTTCCACATATGTTCCGCACATAGCGCCTGATTGGCAAAACTCATATCCATTACCTCCGAAGGATGGCCTTCCGCACAAGCAAGGTTTACAAGCCTGCCCTCTCCGAGGAGGTATATGCGGTTTCCGTTCGGCATGGTATATTCGTCCATGGAACCTCTGATGCTTCTCTTCTTAGCCTTCATTGCCTCAAGGGCATTAATATCAATCTCAACGTTGAAGTGGCCGGAATTACCGACAATTGCCCCATCTTTCATCAGTTCGAAATGTTCTTTTCTCAACACATGGATATCGCCTGTCGTTGTAATAAATATGTCCCCGAGAGGCGCTGCATCTTCCATCTTCATCACGTCAAAACCATCCATGAGCGCTTCCAACGCCCGCAACGGATTCACTTCTGCCACAATCACCCGTGCACCAAGGCCTTTTGCCCTCATGGCAACGCCTCTACCGCACCAGCCATACCCCGCCAGGACAAACTGTGCACCGGCAAAAAGCAAATTAGTGGCACGGAGAATTCCATCTATTGTGCTCTGGCCCGTACCATACCTGTTATCGAACATATGTTTTGTAAGGGCATCATTCACCGCAACGATGGGGAAGCAGAGTACGCCCTCTTTTTCCATGCTTTTCAGTCTGATAACGCCGGTCGTTGTTTCTTCAGATCCTCCAATGATATCGTCTATAAGTCCTTTTCTTTCCTGTGCAGTGAGCTTCTCAACCCAGTTCCTCACCATCCCGTGAAGTGCTTCATACCGTCCGAGAGCGATCATGTGAAGAGCGCCTACAAGGTCTGCTCCATCATCCATTGTTACATTAGGCCTGAATGCAAGCGCCTCTTTTATATGGGCATAATACACGTCATCGCTCTCACCTTTGATGGAAAAGGTGGGAATTTCAAAATGCTTTGCAATAGAGGCTGCCACATCATCCTGTGTACTCAAAGGGTTTGATGCACAGAGCGCCACATCGGCGCCGCCTTCTTTTAGTGTCCTCATGAGATTGGCCGTTTCGGTTGTCACATGAAGGCAGCAGGAAATTCTCACGCCTTTCAATGGTTTTTCCTTTAAAAACCTTTCCCTTATTATCCGTAGGACAGGCATACGTCTCTCAGCCCATTCAATCTTCTCATAACCCTGATCGGCAAGCGCTATATCTTTTACGTCGTAATTCATTGTGTTCCTCCCTATAAATAAGCTATAGGCTATAAGTATAAGCTTTTAGCGTTTAGAAAAGCGAAAATGCTTTTTTGTTTTATACTGAAAGCTAACAGCTAACAACTAAATGCTAAACTACACCCCTGCTATTTTCCTGATTTCCTCTACCATATCAAGCTTCTCCCAGGTAAAATCCGGGTCGTTTCTGCCGAAATGGCCTCCACAGGCTGTTTTTTTGTAAATAGGTCTCAGCAGGTTCAGCCTTTCAATAATCTTCCTCGGTCTCATGTCAAACAGTTCCGTAACAATCTCCGCTATTCTGTCAGGGCTTATCTTTGCTGTACCCTGGGTGTCGATCATGATAGAAACGGGCTGGGCAACACCTATTGTATAGGCAATTTGTATCTCAAGCCTGTCTGCAAGCCCGGCAGCAACGAGGTTTTTTGCTATATACCGCGCCATATACGAAGCGCTCCTGTCCACTTTTGAAGGATCTTTGCCGGAGAATGCGCCTCCGCCGTGGCTGCCTACACCACCGTATGTATCTACGATGATTTTACGGCCTGTCATTCCGCAGTCTCCTTTTGGTCCGCCTACAACAAACCTTCCCGTGGTGTTGATATATATTTTTGTTTTTTCATCCATTAATTCGGCAGGGATAACCTTCTTAATCACCTCTTCGGTGATGCCCTCACGTATAGTGGCCGTACTTACATCCGGGTTATGCTGGGCTGCAATAACCACAGCATCAACCCTTACGGGAATCCTGTCAATATACTCAATGGTCACCTGACTCTTTCCGTCGGGTCTTAAAAAATTGAGTATATTGCCTTTTCTGACTTCAGCAAGCCTTCTAATGAGCCTATGGGCATAAATAATAGTCATGGGCATAAATTCAGCCGTTTCATTACATGCATAGCCGAACATTAATCCCTGGTCACCCGCACCCTGTTCGTGATCTCCTGTTTCGGTTACTCCCATTGAGATATCGGGTGATTGTTCATCGATAGTTGTAAGCACTGCACATGTCTCCCAGTCAAATCCCATGGAAGAATCGTTGTACCCGATCTCTTTAACCGTCTGTCTGACAATATCGGGGATATTAGCATAGCTGTTCGTGGTAATCTCGCCGCCTACCAGGGCAAGCCCCGTGGTAACATATGCTTCGCATGCTACCCTGGACTTAGGATCCTGTCCGATCAGGGCATCAAGCACCGCATCGGAAATCTGGTCTGCAACCTTGTCCGGATGCCCTTCAGCAACAGACTCTGATGAAAAAAGATATCTACTCATTCCCATTTTTTATACCTCCTAACAATTTAAATTTTCACGACTCTTCATAACACCTTACAAAATCATTCGGGAAAAGCCTTGACATCTCCTTTCTCAGAAGCAAGTCTCCCTCTTTTCCGGAATCTTTTCTCAATATTTCATCGAGCAATTCTTTGCAGTAACTGTGGTCAAGGCCTCTGATAACCTTTTTTGCCTTCGGTATGGAGTAAGCATTCATACTGATTTCGTCAAGCTCCAATGCCATAAGGATGGGTATATAGAGCGCTTCCCCGGCCATTTCTCCGCACAAAGCAACCTCAATCTTGTGAGCATGAGCACTCTCAACGGTTTGCTTAATCATTTTCAACACTGAAGGGTGCATGGGCTCATAGAGATATGAAACGTATTCGTTCACCCTGTCTATGGCAAGGGTATACTGAATGAGGTCGTTCGTTCCTATACTGAAAAAATCCACTTCAGAGGCAAGTCTGTCGCTGATCATGCATGTAGAAGGCACCTCTATCATGATGCCGAACTTCATGTCCCTGCTGAATTCGATTTTCTTGTGTGCCAGTTCATCCATACATTCTGCAATTATAGCCTTTGCCATGCGGACTTCATCTATGCCGGATATCATAGGGATCAATATTTTAAGGGGCCCGTGGGCACTCGCCCTGAGAATTCCCTTCAATTGGGCTTTGAACAATCCTACCTCCTTTATGCACAGGCGTATTGCCCTTAAGCCCATTGCAGGGTTGATTTCCTTCGGCATTGCAATATTTGATACGAACTTGTCACCACCAATGTCCAATGTCCTTATGGTAATATATTCCATTGCCTTGTTCTCGGCCAGCTTTTTGTAAATGTGGTAATGGTCTGTTTCGGTAGGTAAATCTTTTCTCGACAGATAAATATATTCTGTCCTGTACAAACCTACACCCTGAGCGCCGTAACGTTCAATGATGTCCATCTCTGCGAGAAGTTCTATATTCGCCCCCACCTTCATTTTAAAACCATCCCTGGTCTCCGACTTAAGTTTGGCAATCCTTAAAAACTCTCTCCGCTGAGTTTTAAGATGGATCTGTTTTGCAATATAATCCTTCTTTATCTCTTTTGTCGGATTAATGATGGCAACGCCTTCATCCCCGTCGATGATAATCGTGTCATTATTCTTAACAAGGCTTGTTATATTACCGACACCGACAACAGCAGGTATTTCAAGCGCCCTTGCCACAATAGATGTGTGCGATGTTCTTCCGCCAACGTCTGTTATAAACCCTGATATTTTGTTCAGATTAAGCTGGATCGTATCGGCAGGCGAAAGGTCATGGGCCACTATGATCATTTTCCCTACTATATTGAAATTATTGATATCTGACGACTTCCCCTTTACCAGGATTCTCACAAGCCTGTCATAGATATATTTTATGTCCTGGCCACGCTCCCGTAAGTATGAGTCTTCCACCTTTTCAAAGCTTGATAGAAATTTCGATACCACAATGTCGAGTGCCCACTCAGCGTTTATTTTGTCCTCTATTATGGTATTGATAACGGAATTCGTGAAAAATTCATCCTGCAGAATGAGCATGTGTGCATCAATTATGAAAGAGTGCTTCCGCATTTCATCATCAGGCATGGTCTGCTTTATGCCATGCAACTCTTCAACGGCATGTTTTATTGCATGACGAAATTTAAGGATCTCTTTGTCGCTCTGCTCCTCTTTGATGGGGCGTTTATTTATAGGGATTTTCCCTCTTTCGAGCAGACGAACCCTCCCGTAAGTTATGCCTGACGAGACACCCACGCCTTTCAACGTTTTATTGATAAAAACTTCCTCGCTCATGTCTCCTGAAAACCATCATCAATCAGTTGGCCAAGTTCCCGAAATGCCATTTCTTCATCAGTTCCGTCAACTTTCAGCATTACTCTGCTTCCCAATGGACATGCGAGCATCAAAAGACCCATTATGCTTTTTCCGTTTACCTCTGTTCCGTCTTTCTCAACCCATATATCAGACTTGAATTCATTTGCCATTTTCACAAAGGTCGCAGCCGGTCTCGCATGAAGACCCAGTCTGTTCTTTATAGTAAATATACCTTCCAGCATTACCCCCTATTCCTTCTTTCTCTGTTTCAGAACATCCGTGGCAAGATAGATGTTGCTCTGTCCATACTGCGTTATAAAACGGGCAAGTTCGCCCAATTGTCTGCCTTCCCTGTATGTATTAAGTTTAATGAGCATGGGGAGATTTACCCCCGTTACTACTTCGACCTTTCCCTCTTCAAGAAAAGAGAGGCTGATATTCGACGGTGTACCGCCAAACATATCTGTAAGTATCATTACCCCGTCACCGGAGTCGGCTTTTTTCAAGGCCTCTATAATCTTGTTCCTGGTTTTGTCAATATCCTCATCAGGCGAAATACCAACCGATTCAAATTGTTCCTGTTTGCCCACTATCAATTCAGTAGCCGCAACCATCTCTTTGGCAAGATCGAAATGAGCTATTACAATTAACCCGATCATCGATATCCTCCGGCAAATCTATTCAAACACCAAATAAACCCGAAACTACAAGCTTCAATATACAAATTACAAAGAAATTCCAATGATCAATATCAAAATTCCAAAAGTTACAAATTTATCATTTTTGGTCATTAGTTATTATACATATCCTTTAAAGTTTAACCCCGTCATTTTTCAATATCCCTGTGAATAGTGTTTACATTGTATCCCATCATGGAAAATTGTTCTGCCAGTTTTGCCGCAATAAACACAGACCTGTGCTTACCCCCTGTACAGCCGAAACATATGGTAAAATAACTTTTTCCCTCTTTTTCGTACAGCGGAATAAGATATACCAAAAAATCCAAAAGCAAAAGAAAATACTTGCTGAAGACATCGTCCGACATGATGTATTCCGCCACTTCACCCGATAGTCCTGTTTTATCCCTCAGCTCTTCCACAAAGAACGGATTAGACAGAAACCTCACATCAAGCACCGTATCTGCCTCAAGGGGTATTCCATACGAATATCCAAAAGACATGAGGTTGATTTTCATCTTTTGTTCATCCCGGCTGTAAGTTTTCAGCACAAACCGCCTCAGTTCATGTGTGTTAAGCTGGGAGGTGTCGATCACCCTGTCGGAAATGTCTTTTATCCAACCGACAAGTCCCCTCTCTTCATCTAAGGCATCCTTAATATTGGCTGCGCCATAAAGAGGGTGGAGCCTTCTTGTTTCCCTGAATCTCCTTATCAGCGCATCATCGGAACTTTCGAGAAAAATAATCTCTGCGCCGAATTTATCTTTAATCCTTTTAAGGATCTGTTTGCCCTCATCAAAAAATTCCTTTTCCCTGATATCGATAACAAGTGCGCACTTTTCGATTTTATTGCCGGTGAGCCTGGAGAGTTCAGAAAACCTCTGAAGTAATATAAGGGGGAAATGATCAACACAGAAGTATCCTATATCTTCAAGCGCCCTTAAAAACGTTGTTTTTCCTGAACCGGAAATACCGCTTACAATGAGCAGTTTCATTTTGCCGCCTTAATTTTCATTGGTTGCCCCACAGGTTCGTGCTCCGAAGCTTACTTCGAGGTGGTTTCATGTCGTTGTCGTTCCTTTGATATTCCATGGTTTGCTGCAGGAGAGTTCATTTTCAAAATCCTTTCTTCCAATTCAATTGCAGTTTTTACACCGTGCCTCTTTAATATGTGATCCCTGCAAGCCAGTTCTATTATTGTGGATACGTTTCGCCCTGAGCTTATCGGGATTCTTACGATAGGCAGATCAATCCCCAGGAGCCTGAACTTGTCTTCTTTTAATCCGACCCTTTCATACTCTATGTTTTCATCCCAATCGAGCAACTCTACAACAAGGTCAATTTTCATTTTTTCCTGCAATGCAGAGACCCCGAAGAGACGTCCAATATCAACAATTCCTATCCCCCTGATCTCCAAGAGATTTTTTATCATGTCAGGGGATTCTCCATAAATATCGATTGCACCCATCTTTTTTGCATATACCACATCGTCCACAACCAGCCTGTGTCCATGCATAATGAGTTCAAGGGCATTTTCGCTCTTACCGATTCCGGCCCTTCCGATAATCAATGTCCCGACCCCAAGTATATCCATGAGCACCCCGTGAACAGTGGTGGAGGGAGCAAGCTTTTCCTCGAGATATCTTGTAATCCTTTCTATGAACACAGAAGTTATAAGCTTTGTCCTGAGGAGAGGGATGCCTTTATTTTCTGTTTCCGCAAGAAAATGGTCAGGCACTTTGAGGTTACGTGTGACAACGAAGCAGACCACATCGTTTTTACAAAGTTCATGTATTATGGCAGAACTACCGGTTTCACCCAGTGACCTGAGATATGATATTTCTGCGTTTCCCAGGATTTGCATCCTGTGCGGATGCAGATAAACCATATGGCCGGTGATTACAAGGCCAAGTTTTTGTATCCTTGGATTGTAAATCTTCCTCGATAGACCTTCCAGGCCTGAGATTGCATATATTTCTAATCTGTGCGTTTTGTCCTTGATAAGTTCCTGAACGGTGATGCCTTTCATCCAACAAAATTTCCGGTTTGCGAGTTGCGGGTTGCAAGTTTGTAAATTTCCGATTCACGGTTTCCGATGTCCCTCCGCTGTCGGGATTGAACCTTACGCAATTCGAAATTACTAAACATGGTTGCCTGGATCAAACCTTACCGTCCTCTTCAATAATAGCTCCGTATAGCTCTTTGCTGTTGCTGAGTTCTATAAGCTTTTTTCTGAAGGACGGGTCTCTGAGGATTTTAGAAATCCTGGACAACATTTTGAGGTGGATGCTTACAGAATTTTCAGGGGCAAGGAGTAAAAAGAAGATATGGACAGGCTTGCGGTCCACTGCATCGAAATCTACACCTTCCAACGATCTTCCAAATACACATAAAAAGTTGCGTATCCCTTTCATTTTCCCGTGCGGAATGGCCACACCATCGCCAATGCCGGTGCTTCCGAGCTTTTCCCGGTCGAGGATGATATTTACAACCTTTTCCACATCTTCAATAAGGTCGGCCTTTTTCAAAACACCGACAAGCTCAAACAGGATATCCCTTTTTGTTTTGCCTTTCAAACTGTCAATTACGCAAGATTCTTTTAATACCTCCTCAATTCTCATAGTGTTTTTCCTGTTGTTTCAATGAGACTGAAATTACCATCCTTTCTTTTATATACAACACAGACATTATCGTTCTCCCTGTCACGGAAAATCATGAAGCTGTCTCCTGATGCTTCAAGTTGCATGACAGCCTCTTCAGGGTCCATAGGTTTTGCATCTACTGTTTTTGTAACAATAATCTTTGAGTCCCCTTCTTCTGATGCCGGGGTGCTCCGCTTCGGTTTTGTTTCTCTGTATTTTTTCAGTTTATCCCTATATCTGGTCAATCTCCTTTCAAGTTTGTCAAGGATACTGTCAATGGCGGCATACATGTCGTCCATTACCTCGTGTGCGTTAATGACTACGCCATTTATCGTGAACATTACATCAACCCTCTGTCTGTATTTCCTCTCCAAAGACAGTACTACGTGTACATCCAAGGGGACTTCAATATATTTCTGTAATTTTGTGATCTTTTCCTCTGCATATTTTTTTAAATTGTCATCCGGGTCGATATGTCTGAAACTTATCGTGATGTCCATAACGCCTCCATTGTTAAATTAATGCTATCCGGAAATCCAGCCTGAACAACAAGGCTAACAAATAAAACACCCTCTTGTCAATTCAATTTAGCCATGTATTGCCCTTTCCCTTGAAGACCTTATATTCAGTATATCCCGATACTTAGCAACCGTTCTCCTTGCAATTTTTATACTGTGCCCCTCCTTCAGTACCGTAACGATCTCATCATCCGTAAGGGGAGAATTTTTATCTTCCTTCCCGACAAGTTCTGCAATAAGGTCACGAACGATGCTTGTCGAAAGCTGGCTTCCTTCTGCATTGCTAATGCCGGTTGGGAAAAAAAACTTCAACTCGAAGATGCCGTACTCTGTTCCCATGTACTTGTTTGTCGTTATCCGGCTGACCGTAGATTCGTGCACCCCGATATCCCGGGCAATGTCTCTGAGGATGAGAGGTTTCAGGAATCTTACGCCATGCTCAAAAAATGCCTCCTGGAACTTCACGATGCTTTTTGCAACAAGGTAGAGCGTTTTTTGCCTTTGTTGAATGCTCTTTATGAACCATTCGGCCTGTTTGATCTTGTTTTTGATATAACCTTTTGTTTCTTTGTCTATGCTTTTTCCTTTGGAAATATCAACATAATGTTTGTTCATTCTTATTATAGGTATATCCTCTTCGTCGAGATAAACTTCAAAACCATTTTCCTCCCTTAAAACATAAACATCGGGGGATATAAAGGAGATAAAATCCTGATTATAGTTTCTTCCCGGCTTTGGATCAAAACCTTTTATTTTATCCAGAATCTCCCGGATTTTTTCCACAGGATATCCGGATTTTTTTGAAATCTCTTTTAAGTTTGCCTTTTGAATGAGATCGAAATAACCCTGTACAATCTCTTCGAAAATGGGATCTTTTTCACCCTTTGCTTCATATTGAAGGTAAATACACTCTTTTAAACCTCTTGCCCCTATGCCCGGCGGATCAAGTTTTTGAATTTTATTAAGTACATTTTCAAGTGACTCTGCAGGAAAACCTGATGATTTGGAAATCTCCGCTATGGGGTACGCCAGATAACCGTTATCGTCAATATCTTCTATGATCCACTCTGCCATTAGTCGTTCGTTTGAGTTAAAACTGGAAAGGCTTATTTGCCATCTAAGATAATCTGTAAGGTTCGTTTTTTGCTTTAAAATATTTTCGTAGTTTGGCCTTTCAACGTCATGATAACCCCATTCTCCATCTCCGGTATATTCTCTATACTCTCTGCCATGAAGTTCCTGTTCTTCAGAGGGAGAATGTTTTTGCTCAAGCCACTCAATACTATCTTTTTTTTTTATCAAGGGGGTTTCGACTGTTTCTTCTTTAACTTCACCAACTTCTAAAAGGGGATTTACTTGACATTCTTGTTCGATAACTTGTACCAGGTCTAATCTTGCTAACTGTAGCAGTTTGATTGCCTGCTGAAGCTGCTGGGTCAGGACGTGTGATAATTTCTGGGTTTGTTTAAGTTCCAACATCGATGTAAAATTCCTCTCCCAGGTAGACCTCTCGTACCATTTTGTCCTTTGCCACATCCTCGGGAGTTCCCTCAAGCAGCACCTGGCCATTATTCACCACATATGCCCTGTCGCAAATCGGCAAGGAGTCCCTTACATTATGGTCCGAAAGGAGAATGCCAATCCCCCTCTTCCTTAGCCCGTTTATTATCTTTTTCAGGTCTGAAACAGATATGGGGTCGATACCGGAAAAAGGTTCGTCAAGAAGCATAAACTTAGGAGAAATCATAAGTGCCCTGGCTATTTCCAGCCTTCTTCTCTCCCCGCCCGAGAGAGAATCGGCGTTATTCTTTGCAAGGTGTTCCAGTTTGAACGACTCAAGCAATTCCAAAGTCTTGTGCTCCATTAATTCCTTTTCCACATTATTGAATTCAAGGATAGCCTTCAGGTTGTCTTCGACTGTCATTTTTTTAAATATCGATGGTTCCTGCGGCAGGTAAGTAATTCCCTTTCGCGCCCTCATAAACATGGGCAGCACGGTAATGTCTTCCGTATCAAGGAGAATCTTTCCGGAATTGGGTTTGATAAATCCGATTATCATAAAAAAGGTGGTTGTCTTGCCTGCACCATTGGGACCAAAGAGCCCTACGATTTCTCCTGTTTTTATGTTTAATGAAATATCGTTAACAACCCTCCTTGCATTATAGGATTTTGACAAGTTCTCTGCAAAAAGTGTTTGCATACCGGACATTACCTTTCCATCCTCATCCTCGGTTTATTTATTGAGAATTTTCCATCGGATAGGTTATATACAATGGATTCCCCTTCCATCTCAACATTATCTTTAATTATCTTCGGTTTGTCTGTCAGCACTATCCTGTCCTGTTTAAAATGATATACCGCCTTCTCGCTTTTCGCAATAGTCCCTTTTGAAATTAATCTTATCTTTCCTTTTGCGTCGATCTTCTCGACATCATCCCCCTTTGAAAAGATAATCAATTTATCACAGATAAGGTTCATCTCTTCACCTTTCATGACCACCCTGCCGTCAAGAATGTAAGTACTATCTTTTAGATAGTATATAAAGCGGTCGGATTCAAACCGGTATTTTCCTTTTTCTGTTTCAATGTAGCCTGTCACATCCTTTTCGATCCTCACGGTCTCTTCATTCGTGTTGGCCGTCAAGCCGACGCCCTTGAGGATAAGTTTGGCGCCTTTTATGTCCACAGGCGCAGTGGTTGAGGTAATGCCATTCTTGAAATCGAAGTCCATGTATCTGCTCTTCAACGTATGGCTACCCTTATATGTGATGTCAACATTCTCTACTGTGCCCTTTTCTGCCTCAGTATCCATGGAACCGCTCGTACCTTTAAAAAAGACGGTCACATCCGGTCTAGGCTTATACATGCCGTCGATGTCTTCCATTTCCACAACCGGTTTATCAATATATTTTCTCGTAATCTTAGATTTAATTTCCCAGTCTACAATACCTTTTTTTTCACCTGAATATTTTACATCTTTAAAAACGATGGCCTTGCGCTCTTGACCTAAAACAGGAATATTAATTCTGACAGACTTATTAAAGAAGAAGTAGAAAGCCAGTAAAAGGCTTGAAAAGATAAATCCTAATGCTACATACACAACAATCTTTCGGTCTTTCATCTATCCCCATAAGTATACCCGAAGCTGCGAGGTTAAGAAACTGAGAAGTTAAGCGGACAGGAACCGGAATAATACAATGTTAGCCCCCTTTGCCAAAAGGGGGTATGGGGGATTATCTTCTCACCTTCCCATCTTCCAAACTTCCGTTCTCTCATACTATCTTTGCCTTTAAAAGATCGTGAATGTGGATTATGCCGATCGGACATTTTTCTCCTTCTTTTTCCATAACAAAAAGTGATGTTATGGAAAATTCCTCCATCATCTTTAACGCGAATGTTGCAAGGGCATCTTTTTGAATGGTTTTAGGATTACGGGACATTACATCAACGGCGCTTTTTTCGAGAATGTTATCAAATTTTTCGATAGCCCTCCTCAGGTCGCCGTCCGTTATTATCCCTGCCAGTTCTTCCTTCTCGTTGAGAACGGCTGTAACACCCAGCCGCTTGGATGTTATTTCAAAAATAGCATTCTGCATGGGCATTTTTTCATATATCCCGGGAATGGCTTCCCCCGTGTGCATGAGATCTTCCACCTTTAAAAGGAGTTTTCTCCCTATTGTTCCCCCCGGATGAAGAGAAGCAAAATCTTCTATCCTGAAGTTCCTTTTTTCCATAAGGGCTACCGCGATTGCGTCACCAAGAGCAAGGGTGGCTGTTGTGCTTGATGTAGGTATCATATTAAAAGGACATGCCTCATCAACGTCAACATTGAAGACTATATCGCCATATTTTGCTATTGTCGAGTTTGCATTGCCGGTAATAACAAGCGTGACAATATCCATCCTTTTTATCCAGGGGAGTATCTTGATAACCTCCTCCGTCTCCCCGCTGTTGCTTACGATAATAAGCACATCGCCTTTTTGAAGCATACCGAGGTCTCCATGGAGCGAGTCGGCAGGATGAAGGAACAGGGCAGGAGTACCCACGCTCGAAAGGGTCGATGCAATCTTTTTACAAACAAGCCCCGACTTGCCGATGCCGGCAAGCACCACCCGTCCGGTGCAATTATAGAGGGCATCAACAGCCTTTTCAAAGGAATCATCAAGCCCATCAAGGACCTTGAGAATCGCCTCAGCTTCTTTCTTTAAAACATCTTTACCGATATCTATTAAACTGGATTTACCGGACATCAGCAACCCCCGGGGGGATTAGCGTATAGCGTATAGCGTTGAGTTTTAGCTTTGAGTTGCTCATGCGCAGGCTAAAGCCTGCGACTACCTGTCTTATGTCTTCTGACTTCTGACTTCTGACTTCTTTCTTCCTCATATCGCCTCTTCTATCCTCTTCAATACCTCGAGATACCGGGGAAGGTCAGCGAGGGCGACAGAGTTTTCACCATCACAGAGCGCCCTGGACGGATCGGTGTGCACCTCCATGAAAATTCCGTCTGCACCTGTTGCAACGGCTGCTTTTGCCAGGGGGAAAATAAAATCAGGTTCTCCGCCTGATTTGCCTGTTGCTGAACCAGGCTTCTGGACGCTGTGAGTAGCATCAAAGATAACGGGATAGCCAAATCTCTTCATGATCGGGATTGCCCTGAAATCATTTATCAGTGTGTTATATCCGAAAGATGTCCCCCTCTCCGTAACCATGATCTGAAAATTACCTGTTGATTCTACCTTTTCAATGGCATACCGGATGTCCTGCGGAGATAAAAACTGTCCCTTTTTGATGTTAACCGGTTTACCGGTCTTTCCACATGCAACAAGCAGGTCTGTTTGCCTTGAAAGGAGTGCCGGCACCTGCAGCACGTCAACAACACCGGCTGCAAGGCCCGTTTCGGAAACAGAGTGAACATCCGTTAATACAGGTACGTCAAACTCTTCTTTTACCTTCAAAAGTATCTTTAACCCCTCTTCGATACCCAATCCACGGTAGCTTTTTACGGATGTTCTGTTGGCTTTGTCATATGAACATTTGAAGATAAAGGGGATATTAAGCTTTGCGGTAATGTGTTTTAAGCCTTCCGATATTCTTAATGTAGTATCCACACCCTCGACAACACAGGGCCCACCGATAAAAACAAACGGTTTACATCCTATTCTGACATTTCCGACTGTTACTTCTTTTTGCATTTCTGCTTCTCTTGTCTCTGTTTTAAAGATGCCTTGATAAACTCCCTGAAGAGGGGGTGCGGATCAAAGGGTTTTGATTTGAATTCCGGGTGGAACTGACAACCCAGGAACCAGGGATGGTCTTTGAACTCCACGATTTCTACAAGCTTACCATCAGGAGATATACCCGAAATGATCATACCGCATTGTTCTAACCTCTCACGAAAATCCATATTGAATTCATATCTGTGTCTGTGCCGTTCATGGATCAGATCCTGCCCGTATGCCTTGCCGGCAAGGCTGCCCGGTAAAAGCTGGCACGGATAAGCACCGAGACGCATCGTCCCGCCTTTATCAGAAAATTTATCCCTTTTTTGAACTGTATTGTCCCTGTCAACCCATTCTTCAATGAGATATATAACCGGATAGGGGGTATTTTCATCAATTTCGCAAGTATGCGCACCTGCGCACCCTGCAAGATGCCTTGTCATTTCCACAACAGCAAGCTGCATCCCGAGGCACAGACCGAAATAGGGTATTTTATTTTCACGTGCATACCGGATTGCGTTGATCTTTCCCTCAATGCCCCTGTCGCCGAAACCGCCCGGCACCAGCACGCCGTCCACTTCAAGGAGTTCCGCCGTCAGTCCCTTTTCCAGATCTTCCGAGTCTATATAGTGGAAGTTCACTTTGCAGTTATTTGCAATCCCGCCGTGTACAAGGGCTTCGTTGAGGCTCTTGTATGAGTCTTTCAGTTTTACATACTTGCCGACAATCGCAATATCGACCTGTTTTTTCGGGTTCTTAATCACATCCACGATCTTTTCCCACTGGGAAAGATCAGGCTTTTTTGCCCATATATTAAGGAGCTTCGTAATCTTGTCGTCAAGCCCCTCATTATAATAAATAACGGGAACCTCATAGATGATATCCACATCTTTAGCTGCAATAACCGCATCTTTATCGACATTGCAAAACAGGGATATCTTATCCTTTAAACCCTGAGAGAGAATCTTTTCCGTACGACACAAAAGGATATCGGGTTGAATACCTATTTCCCTCAACTCTTTGACGCTGTGCTGTGTCGGTTTTGATTTCATCTCATCGGCAGTTTTAATAAAAGGTACAAGGGTAAGATGGATAAAGAGCGAATTCTCTTTGCCCAGATCGTTCCTGAGCTGGCGTATCGCTTCAAGGAATGGAAGGCTCTCGATATCGCCCACTGTTCCACCGATTTCCACGATCACAACATCAACTCCATCGTCTACATCGAGAATTCTTTTTTTTATCTCATCGGTAATATGAGGGATTACCTGAACGGTCCCCCCGAGGTATTCTCCCCTTCTCTCCTTGGAAAGGACAGTATCGTATACCTGACCCGTTGTGAAGTTACACCTTTTTGAAATAACAGCATGCGTGAACCTCTCATAATGACCGAGGTCAAGATCGGTTTCCGCACCATCTTCAGTAACAAAAACCTCACCGTGTTGAAAAGGGTTCATTGTACCGGGGTCGACATTAATATATGGGTCAAGCTTTTTCAGCATTACATTCAAACCGCGGGCTTCAAGAAGGGCCGCTATCGATGCAGAAGCAAGGCCTTTACCGAGCGATGATACAACACCGCCTGTTACAAATATGAATTTTTGTCTCATGGCTTTTGTCCCCTTATAAAAAAATCGATAAGCTCTCCGCCTGTAAATTCCTTTTCTCCCACATTTTCATCATAACCTGAAGCAGGGCCGCTTTCCATTCTCCCTTTCGTGAATATGGCGAAAGGAACAGGACAGCCATAGTGTGTTTTCATGGAAACAGGGGTTGCGTGATCTGTAACTATGAGAAATTTAGCCGGTTCCTTGAGGGATTCATATATGGTACGCACGATTTCTCTGTCAATATGTTCAACCGCCTGTATCTTTTCGCCGATATTCCCGTTATGTGACGCCTCGTCAGGGGCCTCAACATGGATATAAACAATATCATGGTCTTCAAGGAGTTCCAATGCCTTTTGTGCCTTCCCTTTAAAGTTTGTATCGATGTATCCGGTTGCCCCTTCCACGGCCGGGGTATCAAAACCGATCATGCCGCTTATTCCTTTCACCAGGTCTACAGCAGCAACCGTCGCCCCTTTCAATTGATATTTTTCAAAAAAAGAGGGGAATTGTGAGCGTTTTCCCTGCCCCCAGAGCCAAATGCTGTTTGCCGGAAGCTTACCCTCTTCTATTCTCTTTTTATTAAGCGGATGCTCTTTGAGTATTTGCTGTGAACCGTCCATCAGGCTGATAAGCATTTCCGAACCATCGCCTGCCGGTATATACCGTGAAATATCCTTTTTCGTTATATCGTGGGGAGGAGTGGTTTTCATTTCCCGGAGACCATCCTTCCAAAGCATGATATGCCGGTAACTTATTCCCGGGTAAAACTCAAACGCCTTACTTCCCAACCTATCATTGATATCTTCAATAAGGATTTTCGCTTCCGGCGTCGTGATATGACCTCCGCTATAATCGCCCATAATGGTTCCGGCAGGGGTGAATTCAAGATTCACGAGGTTGCACCTGAAGGCCACGTCATTTTCGTCCATTACTATTCCCATAGCAAATGCCTCAATAGGCGCCCTCCCGGTATAATATTTCGCCGGGTCATAACCGAATAAGGACATGCCGGCTACATCACTCCCGGGCGGCATTCCTTCCGGCACCGTGACAACCTTCCCGCAGAATCCTTCCCTAGCCATCATATCCATGTATGGTTTCCTGGCAGCCATGAGAGGGGTCCTGCCATCCAACTCTTCAAGAGGAAAATCCGCCATCCCATCACCGATTATAACTATGTATTTCACCTATCTACCTTTTGGGATTTCTATAGGTCATATTTGACTTATAAGGCCTATGTTTTACGTTAATCACACTGACGCTAAAGGTTTCCTTCTTCAATCCTTATATGCACACTCTCTCCCTTTATAAAAGGCAATCGGTCAATTTCGACCTTTGCCATTTTCAGATCTTTTTCAACCGCCTCATGGGTGAGCATTATGATGGGAACATGCCCCTTCTCTTTTCTTCCCTTCTGGATAACGGTGGAGATGCTTATATCGTAATTCGAGAGAATACCGGATATTTTTGAAAGAACACCGGTTCTGTCCTCTGTGGTAATTCTCATATAAAATGGAACAAGGGTATCTCCCCCTTTTCTTACTATTGTTTCGCCTTTTTTAAACCTGGGGGTTCGTGGTTTCAGGCCTTTTGCCCTGATTCTGTATGCCATATCCATTATGTCGCTTACCACCGCGCTGCCTGTGGGATCCGCCCCCGCCCCTTTTCCATAGTAAAGATTCGGGCCAACACTGTCGCCTACTACATAGACTGCATTGTATACACCGTTCACATTACTCATGGGGTGGGTGGTGGATATCATTGCCGGTTCAACACGGGCATCGATCAAACCATCCCGTTCCTTTGCCAAACCGAGAAGTTTGATCCTGTAGCCGAATTCCTTTGCAAACTCAATATCGATAGGCTCAATCTTTGATATACCGCCGGTTACAATATCAGACATGGCAACAGGACAATGGAAGGCTAAACGCATGAGTATGGACAACTTGTGTGCTGCGTCGATGCCTTCTATATCGAGAGTAGGGTCCTGCTCGGCATATCCCAGCATCTGCGCATCTTTTAAGGCATCGGAAAATGAAACGCCTTCTTCCGTCATCTTTGTAAGAATATAATTGCTTGTGCCGTTAAGGATACCAAGGATGTAATTGATCTTGTTTCCCACAAGACCATCCCTTATGGCGCGTATGACCGGTATGCCCCCGCATACACTTGCCTCAAAACCTATTTCACAGTTTTCTTTTTCGATGAGCTCGAATATCTCGTCGCCCCTTTCTGCAAGGAGCGCCTTGTTTGCCGTGACAACCCATTTCTTCTTTTTGACGGCAGAGGTGATGAAGTCAAATGCGGGCATTATCCCGCCTACAAGCTCCACAACGATGTCTACATTTTTATCTTCTATCACATCGTAGGCATTATTTGTGAGGATGTTTCTGTCAATCTCGACCCCTCTGTCCCGGTCGAGATCTACATCTGCAATTTTAACAACTTTGACATTAAGCCCGGTTTTTTCAGCCAAAAGAGCACTATTCCGGCTAAGAATTTTGTAAGTTCCTAAGCCTACGGTTCCAAGGCCTATGATGCCGACGCCGATCATTTATTGGTTGAGGAATACAAAAGATTCCTGATGCCTTTTACGGCCTGCCTGATCCTGTGTTCATTTTCAACAAGTGCAAATCTGATGTAACCTTCGCCATATTCTCCAAATCCTATCCCCGGTGATGTAGCCACCTTCGCTTCCTGCAAAAGAAGTTTAGAAAACTCCAGGGAGCCCATAGAAGCAAACTGTTCAGGAATTTTTGCCCAGACAAACATGGTGGCTTTCGGCTTATCCACTGTCCATCCGTAACGGGTAAGTCCTTCACAGAGGACGTTTCTTCTTCTCCGGTATTTCTCTACGATGTCCGTAACGTCATCATCCCCTTCGTTGAGTGCAATGATGGAAGCAATCTGTATGGGCTGGAACACACCGTAATCAAAATAGCTTTTAATCCTTCCCAACGCTGAGATCATCTTTCTATTTCCCACAACAAAACCGACGCGCCATCCCGGCATACTATAACTCTTTGACATAGAGAAGAACTCCACACCCACATCCTTTGCCCCCTTTATCTGGAGAAAACTCGGTGCGTCGTAACCGTCGAAGACCAGGTCTGCGTAAGCAAGGTCATGAACTACCATGAGGTTATGTTCTTTTGCAAACTCATATATCTTTTCGAAAAAACCGATTTCTGTAACCTCTGTGGTAGGGTTGTTCGGAAAGCTGATGATGAGCATCTTAGGCTGTGGCCAAGTGGTTTTTACAGCAATGCTCAACCTGTCAAAAAATTCTTCCTTGGGAAGGAGCGGAATTGTCCTTAAATCGCCGCCGGCAATAACAACGGAATACATATGAATAGGGTAACCCGGGTCAGGGACAAAAACAACTTCGCCCTGGCTTATAGTTGCAAGCACGAGATGGCCTAAACCCTCTTTAGCGCCCATGGTAACAACGATTTCTGTTTCCGGGTCTATATCTACGTCATATTTCCTTTTATACCAATTTGCTATGGCTAACCTTAATTTATATATCCCTCTGGTAACGGAATACCGGTGGTTTTTGGGATTTCTGGCAGCTTCAATAAGTTTTGAAACGATATATTTCGGAGTTGCCATATCGGGGTTACCCATACCAAGGTCAATAATATCTTCACCCTTTCTTCTCGCCTCAAAAAGAAGATCCCTGACTACACCGAGTCCGTAAGGCGGCAACCTTGAAATCCTGTAAAATTCATCCATTTCATTGAAAACTACCACATAAGGCGGGAACAATCAATATTAATTCATTCCTGAACAAAGCATCCTTTGCTGCCTTTACTACTTGCCTTAAATCTGTTACATTTTAAGGCTATGGATAGAATATTTGTGAAAGGCGCCAAGGAACACAACCTTAAAAACATAGACGTGGTTCTTCCCAGAAACAAGATGGTGGTCATCACGGGGCCAAGCGGTTCCGGAAAATCCACCCTTGCCTTTGATACGATCTATGCAGAGGGTCAGCGCAGGTACGTGGAATCCCTGTCATCCTATGCGAGACAGTTCCTGGAGCTTATGGAAAAACCCGATGTGGATTATATAGAAGGTTTATCCCCGGCCATCAGCATAGAGCAGAAGACCCTCAGCAAAAACCCGCGAAGCACCGTAGGAACGGTAACGGAAATCTATGATTATCTGAGGCTTCTTTTTGCGCGAATAGGCCATGTATTCTGCTATGGCTGCGGCAAGGAGATAAAGAGCCAGCATGCCCCGCAGATTGTTGATATAATATTGTCGCTTGGCCCGGGAGTTATGCTGACCGTACTTGCGCCTATTGTGCGGGGGAGAAAAGGAGAGTACAGGAAAGAGCTGGATGATCTGCGGAAGCAGGGTTTTACAAAAATAAGATTGAATGGAAAAGTAACGGATCTCTCTGACGAAATTCAGCTCGACAAGAACAAAAAACATGAAATTGATGTCATAATCGACAGAATTACCATCAGGGAAGGGATCGAGAGGAGACTCTTTGAGGCGGTAGAACTTGCCCTCCAGAAGGCCGACGGCATAATAAAGATACAAACAGATAAAAGCATGCATGTCTTCAGTGAAAAATTTGCCTGTCCGGACTGCGGGATAAGTTATCCCGAGATCGCCCCGCGTATGTTTTCCTTCAATAACCCTTACGGGGCATGTCCAACCTGCAACGGTCTCGGTGTAAAGGAGTATTTCGACCCTGTCCTTATCGTACCCAATCAGGACCTTTCTTTGAGAGAAGGCGCTGTAGTACCCTGGGGCGAGAAAAACCCTGTCAGTTTCCTGCCCTTCCTCGAGGCACTCGTAAATCATTATAAAATAGATATAAGAACACCCTTCAAGGACTTGCCTAAGGATGTTCAGGACGTTATCCTTTATGGTTCAAAAGAAGAAATTGAGTTTTTCGTCGACCGGGGAGGAAGAAGATATTTTTCAAAAAAACCTTTTGAAGGTGTCATCAACGAACTTCAGCACGATTGGGATATTGCCCAGTTTTACGAAAAAGAGAAGCTCGAGAGGTTTATCAATCTGATACCTTGTCCTTCCTGCAGCGGAGCACGTTTAAAAAAGGAGATGCTGTGGGTAAAGATTGACGGTTTAAATATTGATGAAGTCGCAAGGATGACTTTAACAAAATCTCTAAATTATTTCAGTGGGTTAAATATTAGCGACAAAGAAAGGGAGATAGCGCGGAATATCCTGAAAGAGATTATATCGCGATTAAAATTCCTTATAGATGTTGGCCTTGACTACATAGCACTCAACAGGAATTCTTCCACCCTGTCTTCGGGGGAATCCCAGAGGATAAGGCTTGCCACCCAGATAGGATCGGGCTTAACAGGGGTACTGTACGTGCTTGACGAACCGAGTATAGGCCTCCACCAGAGGGACAACGAGAGACTGCTCGCCACGCTGAAACGACTCAGAGACCTTGATAATACCGTTATCGTGGTAGAACATGACCTCGATACAATTGTATCATCCGATTATGTCATCGACCTCGGGCCGGGCGCCGGTGAAAACGGAGGTTACCTTGTATTCCAGGGCACCCCTTCCGAGCTTGTGATGAATAACGAATCGATTACCGGTAAATACGTCTCGGGAGTTCTGAAGATCGAGATTCCCGAAGAGAGAAGGAAGGCAAAAGGTTTTCTCAAAATAAAGGGCGCCCGGGAACACAATTTGAAGAATATCGATGTGGAAATTCCTCTCGGTGTATTTACCTGTATTACCGGTGTTTCAGGGTCAGGTAAAAGTACATTGGTAGTGGATACCCTTTATCCGCTCCTCAAACAGAAATTGTATAAATCGAAAGAACGGGCAGGTGAAATTGATATCATAACAGGCCATGAGGCAATAGACAGGGTCATAGACATCGACCAGTCACCCATCGGCAGGACGCCGCGGTCAAACCCCGCAACATATACCGGTGTTTTTACCAACATACGCGAACTCTTTGCGAAACTCCCCGAATCGAGAATCAGGGGATATAAAGAAGGCAGGTTCAGCTTTAATGTGAAAGGCGGCAGGTGCGAAACATGTACAGGCGAGGGCTTTGTCAAGATTGAAATGCAGTTTCTCCCCGATGTGTATATCGTATGCGACATTTGCAAGGGAAAACGGTACAACAGGGATACGCTTGAAGTAAAATACAGAGGCAAGAGCATTGCCGATGTTCTTGAGATGACCGTCACCCAGGCCACAGAGTTCTTCAATGCCCATCCGCTCATCAAAAGCAAACTCAAGGTGCTCAATGACGTCGGGCTCGGGTATATACGTCTCGGGCAGGCCGCAACAACGCTATCGGGAGGGGAGGCGCAGAGGATAAAACTTTCGAGGGAGCTTTCGAAGCGGGATACAGGAAGAACGCTGTATATCCTCGATGAACCCACGACAGGCTTACACTTCGCAGACATAGAAAAACTGCTCCTTGTGCTTTCCGAACTCGTACAGAGAGGAAACACGATAATTGTGATCGAGCACAACATGGACGTGATAAAATGTGCAGATTACATTATCGACCTTGGCCCTGAAGGCGGAGAAAAAGGAGGGAACATAATTATAGAGGGAACACCTGAAAAGGTAGCATTTTCAACGGATAGTTATACGGGGTTGTTTTTAAAAAAACATCTGTATGGTGAAAGGTGAAAGGTGGAGAAATGGTGTCTTCTCTTTTTGCTCTTTCTTGGGGGAGGCATATTGTGCAAAAAATACATAAACATCCGTGTGTTGTCAAGGTTATAGTCTGCCCCGGCAACAAAAAAAACCGGGCAAGAAGGTCTTAATGCAACCCTTTGTTATCAATGTTATTTCTAAAAATTTCTTGACAAAAGTATGTTCCATACAGTACAACGTCACAGCAACATTTTTGGATACAGTATACAAAATTGTTTTTTTTCAAAAAACCCTTTTATAGGGGGTGGCATTCAGAGGTTTTTACAATTGATTCCAAAAATTTATTACAATTGATTCTAGAAATTTATTACAATTGATTCTAGAATTTAAATCAATTCAAAACAAAAACATTTAGGAGGTATTTTTATGCGTATCAAAAAATTATTTTTAGTGTTCAGTGCTGTTGCTTTCCTGTGCAGTTTAAATCTGGTATTACCTCAGCATTCATACAGTCAGGCGACTATCACACTCAAGTATGCCAATTTCCCCCCTTCTACCACATTCCCGTGTGTCCAGATGGAAAGGTGGGCTAAAGAGGTGGAAAAGAGAACAAGCGGAAAGGTCAAAGTGCAGACTTTCCCGGGCGGAACATTGCTTCCTGCAAAAAACATCTTTGATGGCGTCATATCCGGCATGGCAGACATTGGTAATTTTGCAATGAGTTATCAGCCCGGACGTTTCCCCGTATCTGAAGCTGCCGATCTTCCAATCGGATTCACCAGTGCAAAGGTTGCAAGCGTTGCCCTTTATGATCTGATCGAGAAATACAATCCAAAAGAGTTTGAAAAGGTAAAGTTGTTAACGTTATTTACCTGTCCACCCGCTGATTTTATGACAAGTAAGCCCGCAAGAACGCTGAAAGACATAAAAGGTATGGAACTCAGGGTATCCGGTACGGGCTCCGATGTTATAAAACACCTTGGCGGCATCCCTGTAGCAATGCCGCAATCTGAAACACCTGAAGCCATTCAGAAGGGTGTTGTAAAGGGCATGGTTTCCTCTATGGAAATCCTGAAAGATTTCAGCTTTGCTGCGTACTGCCCGTATGCCACCGAAGCAAACCTCTTTGTTGTCTCCTTCGCTGTTGTTATGAATAAGGATAAATGGAATTCACTCCCGGCAAATGTAAAAAAGGTTCTTGACGATATGAGGCGGGAACAGGCTGAGTGGACAGGCAAGTATGTAGACGACCACGTAAAAGAAGCCCTTGTCTGGTCCAAACAGAAATACAATCATCAGGTCATCACTCTACCGGCAAGCGACAAGGCAGAAATACCCAAGTTGCTTAAACCGATGATAGATGATTATATCAAGAGGATGAATGGATTGGGCCTGCCGGGCGACCAGATCGTTAAAGACATTTACGCCTTAAAAAATAAGTACGAAAAACAGTATAAATAGTAGCTCCACAGGGACAAAAAGGTGCCCGGATATTCGGGCACCTTTTTAAATGGCAAAAGTCATTGTATACAAAATTATTTCTGAGGGGAGGTAATAATGAAGTATCTTGACACATTTTATAATTTTATCGACAAAATTCTGATAATCTTAAGCGGCATCTCGGTAATGGCCCTTATGCTGCTTGCTACCGGGAATGTGGCTTTGCGGATAATCGGCGTGCCTTTCAGGGGCGCCTATGAAATCGTATCCTTTCTCGGAGCGGTTGTAATTGCCTTCGCCCTTGGTACTACCCAGAGAACCAAATCCAACATTGTGGTGGATATTGTAACCGAAAAATATTCCAGGGAACTCCGAAACGTCGTTGATAAAATAGCGGATCTGATCATAACGATCTTTTTCGGAATTGCATGTTGGCAGATATATGTCTGGGGAATAAAGATATACGAATCCCGGGAAGTCTCGGAGACATTAAAGCTTCCTTTCTATCCCTTTGTCTTTGCCGTAGCTATAGGGTTTGCCATGTTAAGTTTTACTGCATTTGTCGATTTCCTGAAAAAATTGTTCAGAGAGGAGGGGTAAGATGGACGGACCAATTGTTGGTGTCATCGGCATTATTATTATGTTTGCAGTTCTGTTCCTGCTCAATATACCGGCCGGTTTTGTCATGGCCATTATCGGATTTCTTGGTGTTGCCTATGTGACCTCCTTCGATGCAGCCCTCGGCATGCTCGGGACAGACCTCTGGAATAACTTCTCGAGCTATGGGCTTACCGTTATCCCCATGTTTATCCTGGTAGGTGAGTTCGCCCATTATGGAGGCTACAACAACGGCCTCTATAACGCTACTTATAAATGGTTTGGCCATTATAAGGGCGGTCTGGCAATCACCACCATTATGGCATGTGCAATCTTTTCTGCAATAAGCGGCTCCAACACCGCTACCGCTGCCACAATGAGTACCGTAGCGATACCGGAAATGAAAAAGTACAACTACCATCCTCAGCTCAATGTGGGCGCTGTCGCTGCCGGCGCGACCCTTGGCGTTCTCATACCGCCGAGCCTTATTCTTGTCGTGTATGGGATTTATACAGGTCAATCCATCGGAAAACTCTTCTTCGGGAATGTAATACCGAGTGCGATAGTTACCGTCTTAATTGCCGCCACTGTATTCTATATTTGCTGGCGTCATCCGGATTGGGGGCCAAAGGGGCCGAAGAGCACCTGGAAAGAAAGGTTTAAGGCGCTTCCGGAGCTCATAGATATCTTTGTCCTCTTTATAATCATTATGTACGCCCTTTTTACCGGTGTAGTAACTGCAACGGAAGCGGCAGCGGCAAGTTGTGCTATCGGTCTTATATTGTGTCTGATTAGAAGGAAGCTTTCGTGGAAGAGCTTTAATGCAGCAATAGTTGATACGATCCGCATCTCATGTCTTGTGTTTATGATTGTTGCGGGGGCTGTGCTATTCAGCCGTTTCCTCGCGGTCACGAGGCTGCCTTTTGCGGCGGCAGACTTCATCACTTCCCTTGCCCTGCCTAACTGGGCGCTTATGTGGATCATTATTTTCTGTTATATTATCGGCGGCTGTGTTATGGATGCCCTTGCCTTCCTCCTCGTATCACTCCCCATATTCTACCCCATCGTCACGGCCATGGGATACGACCCGATATGGTTCGGGCAGATAATATGCATTGTTACCACAATGGGGTCAATCATGCCTCCTATAGGTATCTGCTGCTATGTGGTAGCCGGAATGGCGAAGGATGTTTCTATCGGGACCGTTTTCAGGGGAAGCGCGTACTATCTTCCCACCTATGTGATCGCCATGTTAGTTCTGATGATGTTCCCTTATGCAACCGTTCTGATCCTGTCGAATCTTGTGAAATGATATATGGTTCTCCTCCCTATTGATGCGGTCCTGCAAGACGCTTATTAATAATATGTTATCAATAGGGAGGAGAACCATGCTGTAAATATCTGTGCGACAGGATGTGAAGCAGCTACAAGCCTTTTCCGGTTAAGATTTCCAATATCTCTACATAACGTGCACCGGTTTTTTGAGCAATATCCGCCGGCAATGCCGGACCGGGATATTGCTTGTTCCAGTCAAGCGTGTTCAGGTAATCCCTTACAATTTGCTTATCGTAGCTGTCCTGGGAGACGCCTGGCTTGTAATTCGCCATAGACCAGAACCTCGATGAATCAGGGGTGAGCATCTCATCGATTATAATGATTTCTCCATCAAATATGCCGAATTCAAACTTGGTGTCCGCAATGATAATTCCCTTTTTTTCAGCAATAACACACGCCTTTTCGTAAATCCTTATACTTAAATTCATAAGTTTGGCAGCAAGATCAATGCCTGTTGAACGGACAAGCTCATCGAAGGTTACGCTCATATCGTGGCCTTCTTCGGCCTTCGTGGTGGGGGTAAAGATCGGTTTTTCCAGTTTTGAAGATTCGAGGAGACCATCCTTCAACCGGATACCGCAAATGTTTCCCGTTTCGCAATAATCCTTCCAGCCGGACCCTGCCAGATAGCCCCTTACAACACATTCCACAGGAATAACTTTAGTTTTTTTCACAAGCATGCTTCTGTCCCTGAGAGAGTCGCCGTATAGCCTGAGCGGCTCAGGAAACCTTTCTACATCTACTTCCAGCAAATGATTCTTTATTATGTCTTCCATCTGCCTGAACCAGAAGACCGAGAGTTTTGTCAACACCTTCCCTTTGTCCGGGATACCGGTAGGCAATACTACATCAAAAGCAGATAACCTGTCGGTGGCGACAATCAATAGCTGATTGCCCAGGTCGTAGACATCACGGACTTTGCCGCGTTTTGGCTGCCCGATACCCGTTAAACTTGTTTCTTGTAATGCCTTTTCCATGTTTCTATCCTTTATTTAATCTGCCTTACATTTCCTTCTCAAATTCGCTTTTCGGCGCACTGCATATAGGGCATACCCAACTATCCGGAAGTTCTTCGAATGGAGTGCCGGGCTTCATGCCTGAATCGGGATCGCCATTTGCCGGATCGTAGATATATCCGCAAACCTTGCATTTGTATTTTCCAGACAAAGGTATGACCTTTTCCTTCGGCTCCTCTTCTTTTATGTAGGTTGGCGCTGTCTTCGGGGACTTGCCGCCTTTAACCTGGTGATAGTAAGCATACGTCATGGGTTCGGCATCGCTCAAGGTTTCACAGTCCACAACTTTGCCGATAAAAATGGTGTGGGTGCCCACATCGGTGCTGCCCGATACTTCGCAATCCAGATACCCGACTGTGTAATCGAGCAGTATGGGTGATCCTGTAATGCCAATCCTGAATTTAGCCTCTTTAAATTTGTCTATATCCCTGCCGGATTTAAACCCGAAGTTTCCGATCAGTGCCATGGGCGTTTCCTTCGAAAGGATTGAGACAGAGAAAACCTTGCTTTCCTGTATATACTCGTGCGTAAAATTCTGCTTATTAATGCTTATCGCTATAGTAGGGGGATCGGAAGTTATCTGGAAAGCGGTGTTTGCAATCTGCCCGTTTATTTTATCACTTCTTTTGGAGCTTATTACATAAAGACCGTAGCACAGCTTCTGGATAGCCTTTAAGTTCATTCAATTCCTCCTTCTCGTTCAATTTATCTTTAATTGTTTTTTACCTTCGTGTATTATCACAAATACTTGCAAAGTATAAACTATTTCAAAATAAAAGTGTATTAGTATGTATTCATCATATAACAAACCGTAACGCGGTTCCGGGATTCATGGATAATTTTGACATAGCAATCACTATTGATCTGTAGTAACATTTTTGCCTCATGAAAATTCTCAGTCATTTTTTTCAACGAAAGACCGTATGGAAACTTACATGGTTCGGCAGATTATCAACCGTATTGCTTTTATTGGCTCTCATATTCTCCGGTTTGAGGATATGGCTTGGCTGGTCAACCTCTTTTATAACCGCAAGAGATACGGCCTGTAAATCCGATGTGGTGTTGATTGAAGGCTGGAAATATCCCCATAATTCTATTATCAGGGCTTCTCTGGAATTACAGGCACAGGGACTCGCAAAACATCTGTTTTTTGTAGAGTATTTACCTTCCCATATCAATTCTATAACAGACCTTGAATTGCCGCGCTATTACCACGAAATGCTCGATCTGTATTTTAAAAGCGAAGGCATTGATCCGCAGCATATAAAGCGGATTCCTGTTGAATTGAAAGATCCTGTCACATGGAACACCGCTTTTGCTGTGATGGATGCCCTCGCCGCCCGTGGTTACCGTTCTATGATCCTGGCAACCCCATGGTACCACAGTCGCAGGAGTTGCGATGCCTACACGATTGCAGGAAAACTAAAAGGCATTGACGTTACATGTAAACCTGTTGAAGGCGGTCTCAACAAACACAACTGGTGGAAATCCCATGTCGGCATGAGCGTGATCTTCGGGGAAGTCGTAAAGCGAATCTATTATATCTTCAGGATTACATAATCCCGGATTTTCCATTAAGATAAGCACCGTTTTTAATGACGTATCCGGGATAAGATTTCTTTAAGGGATTTTGTTCAGTAATACTCTTTTAGTGTTTCCTGCACTGCCTTTTTCATCGCTTCGGGTTCGATAGTCTGTTTTACAAGGGACATTTCTTTGATGACGGGTATCTTTTCCTCCAAGGAAGGCCGGTGATTCCTGTAGATTATGCCTGTAGGTATCCTGTCTCCCCATTCGAGGGCCTTCCGGAATGCCTCCACCCTGTCTTCCGGATCATAGCCTGATTCAACCTTATAAACCCTCTGTGCGTACCATGCATATGTATTTGTTTTATTGAATGTCACACAGGGCTGTAAAATGTCAACCAGCGAGAATCCCCTGTGGTTTACCGCCTCCCTGATCAGGCCTTTCATTTGCTCCTGATCGCCGGCATATCCCCTTGCAACAAAACTGCAATCAAGGGCAACTGCAAAAGCCATAGGGTTAAATTGTTCCGAAAGGACTCCGAACGGCTGGTTTTTTGTAACCATGCCTTCCATGCTGGTGGGTGATGCCTGTCCTTTTGTAAGCCCGTATATCTGATTGTCGTGCACAAAGAGCTTCACATTGATATTTCGTCTCATGGCATTGATGAGGTGGTTCCCTCCTTCGCCATAGCAATCCCCGTCGCCGGCTTCAGCTACGACAAGAATCTCGTGGTTGGCAAGACTGATCCCTGTGGCAACAGGGAGCGATCTTCCGTGGAGACCGTTAAAGGTATTACATTTAAGGTAATGGGGGAATTTCCCGGATTGCCCGATACCGGAAACAATGACAAACTGATGCGGTTCAATACCCATTTCTACAAATGTCTCTTTAAATGCCTTAAGGATTGAAAAATTGCCGCACCCCGGGCACCATGCCGGTATTCGTCCTTTATAATCATCAAACGAGGGCATTAATTTCTCCTATCATTTCTTCCAGCAGGAAGGGTCTTCCATCGTACCGGTTAATTTTTGCATCAAATTCAAAGCCTGTTTCAATCTTCAATAGCTGGGCAAACTGGCTTGTTGCGTTCTGCTCGATGCATATCGTCTTTTTCGCATTTTTGAGAATATCCAGGTAATTACCCGACGGCATCGGATAGATCTCGCTGAAGTGAAGCATTGCAACAGCCTTATTCTTCAATAACATGTCAACGGATTCCTTCACTACCCCATAAAGGGAACCCCAACAGGCAATAACAACCTCAGGATTTTCATGACCATAGTGCAAAGGCCGGCAAATCTCGCCCCTTATGAGAGGTAATTTATTAAAAAACCTTTTCTGCACCATGTTGATCCGTGTCTCTGCATCTTCGATGATGTGTCCTTCTTCGTCGTGCTCATCGCTGTCTGTTACGACAACATGGCGTGATTCGCCCGGTACGCCAAATGTAGAAACACCATTTCCGGTAAAGGCGTGACGCTTGTATTCATTGAGTTCAGCAAATGTATTGCCGCGCAGCCGATAATCATTATAGGTAAGCTTATCGGGACTGAGTTCGTCCACTGTCCACCGGACATCGGATAGATACTGATCAGTCAGGATGAAAGCGGGTATCTGGTATTTCTGGGAAAGTTCAAAGGCTTTATTCGTGAGAAAAAAGGCTTGCTCCGGTGTTCCGGGCGCAAATATCAGCCTTGGAAATTCGCCATGTCCGGCATGGAGCGCGAATAATAAATCTGCCTGCTCTGTGCGGGTTGGAAGCCCGGTGGCCGGTCCCGGCCTCTGGGCAAGGGCAATGACAATAGGGGTTTCTGTCATTGCGGCAAGGGAAAGTCCTTCTACCATAAGGGCAAAACCGCCCCCTGATGAACCTGTCATAGACCGGACGCCTGCGTAAGACGCGCCAAGCGCCATATTGATAGCTGAAATTTCGTCTTCTGCCTGCTCTACAATGATCCCATACTCTACGGCCTTGGCAGCCATATAAAGCATTATGCCTGTGGATGGCGTCATGGGATACGCCGAATAGAATTTACATCCGGAAGCAATAGCGCCAAGACCCACCGCCTCATGGACACCGATGAGCATCTTTGCCGGTGAGAGTGCCGATACGGCAAATGAGCAACGAAGGCAATGCTTTTGGGCGAAATCCCTGCCCGCTATGGCAGCCTTTTCGTTTATTTTAAGAACTTCTTCGCCCTTTTTCCTGAATTCATTCTTCAGAATATCATGGAGCGGCTTGAGGCTTAAGCCAAGCATACCGAGGACTGCACCTGTGGCAACTGTATTTGACATAATTTTGTCGCCGCCGCTTTCAATGGCAAGCCCGACAAAAGGTATATCCAGAAAACAGGGTTTCTCAAATTTTTCTTTGAGCGTTAATGAGTCATAAACAATCATTCCTTCATCGGACATTTCTTTTTCATGATATTCGATGCTCGCCTTGTCCAGGGCAACAAGGATGTTCACATTTGTTCCGGATGAAGAAATGGGGCTGTCCGATAATCTTATCTGATAAAAATTGTGTCCTCCCCTCACGCGTGATTCATAATCCTGATGGGAAAACACATAATATCCTGAACGCGAAAAAACCTTTGCAAGGGTATCGCCGATCGTCTGGATGCCCTGTCCCGCTTCACCGCCTATTTTTATCGTATAGTCCAGAAGACGCCTCCTGTCTGTCAATTATACAATCGAGACATTAAAAACATCAAGTTTTATGTAAAATGTGTATGGCTCCCTTTTTAAACCCGGAAGCATTGTCATCGCAGGCAATGGCAAAAGTTCCGGCTCCCAGGTTGATTACTTTCCTGATAGTACAATTAATTAACGCCAAATGGTATTTATTTATACTAATAGTATAATAATAACCTGATCACTCATTATGCAAACAATACAATATATCAAATCGATAATATTTTTAATAGTTAATATTTTTCAAGTCTTGCATAAGAATAGTTGATCTGAATAATATGATATACAAAAAAAATTAAAATAATGCTTGACAAAAAATTTTACTATTAGTATTTAATTACTACATTAATTTATACAAATAGTAAATATAAGGAGAAAAGGGCGTGGATGAAAGGCTGATCGCTAATCGAATCAAAAAGCTCCGCTTGAGTAAAAAAATAACTTTAGAATCTTTAGCGAAAATGACGGGATTTACTACCGGTTATATTTCACGAATTGAAAATACGGATAAGGCGCCGCCGATTTCCACCTTAAGCAAGATCGCATCTGCCCTTGAGGTTGACATTTCTTTTCTTCTTTCACAAGATCCATCGAACAATCCTGAAAAAATGGTATTGATGAGAAAAAATGATCCAAAGGAAGTTAGTGACCGAAAAGCTTCTTATGGGTATCGATACGAGCCGCTAGCCACAAGAAAACGCGGAAAAAACATGGAGCCTTATATCCTCTATCCGGATTTCGAATACAATTCTACCTTTCAACATGATGGAGAAGAATTTTTCTACGTATTAGATGGCAGTATAGAGTTTGTCTGCGGAGATGAAACGTATACCCTTGAAGCCGGGGACAGCATGTATTTTGACGGCAGCATTCCCCATTCAGGAATCAGCCTGGGGAATGAAAAAGCGAAAGTTCTGATAATCATCTATTCTTACAGACGAGGTTAACAATGGAGAAAACTTCCCGGTTCAAGACAGTACTTAACAATCCCTTCGGTTATGCAAAACAGTTGAAGTTAGAAAATGGCCGGCGAATAGTTGGAACCTTTCTGTCGGATGTTCCTGAAGAATTGATAGATGCGGCCGGCTTGTTGCCGTTTGCTCTCATAGATGGGAGTAAGACGCAAACTTTAACAACTTCTATTCCCGGTTTTGCATGCTCTCTTGTTATTAACACCATGAATCAGGCCTTGCAAAATAGATTGGATTTTCTGGATGGAATAGTAATCCCCCACCTTTGTGATTCATCGAGGGCCCTCTTTCATATTTTGCAAAAAAACTTTCCGGATCAATTCTCTGATTTACTGGGTCTTCCCATGAAGTTAGGCAGCCAGGGGACAAAGACGTATCTGGTCGGGGAAATGAAGCGGTTTCAGAAAGCCCTGGAAAATGCCTTTACGGTTACCATATCAAATGAGGCTTTGTTGAAAAGTATAATCACTTATAATGAAAATCGACATTATCTTAGAACAATTAAGGCTTTAAGGCTTCAGAACCCTGATTTTATGACAAATTACGATTTTTTCTCGTTAGTCAAGTCCTCTATGCTTATGCCGAAAAAAGACCATAACAAAATCCTGATAAATATTCTTAACAAACGCATAGAATCGCCTAAAAGGAATTCTCACCGGCGGCCGGTCCTAAAGATCTTTGTCTCCGGTAAATTGGTAGAGCCGTTAGAAATCTTCAAATGGATGGATGAACTGGGAATTGTTGTGTCTGATGACGATCTGGCTGTCGGAAGCCGATATTTCTCTTATGAGATAAAACCGGAAGGCGATCCGATAAATGCTTTAGCAGAGAGTTATTTTCACCGAATCCCCAATACGTTTGTACAGGGAACCGAAAACAGGCTGAGCTACCTGCTAAGCAGAATTCAAGAAAATAACCTGAAGGGAGTAATTTTTATACAACTCAAATCTTGTGATCCGTTGACCTATGACTACCCCGATTTAAAGAAAGCGTTGGATCAGAAGGGAATTCCTAACCTTTTTATTGAGACAAACTTACAAACCCTGGCAGCAGGCCAGATAAAGACAAAGCTTCAGGCATTCAATGAAATTCTCGAGGGTAATTTATGAATAATTCTTCCGTTCCGATTCGTTCCTTATCAATGCTTAAAGATATCAATTCCCAATATTATCATGAGGTCCGGCATGCTCATGAACTCGGCAAAAAAATAGCTTTCGTGAATGTTTTCTCCCCGGCTGAGCTTTTTTACGCCATGGATATTATTCCCGTCTACCCGGAAAACCATGCAGTTTTCTTGCAGGCAAAGAAACAGACGGGAGAAGTAACTAAATTTGCTGAGGCTGAGGGCTATCTTCCCAATATCTGCAGCTACGCACTTTGTGATTTAGGCTATGCACATTCCGGGATCAGCCCGGTAGGCGGCCTTCCTAAGCCGGATTTCCTTTATACCAGCACCTGCCAATGCGGTACTTTAACGAAATGGTTCGAAGTTTTGAGCCGGCACTATCAGGCGCCTCTCTTTCTTCTTGATGTCCCTTTCTTCAGCAAAGGAGAGCTTGATTCAAACGCCCATAAATATGTGACAAAGCAGATGCATGAACTCGTAACATTTCTGGAGGGAATTACCGGAAAAAAACTGGATGTTGACAGACTGAAAGGGGTGTTGGAACTTTCCGAGCAGACGTGCGGTTACTGGAATGATATTCTCAACTCCGCTACCAGTATCCCTTGCCCCATTACTGTTTTCGACCAATTTATAGCCATGGCGCCTATTGTTTCTCAAAGGGGACGGTCAGTGGCTCTGGATTTTTATCAAAAGCTAAAATCAGAGATAGATGAAAGGGTAAAAAACGGGATCGGAGCGATAGTAAATGAGCGTTATCGGCTATATTGGGATAATCTTCCGCTATGGCACGAGCTCAAATGGTTGTCCGATCTTCTTGCATCTTACGGGGCCTGTCTTGCCGCCACGATTTACACCCTCCCGTGGACCAGCCTTGGCGTCGATAAAGAAAATCCGTTTGAGAGTTGGGCAAGCCAGTATCTTGTTTACTTTGACTGGCATTTAGAAAAGCGGATTAAGCTGATCCTTGAACTGAAAAAAAAGTATAACCTCAACGGATACATCTACCATTCAAACCAGAGCTGCAAGATGCTCTCATTAGCCGTCCAGGAAATCAAAAAGGCTGTCACGGAATTAACCGGGATACCGGGGCTCGTGTTGAACGCAGACCATGGTGATCCACGCTTCTACGCATTAGGAGAGATACGACAACGGCTGGAAGCCTATTTTGAAATGCTCGCAAATGGAGGATAAAAGATGAAAAAAGGTGCAATATTCCGGGAAAGCGACTTAAAGATCCTTATCGGTGGACCAGGGTTCATGGTGGAGGAATACGTTAAAATTGTCCGACGAAGATTTCCTGATCTTAAAATTCTGCCCTCCCCGGTCCTGGTTGAGACTGAAACCAATCAGGTACAAGGAGAATTAGAGGATGTAGATATTATCGCCGCCTTCAATGCGTACCCTTACAGTATGCCAAGAATGAAACATCTCAAATGGTTTCAGATACTTATGACGGGCTATGAGCACGTCTTGAAAACGGGTTTGATTACGGACAACACCATTTTAACCAATTGTTCGGGAACCGTATCAATACCGATTGCGGAAACGGTGATTGCTTATCTCCTCTTTCTGGTAAAGAAATTCCGGCAGTCCCTTGAAAACCAAAAGGCACACAAGATGGACCGGATGCTTGGACAACTGAGAGAACTGCAGAACCGTACTATAGGCATTCTTGGTCTTGGTCATATAGGGAAAGTCGTTGCCAGGAAAGCAAAGCTGGGCTTCGACATGGAGGTGCTCGGTTACGACAAGTATGTTACAGAGTACGAATTTGCAGATCGTATTTATCCCTTTGAAAAATTGGATGAAGTGTTGAAAGCCTGTGATTTTGTGGTTATCACGCTGCCCTTAACTAATGAAACGGAAGGCCTGATCGGAGAGAGGGAATTGAGACTCATGAAAGACAGCGCTTATCTGGTGAATGTTGCCCGTGGTGAAATCCTCGATAAGGCTGCTTTTACCCGGGCTCTAAAGGAACAGTGGATTGCAGGAGCGGCCATTGATGTCTTCTGGGGTGACCCGACAGCCTATTCTCTGCCGGCAGAAGATGATCTCTGGGATTTAGACAACATTTTTATTACAGCCCATAATGCCACCGGTACAGATCGATATGTAACGAGAACCGGCGAAATGTTCTGCGATAACCTTGCCCGGTTCTTAAAGGGAGAACCCTTGCTGAATACAATAAATGAGAGGTGACAATTGATAGAACAAGTTAAAACCCTTGGTGACTTGATAGACAAGGCGGCCGTGAAGTGGGCCAATCGTGAAGCTGTGGTTTTCAAAGACAAGCGAATGAGCTACGGCGAATACCGGGAAACGGTTGACCGGATGGCCAAAGCCCTCCTGGAGATCGGCATTCGCAAAGGAGATAAAGTTTCCGTTCTTTTGAGCAATTGTCCTGAGTGGAGTATTTCCGAATATGCAATTGACAAAATTGGAGCTGTCGTCGTCCCCGTCAACACGCGATTCAAATCTCATGAACTGGAGTATATCCTAAAACACTCTGACTCAACAACACTGATTATCATGGATAAATTCCTGGACATCAACTACGTAACAATGTTGAGTGAAGTATGTCCTGAGGTTCAAAAATGTGAACCTGGAAAACTCAAATCATCATTACCTTTTCTGCGCAATATAATCTATGTTTCCAAACAACAATATCCCGGCAGCTACAATTTTTATGAGCTTTTAAAGCTCGGAAGCAAACTGACAGATAACGGGGACCTTGAAAAGGCAATGGCTCAGATCGATGAGGAAGACGTAGCCCACATTCCCTATACTTCGGGGACGACAGGGCTGCCAAAAGGTGTTATGACTACACATTACCAATACCTGTGGTTTAACTCTTCATTTGCAAAAAATATCGGCCTGACAGAGGAAGACCGATTATGCGTCCCGCCTCCTTTCTGCCATAATTTTGGCAATTCCCAGGGTATTCATACACCTACCATCTGTGGATCCTGTTCGGTTATTGTCGAATATTTTGATCCTGTTATCTGCCTTGAAACCATCGAACGGGAAAAATGCACCTTTTTTGCGGGAACACCCACAATGTACATCAAGATGCTTCAGCATCCGGATTTCAAGAAATTTGACCTCACTTCACTTAAATCAGGACTGATTGCAGCGGCGCCGGCGCCGGTTAAGTTGATTCGCGACATCATGGATCAAATGGGAATCAAAATCCTTATCCATGGATACGGCATGACAGAAAATAGCGTCGGCACATCCATGACAAGACCCGGCGACTCTCCGGAGACTATCGCCAACACTGTCGGGAAACCTTTTCCGGGCGCCCATGTGAAGGTGGTGGATCCGGATACGGGTGAGGACTTGCCGATAGGTAAGCCGGGTGAACTGTGCACTAAAGGCCGCTTCATTATGAAAGGCTATTACAAAATGCCGGAGGAATCAGCCAAATTAGTGGATAAGGCAGGTTGGTTCCATACAGGCGATCTTGCTGCCATCGATAAGGATGGCTATATAAGGATTACGGGACGTTTAAAAGATGTTTTCATGCCTGGGGGGCTTAATGTTTCTCCGGAAGAAGTTGAGAATGTTTTATATACTCATCCGAAAATCAAGCAAATAAGCATTACGGGCGTTCCCGATGCGGTAATGGGAGAGGTGGGGATAGCCTTTGTGGAATTGAAAGAAGGTGAAGAAATAGGCGAGCAGGAGATTATCGGCTTTTGCAAAGGGAAAATGGCTAACTACAAGGTTCCCAGATACGTGCGATTTGTTAACGAGTTTCCAATGACGGCTGCTGGCAAGGTCCAGCGGTTTAAGCTGAGGGAGCAGGCTATACGGGAGTTGGGTCTCGGTAAATCATAAGGAAATTTGTACAAAGAATTTTGAAAGAATAGAGGGGTAATTTCAATGAAAAAAATCATGTTAGGGAATGAAGCTGTGGCAAGAGGCGCTTTTGAGGCGGGGGTACGAGTAGCTTCCGGCTATCCCGGTACTCCCAGCACTGAGATTCTTGAGGAAGTAGCAAAGTACGACGAGATCTATACGGAATGGTCTGTAAATGAGAAAGTAGCTATGGATGTTGCGATCGGCGCTTCCCTCGGGGGAGTAAGAAGCATGGTCACAATGAAACATGCCGGGGTAAATGTCGCTTCCGATCCCTTCGTCCCCATTGCATTGATGGGGATTAACGGCGGCCTTGTCCTGTTTGATGCCGATGACGTTGGGGCCATCAGTTCTCCAACCGAACAGGATACGCGGATCTATGCGAAGCTTTTCCATGTGCCTATGCTGGAACCAAGCGACAGTCAAGAGGCAAAGGACTTCACTGTTCAAGCATACAAATTAAGCGAAATGTTCGATGTTCCTGTTTACTTCAGACTGACAAACGGTGTTTCCCATTCAAAAGGCGTTGTAACTCTCTCAGGAAGAGAAGAAAAGGTTTTTCCGCCCTTTGATAAGAGTAGTCCGAAATACCGGCCTCAGGGGGGAGTCCATCCCACTGTAATGCACAATAACGGATTTCAGAGATTGAAAAAAATAGAGAAGTTTGCAGAAGAATCGACACTCAACCGGATAGAGCAGGGAGACAGCAGTATAGGGATTATAACGAGTGGAATTTGCTATCAATATGCAAAAGAAGCCCTCCCCTTTGCTTCTTATCTGAAACTCGGAATGACTTATCCTTTGCCTGCAGAATTAATCAAAAAATTTGCATCAACAGTAAAAGAACTCTACGTTGTTGAGGAGTTGGAGCCTTTCCTTGAAGAGCAGATTCTGGCAATGGGGATACCCGTAAAAGGCAGTAAGCTTCGCCCTCATGCAGGCGCGCTTTCAAGAGAAACATTATCGGCTATGTTTGCTGAAACCCTGGAGCGTTTCGGCCGGAAAGCGGAAAAACTGAGATCTCCGTTCCCACAGGTGATCAAGCGTTTCCCGACCATGTGTTCCGGATGTTTGCACCTTGCTAATTATTACGCGATCCGGATGCTCGGTCGAAATATAAAAGATAAGGAAACGGTGGTGATGGGTGATATCGGCTGTTATTCGTTGGGAGTTGCCGCCCCGCATAATATTCTTGCGTGCGCCTTTGCCATGGGTTCAGGCATTAGCTCGGCTCACGGACTGAGCAAGGCCATTGAAAATCGTTCCGACAAAATCATACTTTCTTATCTCGGAGATTCCACCTTTCTTCATGCCGGTATCCCCTCCCTTCTAAATGCCCTCTATAACCACAGTTCCATAACCGTCGTTGTTGCAAATAATGGAACAACAGCAATGACAGGAGGTCAGGAACACGCCGGCACAGGAAAGACAATCAAGGGCGGAGAAGGAATAGACATAGATATCGGGAAAATATGTAGAGCCATTGGAGTCCCTGACATTTACGAGGTTGATTCTTATGATTACAAACAAACATACAAGGCCTTAAAAAGTGCCGTCGAATTCGATGGTGTTTCTGTCGTAATTGCTTCACGGCCTTGTTGCCTTTTTCCAAAAAAGTCAACCAATGCTCCCTACGAAGTTTTACAGGAAGCATGTACCGGTTGCGGCGCCTGTTTGAATATTTATTGTCCTTCAATAATGCTTTCAGGCCAAAAAACAGCGAAAGGCAAATCCCAAGTGACGATCAATACATTTACCTGCAACGGCTGCTCCCTTTGTTCTCAGATATGCCCCAGCAAGGCCATTAAGCAAGTGACCAATCCCGTCCATCCCGCTGAAGAAAAAGGCAAGAAGGCAAAAGCCATAAAGAGCAGCGCGGCGGCGCCCGGCAAGAGAGGAGTGAAAAGGTGATCAGCAGGACGAATGCAAAGGAGAAGAATATGAATACAACGAAAAACGTTCTCATTGTGGGAGTAGGCGGCCAGGGGGTAGTGCTGGCAAGTAACATTTTATCTGAAGTTGCTATGACAAGCGGATATGATGTCAAAAAAAACGAGGCTCACGGCCAGTCACAAAGAAGCGGTTCCGTATCAAGCCACATAAGGTATGGGAAAAAGGTTTATTCACCTGTCATCAGCCAGGGAGAAGTCGACGTTATCCTGGCATTTGAAGAGCTGGAAGCGCTCAGGTGGGCACATTATCTAAGAACGGGTGGGAAAATGATCATCAACAGGCAGAGAGTATATCCGCCCAGCGCGATCTCCGGTATTGATACATATCCGGAAGATGTAGTTTCCACACTTAAGAAGGAAGGAATAGACGTGATCGATATAGATGGGACTGAACTTGCAAAGCGCATGGGTAATCCTCTTGTGGTCAGCACCATATTAATGGGAGTAATGGCAAATTTCCTTGATTTTCCAGAGGACACATGGGAGACGGTGATCGGAATATTGGTTCCGAAAAAAAACAGGGATTTAAATATTAAGGCATATAAGGAAGGGAGAAAACTGGTTCCCAACTACATTCAAAAAGAAAAGACAACGGAGGTCTAACATGAGCCTGGGTGACATTATCCGGAGAAATGCAAGGATTTTTCCTGACAAGGTTGCTTATATGTCAGATACCCAAAAGATTACGTTCAGTCAGTTTAACGACCGGATTAACAGATTGTACAGTTACTTACAGAAGAATGGACTTAAGAAGGGAAGCAGGGTTGCAATCCTTTCCTACACCCGCCCGGAATATATGGAAGTATTCGGTGTTGCTGAAAAAGGAGGATTGATTACTGTCCCGATCAACTGGCGCCTCAAAGGAAAGGAGCTTGCTTACCAGTTCAATAACTCAGGGGCTGAAGTTTTAATAGTTCAATCCCCTTTCATTGACACTATTAAAGAAATTCGGTCGGAAATAGAAGTTAAACATTATGTCTGCATTGGAGATAAACCTGAAGGGATGGAGAATTATGAAGAGGTTCTGAGCCAAAACATGCCCGTAGAACCGGATGTCGAGATCAAAGACGATGACGTTGTCTATATTATCTATACCAGTGGTACGACAGGCGTGCCCAATGGCGCCATGATAACACATGGCGGACAGAAGGAATGTTCCAGAAGCATGGCTATAGAAGTAGGTATCCGACGGGTTGAAAAGCATCTTGAAGGTATGATGCTCTTCCATATAGGCCCAAGGTCGTTTCTTTTCCCTATCTTCCACAGGGGCTGTACGAATTATCTCGTCGAGCGTTTTGATGCAAAAAGATTTATGGAGATAATCGAGAAGGAACGCATTACAACTACAGAACTTGTACCGACACAAATCGCTATGATTTTGGATTTACCCGATCTTGAAAAGTACGATACATCAAGCCTCCATACGATATTTTATGCAGGAATGCCTATGTCCGTACCGGTTTTAAGGCGAGGCATAGAAAGATTCGGAACGGTCTTTGTCCAGGGTTTCGGGCAAACCGAAACAGGACCTCTCATTACATGTTTTTGCAGGGAATACCACGATCCTTACGGTGATGCAAAAAGTCTAAATCGGTTAAGCTCTTGCGGCCAGCCGGCTATTGATGTGGATGTTAAGATCGTTGATGAACATGGAGGAGAACTCGGCGTTAATGAGGTTGGGGAAATCATGGCAAAACACGCCTGGCTCATGAAGGGATATTGGAATAAGCCCGAGTTGACTGCACAGACAATGGAGGATGGTTGGGTTCATACCGGTGATATGGGGTACATGGACGAAGAAGGTTTCCTCTTTATCGTTGATCGAAAAAAGGACATGATCATCAGCGGCGGTGAAAACATTTATCCGAGAGAAATAGAGGAAGTGCTGTATGGCCACCCTGCTGTGCTGGAGGCTGCGGTAATAGGTGTTCCGAATGATACGTGGGGCGAAGAGGTAAAAGCGTTTATAGCATTAAAAAGGGGCTTGGTTGCATCTGAAGAGGAGATTATAGAGTTCTGCAAGGACAAATTGGCTGCCTATAAAAAGCCTAAATCGATTGAGTTCATGGATGAACTCCCTAAAACAGGGTCTGGAAAGATTTTTAAAAAAGTGCTCAAAGAGAAATGCTGGAAAGATTCCGTCAGAAAAGTTTAACAGCGAGCGTATAGAAGGTAAAGCATATTCATTTGCAATATTAAATAGTTTATATAGTATATATACTAAAATATGTTGACATTATGAAAGCTGATGATAAACCTTAACATACTGATAATATTTACAATATTAAAGGACAGGAAACACATTCAGACGTTACGGAGATATTGTACAATATTTTCTTCATTTTCTTCTTGACATATTTAAATAGTTTAAATAGTATATATAATATATATAATCAAACAGTATGGAAACGATATGAATAAATATATATATACCCATGCCGGAAGGTTTATTCATGCCAGTACGTTGCTCCTGTGTTTAGAAGATTTAAACTATATTTTTACTAAGAGGTGTTGTCGGCTATGGTTGAAATAAAAGTCTCAAATGAAGCAAAGACGCCAATATACACACAGATTGCAAATCAGTTAAAAGATAAAATTAATAGCGGAGAGTTAGGGAAAGGTGATGTTCTGCAGGGACGGCAGGCACTGGCTAAGCAGTTGAATGTTAACATCAACACAATCAACCATGCATACAGGATCCTGGAAAATGAGGGGTATATTTATAGCAGGCGGGGGATCGGAAGCTTCGTAAATATTAAAATAGAGCGTAAAGCAAAGACAGCACTGCCAGGGGAGATACAAGACAAACTGAACGATTTAAAAAGAAAAACCCTTGCCTCCGGATGTACGGCAGAGGAGTTTAAAAATATAATCCAGAATTTTTTGAAAATTGAAAGTGAACCGCTTTTACCAAAAGCTGTGTTTGTTGAATGTCATGAGGTATGGACTAATGATCAAGCCATTAGACTTCAAAATGAATTAGGTATTGAAGTGAAGCCGGTTGTTATGCCGGATCGCAAAACCAATATGGAAGAAGTAATCAGAGAAATAAAAAATGCCGATATCGTTATCACCACACACGTTCACTTTGGCGAGGTCAGGGAGATAGCGGGCACGGAAAAGTATGTTTCTCCTTTGGATATGCATCTTTCCTATGAATTGATAACCGAATTGGGGGAAATCAAAGAATCAAGAATAGGCGTACCCTTCCTTAAACCGATCACGGTAAAAAGGCTCAACCATTGGGTAAAGGCTGTAGGATTCAAAATTGATCTGATTCCTGTCAAGGGCAAAGATATGGAAGGTGTCGTAGCGAAAAGTAAGGAGTTTAAGATATTGATGGTTACAGAGAATCATGTAAGTGAATTGAGTCAGGTTTTGCCGAGCGATATCAGAATTCTCACGATCAAATCGGTTTTGGGTGAGCAATCTGTTCAGCATTTGAAAGAAAGCCTTATAAAACTCTGTTTATTACCCGGGCAATAAGCAGAAGTAAAGGAGCACCATTTATCTGAAGCAAATTATTAAAAGGAGCTTGATAAATTGAGAATTCAGTATCTGCTGTTGCAAGAATAATAATTGAGGAGGGAACAAAACATGAATAAAGCATATATTGACTGGCTTGAAGGTTATTTCCCCAAATATCCTGATGTCCCGAAAGAAGTAATCATAAAGGAGGACCTTCTCCGCCAGGGTATAAATTTCACGAAGCGATCAGTTGAGAGTGGCTTCGATTTCAGGCCCAAGACATATTTTCTTTTCACATATGATAAAACGCTTCGTTCGGAGCTTGGAAAGGAGGATGTTTTCACCGTCCCCGAGGATATCCGTATAAGTAAAGGAATTTATAATTTGCTTGACACTGTTGTCCATGTTTACCATAACACAGAGTCTCCTTATCTTATAGACTATATTGACGGCAAACATCGGCTTAGCCTGAATGGAAAACTTATAGCTGATGTCAAGTTTCCAAAGAAACCTCCTTACTATGGCCGGACTTTCAGCGATGGAACATTGTATGAACAGGTGGTGGCTCTCGTACAGGATCATGTCGCCTTTCTGACTGCTTATCGTATTTGTCAATACTTCTTTACGAAAGAGCAGTGCAAGTTTTGCGACATCAACATGAACGTCAAGCAAATGACTAAGTACAAGGACAAATTCGGGCACGTAGATGCGGTTCGTGATCCGGACCAAGCGGTAGAAGTCATTGAAACGATGGTTCATTGTGATGATCCGGACCTTCCCGTCAGGGGGATTTACATGACGTGCGGTTCCATAATTAAGCCTGTAAAGGGTAAAAATGAGTTGGAATTCAACCTTGAGTATGTGGAAAAAATCAGGGCTCGTATCGGTGGAGCAGTTCCCCTTATCATGATAACGCAGTCCCATGAAAAAAAGGAAGTTAAGATACTAAAGGAGGCCGGAGTAACTGTCTACAATCCTAATATAGAAGTCTGGGATTCTGAGTTGTTTAAGGTGCTTTGCCCTGGTAAATCAAAGAATATCGGACAGGATGTTTGGATCAAGAGAATGGTTGAATCGGTTGATATTATGGGAGAGGGTAATGTCAGCCCTAACCTGGTAACGGGAGTTGAAATGGCGCAGCCATATGGTTTCAAAACGGTTCCGGAGGCCATTGAGTCAAACAGAAAAGGATTTGAGTTTATGATGTCTCACGGAGTTATACCTCATCTGGATAGCTGGTGTATTGAGCGGGAATCCGAATTAGGCGGCCACCCGCCCATTCCGCTCGAATTCTTCATCGAAATGGACAAATTGTGGTTCGAGATCTGGAACAAGTATAAATTGCCGTCCATACCCGGATATGGGCCTATGGGTGGGCCGGGAAGGGCTTTCTATGGTAATTCTGCCCACGTAGATATGGGCTTTGTAAGGTAACTTATAAAATAGTGATGCGGTGTACACTATGCAAGGGGGTCAAGCCGAGCCATGAAATCGTTTAATCCAAACTTGAGCGGATACGATGATGCGGAAGTCAGTAAACTTTTTCAATCTCCTAAAATTGCCCGACCGGAAAATATTAACTTCGGGATTGGCATGATGAATTTCCCAACCCCGGGTTCTGTATCCAAAGCCTGCAATGAGGCCTTGGATAGAGGTATGACATTTTATGCCCCGACCATGGGACATGAGGAAGTTAGATCTGCTGTTGCCCGGGTGGGCGAAAAGGAATATGGTATTTCTTTTGATAAATCTGAAGTGATGATAACGCCTGCCGGAACCAATGGGCTTTTCATGGCCCTGATGGCACTGGCAGGACCCGGCGATGAAGTGCTCTTTCCCGACCCGGGTTTTCCAGCCTACCTTCCGCAGATTGTCCTTTGCGGCGCCGCCCCGGTATCTTATCCGGTTAAAGAAGAGGATGGTTTTGTACCAAATACCGCAGAAATCGAAGCCCGCATAAGTCATAAGACAAAGGTACTGGTCCTTAACTCACCATCCAACCCTCAGGGGGTGATTACACCGGGAGATGTTCTGGAAAAGATTGCGGCAATAGCTTTAAGCCATGATCTTTACGTGATCTCAGATGAAGCGTATAAACACATTGTCTATCACCCATATCGGCATGAAAGCATTGTTTCATTAAAAGGCATGAAAGAAAGAACAATTATAGCATGCACACTGTCAAAATCATTCTCTATGACGGGATGGCGAATAGGGTATTTGATTGGAGCACAAGCAATGATGGCGCCGCTCTTTAAGGTCTTTCAGTACACTATGACAGGGGTCAATTCTTTCATTCAAATGGGGGCAAAGGTAGCACTCATGGAAGGGGAACCTTTTTACCAGGCTATTGTTGAGGCTATGACGCCACGCAGAAATCTGATGATTAACGAGCTCCAAAAAATTCCGGGCATAAGCTTTTGTGAACCTCAAGGAGCTTTCTATATCTTTGTTAATATTAAAAAAACAGGACTGACATCATCGGAGATCAGCGAAAAACTATTGGATGGTTATCAATTGATCACTTTTCCGGGAAGTGCTTTTGGAAAAGGAGGGGAAGGTTATTTGAGACTATCTTATGCAATTGAAATACAGAAGATCGAAGAGGGATTGAAAAGGTTTTCGGACTGCATAAGGCGCCTTGTCTCTTAGGGATACATTGATATTTGAACAGACTCAAAAAAACTCTTGGTTGGGCTTGAAGGTGGAGAACGTATAACATTTAAACTATAGAGGGGAGTGAAAACCGTGATAGAGATAGTCTTTTATGGAAGGGGCGGGCAAGGATCGGTAACTGCAGTCCAGATACTGGCGCAGGCGGCTTTTTCAGAGGGTTATTACGCGCAGGCCTTTCCCAAGTTCGGTATAGAACGACGGGGGGCGCCTGTTTCAGCATATGCCAGGATTAGCGACAATATCATTCAGAGCCGGGGAAACATGGAACAAGCTGATTGTGCCATCGTAGGAGACATGATGGCTGTGCAGCCCCATGCCCTCTTTAAGTCAATGAAAAACAAAGGATTGGTTATCTTCAATACGACAAAATCAACCAGTGATTTTCGGAAATATGCGGAGAAGTATATGAGGACGGATCTCCGGCTTTTCACTGTGGGCGCCACGGGCATCTCGCGCAAGGTTTATGGAGAGACTTCTATCCCCATTACCAGTGCAGCAATGCTCGGGGCCTTTTGCGCTGCTTCCAAGGTAGTTAAACTTGATTCCGTTACTAGGGCCTTACACGGATTCTTTCCGCCAAATGTAATAACGAAAAACGTTAAGGCTATCCAAATGGCTTTTGAAGAGATAAAAGGAGAGTAAGATGACAGAAAAGTCCCGGTTAGGGCCTGATCCACGGCAATCATACACTTATCAGGAGCTCCCGATAGGCTCCACAATGATAGGCATTGAACCGGAAATGATTCACACAGGGAGCTGGAGGTTTTATCGGCCTATATTTGCTCCCGCAATATCGCCTTGTCAATATGCCTGCCCGGTTGGCGTCGATGTTAGCGGATTTATATCAATGATCAAGAAAAAACGTTTTGAAGAAGCATACCTTCGCTATATGGAGGAGAATCCTTTCCCCGGGATTTGCGGCAGAATGTGTAACGGCCCCTGTGAAGAAGCCTGCAACAGGAAAGAATTAGATTCATTTGTCTCTGTAAGGGCTCTGGAACGCTTCATTGCGGATAATCGGCGGCCTCCTTCAGTGTTGCCATCAGATCCCGAATCAGAGAAAAAAAAGATTGCTATTGTGGGGGCAAGCTTATCCGGTTTTTCGTGTGGCTATTTTCTGATGCAACTGGGGTATAAGCCAATTGTATTCCGGAGGGATGCCCAACTTGACGGAAGAATGAAAGAGCACCCTGATTACAATCTGTTCAGGGAAACGATAGATCAAGAGATTCAAGCTATTGTGCATCAGGGGCTCATCGTGAAGGCAGGTAAATGGGATTGGGATGATTTGAAGAAGTTTGAAGCTGTCTTCGTATCGACCTATATTCAAGATAAAGTTCCTGCTTCTTTCTCCCTGCCTTTGCAGGCGGCAGGAGACAAGGCTTGCAATTATTCTATTGGGGAAACAGGTCTTTTTGCCGGCGGAGAATTTTACGGTAATTCCCGAACCATCGTTGATGCAATCGGAGATGGAAAACTGGCGGCTATGGCTATTGATTCCTATGTCCGGAAAAAGCATCCTGCGCTTGAATTGAAAGAATCTGCCGCAGGCGGGAAACATTTTTTGTCTTTTCGCAATTACAGGACTGGAAAGAATGAGAAAGATGCAGCGAAAAGGGTTGCCTGTTTTGCTGATCTTAATCCTTCTCTTTTATTGAAAAAATCTCCCGGTAAAGCCTTAAATGATTCAGCTGCAGAAAAAAAAGTAAGTTTTGACAACCTTCAGTTAACGATACCCGGTGAAGCAGCCCACGAAGAAGCAATGAGATGTCTCGGCTGCGGAACCTGTAATAGCTGCGGCCGTTGTATCCTCTATTGTCCTGAAGGGGTTATCAACCAGGATTCATCGTCATCAAAGATAATGGAAATTGACTATGCATTTTGCAAAGGATGCGGAATATGCCTCAATGAGTGTCCGAAGGGAATGTTTATGCTGGAAAGGGAGGAATCGGAATGGGAGTGAAGGGCAAAGACAAAAGAATGATGACGGGTAATTACGCCGCAGCTTACGGCGCAAAGTTAGCTCAAATAGAAGTTGTTCCTGCCTATCCTATTACCCCTCAGACTCAAATAATGGAAAAATTGATTGAATTTATTAACACGGGAGAACTGCAGGCCCGGTTTGTGCCTGTGGAATCGGAACACAGCGCCATGTGTGTAGCAATTGCCGCTGAGGCAACGGGGGCTCGTTCTTTTACGGCATCCTCTTCCCAGGGATTGGCCTACATGCATGAAAACCTTTTTGTCGCTTCCGGGCTCAGGCTCCCCATTGTCATGGCTGCAGTGAACCGGGGATTGGCAATGCCGATCTCCATACATCCCGACCAGACCGATTCTTTAGCTGAAAGAGATAGCGGATGGATCCAATATTATGCGGCCGATGCGCAGGAAACCCTGGATCTTATTCTTCAGGCTTACCGGGTAGCTGAAGACCCTGATGTACTGCTGCCTGTCATGGTTTGTTTGGAAGGGTTCCTTATCTCGCATTTTACCGATATTGTGGAACTCCCGGATGCGAGGGAAGCAGCAGATTTTGTAGGCGACTACAAACCAAAACACGTTTTTCTTGATCCAAAAAGGCCCATGCACATTGGTATTTTAGTAAACGAACAGTATTATACCGAGTACAGATATCAGCAGAAAGTGGCAATGGATAATGCCAAATCGGCAATAAACAGGGTAGCTGCCGAGTATCGGGAGAGGTTTGGCCGGGGCCATGGACTATTTGAAACATATCGGGCTGAAGACGCAGAGATGCTCGTCATTGTATTGGGTACTCTTTCGGGTCTCGTTAAATTAGCGATTGATCGCCTGCGCGGAGACGGAATAAAGGTTGGATTAATCCGGCTTGTCACTTTTCGGCCCTTTCCGGGGCACGAGCTGGTTAACTATTGTAAAGCAGCAAAGACTGTGATCGTTCTTGATCGTAATGTTTCCCACGGTTCTACAGGTATTATTTACCCTGAGGTGGCTGCTTCCTTGTGCAACATCTCTCCTCAGCCAAGGGTATTTGACGTTATCCTTGGGTTAGGAGGTAGAGATGTGAGCCAGGATGACATGGAGGAGTTGATTCGTAACTTCTCGAAAAAGGAATTGAGATCACAAGACGAAGCGGTCTCATGGTTAAGAGTAAGAGGAGCTGAATAAAAATGAAAAAAAACTTATCTTTAATTCGACCGGGAAACTTTTATTGCCCGGGTTGTCCTGCGGGAATAATCTGGAAACTATTACTGAAAGTCCTCGGACCAGGCTGCATTGCCTCCATCGGTTCCACTTGTGTCGGGATGCCTGCCATTCTTTATCCGAGTCCCCTCGACATTGCTACCCTTCACGTAGGTATGCCCGGACCTGCGGCTGCTTTGTCCGGTATTTCCGCTGCCCTTGAAATCCTGACACAAAAGGGCAAGAGACCTGCTGATGAAAAAATCAACGTGTTTGCTATTGCCGGGGATGGAGGCACAGCAGATATCGGGATGGCATCCCTGTCAGGGGCGGCAGAGCGGAACGACAATGGAATATATTTCTGTTTCGATAATGAAGCTTATATGAATACGGGAATTCAGCGTTCGAGCCTGACTCCGACCGGTGCATGGACAACCACAACGCCTTCAGGGAAATTTCAAAAGAAAAAAGATCTGCCTATGATAATGGCGGCACACCATATCCCGTATGTAGCAACAGCCTGTATAGGATTCCCCAATGATTTTTCAACAAAGGTTAAAAAAGCTATGGACATGGGGAGCGGCTTCAAATTTATTCACATTCTCGCTCCTTGTCCAATCGGGTGGGGCTTTCCTACGGAGAAGACGGTCGAGGTCAGTCGGCTGGCAGTAGAATCGGGTCTCTGGCCTCTATATGAAATTGAGGCAGGCGTTAAGCGATTAACATGGGATGACAAGGTAAAAAAACCTGTACGGAACTATTTTCGGATGCAGAAGAGATTTTCTCACTTGACGGAAGCGGACATTGATGAGATTGAAGTTCTTGTTAAAAAAGATCAGCTTTAAAAAAGGGGACAGCTTTAAAAAAGGGAACAGCTTTAAAAAAACCCAACAAATAAGGAAAATTGAAACGGTAAGTTTCTTTTTTTCGTCCTTAAAAGGACGTTATTCCAAACTAATGGAGGGTAAAGCTTATGAGAAGCGAAGATCGGATCAAAATGGTTTTGGGATTGCTGGTTCTGTTCCTATTCGGCAGCAGCCTGTTTGTTGTACCGGTACATGCACAGATTAAATTGACTTATGCAAACTTTCCACCTGCGCCGACTTTTCCGTGTATACAGATGGAAAGATGGAAAACGGAGGTTGAAAAAAGGACCAACGGAAAAGTCAAGGTTATGACTTTTCCAGGGAGCTCACTGCTTGGCGCTAAAAACATGTTTGATGGTGTGATCTCAGGAATGGCTGATATAGGCTGCCTGACGTTGGGCTATCAGCCCGGTCGCTTTCCAGTATCCGAGGCGGCTGATTTACCGGTCGAGATGCCCAATGCAAAAGTTGCAAGTCTCGTCGTTTTAGACCTTGTTCAAAAATACAATCCGAAAGAGTTTGAAAAGGTAAAAATACTGACCATGTTTTCATGTGCCCCTTCGAATTTCATGACGCAGGTCCCCGTAAAATCCGTAAAGGATATAAAAGGGTTGGAGTTGAGGGTTGTGGGAACGGCAGCCGATGTTCTAAAGCTGTTAGGTGGCATTCCTGTCGGCATGCCTCAGTCTGATACGCCTGAGGCGCTTCAGAAGGGAGTTGTGAAAGGCGTTATATCATCCATGGAGGTTCTTAAAGATCTGAATTACGCTGCCTATTGCCCTTATGCAACAATCACAAACATACAGACTTATGCTTTTGTCGTTGCAATGAACAAAGATAAATGGAATTCCCTGCCTAATGACGTGAAGAAGATTCTCGATGATTTAAGCCGTGACCAGGCGATCTGGACGGGAAAGTATGCAGACGACCACGTTCTCGAAGCCCTGGAATGGTCAAAACAAAAGTACGGACACAAAGTTTTTACAATATCTGAAGCAGATAGGGCAGAAATTCGAAAACGCCTGAAACCGGTGCGTGATGATTATATCAAGAGGATGAATGCTATGGGCTTACCGGGTGACCAGATCGTGAGCGACGTTTACAAATTAAAGGAAAAATATGAAAAGCTATATAAGTAGTAAGTAGCTTCAAAATCCTATGAGGATGAACGGTTAATCAGACGAGTGCTGCTTTTCAATCTTATGAGCCAGGCACTCGTCTAACCTGAACATACTCAGGGCGATGTAAAAAAAAGATATCGGTTTTGTAAAGTATAAGATCATAAGGAGGCTGTTATGGTTGTAGGGGATATTCTATGCAGAAATGCACGGAGGTTTGGAGAAAAAACGGCAATAGTTTTTGGTCGACATCGCTTTACCTGGTCCGATTTTAACGAACGTGTAAACCGCTTGTGTCATGGCCTGCTTGGTTTAGGACTCACCAAGGGGAGCAGGGTGGTCCTGTTTTCTAAGAATTCACATCAGTTTCTTGAAACATGGTTTGCCCTGGCAAAAACCGGATTAATAGGCGTTACTCCCAACTATCGTTTGGGAGGGAAGGAACTGAGCTATATTATTAATGATAGTGAGGCCTCTGCACTTATTGTCTCAAAAGAATATGCAGAAACCATTCGAAGCATCCTCCCTGATATCCCTGGAGTACGACACATGATAGGGATCGGAGAGGATCACCAATTGCCCCTTGATTATGAAACGTTGATAAGGGGTGGAATGCCGGAAGAACCGGACGTTTTGGTGCATGAGAATGATATAAGGCTTCTCATGTATACAAGCGGCACAACGGGAGTGCCTAAGGGCGCGGTATGGACGCACAAGTCATCCATTACTCCTTATTGGGACCTTATCATTGCGGCACATCTTAAAGCAGACGACATCAATATAAACATCCTTCCCCTCTGCCTTGCCGGCGGGAATATGACTTGTATGAGCTTTTGTCTCAGGGGCGCCTCTAATGTAATCCTTGAGGAATTTGATCCTGTCACAATCTTTGAAACGATCGAAAGAGAACGGGTGACTGCCACTACCGTGGTCCCGACTATGATCATTAACCTTATCAATCACCCGGATATAGTAAAATATGACCTGTCGAGCTTAAAGAAAATCATGTATGGTTCCGCTCCCATATCGGCGGAAGTGCTGAAACAGGCTATGGAAGCCCTCAAATGCGACTTCGTTCAATGCTATGGTGCAACCGAAACAAATGCTTTCAGCGGATACCTTTTACCTGAAGATCATATAGTGTACGGTTCGGAGAAGGAACGGCGAAGGCTGGCCTCTTGTGGAAAAGAAGCCATCTGGGCAGAGCAGCGCGTTGTGGATGAGAACGGGAACGATGTGAAAAAGGATCAAACCGGAGAGATTATTATCAAGGGAGACGGGGTGATCAAGGAATACTGGAAGGCTCCTGAAAAAACAGAGGCGACCATAAAGGACGGCTGGTGGCATTCCGGCGATATGGCCAAGGTGGATGAGGAAGGATTTATTTATATCGTCGACCGGAGAATCGACATGATCATTAGCGGGGCTATCAACATTTATCCGCGCGAGATTGAGAATGTGCTTTACAGTCATCCTGCGGTAAAAGAAGCGATCGTTATCGGCGTTCCCGATGCGGAGTGGGGAGAAGTTGTTAAAGCGGTTGTACAGCTCAAAGACGGCAAAACAGCTACCGAGGAGGAGATTATCAATTTCTGTAAAACATATTTAGCGAGCTACAAAAAACCCAAGTCGATTGATTTCGTTGAGGAGTTCCCTTTAGGCACAGGAGGCAAGATACTTAAGAGAGTGGTAAGAGAACAATATTGGAAAGGAAGAGAGCGAAATGTCTGAAGGGAGGCCACTCCAGGGCTACAGGATGCTGGATTTATCCCGCTATTTACCCGGACCCTACTGTTCTATGATTTTAGCCGATTTAGGCATGGAAGTTCTTAAGGTCGAAGAACCGAAAAAAGGAGATCCGGCACGGGCAGTCGGTCCCCGGAGAAAAGAGGATAGCGTCTATTTTTTGGCGGTCAATAGAAATAAACGAAGCATCGGAATTAACTTATCTACTGCGGAAGGAAAGGAAATCTTTCAACGTCTGTGTTCAACCTGTGATATTGTTCTGGAAAATTTCAAGCCCGGAACTATGGATCGTTTAGGTTTGGGTTACAATATCCTTTCAAAAGTCAACCCATCCCTCATCTACTGTTCTATTTCCGGGTATGGTCAGAAAGGACTCAATAGTGAAAAACCGGGCCACGATATCAACTATATTGCTTCGTCCGGACTTTTGGGGCTGACGCGTCACGAAGACGGGATGCCCGTTATACCGGAGATACTGACAGCAGACCTGACAGGGGGCCTGTTCGCTTCGATAGGGATATTGACGGCACTCATTGACAGGAAAACAACCGGCAAAGGCCGATACATCGACATATCGATGACGGACGGCATTGTTTCTTTGCTCTGCTATCATATTGCCGGGCTTGGCGTTAAGCAAAAGATGCCTGACAGCCGGGAGACCGAGTTCAATGGTTCTCTGCCATTTTATAATGTTTACGAAACATCGGACGGTAAACACATGGCGTTTGGCGCCGTGGAAAACAGCTTCTGGAAGATTTTTTGCAATACTATCGGGCATCCCGAGCTGGTGGACAAACAATGGGCCACCGGCCCGGAAAGAAAGCAGGTCATTGCCGAACTAAAAGCGATCTTTAAGACGAAAACAGAGAGTGAGTGGAAAGAATGCTTTGAGGGCAAGGAGGTTTGTTGCGATCCGGTTCGAGAGATTGAACATCTTTTTTCAGATGAGCAGGTCATAGAGAGGAGAATGATCGTCGCAATCGACCATCCGGTTGAGGGAAGTCTACGCCAATCCGGCAATCCTGTCAAACTATCCAAGGCGGATGAAATCTATGAGCCTCCGCCACTGCTTGGAGAACACACAGAGGAGGTATTAAGAAATCTTGGTTATAAAACCGCAGAGTTATCATTGCTGAAGGAGAAGGGAGTTATTTAGGGACTGTGTTGCTTTTTATGAAAAACACATTAATTTATTTGAGGTTAAGGGGGTTACACCTAACCGGCATCCTAAACTATAGATAACAATATTTTGGAAAGGGGGCTACATGGAAGAAAAGTTTTTTCACCTAAGTAAGAACCATGAGGGCATCTGTACTTACAGAATAAATAATCCGCCTGTCAATGCACTCAATTTCGAACAGTTCAAGTCCCTCCTTAACTCTATCTTTAAAAGCACAGAAGATAAAAGCGTTAAAGTCGTCCTTTTGACCGGTGAGGGAAAAACGTTTATGGCGGGTTTTGATATTAACGCGATAGCAAAGGTCAATTCACCCCGGGAATGCTTTGAAAAGACAGTGGAGGTGAAAGAGCTCTTATCCAAACTGGAATATCTTCAGAAACCCGTAATTGCGGCTATCAACGGAGACTGTTTTGGAGGAGGGCTTGAGCTTGCTATGGCTTGCCATTTCCGGTTCGCTTGCGAAAAGGCAAGATTCGGATTTCCTGAGATTAACATTGCAACTATTCCCACATTAGGAGGCACTCAGCGGTTTCCAAGGCTGGCGGGCAAAGCCAAGGCAATGGAGCTCCTTATGACAGGAGAATTGATTAATGCGAAAGAAGCCCTTCAAATCGGTTTCCTTAACAATGTCTTTTCTAACGAAGATTTTGAGGAATCCTTGCAAAAGATTACAAAAAATATAGCGAAGAAGAGTCTGCCTGCAATACAGGCGGTTCTGAATTCCGTTATCTATGGTATGGACAAGAGCCTTGGTGACGCAATGGTTTGGGAATCTGAAATTTCCTCAAAATTAATGCTGACAGATGACTTGAAAGAAGGGATTACTGCCTTCTTTGAGAGACGTAAACCAATTTTTAAGGACCGGTAAGGAGGGAGGTCTATGGAGATCAAAGCAATAGGTGTTGTGGGAGGCGGAGCGATGGGAGCGGGCATCGTTCAGACCCTTTCCGCTTTCGGTTATCCCGTTTGGTTTAAAGACGTCAATGAGGAACTGATTAAAAAGTGTATCGGCCAGGTGGAAAAGATTTATCTTTCTGCATTGAAAAAAGGGAAGATGACAGAAGAACAGGCACAGAGAGGAATGTCTCTCATCCATGGCGGGATAGACGACAAAGGATTCGATACGGTTGATTTGTTACTCGAAGCTGTTCCGGAACGGATAGGAATTAAAAAGGCTGTCTTTGAGCACTTTGACAGACTCTGTAAACCGGATGCAATCTTGGCCACCAATACATCTTCTTTTTCAATCACCGAAATTGCAAGTTTCACATCAAGAAGCTCAAGGGTCATCGGTATGCACTGGTTTAATCCTCCTCATGTTATGAAGTTAATTGAAATTATTCCGGGCATTGAGACTTCCGGCGAGACCGTTGACGCCCTTATGCAGTTTTGCAGGAAATTGGATAAATCCCCCATTCATGTCAAGGAGTGTGCCGGTTTTGTCGTCAATCGAGTTCTTGGTATTTATATGAATGAGGCCCTCTTCTTGCTGGAAGAAGGAAAAAGACAAATTGAGATCGATCAGGCTGCTTTACAGATAGGTATGCCTATGGGGCCTCTTAGATTAGGGGATATGGCCGGATGGGATATTATTTATCATGCAAACCGGACACTGCATGAAGAATATGGGGCACGGTTTGTTTTGCCTAAGCTCTTTTTTCAATTAATAGAAGAAGGAAGGCTGGGCCAGAAGGCAGGGAAAGGTATCTATTGCGAAAAGTCCGGCGAACCGGCAGTTCTTGAAGAACAGTTTGATTACGATAAACTTAAGCCGCTATCCGACAGGCTTCTGTGTTGTGCAATAAATGAGGGTGTACGTTGCCTTGAAGAAGGCGTGGCATCAGCTGAGGATATTGACTTTGCCCTGCAACGCGGAGCAGGAATGCCGAAAGGACCTTTAACCTGGGCAGACGAGATAGGGCTTGATTACATACTCGGAGCACTTGAACGGTTCAAAACGGTTTATGGTGAACGTTTTCGGCCCTCGCCCTTTTTAAAAAGAAAGGTAAGTGCCGGCCATCTGGGAAAAAAGACCGGAAAAGGTTTCTTTTCCTATTCGATTTGATCAAGGAGGGGCTATGAAACCATCCGATTACAGTACGATACTCTTCGATGAGATAGAAGAGTATGTTGCCTTGATAACCTTCAATCGTCCAGATAATTTATGTTCTTTGTCTAACGAAATGGAGAAAGAATTTTCTGAGGCGCTTAAATTCGTTGCGCAGGAAGACAGGTTCAGAATATTGATAATCACAGGTAAAGGCAAAGCGTTTTCCGCCGGGAAAGACATCAACTCTTTTCCAAATAATCCGGCAGAGATAAGGAAAAGCATGCAAACATTAAAGAAACCGGAGATGCTTTCTTTTGAAAAGCCGATTATTACAGCAGTTAATGGTGATGCAATCGGTAAGGGGGCTGATATTGTCCTGATGTCCGATATAATCGTTGCCTCCGAGACGGTCCGTTTTATTTTCCCCGGCGCAAAGCTGGGTGTTGTATGCCCATACGCATTCATTCGCCTTGCTGATGAGATAGGCAGAGCAAAGGCAAAAGAAGTGCTGATGACTGCCGATCCCCTGAGTGCACGGGAAGCTTTAGCTCTCGGGTTAATCAATAAGGTAGTACCGAAAGAACGTCTGATGGATGAGGCGCTTCAAATCGCAAGGAAGATCAGCAAGGCCTCACCTTTGTCAGTCAGGGCGATCAAGGAATCAATAAACAGAAATTTGGGGGGATTTGAATACAGCTATGAGACTATGATTGATCTGATGTTTACGGAAGACCGCGTCGAGGGAATGAAAGCGTTTTTCGAAAAGCGAGAGCCCCGGTTTTTGGGAAAATAAATAGCACTAAAACAAAGAATCCATGCAAATGGCTATGTGACTCTTTACAGAATTGGCAAAAGATAGGTAATGTCAACATTTGCATGAAAAAGGAGAACAGAATAAATTTATCTCTCGCAGAGGGCACAGAGAACATAGAGTTTTATATATTTTTTTGCCATGAATTATGAGACTGCTTAATTCATGGCAATTCCAGGCCTGATTTTGTTGACTTCTCTTAAAATCAGGCCGGAAATAAAAGATGCTCTCTGCGAACCCTGCGTTCTTGAACGACCGGAGGAAAAGGGCGAGAGAAAAAAATTTGGATGTATTTTGCAATACCAAAAAATAATACGGGAGGAAAAATGAGGCAGGTGGTGATTGTAGGTGGTGCAAGGACAGCAATGGCCGATTTCGTGGGCGCACCAAATGGAGGGGCATTCAAAGATATCAGCGCGATTCAGCTTGGCGCCGTTGCTATTAGAGGAGCCATGGAAAAAGTTAAACTGGACCCGAATATAGTAGATCAAGTCGTCATGGGCTATGGGATCCATTCAAGTCCCGATGCGGGGTATGGCGCCCGTCACGCGGCACTTTTCGGGGGAGTCCCGGAGAAAGCTCCGGCGCTGACAGTAGGGAGAACTTGCGGTTCAGGATTCCAATCGATCATCTGTGGGGCAATGGATATTCTCCTGGAGGAATCTGACTTTGTCCTTGCAGGTGGAATGGAAAATATGAGTCAAGCTCCATATGTGCTCAGGGGGGCAAGAGAAGGTTTTAGAATGGGAAACCGGGCCCTGGAAGATTCGCTGATAACCAACCTCTTCGATTCATATTGCAATCTGAATATGGCCCAGACCGCTGATAAACTTGCAAAAATGTACAATGTAACGCGCGAGGATGCCGATCTGATTGCATATGAAAGCCATATGAAAGCTGCAAAAGCTGTTTCAGGGGGCAGATTCAAGGAAGAGATAGTGCCTGTAGAGGTAAAGACAAGAAAAGGAGTCACCCTGTTTGACAAGGATGATCATATCAAACCGGAAACAACCCTGGAGGGGCTTGCAAAAATTCCGCCCGCCTTCGGAAAAGACAGTCTTGCCACGGGAGGCAATTCCAGCGGCATTGTAGATGCAGCGGCATGTGTAGTTCTTACCGATGAAAAGATAGCCAAAGCACATGGGTTTCAGCCTTTAGCCAGAATTTTGTCATGGGGCATTGTTGGAGTCGATCCGAGCATTATGGGGATCGGGGCTGCATTCAGCATAAGGAAAGCGCTAAGTAAAAGTAAAGTAAAGCTTGAAGACATCGATCTTTTTGAGATAAACGAGGCATTTGGCGCCCAGATTGTAGCGGTAGAAAGAGAATTGGGTTTTGACCGGGCAAAACTGAATGTAAACGGAGGAGCAATTGCCATGGGGCACCCCTTGGGGATGAGTGGTACCCGGCTGACCTTTACGCTCGCCCTGGAATTACGAAAGAGAGGTGCACGATACGGTATAACGGCAGCTTGTACGGGCGGCGGCCAGGGAGTTGCAATTCTCATTGAAGCTCTAAACTAAGGAGTCACCGGGGATCAAAAAGAGGCCTCAAAGATAAGCCTGGGTACGTCATTAGAAACGGTGTCGGGTTGTGCCTTAAGCAAACCGTCGTTAGGCGCAGAAGATCAGGATTAAGGATTACCATACTCCCTAATCCTGCATTTAAGTGTGTGTTTGCGGGGGACATTCCGACACAAATGCTCATCCTGATGGAAAATCCGGATTAAAGCAATCCGCTGAATCTCATCCTTATTTACGTTCATGCCCGTTATAATATGAATAATATGAGCAAGTCCGTCCCGGAGATGGAGGGTGTGATAGTATCTGCAGAGGACAAGGACATCCTGCAAGATAAGTAATACCAATTCGGATTCAAAGATAGAACGAGGCATCAAGGAGGAGCCGACGCAGGCGTACATGTAGTACGTCGAGGAGCGCAACGACGAGATAACGAAGTTATATGAATGAAGGCGAATTGATATAAGAATCCAACCTTGAAATTACTGAAAATGGGCATATATTAAACTATAAAAGCGTTTCTATGGTTTCTCTCGTTTCTCTTGTTTGTCCGGTTATAACAACTAAAGAAACTAAAGAAACCATAGAAACTAAAGAAACTACATTATTGCCGAGAAGGAGCTAATCATGTACGAACAGGGAGTAATAAGACCGCCAAGCGAGGCTTCAAGCCTACTGGTAAGGGTAACAAGGAATTGTCCATGGAATCAGTGTGTCTTCTGCCCGGCCTACAAGGGAACGAAGTTTTCACGGAGAACCGTGGAGGAAGTCAAAAAAGACCTGGACAACATGGCAAGAGATTATGCAGGCTACGCGGTCCGGACAGCATTCTTGCAGGATGGTGATACGCTCGTATTAAAAACCGAAGATGTCCTGGAAGTTCTAAGATATATCAAGCAAAAATTTCCCGCCATCGAAAGGGTAACGTCCTATGCCAGGGCGCCAACGCTCAGGAGAAGGAGCGTCGAAGAGTTAAAACAACTGAAAGAAGCAGGTTTGACAAGAATACACGTGGGGATGGAAAGCGGCTCCGAAAAGGTTTTAAAAATGGTCAGGAAGGGGATAACCCCGGATGATATCGTCATTGGCGGCAAGCATGTTAAAGAAGCCGGCATTGAACTCTCCGAATATATCATGCCCGGTCTGGGCGGGCGTACTTTGAGCAAAGAACATGCCTTAGAGACGGCGAAGTTATTAAATATGGTTGAGCCGGATTTCATAAGGGTCCGGACTTTTGCCATGCACCCCATGTCTCCCATGCTGAAGATGGTAGAAAACGGGACTTTCGTTCCCATGACCGACGAGGAGATTGTGGCTGAGATCAGGCTGCTCGTGGAAAACCTGAGAGAAATGCACAGCTATTTTTCCTGCGCCGACTTCGGTTTGAACCTTTTGATGTACGTGGACGGGTATCTCGACAAAAAAAAAGAACAAATGCTTAAAGACCTCGACGATTACCTCTCTCTGACAAAGGAACAAAGGCAGGCCTACTCGCTTCTCAGGCGAGGCGCATATACGAATTATCATGCAGATGTGGTTCGTGATGAAGACGTGATGAAAAAGGTTCGCCCGGAAATCGAGAAGAAAGAAAAGAGCGGTAAGGACGGGTTTTATCAATATATTAACCATCTTATGACTTACCAGCTCCCCCAGCCGCAGACAGACGACTGGAAGTGATGAAACCAATTGCGAATTGCGAATCCCGAATCGCGCAAGTTTTAATCCTGCCGAAGGCAGGACATTGTGAATTTAAACCCGGATTTTCCATCAGGATGAGCACTTGTGCCGGGACAACCCGACACCGTTTCTAATGACGTATCCGGGTTAAATTCAAAATTCACTTCCCGGTGTTTACCGCATGATGCTTTGTGGTTCCGGGCACTTGGTGTTAGTCTATAATCCTTTGCGGATATGCAGCGTTTACGATGATAAATATCTCCTCATCGCCCGTGTTTTTCAGGCCATGGGATATGCCCGCAGGCAGCCAGATGGCATCCCACTCTTTAACCTCTCTCTCTTCATCTCCTACCTTCATGAGCCCCTTGCCCTTCACAACGAGATATATTTCCTCGACCTCGTCGATATGCTCTTCGATGACATTTCCCGGGGGCAGTATAGCATAAGCCATGAATTCCATACTCCGGAGAAAATGGCTCGTCATGACCATTCTCGCCACAGCGCCACGGTGGGCAATATAGGTGGTTGCCAGCACTTCCGGATCATTAAAGTTCCTTACGATCATTTTTTTAGCGGTCAGTCTTTAGCATTCAGCTATAAACCTTTAACCTTCCTCCTTTGTCCCTGGCTTCAGCGCTTTGCTTTTTGTATTTTTATACTTTCGCAATGCGCGTTTGCACTTTTGCGTTTCTTCCCTGCCTTCAGCCTTAAATTATGGATATATCTCCGGTAAAAATCAATCTTTTTATGTTTTTGTACAAACCAAGTTTACATTGAAATTATAACCTCCTTTGTGTGATACTACAGGATACATATGGGCCTCATCAATCTTTTATTCAAAGATCCCCTTGTTTTTATTTTAGTGGCTATACCCTTATTGTACTCGATTATACTGCATGAACTGGCGCACGGTTGGGTTGCCTATAAAATGGGAGATTCTACCGCCAAATGGCTCGGCCGGTTGAGTCTTAACCCCTTAAAACACTTAGACCCTATCGGCACAATTATGCTCTTTGTTTTCGGTTTCGGCTGGGCAAAACCGGTTCCTGTAAATTTTAATAATTTGCGCGATGAAAGAAAGGGACTCATTTTTGTCTCGGCGGCAGGCATCATGGCAAACATTATTCTTGCCTTCATTTCCTTCTTCCTCCTTCGCCTTCTATCGCCTTCACCTTTTGGAATATTCGCAACAATTCTTTACTATTTTGCTCAGATCAACATTATGCTTGCATCTTTCAATTTAATCCCTATCCCACCCCTCGACGGGTCCAAAATCCTCATGGGCTTTTTATCCAGGAAAGCACAGTATACCCTTGAGCGGATTGAGCCTTACGGCATGTTCATCATCATTGCCCTTTTGTATCTCGGTGTTTTAAACCCCCTCATGATCTTTTTCAGGCAGGGTATCCTGGGGATCATCGGAATTTTACTGCCATAAGCTACTTCTTCTCTTTCTTGCCGTAATTTGCAGCGAGATAATCTATAATAATTTTTGCCTCTGCATCATTAATCTGCGCTCCCCGGGAATTTATCATACGCATCACCGTGGCGTCACAATCTTTTTGTGTCTTATTTTTGGATGTAGCCCGGTCAGGCTTGTGGCAGACACTGCACTTTTTCTCAAAAAGGTCTTTGGGGTCAGCCTTCTGTGCCTCCTTAGTTTGTGCAACTCCATAAACGGGCATACCCGCCGATACCATTAAAAACATAATCCCTGTCATATACACAACAAGGCTTTTCATATTACCCTCCTCTCAAATTACCGGATTTTGTCAAAATACATCCAAATCCTTTTCTCTCGCCCACTCCCTTCGGTCGTTCGAGACCACAGGGTTCGCAGAGAGCATCTTTTGTTTCCGGCCTGATTTTAAGAGAAGTCAACAAAATCAGGCCATGGAATTGCCATGCATTAAGCAGTCTCATAATTTACGGCAAAAATAATATATAAAACTCTGTGTTCCCTGTAAACTCTGCGAGAGATAAATTTATTCTGTTCTCCTTTTTCATGCAAATGTTGACAATACCGGAAGAGATATATTTATTTCCATCTATCATAACCATTCATTATATCAATTTCAATACACACCCCTTGACAATTCATTGGCTCGTTGGTATATTAACCAATAAGCAAAGAGAGGTAATGTAAAATGATAAGTTTCGAAGAGGCTGAAATCAGAAGTAAAATAATTAAGTCATTGGCACACCCTGTCCGGTTGATGATTGTTGAATGGTTGAAGGATGGGGAACTGCCCTTCTCAAAAATTAATGACCTCTTCGAAAACGACAAGTCAACCGTATCAAAGCACCTCCTTGTCCTGAAGGAGGCCGGGATCGTCTCTTCACGGAAGAGCGGCCTGGATATGATTTATAAACTTGAAGTGCCGTGCATAACCGATTTTTTTGGCTGTGTCACCGCAGTTATTGAAAATACCGTGAAAAGGCAGCAGGTATGCTTATGCAAGAGATAACAAACTTTTTGTCATTATATAGTTACATCTTCCGATATAATTTTATGCCTGGAGGATATATTCCATGTTGAAATATTTAGCTGACAGCCTGGTTTATGGATTATTGGGGATTCAACCGGAGACAAGACTGGGAGATTCCCTTAATTTCTTTTTTTATGATATTGCAAAGGTTTTTCTGCTTTTGATTACTATCATATTTGTAGTTGCAGTTATCCGGAGCTTCTTTCCCCCTGAACGTGCCCGAAAATTGCTTGGCCATCGCCGGGAATATGTCGGGAATTTCCTCGCTTCATTGCTTGGCATTGTTACACCCTTCTGTTCATGTTCTGCGGTACCGATGTTCATAGGCTTTGTTGAATCAGGTCTGCCCCTGGGGGTAACCTTTTCCTTTCTCATCTCCTCCCCTGCTGTAAACGAGGTGGCCCTGGTCATGCTTTGGGGCTTGTTCGGATGGAAAATAGCCTTGCTTTATACCGCTACAGGCATTGTAGTCGCCTTTTTGGGCGGTATTATCATAGGAAAATTAAAATTAGAAAACCAGGTCGAAGAGTACGTGTACCAAATCAAGATGGGTGAATGTGAAATGGCTGTCCCCACATGGAAGGAGCGGGTTGAGAATGCCTGGGGCTACACAAAAGACATCCTGAAAAAGGTATGGATTTTTGTTATTATAGGGATCGGGTTCGGGGCCTTAATCCATGGCTATGTCCCGATGGATTACGTGTTGAAATATGCGGGGCCCGGTAACCCTTTTGCTGTGATTGTGGCAGTGCTTTTAGGCGTCCCTCTTTATTCGAATGCTGCCGGCACCATACCCATTGTTCAGGCCCTGGTTGGAAAAGGTTTGCCCATGGGAACAGCGCTTGCTTTCATGATGTCCATTGTTGCCATATCCGCACCGGAACTCATCATCCTCCGCAATGTCATCAAGCCAAAGCTCCTCGCTGTCTTTACCGGCATTGTTGCAACGGCAATTATTATCGTAGGCTACTTATTCAATGCTATTATATAATGAGCTGTAAAAAACATTTAAGGAGGTAGGCTTTTATGAAGATTCAAATCCTGGGGTCCGGTTGTCAGAACTGCATGAAACTCGCAAAAAATGCAGAAGAAGCAGCAAAGGCAAAAGGGACTGAATACGAGATCGTAAAGGTAACGGATATTAAAGAAATCATGAGTTATGGCGTTATGCAAACTCCCGCCATTGCGATCGACGGCAAAGTAAAAAGTGTCGGGAGGATATTATCGGTGGAAGACATCAAAAAGCTTTTATGAGTAATTGAGTAACTAAGTGATTTAATGAACAACCCTTTTTATGGGTGATTGAGTAACTAAGTAACTGAGTGATTTAATGAACAACCCTTTTTATGGGTTTGCCCATTTACTCAATCACTTAATCACTTAATCACTTAATTACTTAATCACTCAATTACTCAATCACTTAATTACTTAATTACTCAATTACTCAATTACTCAATAGACTCCGGAGGATAACGAGAAACGAAATGCTTGAAATCAATTTAATAGAATGGGCAAAAAAGAGGTTATATGCCGTCAATATCACCCTCGCACTTCTCGCAGTCGGCATTGAGGTCTACTACAGCATATGCGGCGGTTCATGCTCGTATTTGAGCGGTAAACTCTTTAGTATTGACCTGCAATACTTTGGCATTGCCTTTATGGCCCTCATTATCCTTTTAAGCATTATAAAAACACCCCTTCTCCTGATCCTTGCGCTTGCAACAGGGGTAGGGATTGAAGTATATCTTATAGGATTTCAGATGTGGTACAATACGTACTGCCCATACTGTCTTGCATTTGGAGGTGTACTTATGATTATGTTTTTTATGAATATGCGCAAAGCTGAAATAAAACGCGCCATCCTTTGCATGGCTGTCAGCCTTATCCTTTTTGCAGTTTTCTTCAAAGGTTCTGCCGCTCCTGTGTATGCGGCAGACTCCCTCGTTCCTTCCTTCGGAACAGGAAAGATTAACGTAAGGATATATACGGATTATTTCTGCCCGCCATGCAGGGCTATGGAGCCGAAGATCGAACCTGTTCTTGCCGAACTGGTAAAGAAGAATACAATCAACGTCACCTTTGTCGATGTTCCGTTCTCAAAGGCCTCTGTAATGTATGCCCGGTATTTCCTGTACATCATGAACGAGAAGAAGGATTTAGAGCTTGCCCTTCTTGCACGATCCGTTCTGATCGGTGCATCCCTTGAAAAGATAAACGATCAGGCTAAACTGGAAGAGTACCTCAAGAATAAAGGTATAAAATTCAAACCCTTCGACACAAAACTTACATTTGACATGCTTAACGGTTACCTGAAAAATGACAAGATACGCGCAACACCAACCTGTGTCATAGACAATGGCGGAAAAATTGAACAGCAAAGCGGCGGGCCGGAGATTCTCGGCGCCCTTGAGCGTCTGTAAAAGGAAACGTTGAAAAAACCGCAGTAAAAACCCTAATAGGAGATTTTAATGAAAAAATTGTTTTCTCTTGTCCTGCTATCAGTAATAGGAATTTCTCTATATGCCTGTTCAACGACCTGTGGGATACCCCCAAAAGATGCGCAGGGTAATCCGACAGTTATTCAATACCCCGGGAAATAGCACCGCCTGATCCGAAAAGTGCAAACTGACGGAAGGTATAATTGCCCGTGACGGGTTTAATGACAAAGGAGAAGGTTGCATGAAAAAGGAAAAGGCTTTATTCGTTTGTGTCCACAACGCAGCAAGAAGTCAGATGGCAGAGGCGTTCATGAACCACCTCTGCGGAGATCGTTTCATCGCTGAAAGTGCCGGCCTTGAACCGGGGGTGTTAAATCCCCTTGTAGTGGAGGCGATGAAAGAAATTGGTATAGACATATCGAATAATAAAACAAAGAGCGTATTTGACTTCTACAAGCAAGGAAAGCTCTACCGCTATGTGATAACCGTCTGTGATGAGTCGAGCGCAGAGCAATGCCCCCTGTTCCCCGGGGTCACTACAAGGCTCCACTGGTCATTTGAAGACCCTTCCGAATTCACCGGAAGTCATGAAGAAAAGCTTCAAAAAACGAGGGCAGTGAGAGAAAAAATCAGAGAAAAAGTACAGGGATTTTGTAAAGATGCGAACGCTGGAGAAACCAGCCGGGACAGGTTTGGCAATTCCATATAAATTCGGCGAAATAGGCAAGGAGCATGCATGAGACAACACCCCGACACAAAATACGCGACTTTTTTTATATCCATCCTCGTTTTCATGCTGGTTATTTCCTTTTCAACGGCATACGGGCAAACAAAAACCGGCAGACAACAATCACCGGCAAAATCCCTCCCCCTTCTCGTTGACATCGGCGCAAAACAGTGTATCCCCTGCAAGATGATGGCCCCTATTCTGGAAGAAATGAAAAAGGACTATTCGGATAGCGTCAAGGTTGAGTTCATTGATGTCTGGGAAAACCCGAATGCGGGACAGAAATACGGGGTTCGCGCCATCCCCACGCAAATTTTCTATAATGCCTCGGGGAAGGAGCTCTACCGTCACATGGGGTATATTTCGAAGGAACAGATCATCGGGGCATTCAAAGAGCTTGGCATAGAGGTAAAAAAGAACCGGATAAAGAAAAACTAATGGAAAGGCTTTTCATCACCCTGAATGACGCTGTCTATGGCTCTCCTGTTCTTGCCCTGAGCGCATCCTTTGTGTGGGGTATTCTCAGCTTGGTCCTCAGCCCCTGTCACATTTCAAGTATCCCCCTGATTGTGGGTTTCATTGATGAACAGGGGCGCATATCGACGAAACGGGCATTTTTAATCTCTTCATCCTTTTCGGCGGGCATCATGCTGAGCATCGGGGCAATAGGGCTCGCAACAGCTTTGGCAGGACGCATGATGGGGGATATGGGGCGGTATGGGAACTATTTTGTTGCAGCTATCTTTTTTCTTGTAGGTCTTCATCTTTTTGACATCATCCCCATGCCCTGGTCGGGACCGGGGAATATCGGCATAAAGCGAAAGGGGTTTGTTGCCTCTTTTATCCTCGGCGCCATTTTCGGCATCGCCCTCGGCCCCTGCACATTTGCCTACATGGCGCCAATGCTGAGCCTCACCTTCCAACTTGCGGCAACAAAAATCTGGTATGGAATACTCCTCCTTCTCTCCTATGCCGTTGGTCATTGCTCCATGATTGTGCTGGCCGGCGCCTTCACGGAACTGGTTCAGCAGTACCTCAACTGGAATGAACAGTCAAAGGGTCCCCTGATAGTAAAAAGGGTCTGCGGCATCCTTGTCATACTGGGTGGTATCTACCTGATTTATACCACTTATAATTTTTGGAGTTTACCATGAACATGAGTGGAGAAAAACGTCTTGCCGTCACCTTCCTCGTAACGCTCCTTATCCTTGCCGCTGAGGTTGTCGGTGGTTACCTGAGCAACAGCCTTGCCCTCTTAAGCGATGCGGGACATATGGTTACCGATGCCCTTGCTATAGCCCTGGGCCTTGTAGCTGCCCGCATCAGTAAAAAACCATCGGATAAACATGCAACCTTCGGCTACCAGCGGGTCGGCCTTCTTGCCGCGCTTATTAATGGTTTAAGCCTCCTTGTTATTGCCGTTCTTATTTTTTACGAGTCCTGCCAAAGACTTATTTCACCACCTGAGATCAAAATTCCCGTTATGCTCGCTATTGCATCCCTCGGCCTTGCAGGCAATCTTGTCATGGCCTTCATCCTTGGTCATAGTCATGAAGACCTCAACCTCAAAAGCGTCTGGCTCCACGTCCTCGGTGATACCCTTTCTTCCGTAGGGGTCATCACATCGGGCATCATTATCCACTTCACAGGATGGACCTATGCGGATTCCATCGCAAGCGTCCTGATCGGAGGCGTTATCATATGGGGCGGCATAAGGCTGGTACGCGATACAATCTCCGTGTTTCTCAACCTGACCCCAAGAGGCTTCAACGTGGAGATGCTGGCGAAAAAGATTATTGATATGCCCGAAGTAATAGACATGCATGATGTCCATCTCTGGCCCATATCGCACAACCATGTTGCCTTTTCTGCGCATATTCTGGTAAACGATCAGACCCTGAGCGAGGTTGAGACAACGAAGAAGAACATCGAAGAAATGTTGAAAGAAAACGGTGTAAATCACAGCACCCTCCAGATTGAGTCAAGTTCTGCGAGCTGTGACAATGGCAGCCTTTACTGCCCGGTAGAAGGCATAAAGGCGGATAACGGCCATGACCGCTAAGAGCAAGCATCTTTGTTCTCGACAGAGATGGTCATTTTTCAAATCTCCTTTTAGCATCCCGGCAAGCTCATATATGGAAGAAGGTTGCGATCCTTTACTCCGTCGACTTCTTCTTGCCCCGTCCGTTTGCAGTCATTGTATAAAATTCTACCTTGATGGACTGCCCGAAGTACTTTTTATATACCTCACCTAGGGCATCCTCTATCTCCGCCCTAAGTGTTTCATATACCCTCATAAGCTTAATTGCATCAGCGGTTACCTCCGAGCCGCCCCCGGAAACACCCCCAATCTTCCGGGTAGTAAGGGCGAATCCAAGACTGAGTTCACAGCTTTTGATAATCCGTCGGGCCTTGCTGTAGGCCATGCCCATGCCCGCTGCAGCATCCAACAGCGAACCCGTCGCCTCGATCCCAATAAGGAGCCGGTAGAGACCCTCCCCAAATGCAATACTGTCGCCGTCTTCAAGCCATATCTTGTAAATAAGCTTCATCGGTTATCCTAAGGCGCCATTACAGTTCATTATAAACTTATTGTAGCCGGGAATAGTATCCCGGTCAATGATTTCGCAATTATTGTGAAAAAAGTTACTAAAATGCTTGACACATCGTTAGCGTTCAGGATATATAACGAACGTTATATAAGTTCAAGGCTAACGCTTTCGGAATCACAATGGGTTGTGTACCGTTATCTTGATGCATTAGCTTACGAAAAACCGGAGAAAAATGAAGACGGCTTCTTATATAAATAACCTCAATACGTTGACTATAGACGTGTTCGGCTTTCATTCCCCCTCCAAGAGGGCAGACATACAGAGGGTCTGCCCTCCCTCCTTTACCGGAGGCTTCAGTCCCGAACTCACATATGGAACGAAGCGACGCAGGCATACCACCGGTACGTTCAGGAGTGCGAAGAGGAGGCAACAAAGTTATATGATTGAAGGCAAATCGGTATAAATCTGAAAGGGCAGGAGGAGGATAAATATGGAATGGCTTCATTCGGCCATCGATTACGGCATCATCGGGATTCTCATCATGATGAGCGTGGTGGCTATCGCCGTTGCCATAGAGCGGAAATCTTTCTACAGGA